>OJLC01000045.1_pt1 | contig 47297 bp, 44 predicted proteins | sample 1596841 | NCBI WGS metagenome assembly OJLC01 (sample SAMEA3904705, study PRJEB24821) | metagenome | biome: Builtin; feature: hospital; material: surface | place: USA | collected 2013-09-25 | reverse complement strand
ATACGAGATCATGCCTAGTCTCGTGGGCTCGGAGATGTGTATAAGAGACAGCTATCCCTCCAAGTAAAATACGCCCTATCAACAATTCCGCTTAGCGCATCCGTTATTTTTGTAATTGTCCTCATCCACAACAAAGACCTAACGAGGGGCGACCTTGGGACAGCTATTCAAATTACAGCAATCCAATTTACTGATAATAAATACTCATGGACAGCAATAGCAATTACCTTTATGGCCCTGGTCTACATTGCAATTATACCCGCACCCCTCCTTCTTCCCATCAATAAAGTCATACTAAACTCCTCAAGACAAGCCCACTCAAAGGATAGCTACAAAAGATCACTCAGCATACTCTTCAGACTCAATTCAATAACTATAGGTCTTTTACTTCCTATCTCCTACATTGAATATCAGATATTAAAAGTAGTGTCGGGCAGGGAAAAGTTTATAATCCTGTTCTTATTGATTGCAATGTCATATACAATTTGCATTCACTCAATAAAAGACACATTTATCAAATCGTGTAATTTTACGCGAGAACAGAAAATTAACTCAAATAAAGACACCCCTGCATGGCGGGAAAAAGCACAGGAATTTATTATTATTCTGCTAATGTCAGCAGTTTCTATTGCTGCCCTAAATAGTCTTATGAATGGAATTATTAAAAATATAAGCGATATTGCCGCCAGCCCTGGAGAAACACTCGATTCCCCAAAGTCTGATTACTCCTGCATTTTCTCAAATGACAATAAATCTAATACATCCATCGCATTTGGGGTAGTTGCTGAATCGAAACCAGATTCAATTCACATCTTTACTCCAGAATACAATCATGGAAATATGACATACGGCAAGCAACACGATAGTGGATGGATTGAGTTAAATCCGCTAGTAGAGACTCAAGTAAAAATCCCTGCTGGGTACCACATTGAAAAATTTAACGGCATAAAACATCACTACAATATATCCACAGGAAAATGTGAATACACTAAAACCCGATATTCAATTATTATAAATAACCAGGAAAATCAGAATCGGCCTCCTCGTAAGTATTAAACGTTGGTTGCCAACCCCGCCTGCACCCCTCGTGCAGGCGGGGCTTCTTCTTTGCCCAGTGCGAGCGCGCCAGGGTGGGGTCCTCCCCTATGCTGGTTATAAGCCAGCACCGGAGCAGGAAGGGCACACCGCCATGAACCTCAACAAACTCTTCGCAAAGTTGCGGCACCGCAAAAACACCCCGGAACGTATCCAACAGAGGCAGACTGAGCGGCGTGAGCGCTACACGCACGCTCTCGAAGAATTCCTCGACGGGCAGCCCGCCACACGCCTGAGAGGGGTGTACACGCTCGCGAACCTCGCAGACGAATGGCTCACCGACACGTCCCTCCCCGAGCAGGCGCGCCGCGAAGAAGCCCAAACCATTATCGACGCGCTAACCGAGTGCATCCGCACGCCCTACCCCCTCGCGCAGAATCGGCAGGCCCTAGAATCCGGTGAGGCGCCCGAAGGGTACGAAGGCGACTTCGCGCACGATCAGGAGGCACTACGCGAGGAGCAGCTGGTGCGCCGCACCGTCTTCATGGAGTTCAGCCGCCGCCTCGCCGCAGTCACCGAAAGCAGCAAGGCAGGCAATAAGAAGAACCAGCACACAGTGCCGTCAATATCGCCGATATGGGCTGATTTGCGCTTCGACTTTGGCGGCGCGCCCATCTTCTACCCGTTGCGGCAGCTGCACTTTCAGAACGCCGATTTTGCCTCCGCAATCTTCTACGGCCCGGCAGATTTCTCTGGCGCGACCTTCAGCGGTGACACCAGTTTCTCGGCGGCGCAGTTCACGGCTGACGCATCCTTCGACGGCGCGAGCTTCACCGACTGGGTGGGCTTCAGCGCCGCACACTTCGCGAGCGCGGCAGAGTTCAGCGGGGCACGTTTTGCGGACACGGCAAGCTTCGCAACCGTAACCTTCACCGGCGCGGCCGACTTCTCAGACGCGGTCTTCTCAGCTACGGCTGACTTCGCGGTATCCACCTTCGAATCCGACGCCAACTTTTCACGCTTGAACACCGCGGGTATAGCCAGCTTCGCGGCGGTCACCTTCGGCGGAGAGGCAATATTCACCGCCTCCACGTTCCACGATGAGGCACACTTTGCCGCGTCGGTCTTCAACCGTCCGGCGGTGTTCTCCAAGTCGCTGTTCAGCGGGGTCGCGCGCTTTGCCGGTGTAGTCACCAAGCAGTCCGCAATGTTCAGCAACGTACGCTTTGCGAGCGCGGCGGACTTTAGCGGGGCGTCCTTCACGCAGTTCGCGGATTTTGGTGAGGCGCGCTTTGCCCAGGCGGCGAATTTCAGTGGGGCGTCGTTTATTGCGCTTCCGAGGACACGCTATGAGATGGATTTCCCGCAGTACGCGAACTTCGGTAACGCGACCTTCGCGCAGGATGCCGACTTTAGTAAGGCGACGTTTACGGCGAGTGTCGGCTTCGGTAAAGCGACGTTCGTGCGGACGGTGAGCTTCAACGGGGCGAGCTTTGCGGGAGCCTACTTCCCGAGTGCGACGTTCGGTCGGGACACGGACTTTACCTGTTCGACGTTTAACCATAATGCGAGCTTCGCGAATGCGACCTTCAACGCTAATGCGGAATTCCATGAGGCTTCTTTTAGAGGGCACGCGGACTTCCGCGATGCTGCGTTTGCGGCGGATGTGAGGTTTAGTGGCGCGTCCTTTGGTGGTAATGCGGGGTTCTGCGGGGCGTCGTTCGGCGGTAATGCGAGCTTCTTCAGGACGGATTTTGCGGGGACTGCAGAGTTCCCTGAGGCTGTCTTTGAGGGGTATGCCGGGTTCAGCACGGCGGCTTTCAGCGCTGATGCCAACTTCAGCGGGGTTGTGTTTGAGCAACTTGCTTGGTTCGCTGATGCGGCCTTCGAGGCAGGCACGGAGTTCGCTGGGGCAACCTTTATGGGCGTTGCAGATTTCTGCGATGCGTCTTTTGTGAAGAGCCCGCCGCTCTTTGCCGCGAAGAATGTTGAGTCGGGTGAAGTGTACCGGGCGCGATTCGCTGCCCTATCTGCTGGTCAAGAAGCTACTGGTCAGGAGGCGCATAACTTCACGGTATACGAGGGCAGCCAGCCTATTCCACTGGGCACGGCGCAGCTTCTTAATAGAACGTTCGTTCTCCCTGTCGGTGCGGTACTGTACGACCCGGATTCCTGGGACGAAGAGAAGCAGGAGTACACCCGCATCAGTGAGCCCGCACAGTAAAACCTAGCTTTCTCCCCCGCCGTCGGGGAAGCTCCCACACACAGACCCCGTCCGCACATCCAGCGCTGGCGGGGTATGTGCTTTTGACCAGTAACCGCCCAAGCCCAGCAGCTTTACCTTATGCTGAGTATGACCCGCCCCTTTCAACGATGACAGGAGAACCATATGCATCTCGCACCCAGCACCGCGTGGGTTTGGCTGATAGCTTGCGCAGTCGTCATTCTGTTTTTCCCGCTCGCCGCGCAGTTCGGCAATCTCAAGGGGAAGCTGTCTAGCTTCCGCGCCTGGGTTTGGGCTATCGCTCTCTTGGGCATTGTCACGGCGGGTTTTATGCCTTTCGCCTTTGACCCTGGCATCGCCAATTTTGAGGTTCAGCCGTTCATTTTCTTCATCACCGGCACCCTGCTGGGTGTTCTCTTTCTTGGGGAGTTCCACCGCATGAACGCCCAGAAAAAGCTGGAACACCCCCAGCGAGTACATGCCAAGCGTCATACCCGTTACAGCAAGGCAGTTGAGCAGCTGGCGTATCCGAACCCGGCAGTCCGTGCGAGTGCCATCAGCACGCTTGCGGGTCTGGTTGACGAGTGGCTCGCTGACGAGCAGCTCAGCGTTGAGGCGCGGCAGAAGGAGGGGCAGGTCGTCGTCAATGCCCTCTGCGCTTATGTGCGTTCGCCGTTCGCGCGGGCGTTCAAGGCAGAAGCTTTTGAATCCGATACGCCGCCCGCTAACTATGCGGGTGATTTCGCTACGGATCTGGCGGCTTTCCGTGGTGAGCAGGATGTTCGCCGCAGCGTCTTCGTTGAGATGAGTAAGCGCAGCAGCACCCTTGCTGAAAATGAGAAGGGCGAGGTGGCTGTTGTCCCCGGCGCGTGGAGCGGCTTTGAGTTCGATTTCAGCCGGGCGGTCGTCTTCTACCCTCTTGGCGGTCTGACTCTTGAGAACGCCGACTTCTCTGCGGCGAGGTTCTGTAACGGTTCAGATTTCAGCGGGGCTAATTTTGCGGGAACCGTGGATTTCAGCCGCGCAACCTTCGAAAAAATCGCGGGATTCGGTGACGCGACCTTCGCTGGCGACGCAAACTTCAGCCACGTAACCTTCACTCAGAACGCTGACTTCGGAGGGGCGTCCTTCATTCAGAATGCGCATTTCGACGGGGTGAAGTTCATGCAGAACGCGCATTTTGGCGGGGTGAAATTCACTCAGAATACGAACTTCAGTGGGGCGGCCTTCATCCAGAACGCTAGTTTTGGCGGGGTAAATTTTGCTCGGGATGCAGACTTCAGCTGGGCTGTGTTCACTCAAAACGCGCACTTCATCGGGACCACTTTCGGTCAGATTGCAGACTTCAGCGGGGCTACTTTTACCCAAAACGCCCGCTTCAGTGAGACGGCTTTCGCGCAGGTCGCACGCTTCAAATGGGCGACTTTCACGCAAACCGCGGACTTTAGCGAGGCGGCTTTTGACCAAGGCGCAGACTTCAGTGAGGCTACCTTTGAGGCTGACGCGGAATTTGCCGGGGCAACCTTTATGGGCGTTGCAGATTTCTGCGATGCGTCTTTTGTGAAGAGCCTGCCGGTCTTCGCTGTTGAGGATGCTGACTCGGGCGAGATGTGCCGGGCTCGATTCGCTGCACTGTCTGCCGGTTCTGGGTCCACAGGTCAGGAGGCGCATAACTTCGCGGTGTGCGAGGGCAGCCAGCCTATTCCGTTGGGTACAGCCGAGCTGAACGGCGTGGGCTACCGCATCCCGGTTGGGGCGGTGCTCTTCAATCCGACTTCCTGGGATGAACGGCAGAAAGAATACACGCGCCTGAGTGAGCCTGCGCAATAATGTCCAGAGCCCCGCCGCTTTGAATGTGTGGCGGGGCCTGTGCGCGTGCGGTGGACGCTATCGAGCAGTCCGGGCGGAAAAATAAAACGGCGCGAAAAACCCCGCTTGAGCGAGTACGCTCTAGCGGGGGTTTTTCGAATCTTAGCTACCCAGATTTGTTCATCTCTTTCCAATGGCATTACGCCATGTCTGAGATAAATAAAACTTAAATTGGCTAGCAAAAATCCGCGGAATGTGTGTCATCTGCTAAAATCAGCAGTGACAACGCAATTCCGCGTTGTCCGTCTCCAATCAAATAGAGAGGAGGTGAATCATATGGCCAAGAATTTTTGGCTGATTATCGAACGGGGTAGCTATGTAGCCACTCTGCTCGTTGGCTTGGCAGAAATTTTTGAGTTGATTGCTACTTATTTCTTCTAAGCCCTCCATTAGTGGAGCTACTCGCGATGCTGCAACATCGTTGGTGGCTCCACTTTTATTTTACTGTCATTGTACATAAGGACATTCCCTATACGCATGACCGTATACCTAATAATGTAGCGCATTTCTTAAGACATAACAACACGACAACACTAATTACATAGCCATTGTGTCCACCGCGAGAAACATTATCGGTCATTTTGAGAACTTCCATTCCTCACCGCCAGCTACAGCTGCAGAAAAACCCCGCTTGTGTCTCTCAAGCAAGCTGGCCCCTCAATAATGACTGAGCGTGACTCACGGCAAGTAGCTTTACCCTATGCTGGAAGGTGAACGTTCCTATCAGAGAGGACAGGAGAATCTAGTGCCCAGCGATAACACATCATCTATTCCAGAAAGCCAGGTAATTCCAAAAGCTCAGGAGAAGCCTTGGTATATCCAGCACTTTACTAAGCTCCTCATTGGCTTTGGTCTAGGTGGCGGTGCAGTTGCGATTCTTCTACCTTGGATGCTGTGGTTGCACTGCGGCATGAGCTCGAGCAGCTCAGATCAGCTGCGTCTGCATCTTCTGTACGTCACTGGCGGTATTATTGCGGTTCTGACTCTTCTGCAGACTAATTGGAAGAATCAGGGTGACCGCCTCAAAATTGACGCGGATATCAAGAAGAATGAACAGGATTCTGAGAAGAACGAGCGCGACCATATCCGCCAAGTTCATGCAGAGCGTCGCAGCCGTTATACCAAGGCTGTCGAGCAGCTAGCTGATAAGAAAGCAACTGTCCGTCTAGGTGGCGTCTATACCCTTGTCGGTCTGGTCGATGAGTGGCTTACTGACAACACCCTCGACCCAGAAGAACAACAGAAAGAAGGACAGGTTATTATCAATAACCTCTGCTCCTACATTCGTTCCCCCTTCCCTCTAGCCGCGAAGGTGGAAGATCTTCAGTCTGATGTAATACCCCCCAACTATGTTGGAGACTTCGTTACAGATCAGGCAACGTTTCGCGAAGAACAGGATGTACGGCGAACAATTTTCGCGGAGATGAGCAATCGCAGTAGCATATTGGCCAAAGATGAAAACGGGGAAGCATCCGTAACCCCAGGTTTCTGGAGCGGCTTTAATATCGATTTCACTTGGGCGCCGATTTTCTACCCTCTAGATAACCTAACGATTGAAAAAGCAATTTTCTCTTCTGCCAAGTTCTATGGCGAAGCAAATTTCTTCAAGACAACTTTCATCCAGGACACAGACTTCAGCCGGGCTGTATTCACAGGCTACGCCAACTTTATCGGCACAACATTTAGGGGTAATACTGATTTCAGTCAGGCAACCTTTACAGATGAGGTTATCTTCAACCAGGCAACTTTTATTGGTGACGCATCCTTCTACTTGACATTTTTCACTGATAACGCGCACCTCAGTAAAGCTACTTTTACCTGCAGCGGGGACTTCAGCGAGGCTATTTTCAAAGCTGAGTCCTACTTCTACTGGACAACTTTCAACGGCAACACGATCTTCAGCAGAGCAACTTTCACCAGCAACGTACACTTTGGCTGGACAACCTTTACCAGCACGACGGAATTCATAGGTTCAAACTTCACCGGCGACGTAAAATTTGTCGGTGCTATTTTCCTGAATTTTAAACCAACCTTCTCTGCAGGAAAGTCACACGCTAGATTCTCTACAGATGCGAGCCCACAGGACTACGTTTTCTTCGTCATGCCTAGAAGCAAACGTATCGGTCTTGGAACAGCTACGTTTCTTGATAAGTCATTCGCCATTCCGTGTGGTGCCATACTATATGACCCGGACTCCTGGGACGAAGAGAAGCAGGAATATACTCGCGTGAGTGAGCCTGCAAAACCTCTAGACGAATCTAACGGAGCAGAAGAAAACAAACCCGAATAGTACTCGCCTCTATGAGGTCCCGCCGGCTCCTCGTCGGCGGGGCCATCACGTCTGTTCAAGGGTGACTCGTTGCAGGCCACTGTGCACTATGCTGAAAGGTGACCATTCCTCTCACCGTAGATAGGAGAACTAGACATAATGTTTATAGAACCGCCAATGAGAGCCTGGCTATTGCTTGGTCTATGCACAGCTTTAGTTATCGTTATATTGTTCGCTGCATATCGCCGCAATCTCAAACAGAAAGTGCCTCTGTTCTACTACTGGCTCAGTGCAATCGCGGTCTTGGGCGGAGCTGCAGCCTTCTTCTTACCTATCGCAATTAACTCAGGCTTTGGTAAAGAAGATGATGGCTCAGCTCTTCGCCAAGCTCTTCTCTACACCACCGGTGGTGTTCTAGGTGTCATCACCCTTGGTGAAACACACCGAAAGAATAACCAGGAGAAAGAGAAAAACGAGAACGACCATACCCGCCAGGTACACGCAGAACGCCGTAGCCGCTACACCAAGGCTGTAGAACAGCTGGCTAATGAAAAAGCTGCCGTCCGTCTGGGAGGTATCTACACTCTTGTTGGCCTCGTCGATGAGTGGCTTGCTGATGACACCCTCGAGTCAGAAGAACAGCAAAAAGAAGGACAGGTTATTATCAATAACCTCTGCTCCTACATTCGTTCACCCTTCCCCTTAGCCGAGCACAGAGAAAGTATTGAATATCTTAAAAACAAGCCGCCCAAACATTGGAAAGAGAATATAAAAAATGACGAGAATAAATTAAAAGAAGAGCAAGAGGTTCGACAAACAATATTCCGAGAAATAAGTCTCCGAATCAAACAGGAATCGACCACAAAAAAGAGTGTTGGCTGGAGCGGACTATTGTACGACTTTTCAAATTCAGAAATTTTCTACCCTTTAAGTGAATTGCATTTTAAGAACCCAAATTTTTCATACTCGAAATTTTATGGAACTGCCAATTTTTACGGCTCGTCATTTATCGACGGAGCAAACTATACCTTATCAAAATTTACGGGAGACGCAGTTTTCCTGAAATCTTCGTTTAGAGGAGAAACATCTTTTCGAGAAGCAAAATTCTATGCGAATACATGGTTCTCCGTTGCCGGAGACCAGAAGGCTGAGTTTTACGATAAAGCAGTATTCACTCATGCAAAATTTAGAGAATATACAGATTTCTCTGAGATAACTTTTCACGAAACAGATTTTTCATCAGCAGAATTTCATGGAAATGCACACTTTTTTAACACCAATTTTACAGAGAAGGCACCGTTTAATTCCTCTTTATTTAACGGAGAAATTATCGACGTCGCAGGCTGCTTTAACCAAAATCCAGATTTCCATGGAGCACTCTTTAATTGCAATAGCGAATATCATTTATCGCCTACAAGGAGAACTATATTTTATATCTCTGATTCACCTGCAGAAATAACTCTGCAAACTGGCATGCAGATAAAAAAGAGAATTCCTTTTGGATCTAAATTATTCGACCCTGATTCCTGGGACGAAGAGAAGCAGGAATATACTCGCGTCAGTGCCTCTGCAAAGCCGCTAGATAACTTAGACGAGGCAGAAGAAAACAAATCCGAACAATAAGGATTACCTCTAAAAGACCCCGCCCGCGCATCCAGCGTCGGCGGGGCCTTTCCGCGCCCGGTTCTGTTAGCGACAGCCCCCGCGCCCGCAGCAAGTACGCCTCAGCGAGCGCATCCACCCGTCACGGCGCCACCCCAAGCACCGCCCCAAGCACCCACCACGTCCGGCCACCCGCTACCCCACCGATACACTAGAACCATGTACCGAATCATGACTGTCTGCACCGGCAACATCTGCCGCTCCCCCGTCGGCGAATACCTCATCCGCCAGCACGCCCAAGAAGCCGGCGTGCCCGTCACCGTCACCTCCAGCGGCATCAGCAACGAAGAAGAAGGCAACCGCATCGACCCGCGCGCCGCCGCTCAGCTCGCCGCCCGCGGCATCGACTCGTCCGCGCACCGCGCCAGCGTCTTCACCGTCGAGGACTTCGACCGCAACGACCTCATCCTCGCCATGGACGCACCCCACTACCTGCGCCTCAAAGCCCTCGCCCGCAACGAGGCCGACAAAGCCAAGATCCGCATGATGCGCAGCTTCGACCCGAAGGTCACCACCACCCACCTGGACCAGCTCGGTATCTACGACCCCTGGTACGGTAGCGAACGCGACTTCGTGTACACCACCGGCCTCATTGACGCCGCCGCACGCGGCCTCATCAACCACCTCAAGCAGGAAGGCGACGCGCAGTGAGTCAGCGTATTCCCCTGAACCAGAACCGCCGCGTCACCGGCACCACCGAAATCTTGGAACTCTGCAAAGACATGCTGCGCCTGGAGCACGGCATCGGCAACGACTTCGACATGGACACCGCCGAATTCACCGAATTCCGTGCGCAGTTCCTCGCCGACTTCGCCGAGATTCCGCTGATTATCGGCGTTGACGGCCGCAGCGGCACCGGCAAGACCAGCCTCGCCGCGCAGCTTGAGCAGGAGCTCACCGCCGCCGGCCACAGCGTGCATGTGCTGCACCTGGACGACTTCTACCCCGGCTGGGACGGCCTCTTCGACGGCGTGGAGGCGTGGGACGCGCTATCCGTGCAGCTGACCGAAGGTATTGCCGGAACCTACACCCCGTGGGATTGGGAGGTGGGCGCCCCCGGTGAGGTGCGCACCGTCGACCCGGCGGCTACGCAGGTCATCATCTGTGAGGGTGTCGGCGCGATTGCGGGCGCCTGCGAAGTGCGTATTCTCGCCATCGCCCCGGACGAGGTGCGCCACGAACGCGCTATGGCTCGTGACGGTGACACGTTCCGCCCGCACTGGGAGCGCTGGGCGGCGCAGGAGGAGGCACTGCTCGCCGAAATCCCGGAGGACTACGCGACCGTGGACTTCATCTACGACAGCGCGGCGCAGTAACAGCCGCCTACAAGACAGTAGGGCCCAATGCTTTGTGTATCTCGAAGCATTGGGCCCTACGGCTATTCAGAGGCAGTTTTACTGAGGCCCTGTTTTATTGAGGCATGGGAGCCGGGCTAGCGGATTCCATGCGGTCTTTATCCCAGTAGGTTGAGGTATTGCTCGGCGCGTGTGTGGAGGCAGTGCCGTCTTTTTTGTTACCCGGGTTGTTGTTAGAAAGCACAGCGAGGATTACGAGCAAGACGCAAGCTATGAGCAGCAGGATGCATAGCAGATATTTGTAATAGTGGTTGCGCATCTGAGGTGCTCCCTCCGGTCGTATCGCGTGGTATGACCAACGTAAGTTATGCGGTCGCCCCGAGCAATGCTTCTCAAGAATATTTCTCAAATATTTCTTCAGCGCTGGGGGTTGCTGATTAGCAAACTAAAGCAAACTGCTCAAGGGGCGGTGTTATCCGTAAGCGACATCAGGGTGTCCGAAGCGAGGACGGGTGCCCCTGTAGGAGCGAGGATAACACCGTCCCTTCTGCATACCCTCTGCATACCCGTCCCGCTCCCAAATTAAAAAATGTCAAACGTTTAACTTACGAAGACACGCCCAATTCTGCTACCGTGAACAAGTTGTGCTTCCAGCCTGCGCAAACTCCTCCCCGGAGCGGTACCGCCGCATCCACGTCTTGTAGAGCCGCAGGCGCCGTTGCACGCGCATCACGCAGAAAGAAAAACTAAGACATATGTCTTCGAAGTCGACTAAGACCTCATTCGGGCTATCGCCCATTTTTATCGTAGTTCTGGCGCTGCTGACCGCGATTGCGCCGCTCGCTACGGACATGTACCTGGCGGCGCTGCCTGCAGTCGCTGAGAATCTGAACACCACCAGCACGAACGCGTCCCTGACGTTGAGTGCGTTCATGGTGGGTATGGCGCTCGGCCAGCTGGTCGTGGGTCCCCTCTCTGATAAGACGGGCCGCCGCAAGCCGCTGCTGATCGGTGCGGTCATCTGCTTCATTGCAACCGTGGCGTGTGGTTTCGCGCCGAATATTGAGCTGCTGATTTTTGCGCGTTTCATGATGGGATTCACCGGTTCGATTGGTGCGGTGCTGGCGCGTTCTATCGTGGCTGATACGACTGAGGGTCTGGCGACCGCTAAGCTCATGGGCGTCATGATGATGATTAACGGCTTCGCGCCGGTGCTTGCGCCGCTGTTTGGTGGCTGGGTGCTGTCGTGGGGTAGCTGGCGCGATATTTTCCATGTGCTTGGCGTGGTTACCGCGGTCATGATGCTCGGCGTGATCTTCGTGATTAAGGAGACCCTGCCGGTGGAGGAACGCTACCAGGGCACTGCCCTGAGCGTGTACTCGGAGCTGCCGAAGGTCTTCAAGATTCGCCGCTACCTGGGTTTCATGCTGACGATGTGCTTCGCGTTTGGTGCGCTGTTCTCGTATATTTCCGGTTCGACGTTTGTGTTGCAGAAGATTCTTGGCCTGTCCGAGACTGAGTTCACGATCGTGTTCGGTGTGAACTCGATTGGTATTGTGCTGTTCAGTGCGATTGCGACAAAGCTGGTGGGTCGTGTGGCGCAGCGCCGCATTGTGAATGTTGGCGTGGTGAGCCTGCTGGTGGTGTCTTCGCTGCTGTTGGTTAGCTTCCTTGTCGGTATTTCGCTGGTGCCGACGCTGGTTCTGCTGTTCCTGCTGACCAGTTCATGCGGCCTGATTTTCGGTAATGTTTCGGCGTTGGCGCTGAACGAGGCGCGCCACATGGCGGGTAGTGCGTCGGCGGTGATGGGTACGGTTCAGGCTCTGCTGGGTGCGTTGGCGGCGCCGCTGGTGTCGTTTGCGGGTGAGCATGAGTACCTGCCGATGGGCTTCTCCATTCTGGGTTTCGCGGTCCTGACGGCGCTGGTGCTGTGGACTACGCCGCGTAAGGATTCGGACTACTCGGCGGACGGTTTGAGCCACGGTGCTGGTGAAGGTCAGGGTGCCCCGGCGGGCCACTAGCCGTTTATAAGTACATATCTGTGCGTATGCCCAGGAGGGGCGGTGTTATCCGTAAGCGACATCAGGGTGTCCGAAGCGAAGCGAGGACGGGTGCCCCTGTAGGAGCGTGGATAGCACCGCCCCTTCTGCGTGCCTCGCGTATCTGCCCCTGCAGGAACGAGGGCGAGTACCGTCATCCCGCGCTGGTTCTGGATGCGAACGTACAATAAGACTATGTCTAGTACCGTAATTCTTCTGAACGAGCAGAACCCGCAGGGCATCTTCGTTGACCCGTCCGTGCCCCTCATCAGCGTTGATGATCAGGGCTTCACCCGCGGCGACGGCGTCTTCGAGACCATGCTGTCCGTCAACCGCCGCGTGCGTAAGCTCGGCATGCACCTGTCCCGCCTCGAGTCGTCGGCGCGTATGCTGGATCTGCCCGACCCGGAACCCGAGATTCTGCGTTCGGCGGTGGAACGCCTCATGCGTGAGGCGACCGCCGGTGCCGAGACTGCGCTGGGCGAAGAGCACATCGTGAAGATCATTATTTCGCGCGGCCCCACCCAGGCGGTGACCTCCATGCAGCCGGGCCCGTACACGCTGATTATGGCGTCGCCGGTGCCCGCCTCCATCGTGAAGCGCCGCACCGAGGGTGTGAAGGCGATGCTGCTGCCGCGCGGCCACGAGCCGATGGACAACAGCGCCTACCCGTGGCTGCTGGCGGGTGCGAAGACCCTCTCCTACGCGGTGAACATGGCGGTCCTGCGATACGTGCAGGAGCGCGGCGCGGACGACGCTATCTTCATCACCGACGAGCGTCGCGTGCTCGAGGGTGCCACCTCCTCGGTGCTGGTCGCCAAGATTGAGGACGGCAAGAAGGTGCTGTACACGCCTGAGCCGAGCCACGGCATCCTTCCCGGTACTACGCAGGGCGCGGTGTTCGAGGCGGCACGCCAGGCCGGCTGGGAGCTGGGATTCGGCCCGCTCTACCCGCAGGATTTGTTTGAGTCGGACGGCGTGTGGTTGGCGTCTTCGGTGCGTCTGATTGCGCCGGTGACCCACCTGAACGGCACGGCGCTGGCGCACGACCCGGAGCTGACCGCCACGCTGTTGAACTACCTGGCGCAGCAGAGCTAAGCGCGTACACAAAGGGACGGTATTATCCGTAGCGACATCAGGGTGTCCGAAGCGAAGCGAGGACGGGTGCCCCTGTAGGAGCGAGGATGATGCCGTCCCTTTTCGTATATCTGGAGAAGCTCTGTAGGAACGAGGGCGAATACCGCTTCCCAAGCGGAGCTACGAAAGCGGAACCGCAAGCTACTGCCGGAAAGAACTAGGCCCAGAGGAACTGGATCGTACCCGCCGCAATAGATGCACCGTACGCAACAGCGATAATGACGGCGGCAGCAACGCTCACGTGCACGTCACGGGGCGAATAGGACGGTACGCGAGCCCAGGTGCGTTCGCCCGCACCGAAGCCGCGCGCCTCCATGGTGATAGCGAGGCGGGAGCCGCGGCGGATAGCCTGCACGAGCAGGGCGAAGCTTTGTCCGCCGAAGGTTTGTGCACGCCCAATGAGGGATTGGCCTGCGCCGAGTCCGCGGGCGCGTCGTGCTTGGCCGAGGGCGTTCCATTCGGCGAAGAGGATGCCGACGAGGCGGAGTGCGGCGACGGTGGCGAGCACGAATCGGGAGGGTAGTTTGAAGGTTTGTGCGAGGGAGTCGCCGAGGTCGGTCGGATCGGTGGTGAGCACGAACGCGAGGGTGGGTAGGACCATGGCGAGGGAGCGGATCATCATGGCTGCGCCGACGGCGGCGGAGTCGGTGGTGATGCTGTTGAAGCCGAGGTCGAGGATGGTGGTGCCGGTTTTGGCGCTGAGCATGGCGACGGACCAGCCGGTGGTGATGACGGCGATGAGGATGGGCCAGAAGCGGGCGAGGACGTTGACGGGTCGGAATCCGACGAGGATGAATCCGAGCAGTTCGAGGGCGAAGAGGATTCCGGAGGTGAGGGGGTCGCGCACGATGAGTGCGGCGATGATGAGGGTGAAGGAGACGATGAGTTTTACGCCGGCGTTGAGGTTGCTGAAGTAGCTGGTTCGGTCGATGGTGCCGAAGAAGTCGGTGTTCATGCGTTCTCCTTTCCGGGGGTGGTGAGGGCGGGTAGGGTGATGTGGTTGCCGCCGAGTGCGGCGGTGTAGTCTTCGTCGTGGGTGATGGAGATGACGGCGGTGCCGCCTGCGAGGAGTTCGCGGATGAGGTCGACGAGTTCTGCCCAGGTTCGTGCGTCTTGGCCGAAGGTGGGTTCGTCGAGGATGAGGATTTTGGGTGCGGTGGCGAGTGCGGAGGCGACGGAGAGTCGTCGTTTTTCGCCGCCGGAGAGGGTGAAGGGGTTGGCGTCGAGTAGGTGGGTGAGGCGTAGGCGGGTTGCGAGCTCGTTGGTGCGGGCGGTGAGGTCGTCTTCGTTAAGGGGTTGGCGGGTGAGTGCGGCGAGTCGGCGGGGGCCGAGTTCGAGTTCTTCGCGTACGGTTCCGCGGATGAATTGGTATTCGGGTTCTTGGAAGACGTAGCCGATGCGGCTGAGCATTTGGGCGGGGGTCCAGGTGGGGATATCCCAGTGGGCGCGCTCGCCGCCGTGGTTACCGTCGTAATTACGGAGCGCGTCGGTGGCGGTGAGGGTGCCGTCGGGTGCGGTGAGGAGCCCTGCGAGGGTGAGGGCTAGGGTTGATTTGCCGGCGCCGTTGGGGCCGAGCACGCTGAGGTGTTCGCCGGCGTGCAGGGTGAGGTTGATGCCGCCGCGCAGGACGGGCAGGTCGGTGGGTGCGGGTGCGGGGGTGTCGCCGAGGCGTTTGATGGTGCGTCGGCGTGCGCGTCGTTGTTTGGGGGTGGGTTGTGCGCGGGTGATGCTGAGGTTTTCGGCGCGCAGTAGCGCCTCGCCGTGCTCGCTATCGCCGCCCGTAGCCTCGCCGCCCGCAATATTACCGGTCTGCGGCGCGCGCGGCACGTAGTTGGGTACCCACACGCCCGCGTCGATGAGTTCTTGGCGGGCTTCGGTGAGTACGGTGTCGGGTGCGCCGTCGTGGGTGATGGTGCCGCCTTCGCCGAGCACGATAATGCGGTCCATGTGCGGTGCCCAGATGCTCACGCGGTGTTCTACGACGAGCAGTGTCGCGCCGGTCGCCCCCGCGGCGGCGAGAATACTGTCGCGCACCTCCTGCACGCCGGTGGGGTCGAGGTTGGCGGTGGGTTCGTCAAGAATCATGGCGCCGGGGTGCATCGAGAGGATGCCCGCCAGGCCGAGGCGCTGCTTCTGTCCGCCGGACAGTGCGCTGCTGGGGTGGTCGAGGGCAAGGTGGTTGAGCCCTACCGCGGTGAGGGATTCGGTGACGCGGCCCCAGATTTCTTCGCGGGGTACGCGCAGGTTTTCGGGGCCGAAGGCTACGTCATTGCCGACGGTTGCCATGACGATGGAGGATTCGGGGTCCTGCTGCATCATGCCTGCGGTGCCGCGTGCTTCGGCAGGGGCTTGCCCGTTGATGGTGATGGTGCCGCCGGCGGATTCGCCGTCATCATCGTGGAGCACACCGGCGATGGCGTGCAGGAGCGTCGATTTGCCGGCGCCGGAGGTGCCCAGTAGCAGGACTTTTTCACCGGGGTTGATGGTGAGGTTGAGTCCGCTGATGACGGGTTCTGGGCGTCCGGGGTGGTGCCAGCTGAAGTTGTTGAGCTCGATGCGCGCCCCGCGCGGTGTTGCTTCCATGATGGTTCCTTAGCCTTTTGTGTGGCTGCTGTAGTGTGCCGAGTGGTGACTCGTGGTGAGTGACTAGTTGGTGGCTAGTTGCTGGTGGTTAGCGGCGGGTCTTGCCGGATGCCAGCGAGGAGAGCACACCGGTCTTGGCGAGGTTCTGCACGAGAATCCACGCCAGGAAGCCTGCGATAACTGCACCGGAGACGACGGCGCACGCTACGTAGATGATTGCCTTGACCGGTTCCATGTCGGGGTAGTAGATGAAGATTTCGTTAACGCCCATGAACAGGCCGCTGAGCGCACCGGAGAAGATGGCGACGGTTGCGTTCCAGCGGCGGTAGCGGAAGATCGCGAAGGCGATTTCAGCGCCGAGGCCCTGGAAGAGGCCCGCAATCAGGATTTCGCCGCTCCACGCGCCGCCGGTAAAGAGTACGGAAATGAATGCTGCGACGATTTCGCCGAAGAGTGCCGCACCGGGCTTGCGGATGAGCAGTCCGCCGAGGGTGCCGCCGAGCAGCCATGCGCCGGCGACGATGGGGCGGAATTCGGGTGCTGCTACGAGTGCAGTTTTGGCGGCGGGGCCGACTGCGATGTCCCAGATCCAGAAGATGACGGCGCAGGCTACTGCAATGACTGCGGCGATGACGATTTCGTTGACTCGCCAGCGCAGGTTCGGCTTCTTCGCTTCTTCCTGGGTAGATGCCTGGGAGGCGGGGGTTGCGTTCTGTGACATTGGTGATCCTTCCGTCGTTGGAAGGGGAATGTCCTCGCCCTCTGATTGGACGAGGGCATTGAGAAGAAATTCGACTCCCTACGCCGGTACTAACCGGATCAGGTTCGAGGGTCTGCTTAGCACTCTCAGCGCCTCGGTGGCGCTCCCCTGTCGTGTGGGGTTCCTTGTCCGTGCCGTTGTGGTGCGGGTGGGAACCCAGGTTCGATTGTAGGCGTGTCTGGCTGTTCGCGCCAATTTGCCGCTTTTTGTTTTCTTCTTCTGCCCGCATTACAGAATTGCACGGTGTACAATTTTGGGACGGAGCGGCTCCAAGGCGGCACGAACGCCTTAAACCCTATACGCTAGGGAGTGGCGCTCTTTTCGCACCCAACCCCGAAGGGGTTCACGGGCAGGACGCCGCATCGTATACAGCTAAGGAGATACACATGAACCCCGTCGCTAAGCTTGCTATTGCGGGTATCAACATGGGCGCTGCTGCCCTGGTTGGTAAGGGCCTGGGCGCAGCCTGGACTAAGGCTACCGGTAACCAGCCTCCCGCCATTTCCCACGAGTCTGAAGACACCCTGCGTCAGGTCATCCTCTGGACCGTTCTGACCTCCGTCGTGGGTGCTGTGGTGAGCTTCGGTATTGCTCGCCTGCAGCGTCGTTTCTTCAACTAAGACTTTGCGCTCCCCGCGCGAAAGTTCATGAACTAGGCGGTACGTATCTCCACTCGGTACGTACCGCCTGGTGTTCCCTCTTCAGCACGCCCGCCCCACTTCAGCCGGTTTCATGCCGCCGCTACGCTGAAGCGCCACCTCGGCATCCGAAAGCACAACTATGACTATTTCTTCTCCCCGCCGTAAGACGAAGGCTCAGCGTAGGGTCGTTGACCATGCGAATAGCCGCCGCTCGATTGCGTCCTGGGTCATGTGGGATGTTGGTTCGTCGAGCTTCGACTCGATTATGACGACCTTCATCTTCACCGTGTACCTGACCAGCAGCTACTTTGGCACGCCCGAAGAGACCTCCTCGGCACTGTCGCTGGGTCTGACCGTTGCCGGTTTCCTCATTGCGATTCTGGCGCCGGTCACCGGTCAGCGTAACGACAAGTCCGGCAAGGGCATCTTCTGGCTCGGTGTGAACACCATGCTGCTAGTCGGTTCGATGGCGGCGTGCTTCTTCGTGGGCCCCACCCCGCAGTACCTGTGGCTGGGTGTCACGCTGATTTCTGCGGCGAGCGTGTTCAGCGAGTTCGCGTACGTGAACTATAACGCCGTACTGCCGCGCATCTCCCACCCTGAGAATATCGGCAAGATTTCGGGCGCCGGATGGGCTGCCGGCTACATTGGCGGCATCCTGGCGCTGGCTGTGGTGCTGTGGGGTTTTGTGCTTACCCCCGAAGTACTCGGCCTGACCACCGATAACGCCCTGAATATCCGTGCGGTCGCGCTGTTCGCCGCCGCCTGGTGCCTCATCTTCTGCGTGCCTCTGCTGGTGCGTATGCGCACCCGCGAGCGCTTCCTGCCGGAGGTGCTGCCCACCCGCGAGCTGCGTTTCCTGGAGCTCGGTATGGAGCGTCTCTCCCCGGCTCGTCAGGGCGGTCTGCTCGCCTCCTACAAGGCGCTGTGGCGCACCATTAAGCGGCTGAAGATGACGTCCCCGCAGACCCTGTGGTTCCTGATTGCTTCGGCGGTGTTCCGTGATGGTCTGTCCGGTATTTTTACGTTCGGCGGTATTCTTGCGGCGGGCACGTTCGGTTTCAGCACTTCCGAGGTAATCCTGTTCGGTATTGCCGGTAGCGCCGTCGCCGCGGTTGGCGCGATTCTGGGCGGCTACCTGGATGACTACCTGGGACCGAAGGCAATTATTGTTATCTCGCTGGTCGGCATTATCTTGGCGGCTACCCCGCTGATGTTCTTCCCCGAACCGGGCGTGTTCTGGGTATGCGCCCTGCTGCTGTGCCTGTTCGTGGGTCCGGCGCAGTCGGCGTCCCGCACCTTCCTGGCGCGTCTGGCGGACCCCGGCACTGAGGGTGAGCTGTTCGGCCTGTACTCGACCACCGGTCGTGCCACCAGCTTCCTGGCACCGATGCTGTTCGGTCTGTGCGTGAGCATCATGGGCGCGCAGATTTGGGGTGTGCTCGGTATTCTGATCGTTGTGGTGGCGGGTCTGCTCCTGCTGCTGCCGGTGAAGGCGCCCGGTCCGTTGCGTATGCGTGCGGCGCGCCGCGAGCAAAAGCGTGAACAGAAGCGCCGCAACAAGGCAGCCCAGTAAGGCGTCGTGGGGCTAAGCGTCCTTGCAAACCCCGCAAATACAAGCCCGCAAACGCAACCTTGCAAACACACAGGGAGGGGCGGGTAGAAGATTATCTTCTACCCGCCCCTCCCTTGTGCTTAAGCAGTGCCTACCAAGCAGCGCCTATCAATCGGAGCTCAGTAAGCAGCGCCAGAGAGCCGTGTCAGTAAGCCGCGTCAGAGAGACCCGGTGGCTAGTCCTCCACCACGTCATCCTCATCATCAGAGACAGCGTCCTCAGAGGAATCCAGCGCAATCTGCTGCTCCTCCTCATCCAGAACCTCATCGCTGGTCATCTGAGCCCAGGTTGCGTCATCAATCAGCGGATCATCAATCACACGAACCCACAGCATCGAACCAGCCGCCAGAGCGCTCAAGTTCTCGTCATACGCCTCCGCAGGCAGACCCTCAAAGATCTCAGCCAGACGCGCAAACAGGTCATCGTACGAAATGTCGCCCTCAGCCTGCAGCCAGCACTCAGCCGCAAACTCAGACAGCTCATTCAGCTCAGTGTCACACAGCAGCAAGAACGGGCCGTCCTCGCCCACACGCACACCCGAAGTACCCGGCATACGAGACACCGCAATCGTACCGTTCAAGAACACACCCGGCAGGTGATCCTCAACCGTGTACTTCTCCAGGCTCTCAACCTCATCAGCATTCGGCAGCTCACCACCATTCAGCAGATCCTGAACCAGCGGCAAAGTATCCTCAACCTCCGAGTACACCAGGCGCCACACGCCACCGCAACGCTCCACCAGCTTAGCCAGCGACACAACACCCTCAGGGTGACGCGCCAGACCCGAGCTCTGCTCGCTCAAGAACACCAGAGCCTCATGCAGCGGAACACGCTCAAAATACGGCTCAGACGCCGACTCATCACGAGAAATGAACACAATACGCGACAGCTCATAGCTGAGGTCATCACGATCAACCACGTTCAGGCCCAAATCCACCGGGTTCTGCTGATCCTTCGGCGCATTCGGGTCAACAATCACAGACAGCGGCTTCGGATACGGCGACACAACACCCTCATCCGAAATAATCGCAGTCTCATCAGTCAGGTACGCAAACTTTGAACCCAAGAAACGCGACGCAGTCGTCTTACCGCTACCAGAAACACCCACCAGCGCAACAGCGCGCTTCGACTCAGGGTCACCAATAACAGCCGCATGCAGCATCACGCCGCGACCAACCAGCTGCTCAATCATCGCCAACGTAATACGGCTCGTCAGATCCTGCATACCCGAATCATCATCAGCCACACGCAGCGTCGAAACCTTATCAAACGAACCCATCAGCGGATTCGCCAAATCCATCACCGACTCATCAGTCGGCGCATGAACCAGCATCACCTGATCAAAACGCGACAACGAAGCATACGCATCATCAGGAGTATCAAAAAACTCCGGAGCAAGAGGCTCCCACGCCTTCTTAAAACGCTCCACAAAAGAGTCCGACATATCAATCAGATACACAGAAACTTCCGCGCCAGCAACACGCAGAACAACAGGCTTCAGATCCATAAAAAATCCTTAGAGAGTGAGAGATAAAAACCCGCACGCGAGTGAACGCACGAGCACAAAGGACGAAAACCGCCCCACGCGGGCGCACAAACACACAGCCTGCACGCCCGCACCCCAAAGCGGGAAAGACTAAGACTCCGCAGGAATATCCGTAGGAATCATCGTCTGATGAAAATTCAAATAACTACGCGAAGCAGTCGGGCCACGCTGACCCTGGTAACGGTTACCATACGCACCAGAACCATACGGATGCTCAGTCGGGCTACTCAAACGGAAGAAACACAACTGACCAACCTTAGAACCCGGCCACAACATAATCGGCAAAGTCGCCATATTCGACAACTCAAGCGTCACATGCCCAGAAAAACCAGGATCAATAAAACCAGCCGTAGAGTGAGTCAGAAGACCCAGACGACCCAACGACGACTTACCCTCCAGGCGGGCAGCCACATCATCAGGCAGAGTCACCTTCTCATACGTCGAACCCAACACAAACTCACCCGGATGCAGAATAAACGGCTCATCAGGAGCCACCTCAACCAGGCGCGTCAAATCCTCCTGCGGCTGCGCAGGATCAATATGCGGGTACTTGTGGTTATCAAACAGACGGAAGAAACGATCAATCCTCACGTCCACACTTGCAGGCTGAATCATCGACTCATCGTACGGTTCAAGGACGATGCGTCCATCAGCAATCTCTTGACGAATATCGCGATCTGAAATAAGCACGCTTAAAGGATACCTGGCAAACACCACCCACGTGCAGGCATCCACCAGCCCCAGCACACAGGCCTACATCACATTTCAACCCCGGCCACGCAGCCAACAAGCGACGCAACATATTTCACCCCCAGCAAGCAGGCGCGATACACTGAAAAAGATGCGGCTGTAGCTCAATGGTAGAGCGCACGCTTCCCAAGCCTGATACGCGGGTTCGATTCCCGTCAGCCGCTCTCCACCCCCTTACCAGTTCGGTAAGGGGTTTTTGTTTTGGGTTGCTTTGGGTATGGCTGGTCGAGGCGGTATGTTCCTTGCTCCTGCAGGGAACCCGTCCTCGCTCCGCTTCGGACACCCTGATGTCGCGACGGAACATACCGACCTCTCCCCTACTAACTCTCTCCCCTTCTCCGGGCAGGTGGAGTAGTGGGTGCGGCTGCGCGGCTGGGAACGAACCGCGGTCCCTCGGCTTGGGAAGAGTGTGCGGGAACGGGGAGGGGGAATACTGGGGTGAGGTACCGCAGACAGCTCGCCAAGAATGAACATTAAGTTGAGGGCATTGCGGTGACTCCGTATGGGAGGTCAGGGCACCTTCCTGCGGGCTCGCGACAAGAAGGTTTCAGCACGACCATTCGCGCACACACCTCACAACGCTTGAAGGATGTTCAACTCACCACACAGTTGTGCTAACCTAACCACAGAAATTCAACGAGAGAATTTCTCAAAAACATCTACTCGACGACGAATCGTAGACCCGTATGACCCGCGAAACGCACCCCTACACCACCCCCGAACGCCCCCTCGACCTGAGCCTCTACCTCGTCACAGGCGACAACCCCCTCGAAACCGTCCGGGCAGCCAAACACGCCACCTGCATCCAGGTCAGGTCCAAGCCCATCAGTGCGCGCGAACTCTACCAGCTCACCGAAGCTATCGCCGGCATCATCCAGCCGCACCAGACCCTGCTCGTCGACGACCGCGTTGATGTCGCCCTCGCGTTGCGTGCCCGCGGCGTGCGCGTTGACGGCGTGCACATCGGTCAAGACGACCTGCCCGTAGCCGACGCCCGCGCCCTCCTCGGCGCCGACGCGATTATCGGCCTCACGACCGGCACCCGGCAGCTCGTCGAAGAATCCAACAAAATCGCGCACCTCATCGACTACATTGGCACCGGGCCGTTCCGCCCCAGCCCCACCAAGCAGTCCAACCGCCCGCCCCTCGGCATTGACGGGCTCCGCGAACTTGCCGAACTGTCCGCCGCGCCGACCGTCGCAATCGGCGACATCACCCCCGAAGACTGCCCCGCCATCCGCACCACCGGGGTTGCCGGAATCGCCATGGTCCGCGCCTTCGTCGACAACCCCGCGTTGAAGGCTTAAACCATGACCATCACGATTATTGGCGGCGGAATCATTGGCCTCACCACCGCGTTTGAGCTCACCGAACGCGGCGAAAGCGTGCGCCTCATCGACGCCGAAACCAGCGACTACAGCACCGCCGAGGACGACACCGCGCTCTACCCCGCCGCCAGCCACTACGCCGGCGGCATGCTCGCACCCATCGCCGAAGTGCAATTCCAGCAGGATGAGCTCTTCCCCCTCATGACCGCCAGCGCCGACGCCTACCCCTCCCTCATGGAGCGGCTCAGCCACGCCACCGACCTGCCCACCGGCTACGACACCACCGGCACGCTCATCGTCGCCGCCGACCGTGCCGACGCCGAGCACCTGCAGCGCACCCGAGCCTACTACCGGGACATGAACCGCCCCGCGGACCCCGTCACCCCCACGCAGGCGCGCGCCCTCGAACCGCTCCTGGCGCCGCGCATTGCCGGTGCCGTGAGCATCCCCAGCGACCATCAGCTACACCCGCGGCTCATGAGGCGCGCCCTCAAAGACGCGCTCACCCGCCGCGGTGTCACCTTCAGTACCGAACGGGTCACCGACCCGGAGGCGGGCGACATTATCTGCACCGGACTAGGGGCAACACTGCACGGGGACTACCCGCTACGCCCTGTCTACGGGGACATTCTGCGTCTGCGTGCCCCGCGGCCCATCCTCAAGCACGTGGTGCGCGGCTACGTGAACTCCCGCCCCGTCTATCTCATTCCCCGCCCCGACGGGGAGCTGTGCATCGGCGCGACCAGCCGCGAAGACCACCGCACGCTACCTGCCATTGACGGCGTACACCAGCTGCTGCGTGACGCGATCCGCCTGGTGCCCGCTGTTGAAGAGTGCGAGCTGCTGGAGGCGAACGTCGGCGCCCGCCCCGGAACCCCGGACGACCTGCCCATCTTCGGGCACCGTACCCGCGCTGATGGCACCCGTCAGCTCGTGTCCACGGGCTATTTCCGCCACGGTATTCTGCTTGCCGCGCTCGCCGGCAAGGTGGGCGCGGAGGTCGCCTGCGGGGCTGAGATTCCGCCCATCATGCAGGCGTGCGACCCGGCACGATTCACCCACTAAACACCCCAGCCGGGTGCACCCGGCGCACTCACGAAAGGATTCCGCATGATCATCACCTACAACGGCGAGCCGCTAACCACCAACGCCCGCACCGTATTTGACCTTGTCATGGACCAGTTCGGTACCGAAAATGGTGTGGCTGTGGCGCTCAACCGCAGTATCGTGCCGCGTTCCACGTGGCTGGATGTACCGCTGAACGAGGGCGACAGGGTGGATGCCCTCACCGCCGTGCAGGGTGGCTAATTCTCCAGCTTGTACGGGCAAACCACCGGCGAATACCTACCGACAAATACCTGCCGGAGAAAAAGAACAGCCATTCTCGGTTTTCTTTCTACACCGGGCGCGCCGCCGCGCCCACACACCTAAACCCCGTTATCTAGACGTTCCCACAGAGGAGAACACCATGAGCCTCACACCGCTCACCATCGGCGACCGCACCTTCACATCCCGCCTCATCATGGGCTCCGGAGGCGCAACCAGCATGGACCTGCTCGAGCAGGCGCTCGTCGCCTCCGGCACCGAAATGACGACCGTTGCCATGCGCCGTCACGCCGCAGGCACCCCCATTTTTCCGCTTCTGCAGAAGCTCAATATTGCGCCGCTGCCCAATACCGCCGGATGCCGTACCGCAGCGGACGCGGTGATGACCGCGATGCTCGCCCGCGAGGCGCTGGGCACCTCCTGGGTGAAGGTTGAGATTATTCATGACGAAGACACCCTGCTGCCGGACACCGTGGAGCTGCTGACCGCTTGCGAGCAGCTGGTCGCTGAGGATTTCACGGTGCTCGCCTACACCTCTGACGATCCGGTGGCTGCCGCTCGCCTGGAGGATGCGGGCGTTGCCGCGGTTATGCCGTTGGGTGCGCCGATTGGTACCGGTCTGGGCATTTTGAACACGCACAATATTGAGCTGATTGCTTCTCGCGCGCAGGTTCCGGTGGTTCTGGATGCTGGCGTGGGTACCGCTTCCGACGCGGCGCTGGCGATGGAGCTGGGTTGTGATGCGGTGTTGTTGGCGTCGGCGGTGAACCGTGCTGAGGATCCGGTTGCGATGGCTCAGGCGATGAAGTTTGCGGTGCAGGCGGGCGCGTTGGCGCGTGAGGCTGGCCGTATTCCGGTGCGTGAGCACGCGAAGGCGTCGTCGCCGTCGGAGGGTTTTGTCTCGTGGATGTAAACCTTTCCCCTACCCCGGTGAATCCGGAGCATGCGCGCCTGGATCGCGAGCGCACGGACCGTCAGCGTCGCCTGCCGGGCTTTGATCAGGATGCGGTGGCGGCTGCCCGCGTGTTGGTGATTGGTGCTGGTGGTTTGGGTTGTCCGGTGGTGCAGGCGTTGGCGGCGGCTGGTGTGGGGTATCTGCATATTGTGGATTCTGATTCGGTGGAGCTGTCGAATATTCAGCGTCAGCCGCTTTTTGGTGTGCCTGATGTGGGTGAGCCGAAGGCGGAGGTTGCGGCGCGCCGTGCCTTGGAGCTGTGCCCGTCGTTGACGGTTGAGACAACGATTCGGCATGTGGATGCGTCCTGGATTTTGGATCTTTTCGCCGCCTCGGCGCCGGATTGTGTGGTGGATTGTACGGATACGTTTGCGTCGAAGTATCTGATTGCGGATGCTGCGCAGGTTGCGGGTCTGCCGCTGGTGTGGGGCACGGTGCTGCGTTTTGGCGGGTCGGTGAGTCTTTTTGAGCCGGATGGCGCGCATTTGCGTGATATTTTTCCGACGATTCCGCAGACGGTGGAGTCGTGCGCGCTTGCCGGCGTGTTGGGTGCGACGACGGCTGTGGTTGGTTCGCTGATGGCGACGGAGGTGCTCAAGCATGTGAGTGGCTTGCCGACGGCGGCGGGCACTCTGCTGACTTATGATGCCCTGTCGGGTACGTGTACGTCGTTTGGGGCGGTGCCGGATCCGGCGCGTGTGGTGCCGGTGGATTTGTCGGCGCATGAGGTTCCGCAGGTGCTGTTGGATGTGCGCGAGGTACCTGAGCGTGAGGAGTCGGTGAAGCATGAGGGTTCTCTGCATTACCCACTGTCGCAGCTGAGTGATGCTGATGGCTCGCTACTGCCGGCTGACCGCGTGCCCGCGGAGCTGCTGAGCCTGTTTGAGTCGGTGCGCGACCAGCAGGTGGGCGTTTTCTGTGCCTCGGGCGCGAGGGCGCAGCGCTTTGTGCAGGCGTATGAGGCGCTGGCGGGTGAGTACGGGGTGCGCCTCACGGCACTGTAGAGACGCCGACTGCTGACGACCAGGCGTAGCTATCCCTTCCGGAAGCGGCGTCAGGGCGTCCCTGCAGGAGCGAAGGAAGGGCATAGCGCGCCAAGCCCTAAGGAAAGCGGTATCGCCCGTAGTGACATCAGGGTGTCCGAAGCGAAGCGAGGACGGGTGCCCCTGTAGGAACGAGGGCGCATACCGCTTTCCACTTAACTGGTAGGCGCTTAACTCGTAGAGACGGTTTCCCCATGTGCAGGGCGTAAAATCGTGTATAACACGGCGGCACATCGCGCGGTTTATTCTGCCTAAAAACTGCCCTGCCGCCTCCTGTTTTCGCACACTCACTCTAGGAGTTTTATGCTCACCGTCCCTACTGTGCCGCTTGTTTTGTGCACGGCTCTCATCACCCTAACCCTGCTCGTTAGCGGTATCGCTAAGGCGAAGGACCCGCAGAGTACCGTGACTGGTATTCAGAATCTTGGTTTGGAGAAGATCGCGCCGACCCGCCTGGTGTCGTTTGTCCTGCCGTGGTTCGAGATTGCCCTAGCCGCCGTCCTGCTGCTGTCGCCGGTGCGTTTGCCTGCGGTGATTGCTTCGGGTTTGGCGTTGATTCTGATGCTGTTCTATACGGTGGTGATTGCGCGGGCGCTGGCGACGGGTCGTACTGCGGGTTGTAATTGTTTCGGTTCTGAGTCGAATGCGCCGGTGAGCCGTTACACGCTGGTCCGTAATATTGCGCTGCTGTTGGCGGCGGCTGGCGCGCATGCGAGTGCGTTGAAGGGCGGCACGGGTGTTGTGCCGACTCTGCTGGGTCTGGGTAATAGCGGCTGGACTTGGGTTTTTGGTGCGGCGCTGATTGCGTTGACGTTGGAGGCTGTTCGCCGCGGTGATGCTCTGGGGCAGTCGGAGCCGCAGGCTGAAGTGATTTTGCCGGAGCCGGTGTATGACGAGAACGGCGAGGAGCAGTATGTTCGTATGCCGATTCCTCATGCGGCGCTGTACCTGGAGAATGGCCGCCACACGAATATGCGTGCGTTGGCTAAGAATCAGGCGCGTGTGCTGGTGTTTGTGTCGGCGACGTGTGCTGGTTGTGTGAAGTTTTTGAAGACGATGTCTTCGTGGCAGGAGCGTCTGCCGCAGGTGGCGTTGCATCCGGTGTATTCGAGCTTGGAGTCGTTGCAGACCTCGCGTAATGCGGGTACGTTGCCTGAAGGGTTGACTCCGCTGATTGACCGTGATGCTGGTGCGCGCGCGAATTTTGGTAATGGTGTGCCGTTGGCGGTGGTTTTGGGTGCTGATGGCCTGATTGCTGGCGGCCCGGTGGCTGGTAAGGAGGAGGTTGAGGCGCTGCTGGCCGATATTGAGGCGCAGTTCGCTGAGGCTGCTCGTCTGGCTGAGGAGGAGCGCCAGGAGCAGATGCGTAAGGCGATTGCTGAGGGTACGTCGAATACTGAGGGCGACCACCTCTAAACGCGCCCCTATCGTCCAGCCCCTGTAGCGCCTCTGTAGCGCTTCCGATAGCCCCGTCCGGCTCTTACTGCCCTTACCGGCAGACGCCGGGTGGGGCTATGCTAGTACGTAGCGCACACACCGCTTATACGCCGCGGTCACCTCGCCGGGTGGCTGGCGCGTCCTCAACCCTGTCTAAGGAGTTTTTATGGCAATGATGAGTTTCAACGCTCCGGGCGAGCGTGAGAAGTCCTTGTGGCTGGTCCGCAAGGAGAGCAACCCGAATCATTCGCAGTGGTACATTGACCGTTTTAAGGCGATGGAGGCTGAGGGTAATGATATGGCGGGTGAGTCTCGTCTGGTGAATGCGTTGGCTTCTCGTGGCGCGAAGATTCTTGATGCGGGTTCGGGTCCTGGCCGTGTGGGTAAGCAGCTGCACGCGCTGGGTCACCGTGTGACGGGTGTTGATATTGATCCTGAGCTGATTGAGGAAGCGCGCCGCGTCTGCCCGGATGCTACGTGGATTACGGCTGATCTGGTGGATTTGCCGGAGGTTCTGGGCATTGAGGGTGATGCTACGGCGGAGAATGGTTTTGAGCTGCTGGTGTGTGCGGGTAATGTGATGGGTTTCTTGGCTCGTTCGACTCGTAAGCCTGTGGTGGAGAATTTCCGCCGCGTGTTGGCGCCGGGTGGCCGCGCTGTCGTGGGTTACGGTTCGGGTCCGGGCCGTGATTATGCGTTTGAGCAGTTTTTGGCGGATGCCCGCGAGGCTGGTTTGAACGTGGATAACACGTATTCGTCGTGGCAGATGCACCCGTTTGTTGAGGGTTCTTCAGAGTTTTTGGTGGCGGTGCTGTCCCGCCCGGCGGAATAGATTCACCTGTACAACGAGCGCGCTAAGCGCATTTAGCTAGGCATACAAATGGCCCGGCGCCTCCCCTGTGTGGGGTGGGTGCCGGGCCTTTTGTGTGTCCGGAAGAAGCGCATCCAGAAGAGGCACTAAAGAAGAATGGTTGTTCTAGTGGATCATGTAGATGTTGCGGGCGACTTCTTCGGGCAGGAAGGACGCTGCGAAGAGGATTGCCACGATGATGACGGCAAGCGCGGTCATGAGGCTGGAGCGCCAGCCGGGGTGCAGTTCGTTGAAGGTGATGAGTCCCTTGTGTTCTTTGTCCATGTTGACCACGTTGATCTGTTTGTAGATGGTGGTTTGGGCGGAGAGTTTGGAGGAGACTTCTCGCATGGTTTTGCCATCCCAGACGCGGCCGTCGATACGCATGAGCTGTTTGCCATCTTTGTCGACGGCCCACATGGCGGGGAAGCTGCGGTAGCGTAGGCGGCCGGCGACGGTTTTGAGTTTCTGGCCGTAGGCTTTTTTGGGGTAGAGCTTTTCGACGTAGATGGTGTGGTCGATGTTTTCGAGGGGTACGGCGAACCAGCCGAAGGTGCGTGCGCGGAGCACGTGGGCTTTGGTGATGACGATGATGGTGGGTTTGAGGACTGAGTAGAGGTTTACGCCTGCGATGGTGCCGATGAGCAGTACGAGGAGGGTGTACGGCAGGGCGGGTCGCTTGTAGAGGATGAAGGCGAGCGCGGCGAGGAGCACGATGGTGCCGGGGAGTGCCGCTTCGATGCGCCTGCCGTAGGAGCGCATGCGGGGGTGGAATAGTTCGTTGACTTCGCCGTATTTGGCGGGGACTTCGTGAGCGCGTTCTGCCATATACACAACTTTAGTGTGTGCGGTGCGTGAAACCTAGCGGACTACCTGCGTTACTCTGGTTCTATGCGTAATTTTTCTCCCGTGGAGCGGGTTCTGGCAATGTGGATGGTCGGTGTTGTGGTGGCGGTTTCTGTGGCTGCTGCGGCGCTGGTTATGACGAATAAGCTGGTGTATGGTCCGACGGGTCAGGTGCGGGAGTATTTTCATGCGTTGCGTACGGGTAATGGTTCGTATGCGCGTGGTTTGTTGGGTGCGCAGATTCCTGAGGGTGACGCCTCTTTATTGGATGGGGATGCTTTGAGGCGTTCGGTGTCTTCGTTGGGTGAGGTGTCGTATGAGGTGGTGGAGACCAGCGAGGATGGGGAGCATGCGACGGTGCGTGCGTCCTATATTTTGGAGGGTTCGCAGCAGCATACGGATTTTCGTTTGCACCGTTCGGGCACGCATTGGGGCTTTTTTGATAAGTGGGCTATTGATGAGGCGTCTTTGCCGTCGGTGAAGGTGAATATTCAGGGTGTGGAGGCTGCGACGATTAATAACCGTAAGGTTGCGGTGGATGATGGTGCGGCGTCGTTCCCGGTGTTTTATCCGGGTGTGTATGCGGTGTCGTATGATTCGACAGTTTATACGGCGCAGAAGGTGAACGAGGTGGTGACTGCGCAGGATGCGAATCATGCGGTGCGTATGGAGTTGAAGCCGAGTGATAATGCGTTGTCGTCGGTGAAGGAGCAGGTGCAGAATCATTTGAAGAAGTGTACGCAGCAGAGCACTCTTTATCCTGGTGGGTGCCCTTTTGAGTATGCGTTTACAGGTCGTGTGGATTCTGAGGTGAAATGGTCTGTGGTGAAGGTTGCGGATCCGCAGGTGAGTGTGAGTTCGGCGGGTGTGTGGTCGTTGAAGCCGATGTCGGGTACGGCGAAGGTGTCGTTTACTCAGTTGGATTTGTTTACGGGTGCGCGTTCGCAGGTGCAGAAGGAGATTCCGTTTACGTTGAAGGCGTCGGTGGAGGCGGATGCGAAGGCGGTCCGAGTCTCCTTCTAAGAACGAACAGCGAGAGCCAGTATGCTCTGAACGCGACATCAGGGTGTCCGAGCGAAGCGAGGACGGGTTCCCTGTAGGAGCGAAGAGCATACTGGCTCGTAGCTTATATGGGTTGAGAAAGGGTCAGTATTATCTTCGCTCCTAATAGAGGTGAGGATAATACTGACCCTGTTATTTAGTGTTTTAGCGATCCCTAGTTGATACCGCGAAGGTCCAGGACGAGTTCGCTTTCGTCTGCCTCGTCACCGGTCACGACCACGGGAATACCCCAGTCTTGCTGGTAGAGGTGGCATGCTGCGTGCTCGGGGATGTCACCGCCGGGGGTACCGTCACAGGCGGCGGCGCGTGCGGTGATGTGCAGGACTGCCTCGGTGATCTCGGGGTTGAGCACGAGGGTGCGGGTCAGCCCGGTAGAGGTACCGGCACCTTCCAGGATGAAGTTCTCGGGGGTGGAGGAGATCTTCAGCTGGGTGGGGTCACCCCAGCGGGTATCGAGCTTCTGGCCGGTGGGCACGGTGAATCGTGAGACGAACTCGAGGGTGCCGCCGGTGAGCTTGGTGGAGGGGCGTGCGGTGGTGATGGCGCCTTCGTCGACGTGCTGTGCCTTGGCGGGGATGGAGGCGCGTACGAGCTGGTGTGCGTTGGTTTCGACGATGATGAGGCGCGGGTCCTCGCCGGGTACTTCTTCGACGAGCAGGTCGGAGGGTTCGTCGAGGCCGCGTTCGAGGGTGCCGAGGGTGCCGGTTGCGGGGTCCCAGCGGCGGATGGCGCCGTTGTAGGTGTCGGCGACTGCGATGGATCCGTCGGGCAGTTCGGTCAGGCCGAGGGGGTGCTGCATGCGGGCGGTGTCGGAGTCGCCGTCAACGAAGCCGAAGTCGAACAGGCCCTTGCCGACGGCGGAGGTGACCTGTACGCCGTCCTCGGTGAAGGTGACGTGGCGCAGGCCGCTGGTTTCGGAGCATGCGACCCAGAGGCTGCCGTCGCGGGCTTCGATGATGCCGGAGGGCTGGGCGAACCAGGCTTCGGCTGCGGGGCCGTCGGCGAGACCTTCCACGCCGGAGCCTGCGAAGATGCTGACGGTGCCGGTGACGGGTTCGTAGCCGAAGAGCTGGTGGGTGCCTGCCATGGCGATGATGAACTGGCCGGCTTCGCGGGAGTAGACCGCATCCCAGGGCGAGGAGAGCGCAATTTCGGTGGCGGGCACGCCGGCGGGGATGTGGTTGGGGTCGCCGGTGACGGCGTTGTCGCCGTCGATGACGCGCTGCACGCCGTTGCCTGCGAGGGTGCGTACTTCGCCGGTGCGCAGGTTGAGGGAGCGCAGGCGGTGGTTGACGGTGTCGGCGACGAGCACGTCGTAGCCGAGCTGTTCGCGCAGGTTTTCGGGTACGAGGGCGAGGCCGGCGGGCTCGTTGAAGCGTGCTTCGGTGCCGGTGCCGTCGACGTGGCCCTTGACGGGGTGGTTGATGGGGTCGTCGCCGCCGCCGTAGGTGTTGATGACGGTGTTGAGGTCGGCTGCTACCTGCAGGATGCGGTGGCGTGCGCTGTCTGCGACGAGGTAGGTGCGTTCGCGGTTGCCGAAGAGGTTTGCGGGGCCGAATTCGGCGGGCAGTTCGATGGCTTTGCCGGGGAAGGCGTAGGTGCCGGCTGCCTTGGGGCGGGGCACGTAGGGGCCGTCGCCGCGGTGCAGGGTACCCTTCGCTTCGTGTTCGGCGACGAGCTCACGCACGAGGGAGGTGAGGCCCTGCACGTGGCCTTCGCCGGAGAGGTGGGCGACGATGTAGCCTTCGGGGTCGACGACGACGAGGGTGGGCCATGCGCGGGCGGTGTAGGCCTGCCAGGTGGTCAGTTCGGGGTCGTCAAGTACGGGGTGGGTGATGTGGTAGCGGTCGACGGCTGCGGCGAGCGCTACGGGGTCTGCTTCGTGTTCGAATTTGGGGCTGTGTACGCCGACGGTGACGAGTACGTCGGAGAATTCTTCTTCGAGGGGGCGTAGTTCGTCGAGGACGTGCAGGCAGTTGATGCAGCAGAGGGTCCAGAAGTCGAGAATAACGATTTTGCCGCGAAGGTCCTGCAGGGTGAGGTTTTTGTCGCCGGTGTTGAGCCAGGCTCGGCCTTCGAGTTCGCTGGCGCGCACGCGTACGTTGCGGGTGGTGTTCTCGCTCATGGTTTTCTCTCCTGTTGGGTGCGCCGTGTGTGGTCGCGTTGGTTTGCTGTCCCCATTATGCCAGCGTGGTGGGGGTGGTTCGCTGGGAGTTGAGCTTTGTGACTTGGGGCCTTAACGACCTGTCATATTAAGTCATATTCCGGGTGGTTCGTGGGTATATAAAGCGCCCCGCACGCATCACGTATAGATGCGCGCGGGGCGTTGGTGTCCCTATTGTGGCGGGCTGTTCGGCCCGGTGGTAGGAACTAGTTTTTACTTGGCGCCTGCGACCTCGGAGAGGTCACCAATCTTGGTGGGCTTGACCGGGGTCTTAGCGGTGCCGCTGAAGCCGTCGATGCGGCCGGGGGCCTTCGGGGTCTCGATGGTGGAGACGTCGGTCGCCTGTTCGAAGGTCTTGGTGTTCAGCACAGATGCGGTGCCGTCTGCCTTAACGACGGTGTAGAGGTTGTCCTTGGGGTTGGTCTTGATCCAGGAGCCGTCCTCGCTCACGACGATGGTTGTACCGTTGGAGTCCATGCTGGTCCACACACCGTTATTCTGGATGCTGACGATAGCGCCGTCCTTGGATTCGAATGCAGCGAGTTTATCGGTGTAGTAGACGGTGCCGTCGCTGGTCTGCGCCTTCTTCACACCGGCCTCGTTCTTGAGCTGCTCCAGGGCTTTCTTGCTGGCGGTGTAGCCGGCGGAGGCTGCCTGATCGGCGGATTCCTGGCCCTTCTTGAGTGCTTCGGTTGCTTCGCTGGGCAGACCGCTGGGGGCGCTGATGGTGCCCTGGGTGGTCTTGGTTTCTGCCTTGGTGGTTTCAGCTGCTGCGGAGGCGGTGCTCTTGCTGGTTGCTGCTGCGGAGGCGCTTGCAGGCGCGGAGGCAGTTGCGGAAGCAGTTGCAGAAGCGGACGCGCTTGCCGATGCGGAGGAGTTGGAGTTGGTGCCGGAGTTACCGCCGCAGGCTGCGAGGCCGAGGGCACCGGCAATGGTCAGGGACAGAACAGCAATAGACTTCTTCACTGTAGTTTCTCTTTTCTGTATGCGCCGCTCTGCGACGGCGCAGTGCGTGGTGTGGTTGACCTGTACACGGGCTACCCGGTGTACGCCATCATGCTAGCACCGTGACCTGAAAGCTCCCTGAGATGTTGCGGCGCTTCCCCTCCCCCGCTACTTTCACGGCTCTTCTCAGCGTAGCTTGAAGACGCAAAACGCCCCGCACGCATCGCTATCGGATGCGCACGGGGCGTTCAAGCTTTGAAAGGCGCTACGAACGGCTACCCCTGTACGGGTCTGCCTACTCGTGGGTCTTGGCGCTGGTCGGCTTCACGCCTTCCTTCGGGGCGGTGCTGTAGCCGTCCACGGGGGCCGGGGGCTTGGGCAGTTCCAGCGACTTGTAGTCCTGGGAGTATTCACCGGTGACAACGTTCGTGATGGTAGCTTCACCGTTCTCATCAACAGCGATGGTGTCGCCGTTGGTCTTGATGACGCTCCAGTCGCCGGATTCGCTGACGCTGCTGAGCGATCCGTCGGGGCTAACGCGGATCCAGCCGCCGTCATCCTTGATCAGGATGTAGTCACCGTTCTTAGCTTCGACGATGGAGGCGCCTTCCTTCGTGTCGGTGTACACGGCGCCGTCAGCGTTGGTGCTCTTCTTAGTGTTGGGGTCCTTCTTGGCCTGTTCAGCGCCCTTCTTGAAGACGTTGTATCGTTGCTTACCGATTCCGACTGCGGCGTTGTCGCTGGAGCTGCTATCGGTGCCCTTGGTATCTGAAGAGCTCTTCTCAGATGCGCTTGCTGAGCCGGATGCCGATGCGCTTGCCTTGGACTCGGAGGATGCGCTCGCGGAAGCGGTAGCCGACGCACTTGCGGAGGCAGTCGCCGATGCAGACGCGCTCGCGGATGCACTCTGGCTTTCGGCGGGTGCCTTGATGTTGGTGGGGCTGCACGCGGCAAGGCCGAGGGTTGCGGCGAGGCTTAGGGACAGAACAGCGATAGACTTCTTCACTGTGTTCTCTTTTCTGGTAGGTTCCGAACTGCGCTGGGCGTCCGGGGTGTCCGTACGGGTGGGACTTGTTGAGCGGGCGTTATTTCCCGCGTCCAGCCTAGCACCTCATCCTGGCGGTACTCTGCAAGCGCGCAGAAACGCCCCGCACGCATCACGTTCGGATGCGCACGGGGCGTGCGGGTCTAGCTAGTCGCCAGCTAAGTGGTGGATACGTTTAGTTCGCAGCCAGGCTGGTCGGCTTAACGGGCTTCTTCGGGGCAGGGAAATCTCCCACAGGAGCCGGGGTCTTAGGCACTTCCACGGACTGGTAGTCGTCCGAAATCTCCGAGGTCTTAACGTTCATAATGGATGCTGCGCCGTTCTCATCAACGTTAATGATTTCACCGTTAGGCTTGACAGCGGCCCAGCCGCCCTTCTCAGTCACGGCGATAACCTCGCCTTCAGGGGTCACACGTACCCAGCTGCCGTCATTCTCGATGCTGATGTAGCTACCGTTTTGAGTTTCGACAACAGCGATGCTTCCATCAGGGTCAGCGTACACGTTACCTTCAGTATTCGTAGTCCTCTTGGTGGAGTAATCTTTCTTAGCCTCTTCGACGATTTCCTTGTAATGCTCGTAGACCTTCGGGCCGTAGCTACTATCGGTGGCGTCCGTAGGAATGGCGGATGCACCCGACAAGCCACCCTTCTGGCTTCCGGATTCCTTGGCGGAGGAGCTCGAGCTATTTGGGTTTGCAGATGCGCTTGCCGAGGTAGCTGTCGAGGTGGATGCGTTCGCAGACGCGCTGGAGGAGGCAGACGCGCTCGCGGATGCACTCTGGCTTTCGGCGGGTGCCTTGGCGTTGGAGCTACAAGCTGCAAGACCGAAGGTTGCGGCGAGGCTCAGGGACAGAACAGCCATAGTTTTCTTCACTGTGTTCTCTTTTCTGGTAGATCCCCGTGCTATGCCGGGGAGACCTATAGTGTGGTTGTTTGTTGAGTGAGAGTTGAGTGAGAGCTAGATTCTGAGCGCTTCCCTAATCCTAACAACAGTTATGCGAAGCTTCCTATTTTCCGTAGGAGTTCAGCGCAGCTTGAAGACACAGAAACGCCCCGTGCACATCACGTTCGGATGCGCACGGGGCGTCTTCTAGGTCAGGGGCTGCTACGCTCCTTGAGCGTCACAAGCCGCTGTTAGCTCTTTGCAGCTTACTTGGGCTGTGCGGGCTTGACGGGGTTGACCTTAGCCTGTGCGGGCTTTGCGGGAACCTTCGGAGCCTTCAGGTCTGCCTTCTCGCCGCCAACGATGGAGATTACTTCACCGGATGCGTCAACGGTTGCCTGCAGGCCGCTGTTAGACTGGATGGTCCAGGAGCCGTCAGCCTTAACTGCGACCTGGCCGTTTGCGTCCTGGCGGCTCCAGGAACCGTCAGCCTGTACAGCGATCTGACCTCCGTCACCCTGAACGGCCCAGCCGCCGTCCTCGGAAACAATAACGTCGCCCTCAACGGTGGAGGAGGAGTTACCCTCGGAGTCCTTGGACTCAGCCTTGGTGCCCTTCTCGTCGGACTCTACCTTGGAGGAGTTACCCTCGGAGTCCTTAGCGTTGACGGAAGCCTTGCCGTCTGCGCCGACCTTCACGTCTGCGGAGTTGCCCTCGCCGTCGTTAGCCTTGACGGTGACGTTGCCGTCCTTGTCAACCTTCACGTCTGCAGTAGCGGAAGCAGATGCAGCCGAGGTGGTTGCAGCTGCAGAGGATGCCTTAGCCGATGCGCTTGCGGAAGCAGTTGCAGAAGCGGATGCGGATGCAGTCGCGGTAGTGGTGGTGGAAGAGGACTGGGAGCCACATGCGCTCAGGCCCAGTGCGCCTGCGAAAGCGATGGACAGAACCGCGGTGGTCTTCTTCATTGCGGGGGCGAATGCCATTGTTTCTCCTTGTGGTTGTTAGTATGGTGCGGCTAGTTGGCGACGTATTCGCGTCGTGCGCGGGATCCTTGTGGGGCCCCATAACGATTATCGGTTTAACCAACCGCGTTAATTCTATCGAGTTTGGGTCTGTTTATCCGGGTGCATGGGTGTTTATCCGCATTCTAGCGGGTGGCATAGCCCACGTTTTCGCCCGGCTCGTCAGTCAGCTTCTTAGCGGCGAGGGGTGACGGGCTTGACCGGGTCAGCGCCAGCACCGGCGGGCTTGACGGGTACGGCAGGTACCTGGAAGGCTCCCTGGCCGGTCTGTTCCCATGAGCCATCAGCCTTCACTTCAACAACGCCGGGAGCTCCGACGAGTTCCCAGGAGCCGTCTGCCTTAACCTCTACGTTGCCGCTCGGACCGACGCGTTCCCAGGAGCCGTCAGCGTCTACCTCAATGATGTCGCCGTTGGGGGCGTGGTAGGACCAGCCGCCGTCGGTCTTGATTTCGATGAGGGTGTAGCCGTTGGCTGCGCTGACGGTTCCGCTGTCGACGGTCACGGTGCCGTTACCGGTACCGTTCGCGCCACTCTTGGCGGAGGTCTCGCCAGCCTTCTCGTCGACCTTTGCGGAGGATCCCGAGTTGCTGGAGCCGGAGTTGTTCGATGCCGAGCCGCCGTTGACGGTTGCATTGCCGCTAGCGTCGGCGGTCACGCCGGTTCCGTTCGCGCCGTTGACGGTCACATTACCGTTGGCGTCTGCGGTGACCCCGGTACCATCAGCACCGCTGACGGTTACGCCGTTTTCGCTGACGGTGACGGTGCCCTGGGAGCTGCTTGCGGTTGCGCTCGGGGAGGCTGCGTCACTTGCCTTGACGGTGACCTTGCCGTTGCCCGCATTGACTGCTGCGTCGGCGGTGGAGGATGCCTTAGCGGTTGCGGTGGCGGTGGGTGCCGGGTTGGAGGTGTTCTGTGCACCGCAGGCGCTCAGGCCGAGTGCTGCGATTGCTGCCAGGGACAGTGCTGCCGCGCCGGTGCGGAAGCGACGGTTGGTGGCCTGTTCGGAAGTGTGCTGAGCGGGGCGTGCCATGAGGTGGTTCTCCTTGTGCATCCCGGAGGGTCAATCGTCCGGGGTTTGTATGGTTGATTTTCCGGTTGGGTGGGGCCGTTGTGTATGGTGTGTGGCTTTTCCTTCGCCGGTGATTCCAGCTTAGGGTGTGAGTCTAAGATTGAGCTTTAGTTTGCTGTGTTTAAGCTGTGTCCAAACGGGGATGTATAAGTATTTTTCCCAGCGGGGTTTGATAATCGCGATTTTTCGCTCAGCTCATGCATAGCTTTCTATTCAGATGTATAAATTTTCTTTATTTTTTCTGTAGCCCATCATAGCTTCCCCTGTGAAACCGAGCTACTTTCTGTGTCTTATGCTCGAGTTAAGGGTTAGGGTCTTGAAGACCCACCTTGTGCGTGCTCCCCGCCGCGCGTGCCCTCCCAATCCGCTAGCTGTACCGCTTCGCCAGCCGCACCACCTCGCCTGTACCACCACCTCCCAGCAACCTGTGCCCCCCCCCCAGCGCCAAGAGAGAGCATCTGGGCATACTAAAAGACCCCCACCATATTGGTGGGGGTCTTTAGCAGATTCAAAGTCTCAAGAATTACTTCTTCTTAGCGACTGCTGCCTTCAGCTTGGAGCCTGCGGTCAGCTTCACGCCGTGACCGGCGGGAATCTGGATGGTTTCGCCGGTCTGCGGGTTACGGCCGGTACGAGCTGCACGGTCGGTGCGCTCGATTGCCATCCAACCGGGGATGGTGATCTTCTCGCCCTTGGAGACGGAAGACTCGAAAACCTGGAACACTGCGTCGAGGACTGCGTTTACAGTTGCCTGGCTCTTGCCAGACTTCTCTGCAACCTCTGCAACGAGTTCGGTACGGTTCTTAGCCATTAGGGTGCCCCTTCCAGAGACTTAAGGTTTGAGTCTAAAGCGAGTGACCGTCGGTGACGACGGAAAACCGTTTAGGAACTAAAATACCAGATTTACCAGCTGGACTTGGTGATACCGGGCAGCTCGCCGCGGTGTGCCATCTCGCGGAAGCGCACGCGGGAGATACCGAACTTCTGGAAGGTACCGCGGGGGCGGCCGTCGATCTGGTCGCGGTTACGCACGCGAACGGGGGAAGCGTTGCGGGGCAGCTTCTGCAGTGCCACGCGTGCTGCTTCGCGCTCCTCGGGGGTAGCGTTCTCGTCGATCAGGGTCTTCTTCAGCGCGATACGCTTCTCGTTGTAGCGAGCGACGATGACCTTGCGCTGCTCGTTGCGAGCGATCTTGGACTTCTTAGCCATTCTTAGCGCTCCTCTCGGAAGTCAACGTGCTTGCGAACGACGGGGTCGTACTTCTTCAGCACCATGCGGTCGGGGTTGTTGCGGCGGTTCTTACGGGTCACGTAGGTGTAACCGGTGCCAGCAGTGGACTTGAGCTTGATGATAGGACGGAGGTCCTTAGCCTTGGATGCCATTTACTAGATCTTCTCCCCGCGTGCGATGATTTCTGCAACAACGGCATCGATGCCACGAGCATCGATAACCTTGATGCCCTTAGCGGACACGTTCAGGGTTACCTTACGACGCAGCGAAGGAACCCAGTAGGTCTTCTTCTGAACGTTCGGGTCGAATCGACGCTTGTTGCGGCGATGCGAGTGCGAAATGCTGTGTCCAAAGCCGGGAACAGCTCCGGTCACCTGGCAGACTGCTGCCATGTTTCACTCCTTTATTGATTGACTTTTATGACGGTACGCAGTCGATGTTACTCGTGAGCGTCCCGCCACCAATGTAGAAGCACCGGGTTATTCGCCGGGCTAGAGTGTTTGAGATCGTCACGTGGGTGAGAGGCCACGCATCGATCCCCGCCGCGGGAAAAACGGTGAAGCTTATTAGTGTCGAGAGGCGTTTCCACCACTACGAACAGCGTTAAATTCTAGGTAAATACGGGGGTTCGTGCAAGCTTGCACGCCGGATTCTGCCTTAAAAATCCGCGGAATCTCGGTGTTCTGAGCCGATTGCGCCTCGTTTAAGCGAAGCGCTCGATTCGCGGATGCACGCCTGCCGCCGGGCGACAAACATACCTACCTATTCTACCAAAAATGGATGTTTTTGCAAGTCCAGATGTTTTTAAGGAATTCTTTAACGCCCCTAGTCAGGCGTTAATGCACTGATTTAAGAACGGGCGTTCTCTATGTGACCGGGGATAAATTACACCGTTGAAATTCATGTTGTGAGATTAACAGCTTAAGCCGGATTTAAGCCGAAAACAGCCCCGCGTCACCGCTTCTGACGGTGTGCGCAGGGCTGTTAAACAGACTTAAACACGCGCTTAAAGAGCTTTTAACTCTCGTTTTAACGCTTCCGCCCCGGTTTTAAAGGGCAGTTTAAGGGCTCGTCGCGGTGCGGATACGGCCGCTTTGCCCCGCTCCGTTACGGTGTAGATACGACACAAGTATGGGGCAGATACGGCATAGAGCACTCCCCTACCGATACGGTTCTGGCTAGAGTTCTACGCCGTATCGTGAGCCCCTGCAAGCCTAGTTCTTCAGCCTAATTATTCAGGCTTGCTGCGGGCACCCACTCCGGGTACTTGGGGGTCACGCCGTCACCGGAGCTCGTACCCTTCAGGCGGCGGCCAATCCACGGCAGGGCGAACTCGCGAACCCAGCGCGCCTCCTGCTCAATCTTCTCGCGGGCGGTCAGTTGCACCTCCGGGGGCAGTACCGATTCGGTCACCACGCCGGGCAGGCCGATCTGTGCCAGCACGCGGGATGCGAAGCGTTCGTGGCCCAGGTCGTTCATGTGCAGGCGGTCGTCAGCCCACAGGCGCCAGTCGAGGAAATCGTTCCAGCGCCAGTAGTCGATAATGTGTGCGCCGTGGTCTTCGGCGATGCCGCGTAGCAGTTCGTTGTAGGTTGCGGTGCGGCCGCGGGTGCGGGCGAAGGGGCCCTGACCCTGCACATCCAGGCCCGTAATGGTCAGGATCGTGATGTCCTGGGCGCGCATGGCGGCGAAGGCTTCGTCCACGCGGGTCATGAGCTGGTCGATATCAACGTTGGGGCGCATGATGTCGTTGCCGCCGCCGTAGAAGGTGACAATGTTGGGGCAGAGGTCGAGGGCTCGGGGCAACTGTTCATCCAGGATGGGGCCGAGCAGGCGGCCGCGGATGGCAAGGTTTGCGTACTGCGCCTGCGGGTCTACTGCGCCGAGGCCTTCGGCAACGCGGTCTGCCCAGCCGCGCAGCCCGTTGGGGCGGCGGCGGTCAACGTCGCCCACGCCTTCGGTGAAGGAGTCACCGATTGCTACATAGCGTACTGATTCGCCGTTGAGCTTGCCGTTGGAGTCTAGGAGCGGGGTCGTCATTGTTTTCTTCTTTCCGGGCGTCTGTAGAGTTTAGCCCTTCTATGGAAGAAGCCGGTACACCCGCGCGGTGTACCGGCTTCTTCGCTTAGCTTTCGGTGCGTCCTGCCTTCCAGTATCCCACTGTTATGGGCGCTTCAGCAGATATGAGCGGGGGTTTCTTAGGATGCGACAGCTGAACCGGCAACGGTGGACGCACTCCGCGGATGGGGAACAACCACCACGCTACCGTCGTTAAACGGGTCCGCAACCTCGGCCTTCAGGCTAAAGATGGTGTGCAGGTTCTCGCGGGTGAGCACGTCGTGTGCTTCGCCTTGGGCGACGATGGAGCCGTCCTTCATAGCGACGAGGTAATCAGCGACTCGGGCGGCGAGGTTCAGTTCGTGCAGCACCATGATCATGGTGGTGCCGCGCTGTTCGTTGAGTTCCGAGAGCAGGTCGAGTAGCTCCACCTGGTGTGCCAGGTCGAGGTAGGTGGTCGGCTCGTCCAGCAGTAGGATGTCGGTTTCTTGGGCGAGCGCCATGGCAATCCAGACGCGCTGACGCTGACCGCCGGAGAGTTCGGTGACCTGTCGTTCGGCGAGGGACATAGTGTCGGTGGCTTCGAGAGCCCAAGCGACCGCCTCGTCGTCTTCGGCGCTATTGCGTTTGAAGAGGCCCTGGTAGGGGTAGCGGCCGCGCGAGACGAGGTCGGCTACGGTAATTCCTTCGGGGGCGATGGGATGCTGGGGCATAAGCCCGACCATGCGGGCGAAGCCCTTCATGGAGTATTCGTGGGTGGATTTGCCGTCGAGGGTGAAGTCGCCGTTGAGCGGTTTGAGCAGTCGAGAGACACCGCGCAGGAGCGTTGATTTGCCGCAGCCATTGGGGCCGATGATGGCGGTGATTTTGCCCTTGGGGAATTCTAGGGAGAGGTCTTTGACGATGGTGGTTTCGCCGTAGCCGAGGCTGACGTTCTCTACTTTGAGGGTGCGTTCGGTGATTTCTTTCATGGCGTCCTTTCTTCTCCTCTGACTTCTCCCGGGAGTCTCCTAACTTAGCCTATCCTAATTTTGGGTAAGAAAATAGCGAATCCCCCGCACTGTTCATACTTCTGTAGAACAGCACGGGGGATCCGCTGTATTGGCGAACTTTAGAGGTTCACTTTTCCGCTCACGAGCCAGCCGCCTTCTGCAGCACGCTGGAACACTTCCTGCGCCATGGTGCGTCCGTAGGTCTTAGAAACGTGGTTATCGTCGAAGTAGACGTAGATGTTTCCGACCACGGGGCTGCACATGCCGTCCGGGCAGTACACGTCCTTCAGGTCCACCATGACGGCGCCCTGGTCGCGGTACTTGTCGAAGATTTCCTTCGCGGGGTTTTCTGCGGCGTACTTGTCGCTCGCGGGTCGTGCGCAGGAGCTCTTGTCGGCGCCGGCCTTCTGAGCGCATTCGTAGATGTTGTACTCGAAGCGCGGGTTATCGCGCAGGCCGATGACCTGGATTCCTGCCTCGGTGAGACGGCGGACCGTCTCATCCAGGCTCGGGTCAACGCGTTCATCGTTCGAGCGTGCCTGAGCAATAGTCGCGATGAGTACCACGGTCTGCGGCTTGCGCTTGAGGATTTCCTCGGTCATCTTGGTGTTGAATTCCGAGCATTCGTTGCTGGCGTTGACGGCGCGGACCGGGTACTGGCAGCCACCGAGCAGGTAGGTCTGCAGGTTGGTCTTGGTCTGCTCGGCGATGGGCTTGAAGATGCTCAGCACCTGTTCGGCGTGGGAGTTGCCGATGACCATGGTCAGCGGTACGTCGTCGCCGCCGTTCTTCTGCAGGCTGCAGTACTTGGCGAGTGCCGGGTCGGAGGGTGCGAAGGCGCCGGTGCAGGTGTCGCTCAGGCCTTCGTACTGGGCTTTGACGTCACCACCGGAGGGGATGGGGTTGTCGATGAGCCCCTGCTGGGCACCGCCGATAGCGCGGGCGCCGGGGTAGTTTTCGTTGCCTTCCTGCACCTTAATTTCGGCGATTTGCTCGGACTGGGCGTTGCGGTAACCGATCCATGCCTGTGCGGCGGCAAGGGGCACGCCGGCAACCAGGAAGATTGCGAGGATGAAGGCGAGCTGGTCGGCCCAGGTCTTGACGGAGAAGACGGTTTTGAAGCGCATCTTCATCATGAGCCAGGGTACGAAGGGATCCTTGCGGTAGCGCAGCGGCTTTTCCACGAAGCGGATGAGCAGCCATGCCAGGCCGATGGAGGCAAGGATGATGATGGTGCCTTCGATGACGTTCACGCGGGAGGTACCGACAGCGCTGCTGTAGAGAATGAGGATGGGCCAGTGCACCAGGTACAGGGCGTAGGAGATGTTACCGAGGCTCTGCAGAGGTGCGGAGACCAGCAGTCGGTCGATGCCCCAGCGGCTGTTGGTGCGGCCTGCCATGATGACGAGCGCGCCGGAGAGCACGGGCCAGAGCGCCAGGTAGCCGGGGAATGCTCGTTCAACAGGCAGGATTGCGCCGCAGGTGACCAGGCCGATGATGCCGACCCAGCCCATGACGACTCGCGCCTTTTCGGGCGCCTTCCACTTGAGGGTGAGCATCGCCAGCAGGGTGCCGATGGCGAACTCCCACAGGCGGGTGCGGGTGTCGAAGTAGGCGAATCCCTGGTTGGTGTCGGTTTCGACGATGGAGAAGGTTAGGGATGCGACGAACACCGTGTTGAAGATGAATACCGCGGTGGTGAAGAGGTTTCCGCGGAATCGGTGCACGACGTAGGCTACTGCGGCGAAGAGCAGGGGCCAGATGATGAAGATTTGTCCCTGGATGGAGAGCGACCAGAAGTGCTGGAAGGGCGACTTCACGGAGGCGTTTTGGGCGTAGTAGTCCACGGAGCTGAACGCGAGGTTCCAGTTCTGGAAGTAGAACAGGGAGCTCGTTGCGTCCGTTACGGTTTGCGACCAGCGGCTGGGCGCAAGCACGAAGAAGGATGCAATCGTGGTACCCGCAATGACCACCGTGGCTACGGGTAGCAGTCGCTGGAAGACGTGCAGCCAGTAGTTGAAAAGTTTGAGGGGTTTGCCTTCGTTGATCTTGCGCATGAAGGAGAGCGAGAGCAGGAAGGCGGAGATGAAGAGGAAGACGTCCACGCCGCCGGAGACCTTACCGAACCAGACGTGGTAGAGCACCACGAGGAGCACGGCGAAGGCGCGCAGGCCCTGGATTTCGGGGCGGAATCCGCGCGATTCGATGAATTCTTCGAGGGGGTAGTCGTTGTTTTCGCGTGCTTTGACGGTGCGCAGCGCCGCGGTACGGGTGCCCTGCGAGGCGGTGGCCTGCGGGGTTCCGGAGGTTTCAGACATACTTGGTTCCTCAGGGCGGGTAGACGATGTGTTGGTGCGGGTCCCTTAGACACTCGAGGACACTCGCTACAATAAAATCCTGATTCGCACCTCTGCTATGAGGCTGGTGCGAACCAGGATTTTTCTGAGCCCCCTACCGGATTCGAACCGGTGACCCTCTGTTTACAAGACAGATGCTCTGGCCAACTGAGCTAAGGAGGCAACTTGTCCAGTGTACCCTATTCTCGTGGTTGAATCTGCTTAGTTGTTCTTTGGCGGTTTGCTTGAGAATGCTTCTGGATTATGCCGGTTTGATGCGTTCGTTTCCTTCGTTTTACCCCTTATGAGCACCACCTCTGTATGCTGCTCACCCACCCCTCGTACTCATCACCGTGTATGGAAAAACCCGGTAGCCTCACGCGGAGGTTACCGGGTTTTCGTATCGAAGAGGTTACTTCTTCTTAGCTTCGATCTTTTCCTTCAGGAAGGTGCTGAAGTCGTTGCTGGTGTACTGGTCGCCATCAACGAAGACGGTGGGGGTACCCTTAATACCGTTCTTTGCGGATTCAGCGTTGACCACGTCCACGAAGGGGCGCCACTTGCCATCGTTCATATCGGAGCCGATGGAAGCGTGGTACTTCGAAGCAATGTCGGCGATCTGCTGGTTGTTCATGTCGCCGCGGCCCTGGTGAGTAAAGATCTCACGCTGGTAGTTCAGGAAGTCGCTGGTGCTGACCTGGTTTGCCACGGAGTATGCTGCTGCCGCGTTACGTGCGGAGTAAGCGGTGGGCGAGGAGCGGTCCAGGAAGGTCAGGTTGCGGATTTCCAGGGTGATGGTGCCGTCCTCGACGAGCTTCTGGATTTCTTCACCGTACTTCTTCTCGAACTCTGCACAGTGCACGCAGTTGTAGTCCTGGAAGATGGTCACGCGAACGGGCTGACCGTTCTTGGATGCCTCTTCAGCGGTCTGCACGCCCGGGGGCAGGGTGTTGACTGCTGCTGCGGTTCCGTTGACCATGGGGGTCACGGAGGAGGTCGAGGTTGCGAGCTGCTTGAAGTCGCGGTTCTCCTGGGTGGAGGAGTTCTGGACGATGCCGTCCTTGGTCAGCACAATACCACCGTATTCGTTGGCGCTGGAGGGCACCGGGCCGCTTTCTGCTACCTTGGTGTTCTTGTTGCCGTTGACTACGACGAAGCCGATGATACCTACGATGATGAGGACCACGGCGAGTACGCCGAACTGGAGCCAGCGGCGGCTTGCCTGGCTGGGGCTCTTCTTGGCCTGCTGGGCCGCAATCTGGCGGGCTTTTTCGCGGGCGTCGGTCGACATGCCTGCTCCTTTGGTTGGGAATATGGGTGGCGGTTCGTCCACTTCTTCTAGCCTACTCCTTATGGAGTAAGCACCCGTCAGGGTATAGCTCCAGAGGTCTAGCTTCCTGCCGTTTGAAAGAGCTGAAAGCCATGTCGAGCAGGTGCCGCTGTGAAGGCTGGCTCTGCTCGCACTCTGTCGTGGGGCCTATCTCGTGGATGTACCGCGCTACCCGTCTAGCCTACCGAATGGGTGCCTTATCGGCTAGTTAATACCCTGGCTGAGATGCTGTGATGTCGATTCTCACGCTCTCAGCTTATTTTCCTTGTAAACTTCTGTAGCATTAGGAGGCTCCTCTCCCCTGCCACAAGTAGCGCACAAGTATAGCGCCGAGGCACCCACCCGGTTCAGCGCATTACCGCTAGGGGATGTTGTAGACTTCCGCTCCCCCAATGAACGGGCGGGTGTCGAAGTTCCCCTTCCACTCCACGCTCAGGCCGTGCTTCTCCAGTACGGGGATAATAGTGTCCTTCATGAGCTCCACGGAGAGCTTCTTGTGAAGAGCGCTGATCTCTTCCTTCTGCGCATCGCTCAGCGCGTTCCATTCATTTTCGTCCCTGGGGTAGGCGAGGAAGGAGCCGAACCCAACGTAGGTACCACCGCTCTCAGCGAGGCTTTCGGTGTCCTGCTGGTGGAAGTAGATGTATCCCTTCCATTCACGGCTATCGTCAATCTCGTCCCAGATTTCTGCGGAGGCGCAGGTACCGCAGCAGGTGAAGTTCTGTCGTGCGATAACTCCTTCTTCTTCCAGCGCTGCGAAGGCACGGTTGAGGTTGGAGTTCTTCTGCATTTCGGGGGTAATGCCCAGCTCAGCAGCAAAAGCACGACGTCGCTTGATGAGCTCTTCTACGTAGCCCTCTACGCGCTTCTCCCAGAGCTTGCTGTCTTCGTTCTCCCCGTCGTATTCCAGCTCGAGTGCGTCCATCACATAATCGGTGATGGTTTCTACGTACTGCTCAGTATCAGATTCACCCATGAACAGCAGGGGCCAGATAGGCCAGAGCAGCTCGGCTTCATCTTCTTCGTCCAGCCCCCATTCTTTGGGGAAGGGCGGGTCGAGGCGTTCTTCGCTCCAGCGTTCGTAGATGCTCTTCTCATCAGCCATGATGATGCTCCTTTGCGTGTTCTCTACTCGTTCGGGTAGAGATGTGGATTGCTCTTGTTGTTAAGGTACCAAGAGTTTCTCCACCGTGCCCTCTGCTTCGTCATTCAGGCGGATCTGTGAACTCCCCATCTCGTTCCGTTGCAGTAGGCTAGCACGCTGTCTAGCTGGCCCTGCAGCCTTGTTCCTCTGCTTCTCTGCTGCGTCTCTGTACCTCTGCTGAGTTATGGGGCTTTCGGTTCAAAAGTTTTTGGGTACACAAAAAGAGGGGAAGACCTATAAGGTCTTCCCCTCTTGAATAAAAAACCCGCGGTGACCTACTCTCCCACACCCACAAAAGTGCAGTACCATCGGCGCAAAGAGTCTTAGCTTCTGGGTTCGGAATGGAACCAGGCGTTTCCCTCTTGCTATAACCACGGAAAATCTTCCGAATAAAAAGCCTCAGCCTCCCGAAGGAAGCCCAGGGTTATTATCCAAAAACCATACAGTGAACGCAAACAACACAAAACTTCTTGAAAAGTAAGCCTTCGGCCTATTAGTACCAGTCAACTCCACGAGTCTTCAGTCCCCGCTTCCATACCCGGCCTATCAACCTCATCATCTATAAGGAGCCTCACACACCAAAGTGCCAGGAAATCTCATCTCGAAACAGGCTTCCCGCTTAGATGCTTTCAGCGGTTATCCCTCCCGAACGTAGCCAATCAGCCATGCACCTGGCGGTACAACTGACATACCAGAGGTTCGTCCGTCCCGGTCCTCTCGTACTAAGGACAGCCTTTCTCAAATTTCCAACGCGCGCAGCGGATAGGGACCGAACTGTCTCACGACGTTCTGAACCCAGCTCGCG
>OJLC01000043.1_pt1 | contig 48768 bp, 46 predicted proteins | sample 1596841 | NCBI WGS metagenome assembly OJLC01 (sample SAMEA3904705, study PRJEB24821) | metagenome | biome: Builtin; feature: hospital; material: surface | place: USA | collected 2013-09-25 | reverse complement strand
CATTGAACGTTGCTGGTGGACTTGACATCTTCGATGACGTTGAAGTTGGACACCAAGTATTGGTTGACGATGGTAAACTTGGTCTTCGTGTTGTAGAAAAAGACGATGCAACTCGTGAATTTGTAGTTGAAGTTGAAAACGACGGTGTGATCGCTAAACAAAAAGGTGTAAACATCCCTAACACAAAAATTCCTTTCCCAGCTCTTGCTGAACGTGATAACGCTGATATCCGCTTCGGTCTTGAACAAGGTATCAACTTCATCGCGATTTCATTCGTACGTACTGCAAAAGACGTGAACGAAGTTCGTGCTATCTGTGAAGAAACTGGTAACGGTCATGTTCAATTGTTCGCTAAAATCGAAAACCAACAAGGTATCGATAACTTGGACGAAATCATTGAAGCTGCTGACGGTATCATGATCGCTCGTGGTGACATGGGTATCGAAGTACCATTCGAAATGGTTCCAGTTTACCAAAAAATGATCATCACTAAAGTAAACGCTGCTGGTAAAGTTGTTATCACTGCAACAAACATGCTTGAAACAATGACTGAAAAACCACGTGCAACTCGTTCAGAAGTATCAGACGTATTTAATGCTGTTATCGACGGAACTGACGCTACTATGCTTTCAGGTGAGTCTGCAAATGGTAAATACCCACTTGAGTCTGTTCGTACAATGGCTACAATCGACAAGAACGCTCAAACTCTTCTTAACGAATACGGACGTTTGAACTCAGATTCATTTGAACGTAACTCTAAGACAGAAGTTATGGCTTCAGCAGTTAAAGATGCTACAAACTCAATGGACATCAAATTGGTTGTAACTCTTACTAAGACTGGTCACACAGCACGTTTGATTTCTAAATACCGTCCAAATGCTGATATCTTGGCATTGACATTTGACGAATTGACAGAACGTGGATTGATGTTGAACTGGGGTGTTATCCCAATGTTGACAGAAACTCCATCATCAACTGATGACATGTTTGAAATTGCTGAACGTAAAGCAGTTGAAGCAGGTCTTGTACAATCTGGTGACGATATCGTTATCGTAGCAGGTGTGCCACTTGGTGAAGCAGTTCGTACAAACACTATGCGTATCCGTACTGTACGTTAATCAAAAAATAAAAACCTATCACATCAAGCGTTCGCGCTTGGGTGATAGGCTTTTTTTTTTTCTATCTGAACTATAAAAGATTTTAAAAAAAGCTTTCTGGAAAACCAGAAAGCTTGAGAGGCATCTCCATGTGAGAAACCGGTTCACACAATTTCTCAAGGTCCGCTCCTGCGTTAATGACCTCCTTTGCGCAATTGTAGCTCTCGCTACATATCGACTCATCGCAGATTTTATTTTACTATAGGTGCAATACTTTGTCAAGAAAAAACAGTTCCTAAAAAAGGAACTGATAAATGATGCTAATTGCCGGGATCGAACCGGCGACCTCATCCTTACCATGGATGCGCTCTGCCTACTGAGCTAAATCAGCTTACCTAGAAAGTATACTATAGATTTAGGCTTTTGTCAATATGTTGAAGAGTATCTTAACTCATTGAAAAAAGCCCAAGTAATCAACTTAGGCTTGTGAAGATTGGATTATTGTAGTTGTTTTCTCTTTTTGTCTGGGTCCCAAACAAAACTTGCTACAAAGGTAAAGAGAATTGTCAGAATTCCGATAATAATTGCGAGAAGTAGTGCAGGGATACGGATGAACCACCAGAGTGGATTTGGTTTTTTGTTATTGTGCCATTGTTTTGTTTCTTCATCTAGACGCTGGAATTCAGATTGGATACGGTCTGCAACCATCTCAATTCCTTCATCATTCATCTTTTTAATATCAGAGATATCAATAGGATTTCCGAAGTTCATATCAATACGTTCACGGCTGACAAGCCCTTTTAGAGTCATAGGACCAGTATAGGTAACAGGCATGATGCGAACCTTGGCCATCTTTGCAATGAGAGCTACACCACCCTTAACATCATTGGAATGACGACTACCGCTTGGAAACATAATCAGTGAACGATTACTTTTTTTAAGAACATTGATTGGATACTTGATGGCAGAAGAATTTGGATTTTCTCGGTCAATCGGGAAGGCGCCACACATGCGAATCCACCAACCAAAGATACGATTTGAAAAGAGTTCTTTTTTGGCCATAAAGACAAATTGTTTCGGTTTTGTTGCAAAAGCCATGTAGACTGGATCCCACCAAGTACGGTGTGGGGCAACAAGGATATAGTTCTCATCTAAACTTGGAATTTTTTCAGTATTGTGAAAGTGAGCATTTCCATTGATCGACCATAAAATCAACATAACTAGCCCACGTAGATAAGTATAAAACATGGTGTCTCCTTCAGTTTTCTTTCTTTTATTATACCCTATCATAGTAGGACAGGCAAATGTTTTTTGTAAAGGCTGAAAAGCTCTTTATTTGAAATTAGAATTATTCAAAAAAAAATGATATGATAGAATTTATGGATAAAAATAAAATTATGGGCTTAAGCCAATCAGAAGTTAAAGATCGTCAGAAACAGGGACAGGTCAATGATTTCAAAGCTTCAGCTAGTACGAGTACCTGGCAGATTGTAAAGCGAAATGTCTTTACTTTATTCAATGCATTAAACTTTGCCATCGCCTTAGCACTCGCTCTTGTTCAAGCATGGAGTAACTTGGTCTTCTTTGCGGTTATCTGTTTTAATGCTTTTTCAGGAATTGTAACTGAATTACGTGCCAAGCATATGGTTGATAAACTCAATCTCTTGAATAAAGAAAAGATTACGACTATTCGTGATGGACAGGAGATTGCTTTAGACCCAGAAGAGCTTGTTTTGGATGATGTGATTCGCTTGTCTGCAGGGGATCAGATTCCAAGTGATGCAGTTGTATTAGAAGGCTTTGCTGAAGTCAATGAGGCCATGTTAACAGGTGAGAGTGACTTGGTTCAAAAAGAAGTAGAAGACTTGATGCTGTCAGGAAGTTTTCTTGCAAGTGGGTCTGTCTTAGCACAGGTTCATCATGTTGGAGCAGACAACTATGCTGCTAAACTCATGCTTGAAGCTAAGACCGTTAAACCAATCAATTCCCGTATCATGAAATCACTTGATCAACTTGCAGGCTTTACTGGGAAAATTATCATTCCTTTTGGTATTGCTCTCTTGCTTGAAGCCTTGGTCTTAAAAGGTCTGCCACTGAAGTCTTCTGTAGTCAATTCATCTACAGCTCTTTTAGGAATGTTGCCTAAGGGAATCGCCCTTTTGACCATCACCTCGCTTTTAACCGCTGTTATCAAGCTTGGTTTGAAAAAGGTCTTGGTGCAGGAGATGTACTCTGTTGAAACCCTAGCGCGCGTGGATATGCTCTGCTTGGATAAGACAGGTACCATCACCCAAGGTAAGATGCAGGTTGAGACTGTCCTTCCTCTTACTCAAGTTTATGATCAAAATGCTATTGCTGACATACTAACTAGCTATATGGCAAACAGTGAAGATAAGAATCCAACAGCTCAAGCTATTCGAAAGCGTTTTGTGGGAGAGGTAGCTTATCCGATGATTTCAAGCCTTCCATTTTCAAGTGATCGAAAATGGGGAGCAATGGAGTTGGAAGGTCTAGGAACTGTTTTCCTAGGTGCATCGGAGATGTTGTTGGATGCTGAAGTTCCTGAAGCTAGGGAAGCTCTGGAACGAGGATCTCGTGTCTTAGTTCTGGCCCTCAGTCAAGAAAAACTTGATCACCACAAGCCACAAAAACCATCTGATATTCAAGCCTTGGCTTTGCTTGAGATTCTAGATCCGATTCGAGAACGTGCTGCTGAGACGCTAGACTATCTTCGTTCTCAGGAAGTGGGATTGAAAATTATCTCTGGTGATAATCCAGTCACTGTTTCAAGTATTGCTCAAAAAGCAGGTTTTGCAGACTATCAGAGCTATGTAGATTGTTCAAAAATCACGGACGAGGAATTGATTGCTATGGCTGAGGAGACAGCGATTTTTGGACGTGTCTCGCCTCATCAAAAGAAACTGATTATCCAAACTCTGAAAAAAGCAGGACATACTACAGCAATGACAGGGGATGGTGTCAATGATATCCTAGCTCTCCGTGAGGCAGACTGTTCCATTGTTATGGCTGAAGGAGACCCAGCAACTCGTCAGATTGCAAATCTGGTCCTCTTGAATTCAGATTTCAATGATGTTCCTGAGATTCTCTTCGAAGGTCGTCGTGTGGTCAATAACATTGCCCACATTGCTCCGATTTTCTTGATTAAGACAATCTATTCCTTCTTGCTAGCAGTTATCTGTATTGCCAGTGCTTTGTTGGGACGTACTGAATGGATTTTGATATTCCCATTCATTCCGATTCAGATAACTATGATTGACCAGTTTGTGGAAGGATTCCCACCGTTTGTATTAACTTTTGAACGAAATATCAAACCTGTGGAACAAAACTTCCTCAGAAAATCCATGCTTCGAGCTTTACCAAGTGCTTTGATGGTAGTCTTTAGTGTTCTCTTTGTTAAAATTTTTGGAACCAATCAAGGCTGGACAGCCATTGAAATTTCGACACTTTTGTATTATCTATTGGCATCGATTGGTTTCATGTCTGTAGTTAGAGCTTGCTTGCCATTTAGCTTGTGGCGTGTGCTATTGATTATTTGGTCAGTTGTAGGTTTCCTTGGAACAGCTCTATTCCCAAGAATCCAAAAATTGCTTGAAATTTCAACACTTACAGGTCAAACATTGCCTATCTATGGCATAATGATGCTCGTCTTTATTGTGATTTTCATACTGACAAGTCGTTATCAAGTTAAAAGATAAAGAAAGACTGCAATCCATGATTGCGGTCTTTTTTAGGTGCAGGATTGCCAGATAAAATATGGTATAATAAAGGGAAATAGAGTTTTTGAAAGTGAGAGAAGATGATTTCAAAGAGATTAGAAACAGTAGCTTCTTTTGTCCCCCGAGGAGCTGTTTTGCTGGACGTCGGTAGCGACCATGCTTATTTACCAATTAAATTAGTTGAAAAAGGTCATATTGAAGCTGCCATCGCGGGTGAAGTTGTAGAGGGGCCCTATCAATCTGCAGTTAGAAATGTTGAAAGTCATGGTTTGACTGAGAAAATTCAGGTTCGTTTAGCCAATGGTTTAGCAGCTTTCGAAGAAAGTGACCAGGTCTCTGTTATCACTATTGCTGGAATGGGTGGTCGCTTGATTGATACGATATTAGAAGATGGTTTGGACAAACTAGCAACTGTTGAGCGATTGATTCTCCAACCCAATAACCGAGAAGACGAGTTGCGTAGCTGGTTACAGGAGCACGGTTTTCAAATTATCGCTGAAAGCATCCTAGAAGAAGCTGGTAAATTTTACGAGATCATAGTTGCAGAAGCTGGTGAAATGAATCTATCAGCTAGCGATATCCGATTTGGCCCCTTCTTGTCAAAAGAAGTCAGCCCCGTATTTGTCCAAAAGTGGCAAAGAGAAGCAAGTAAGCTCGAATTTGCCCTTAGTCAAATTCCAGAAAAAAATCAAGAAGAACGTCAGGTTCTGGCAGATAAAATTCAAGCCATTAAGGAGGTGCTCCATGAAAGCAAGTGAAGTGATTAAGCGTTATGAAGCCTATTGTCCACAAGAATTTTCTATGGAAGGTGATAGTCGTGGTCTGCAAATTGGCACCCTAGACAAAGAAATCCAAAAGGTCATGGTTGCCCTCGATATACGTGAAGATACAGTGGCAGAAGCTATTGAAAAGGGTGTAGATTTGATTATTGTTAAGCACGCGCCTATCTTCCGTCCCATAAAGGACTTGGTAGCTAGTCGCCCTCAAAATCAGATTTATATTGATCTTATCAAGCATGATATTGCAGTATACGTTAGCCATACTAATATTGATATTGTTGAAAACGGCCTTAATGACTGGTTCTGCCAACTATTGGATATTAAGGATACAACTTTTCTACAGGAAACAGGTCCTGAACGAGGGATTGGACGCATTGGAGCTATTAGACCTCAAACATTTAAGGAATTTGCTGACCATGTTAAGGAAGTCTTTGGTCTAGATAGTCTTCGTATGGTGTATTATCAAGAGACTGATTTGCAAAAGACCATTTCAAGAGTGGCTATTTGTGGTGGCAGTGGGCAATCTTTCTACTCTGATGCTTTAGTAAAAGGAGCAGATCTTTATATCACTGGTGATATTTATTATCATACTGCCCAAGATATGCTGTCAGATGGTTTGTTAGCTCTAGATCCGGGACACTATATCGAAGTTCTTTTTGTTGAAAAAATTGCAGAGCTCTTGATCGAATGGAAGAAAGAGAATGCTTGGTCTCTAGAGGTTGTCGCAAGTCAGGCTTCTACTAATCCATTCCATCATATCTAGTTAGAAGGTAAAGACAATGAAAAAAGTTGCCATTGTAGGTGCAGGAATTGTAGGGGCAACAGCTGCCTACTATCTTTCTAAGGAAGCTGATATCGAAGTAACTGTTTTTGATTTTGGACACGGCCAAGCAACCAAGGCCGCGGCAGGAATTATTAGTCCCTGGTTTTCTAAACGACGCAATAAGGCTTGGTATAAGATGGCGCGTCTAGGAGCTGATTTCTATGTGGATTTATTAGCTGATTTAGAAAAATCGGGTCAACAAGTTGATTTTTACCAGCGTTCTGGCGTCTTTCTTCTTAAAAAGGATGACTCAAAACTAGAGGAACTCTATCAACTGGCTCTGCAACGTAGAGAAGAATCTCCCTTGATTGGAGAATTAGCCATTTTGGACCAAACGGCAGCAAGTAACCTATTTCCAGGATTAGTGGGATTTGAAAGATTACTCTATGCTTCTGGTGGAGCTCGAGTAGATGGACAACTCCTAGTGACTCGCTTACTGGGAGCCAGTCAAGTGAAGGTCATAAATAAAGAGGTCAGTCTAATCCCCCTATCATCGGGCTATCAGATAGATAATCAAATGTTTAACCAAGTCATCTTATCCACAGGAGCTTGGCTTGGCCATATCTTAGAGCCCTTAGGATATGAGGTAGACGTTCGTCCTCAAAAGGGGCAACTCCGAGATTACCAAGTGCCACAAGACATGGGAGCTTACCCTGTAGTTATGCCGGAAGGTGAGTGGGATTTGATACCGTTTCCCGGCGGTAAATTATCTCTAGGAGCTACCCATGAAAATGATATGGGATTTGACCTAACAGTTGATGAGAATTTGCTCCAACAGATGGCTGAAGCAGCAAGTTCGTTTTATCCTAGCTTAAAAGAAGCAATGATAAGTGGTGAACGTGTGGGGATTCGTGCTTATACGAGTGACTTCTCTCCATTCTTTGGACAGGTTCCAAACTTATCAGGAGTCTATACAGCAAGTGGCCTAGGATCTTCAGGCTTAACGACTGGTCCTATTATTGGCTATCATCTTGCTCAAATGCTTCAAGGGAGAAGTGGAGTATTGGATCGAGCAGATTATCCAACTGAGAGATATATTAAAGAGAAACAATCGTAAATCTTTTACCTAGTTTTTACGGTAGTCTTAGGAAAGTAAATGACTTTCCCTATCAAAAATGGTAAAATGAAAAAAATAATCCAAGAATTGAGGAAATAAAATGCAAGAAAAAATTCTGGTTACAGGTGGAGCAGGTTTCATCGGAACTCACACTGTTATTGAATTGGTTCAAGCCGGACACCAAGTTGTTGTCGTGGATAATTTGGTGAATAGTAGTCGTAAAAGTCTTGAAGTAGTTGAAAGAATAACGGGTGTAGAAATTCCTTTCTACGAAGCAGACATTCGTGATACTGAAACACTTCGTGATATTTTCAAACATGAAGAACCAACAGGTGTGATTCATTTTGCTGGTTTGAAGGCTGTAGGGGAATCTACACGTATACCACTAGCCTACTATGATAACAATATTGCAGGTACTGTTAGCCTCTTGAAAGTTATGGAGGAGACTAACTGTAAAAATATCATCTTTAGCTCATCAGCAACAGTATATGGAGATCCTCATACAGTTCCAATCTTAGAAGATTTCCCACTTTCAGCTACTAACCCTTATGGTCGTACCAAGCTAATGCTTGAAGAAATCTTGACCGATATTTATAAAGCTGACTCAGAATGGAACGTTGTGTTGCTTCGTTATTTCAACCCAATTGGTGCGCATAAGAGTGGTGATTTAGGTGAAAATCCAAACGGCATTCCTAACAACCTTTTGCCATATGTGACACAAGTTGCAGTTGGTAAGTTGGAACAAGTTCAAGTATTTGGGGATGACTACGATACTGAAGATGGAACAGGTGTACGTGACTATATCCACGTTGTTGACCTTGCGAAAGGACACGTTGCAGCACTTAAGAAACTTCAAAAGGGTTCAGGTCTAAATATTTATAACCTTGGTACAGGAAAAGGTTACTCTGTTCTTGAAATTATCCAAAATATGGAAAAAGCTGTTGGTCGCCCAATTCCTTACCGAATTGTTGAACGTCGCCCAGGTGATATTGCAGCTTGCTACTCAGATCCAGCAAAAGCTAAGGCAGAGCTCGGTTGGGAAGCAGAACTTGGTATTACAGAGATGTGTGAGGATGCATGGCGTTGGCAAAGTCAGCATCCAAATGGATTTGAAGATTAAATAAAAAGAGGTATTATAGAAAAAAGAGGAAGAAATTCCTCTTTTTTAACAATCAATAGAAAATAGCAACTAAAAATCCATCAGTTATAAAAATGTTTAACGAACAATTAAAATAGAATAAAATAAGTCTGTAAAAAGACTATAAATTTCTATAAAAATATGCTAAACTAGAGGGAGTGGAAAATAGAAGTCTATACTCCACAACAATTTAAGATTCATCATTGATTAGAGCACGAGTAGGGCAATTTTTAACGGCTTCTAAAATATTGGCGCTAGAAGGGATTTCTCTCTCTAATTGTTCAGGATCATCGAAAAAACGGACGATGCCATTATCATGGTAATCAAATAAATCCGAATAAGTTTGGCAAAGCCCACAGGCAATGCAACGTTCAGGTATAAGCATAATTTTCATATTTACATTGTAATAAGAAATTAAAAAAAACTCAAGGAGTAAGGTATGGAAAAGGAACCGTGGCAAGAAGATATTTATGAAAACCAGGAAGAAGAAACAAGAACAGAACGTCGCCATCGTAATCAATATGATTCAGGTATCTTGGCTAATCATATTTTAACTGTTTTAGCAATTATTTTCTTTGTGATTGTTGTTGGGATGATAGTCGTACTAGTTTACTTGTCATCTGGTGGAAGTGACCGCACTTCGACATTGAAAGATTTTTATGATTCTTCAGCTCCAAAAGTAGAAGAAGTTACAACAGTGGCTACTACTGCTCAGTCAACAGAAGCAGAGACAACTCAACAAGAACATACAGAGACTCATACAGATCCTGAGGGTACAATTACTGTATTGGCAGGAGAAGGTGAAGCAGCAATTGCAGCTAGAGCTGGAATCTCTATTGCACAGTTAGAAGCTTTGAACCCTTCGCATATGTCAACAGGTTCATGGTTTGCAAATCCTGGTGATGTTCTTAAGATAAGATAGGAGCAACTATGAAAACAATTCAGATTGCGATTGATGGTCCAGCTTCAAGTGGTAAAAGTACTGTTGCGAAAATTATCGCTAAGGATTTAGGTTATACTTATCTGGATACGGGTGCTATGTATCGTGCTGCGACTTACATCGCTTTGAACAATCAAGTAAGTCCAGAAGAGTCTTCACGACTTCTTGAATTACTGGAACAATATCCGATTAGCTTTGGTCGCGCTGAAACAGGAGAACAGCTTGTTTTTGTTGGAGATGTCGATGTGACAAATCCAATCCGTGAAAATGAAGTAACCAATGCTGTTTCTGCCTTTGCTGCTATTCCAGCTGTTCGAGAAAAATTAGTAGCCCTCCAGCAAGAGATTGCCCAGCAAGGTGGTATTGTCATGGATGGTCGTGATATTGGTACAGTGGTCTTGCCTAAGGCTGAATTGAAGATTTTTCTTGTAGCATCTGTAGATGAACGTGCAGAACGTCGTTACAAAGAAAATCTTTCAAAGGGAATCGAAACGGATTTGGAAACTTTGAAGGAAGAGATTGCTGCGCGTGACTACAAAGATAGTCATCGTGAAACTTCGCCTCTAAAACAAGCTGAGGATGCAATCTATTTGGATACAACTGGACTCTCTATTTTAGAGGTTGTTGAAAAAATCAAATCAGAAGCACAAAAACATTTATAAGAAACTAAAAAAACGATGAACCGGGTTTCGGTTTGTCGTTTTTTTATCATGATTTGTCAAATAGTCTGTTTTAAGGTATAATAGTTGCTGTTAAAGAAAATTTGACAATCAAATAATCAACATTTTTTTAAGGAGATAACATGAGTCAATTACCAAATTGCCCAAAATGTAATTCAGAATACGTATATGAAGATGGCACACTTCTTGTTTGCCCAGAATGTGCTTATGAGTGGAATCCTGCTGAGCAAGCAGAAGTTCAAGAAGGAGTTGTTGCCATCGATGCAAATGGAAATAAACTAGCTGATGGAGATACAGTCACTTTGATTAAGGACCTTAAGGTAAAAGGTGCGCCTAAAGACCTGAAGCAAGGAACTCGTGTGAAAAATATCCGTATTGTAGAAGGTGACCACAACATCGACTGTAAAATTGATGGTTTTGGCGCTATGAAACTTAAATCAGAATTTGTGAAGAAGATTTAATCATGATTAAAAACGAAAAAGTAATATTTTATAGTCGTATCTTTTTATTTATAGCAGCCTTTACCGGTGTATACTTGGAGATTACCAAACGCGGTGGTTTAGGGATGTTGCTTTACTACACAGTACTTTCTAACCTTTTGGTTGTACTCTTTACAGGTTATCTTTTGTTAAAGATGCGTAGTGGTGGTGATAGTTGGCAGAGTCCTGGTATTCTACGTCTCAAAGGTGGCGTCACTATGAGTATTATGATTACTTGTGTCATCTATCATTTCATGCTAGCTCCTTTGACGACAGATTTTTACCGTTTGGAGAATTTCCTTTGCCATTACATTGTCCCTCTCTGGTTTTTAGCAGATACAATTATTTTTGACAAGAGTCGCCAATATAAGTTGGTTGATCCCATGCTTTGGACCAGTCTTCCTTTGCTTTATATGATTTTTGCCCTCTTAAACGGTTTTGTTCTAAAGATGGATGTCCCTAATGCTAAGGATAGTCCCTTCCCTTATTTCTTTTTGAATGCTACCAAACATGGTTGGGGCTTTGTCTTTAAATGGGCAGCCACTATCTTTGTTGCTTATATGGTTTCAGGATATCTCTTTTATCTTGTGAAAAGTATTAAAAAATCTAAGAAATAAAAGTACCCCTATGTGGGTGCTTTTTTTGTGATAGAAATAATTGTACCCGGACAAATTGATTTATTTTAGCTTGTTATGTAGTCTTTTTTACCTTACAATAAAACTGTAGCTACCAATACAAGTAATGAGGAAGAAAAAATGACTGAAAATCGTTATGAATTAAACAAAAATTTGGCACAGATGCTCAAGGGTGGCGTCATCATGGACGTTCAAAACCCTGAACAAGCAAGAATTGCAGAGGCTGCAGGTGCAGCAGCAGTTATGGCTTTGGAGCGAATCCCAGCTGATATTCGTGCGGCCGGTGGTGTCTCTCGTATGAGTGATCCTAAGATGATCAAGGAGATTCAAGAAGCAGTCAGCATTCCAGTTATGGCTAAAGTTCGAATTGGACATTTTGTCGAAGCTCAAATTTTAGAAGCCATCGAGATTGACTATATCGATGAGAGTGAAGTGTTATCTCCAGCTGATGATCGTTTCCATGTGGACAAGAAAGAATTCCAAGTTCCTTTTGTTTGTGGTGCAAAAGACTTGGGTGAAGCCTTGCGTCGTATCGCTGAAGGAGCATCGATGATTCGTACAAAAGGAGAGCCAGGAACAGGAGACATCGTACAGGCTGTTCGTCATATGCGCATGATGAATCAAGAAATCCGCCGCATTCAAAACCTCCGTGAGGACGAATTATATGTGGCCGCAAAAGAACTCCAAGTACCTGTAGAATTAGTTCAATATGTCCACGAACATGGAAAATTACCAGTTGTCAACTTTGCAGCTGGAGGCGTGGCAACACCAGCAGATGCAGCTCTTATGATGCAACTCGGTGCGGAAGGCGTCTTTGTCGGATCTGGAATTTTCAAGTCAGGTGATCCTGTCAAACGTGCAGCAGCTATTGTTAAGGCTGTTACGAATTATCAAAATCCTCAAATTCTAGCTGAAATCTCTGAAGATTTAGGTGAAGCCATGGTTGGTATCAATGAAAATGAAATCCAAATTCTCATGGCTGAGCGAGGAAAATAGATGAAAATCGGAATATTAGCTTTGCAGGGAGCCTTTGTAGAACATGAAAAAGTGCTTACTGAACTAAGAGTTGAAAGTATTGAATTGCGAAACCTAGAAGATTTTCTGCAACACCAGAGTGACCTGTCGGGTTTGATCTTGCCAGGAGGTGAGTCAACGGCCATGGGTAAGCTCTTACGTGATCAGCAAATGTTGATTCCTATAAGAGAGGCTATTCTCAAAGGCTTACCAGTTTTTGGAACTTGTGCGGGTTTGATTTTGTTAGCGAGACAAATTACTTCTCAGGAGGAAAGTCATCTGGCGACTATGGATATAGTAGTAGAGCGTAATGCCTATGGGCGTCAGCTAGGAAGTTTTTATACTGAGGCAGACTGTAAGGGTGTTGGCAAAATTCCCATGACCTTTATCCGTGGACCTATTATTAGTGAAGTTGGTAAGGATGTTGATGTTCTGGCAGTAGTGAATCATCAAATCGTTGCTGCTCAAGAAAAGAATATGCTAGTGACTTCATTTCATCCGGAATTGACAAATGATCTTCGCTTGCACCAGTATTTTATCAATATGTGCAAATAAAAAAGAGGTTGGGATTTTCCCAACTTCTTTTTTTACATATAATAAACAATGGCAATGTATTGCAGAGCTGAGGCTGCTAGGATGAAGAGATGCCAAATCATATGAAAGTATGGTTTCTTCTTAGCGTAGAACCCAGCACCAACTGTATAGCATAGACCTCCTGATACCATGAGACACCAGAACATTGGATTTGTTTGGCTGATAATTGCTGGTAAAATTGCTACAACTAGCCATCCCATGATGAGGTAGAGAATGAGACTGAATTTTTCGTTGACTTTTTTGGCAAAGATTTTATAAAGAATACCAAAAATAGTTGTTCCCCACTGGATAGCAATAATCAGATAACCAAACCAGTTGTTCATCAAAGTTAAAACCACAGGAGTATAAGATCCAGCGATTGCCACATAAATCATGGAATGGTCAATAATCCGCAAGACATACTTATGAGTCGAACCGTAAGCCATAGAATGATAAATAGTGGATGAAAGAAACATGAGAAAAAGGCTGATGACAAAAATCGAAACACCAATGGATGATAAAAATCCATGGGCTTCATAACTATAGGTTGATGAAATGGGAAGTAAGATGAGCATGATAACTGCACCGACAGCATGGGTGACACTGTTAGCTATTTCTTCTCCAAAACTAAGTCGCTTGCTAAGTTTTAAGCTAGTATTCATTTGTTTCCTCCTCTTCGGTTTCTGTATAGACTAGTGCTAGTGTTTGATGATAGAGCTTGACCGTTTGGCAGCTTGCTCGGATTATAGGATTAGCTGGGTCTATGTCCTCATTCATATAGTTCACAAAAGCGTTGTAAAGTTCTTCTGAGTTCGTTTCTGTTTGTAGAGTATTAAGGGTTTGAGCGATTTCCTGAATCGAAAAAACAGACTTAAGAGTCGAAATAGCAATCAAACGGGCAATTTGTTTGCGTTGGTATTTTTTCTTATCAGGTTTTGGCAGATAGCCATGTTTTACATAGTTATTGACCATAGAAGCTGTCAAACCTTTCTCCTTATCAGGAGAAACTGGAGGACAGATTTGATTGACATAAAGTAAAACCTGGTCCAGATAGAGATTGATATTTGGAATTTCTTCCCATTTTGGGTAGGAAAAAACAGATTTCATTTCCAACTCCTTTTTATCTAGTTTTGATAACTAGATTATAAAATAATAGAAATTAAAAGTCAAGTTTTAACTGCTTGTAGAAAGCCTTAAATTATGCTATGATGAGAGAAACTAGTCAGAAAAGAGGAGATAGGATGGAAATTCGTTTAGCCTTTCCAAACGAAGTTGATACAATTATGCAAGTGATTGAGGGAGCCAAGAAATGTTTGGCAGAAGCTGGTAGCACTCAGTGGCAAAACGGATATCCAGATGCAGATACCATTATCGAAGATATTATATCTGGTCAAGCTTATGTAGCCTTAGAGGAAGGAGAACTCTTAGCCTATGCAGCAGTGACTAAGAGTCCAGAAAAAGCTTATGAAGCCATTTATGATGGAAACTGGGAAGGAAGAGAATCAGAATACTTAGTATTTCATCGTATCGCAGTTGCCAGTGATGTGCAAGGTCAAGGTGTTGCTCAGACCTTTTTGGAAGGCTTGATTGAAGGCTTTGATTACCTAGATTTTCGTTCAGATACGCACGCTAAGAATAAAGCTATGCAGCATATTTTTGAAAAACTTGGCTTTAAACAGGTCGGTAAAGTTCCAGTAGACGGGGAACGCTTGGCCTATCAAAAAATAAAATCGAATGCCTAAGAAGTATGCAAAAATGCTGTACAAGTCTCCGGTTGGGATTTTATCTCTGGTTGCAGATGACCACTATCTGTTTGGGATATGGATTGAAGAAGAGAGTGATTTTGAGAAGGGATTATCTGAAAATGATGTAACTCTTGTTGAAAGTCATCCCATTTTAAATCAAATTACTTCCTATTTAGAGACTTATTTTAAGGGGCAAGATCAAGACTTATCTAAGATGCCTTTAGCTCCTGTCGGTAGTGACTTCGAAAAAAGAGTCTGGACCTACTTGCGTGGAATTCCTTTTGGACAGACTGTTACCTATGGACAAATAGCTAAGGACTTGCAAGTAGCTTCTGCCCAAGCAATCGGAGGAGCAGTAGGGCGCAATCCCTGGTCTATTCTTGTCCCCTGTCACCGTGTGCTAGGTGCTGGAGGACGTCTGACAGGCTATGCATGGGGACTTGATAAGAAGGCTTGGCTCTTAAATCATGAAGGTGCAAGTTATCAAGAAAATAAAAAATAGAAAGAGAAAATATGTTAGAATTTATCGAATATCCAAAATGTACAACTTGTAAAAAAGCTAAGAAAGAATTAGATCAACTTGGACTAGAATATAAAGACGTTCATATCGTTGAAGAGACTCCGAGTGAAAAGGTCATTTTAAACTGGCTCGAAACTTCGGGATTTGAATTGAAGCAATTTTTCAATACTAGTGGCATAAAATATCGTGAACTCGGATTGAAAGATAAGGTTGGGACATTGTCAAACAAAGAAGCAGCCAAACTATTAGCTAGTGATGGTATGCTGTTAAAACGTCCGATACTAGTTGAAAATGGTCTTGTAAAACAAATTGGCTATCGTAAAACATACAATAACTTGGATCTGAATTAGTTTTTGTTTATCTCCTTGATAGATAAAATATATAACCTCCCACTTTTAAAGTATGATAAACTAGAAGGTAGATGAAATCTGATATGCTCGTAGCAAATATTTTTAATTAGAGCATAAGTATGATAGAATGAATCATTATCTTGAGAGGATGTTTCTATGAATGTTACAACGATTTTAGCATCTGATTGGTATCAAAATTTGATGCAATATATCCCAGATGGCAAACTCTTTAGTTGGCGTTCGGTCTTTGATGGGATTCCAAGAATTGTACAGCAATTACCGACAACTTTGATGTTGACTGTATTTGGTGCTTTTTTTGGAATTATGCTAGCCCTGCTTTTTGCCATTGTAAAAATCAATCGCGTTAGAATTCTTTATCCATTACAAGCCTTTTTTGTTAGTTTCTTAAAAGGAACTCCTATTTTAGTACAACTCATGTTGACCTATTACGGAATTCCTTTGGCACTTAAAGCATTGAATCAACAATGGGGAACTGCATTTAATATCAATGCGATTCCAGCTGCAGCGTTTGCAATTGTAGCCTTTGCCTTTAACGAGGCAGCCTATGCTAGTGAAACCATCCGTGCAGCCATTCTTTCTGTAAATCCTGGTGAGATTGAAGCTGCTCGCAGTCTTGGGATGACACGTGCACAAGTTTATCGCCGTGTGATTATTCCAAATGCAGCTGTGGTTGCAACACCAACCTTGATTAACTCCCTTATTGGCTTGACCAAGGGAACTTCTCTCGCCTTTAGTGCGGGTGTCGTAGAAGTTTTTGCCCAAGCTCAAATCTTAGGTGGTGCAGATTATCGTTATTTCGAACGTTTTATCTCAGTAGCTCTAGTTTATTGGGTTGTAAATATTGCTATTGAAAATCTTGGTCGTTTCATTGAAAGAAAAATGGCGATTTCAGCACCAGATAATGTTGAGACAGATGTGAAAGGAGAGCTTCGCTAATGATTAAAATTTCAAATTTAAGCAAATCCTTTTCAGGTCAGACTGTTTTGGACCATCTGAACTTAGATATTCAAAAAGGAGAGGTCGTTGCTCTTATTGGTTCATCAGGAGCAGGAAAATCAACCTTTCTTCGTAGCCTAAATTACCTGGAAACTCCTGATAGTGGAAGTATTCAGATTGATGATTTCAAAGTGGATTTTTCTCAAATTACGCAAGAAGAAATTCTGACTCTTCGTCGCAAACTATCTATGGTGTTCCAACAGTTCAATCTGTTTGAGCGTAGAACAGCCTTAGACAATGTCAAGGAAGGTTTGGTAGTAGTTAAAAAACTATCCGATGAAGAGGCGACTAAGATAGCTAAAGAAGAGTTGGCTAAGGTTGGTTTATCTGATCGTCAACAACACTATCCTCGCCACTTGTCAGGTGGACAAAAACAACGAGTAGCCTTGGCGCGTGCTTTGGCTATGAAACCGGACGTCTTACTCTTGGATGAGCCAACTTCAGCACTGGATCCAGAATTGGTTGGTGAGGTAGAAAGATCTATCGCCAATGCCGCTAAATCAGGCCAAACCATGATTTTGGTGAGTCATGATATGTCCTTTGTCTCTCAAGTGGCTGATAAGGTTTTGTTCTTGGACAAAGGAAAGATTATCGAATCTGGAACACCAGATGAAATCATCAATCATCCAAAAGAAGAACGAACAAAAGAGTTCTTTGCTAGTTACAAACGGACCTATATTTGATATAATAGAAGATAAGAAAAACTCAGTTGGCTAAGCTAACTGGGTTTACTCTTTAAAAATAATAGAAATGAGAGAAAGCATGTTAGTTCAGCTATTTGCTTTGTATTTAGAGAGTTTGGTTTTGACGATTTTACTAGTCTTGGTTATTTTAGGACTTTGGATTGGTTTTAGAGCTCTATCAGGTGCGGATAAAACTGCTAAGGAGCGTCAAGCTCACCTCTATGATATGATTATGATTGGAGTTCTAACAATTCCAGTATTGTCTTTTGCAACCATGAGCATCTTGTTGGTTCTCAAGGCATAATAGTTGTTAAATAGGATATAATCCGTTAGAATAAAAATAGTTACAACAAGAAAGAAGGAAAGAGAATGTACGATACGATTATTATCGGTGCAGGTCCTGCTGGGATGACTGCAGCCTTGTATGCAGCACGCAGTAATCTGAAAGTTGCTTTGATTGAAGGTGGCCTTCCTGGTGGTCAGATGAATAATACTTCGGATATTGAAAACTATCCAGGATATGCCAATATCAGCGGTCCAGAATTAGCTGAAAAGATGTTTGAACCACTTGAAAATCTTGGTGTTGAGCATCTTTATGGCTTTGTTGAAAATGTTGAGGACCATGGCGAATTTAAAAAAGTCGTAACAGACGACCAAGTTTATGAAACTCGCACAGTTATCGTAGCGACAGGTTCTAAGCACCGTCTATTGGAAGTTCCAGGCGAAGAAGAACTCAATAGCCGTGGTGTTTCTTATTGTGCCGTTTGTGATGGAGCCTTTTTCCGTGACCAAGATTTATTGGTCGTAGGTGGAGGTGACTCAGCAGTTGAAGAAGCAATCTTCTTAACACGATTTGCTAAGTCTGTAACCATCATTCACCGTCGAGATGAACTTCGTGCTCAAAAAGTCTTGCAAGATCGCGCCTTTGCCAATGAAAAAATCAAGTTCATTTGGGATTCTGTTGTCAAAGAAATCAAGGGTGAAAACCGTGTGGAGTTAGTTGTCATTGAAAATGTTAAAACAGGACAAGTGACAGAACAAGCCTTTGGTGGTGTTTTCATCTATGTTGGATTAGATCCTGTTAGTGATTTCGTTCAAGAATTACAGATTCGAGATCAGGCAGGTTGGATTGTGACTGATGACCACATGAAGACAAGTGTTGCTGGTGTCTTTGCAGTTGGGGATGTTCGTCAGAAAGACCTTCGTCAAGTTACAACAGCAGTTGGGGATGGTGCTATTGCAGGTCAAGAAGCCTATAAATATATCATTGAACATAATTAAAAAAGTTTCCAATCAAACGATTGGAAACTTTTTTATAATCGATTTCGGAAGACTTCGTACATGAGAATAGCAGCAGCAACACTGGCATTGAGGCTTTGTACATGTCCATTCATTGGAATAGTTATCATCTCGTCCACTTGCTTCTTGATGTTACTTGAAATACCTTTTCCTTCATTTCCGATAATGAGAGCAACTTTGCCACTTGTATTCCATTTATGGCAAGGTGTTCCGTTCATATCAGTTCCAAAAGTCCAGAATCCCTCGTCTTTGAGTTTGTCCAAGGTTTGACTAAGATTAGTGACTCGGGCAATAGGAACATGTTCAATCGCACCTGTTGCTGTTTTTGCTACGACAGGAGTGACGCCGACAGCTCGGTGTTTGGGAATAATAACACCTGAAACATTGGTTGCATCCGCTGTTCTCAAGATAGAACCGAGATTATGTGGGTCTGTTAAACCATCAAGAATTAGCAGTAGTGGGTTTTCTTCTTGGCGTGTTTTTGTAAGAATCTGCTCAAGTTCTGTATAGGCAAATTCAGAAACACGCAAAACAAAACCTTGGTGAACAGCACCCTCAGTCATTTCAGAAAGTGATTTTTTTGAAGTCCAAGAGATAGATACTTTCTTTTCTGTAGCTAGTTCCTTAACCTTTTCTACATTTTTTCCTCGTAGATCATCTTGGAGATAGAGTTTATTTCCTGTGTTTGCTAAAAGTGCTTCCGTAACGGCGTGAACGCCATAGACAATATCATTTGTTTTCATGGCTCTATTATAACATAAAACCCCGTCTTGCAACGGGATTTTCTTTATTCGAGAATGAGTAGGCCTTCTTTGATTTCAAAGGGATCTTTTTCGTTAATTCGATCGTAAAACATAATACCATTTAAGTGGTCAATTTCATGTTGGACAACGATTGAGTTGTAGCCTTTTAGCTTGATACGATGTTTTTCGCCATCCTTGTCAAAGTAGTCAACAGTCACTCGAGCATGACGGATAACATAACCAGGTACAGCTCGATCGACTGATAGACAACCTTCTCCCTCGCCTAGAGCAGCATCTTGAACTGAGTGTGAAACAATCTTAGGATTGTACATAACAGCTTGTAAATCATAGGCTTCCTGAGGTGTTTCACCATCCTCAGTGATATTTGGAACCAAAACAGCGATGATGCGTTTTGAGATGTCCAATTGTGGTGCTGCAAGTCCAACTCCTCCACGTAGTCCAAGTTTTTCAGCCATAACTGGATCTTGTGAATGTTTCAAAAATTGCATCATTTTCTCACCGAGGATAATATCTTGATCACTCAATGGGAAAGTGACCTCCTCAGCAACAGCACGTAGGGTTGGATTGCCCTCGCGAATAATATCTTTCATATCAATCAAATGTGAAGCTTTTGTAATACGTTCTATAGCAGACATGTTCTCTCCTTCCTTCCATTACAATTACATGATAACACAAAACAGATGAGAAAGAAAGTGACAGAAACCGTTAAAAAATAATAGAATAAAAGGAAATACCTATTTGTCTGTGGTATAATAGGATAAGGAGACTTGCATCAAAAAGCAAGGAGAAAAAAGATGGAAAAACGCAGTAGTAGAAATCAAAATGGTCCTATTTTACAGCTTGTCAGGAAATTTATTCGATTTTTTAGAAACTATCGCCAATGGAGTAATAAAACCTTTATCGCTGTTTTGTTGATTGCCGTTGCAATCTCAATGGCTTTGACTTTATTAGCCGAGGGGCTAAAGGGATTTCCATTGACCAGTAGTAGTACAACTGTCGTAAGTCAGACAGCTGATTCTAAGGAGAAAACTACGGCAACAGAGCAAGAAACAAGTGCTCGGATCATGGCCAATGGTGATTTGCTCTACCATGATATTATTTACATTTCAGCAAAAAAGTCAGATGGCACCTACGATTTTCATGAAAATTTTGAATACGTGAAGCCTTGGCTTAAGCAAGCTGACTTAGTCATTGGTGATTTTGAAGGAACTGTAAATAAAGATCACTATCTTGCAGGTTATCCCTTATTTAATGCACCTGGTGAAGTCATGGACGCTATAAAAGATGCAGGGTATCAAGTGCTAGACTTGGCTCATAATCATATCTTGGATTCTCAAATTGAGGGAGTAGTTTCAACCGCAGATGCGATTGAAAAAGCTGGAATGACACCAATCGGAGTCTACACTCATGAACCACGAGATAAAGCACCTATTGTCATCAAGGAAGTCAATGGGATTAAAGTTGCCCTTTTAGCTTATTCCTATGGTTTTAACGGAATTGAACAAAGCATTTCTCAAGAGGATTATAATCGTTATCTTTCAGACTTAGATGAAGATAAAATGAAGGCTGAAATTGAACGAGCAGAGAAGGAGGCGGATATTACAATTATCATGCCTCAGATGGGAATTGAGTATCAAATTGAGCCGACTGAGGAGCAAAAAAAACTTTACCATAAAATGATTGATTGGGGAGCAGATATTATCTTTGGTGGTCACCCTCACGTTGTTGAACCAGCTGAAACGGTTGAAAAAAACGGTGATAAAAAGCTTATCATCTACTCTATGGGGAATTTTATATCAAATCAACGAATTGAAACCATGCAGGATGTTGAAAATGCTAAGTGGACGGAACGTGGAGTCCTCATGGATGTGACCATTAAGAAAAAATCTGGTAAAACAACTATCGAGACGGCTCAAGCACATCCAAGTTGGGTGAGTCGGACTCCTAAGGGAGGTTATTCTCCAGAAGGATACCCACTCTATCTATACCAAACCTATATCTTGGAAGATTTTATAGAGGGTGGGAAATACCGTAGTCAGTTAGACGAGGCGACCAAGGAACGGATTGATACAGCCTATAAAGAAATGAATGAGCATGTAGGTTTGAAATGGTAGTGACTAAAAAAGAGGAGCAAGATGGATATTAAGATAATAGCAACAGATATGGATGGAACCTTGTTAGATCCTCAAGGACAACTGGACCTACCTCGTCTAGAGAAAATTTTGGATCAGCTGGATCAACGTGGTATTCGTTTTGTTATTGCAACGGGAAATGAAGTTCATCGCATGCGACAATTACTGAAGTATCTTGTAGAAAGAGTCGTTCTCGTAGTTGCTAATGGTGCTCGTATATTCGAAAATGATGAATTGCTACAAGCACAAACTTGGGATGATGCCATGGTTGATAGGGCTTTGGGACATTTTAAAGGCAGAGAATGCCAGAATCAATTTGTCGTAACAGGTATGAATGGTGGTTTTGTTAAGAAAGGCACTGTTTTTACAGAACTTGATAAATTTATGACTCCAGAGATGATTGAAAAGCTCTACCAACGCATGCATTTTGTTGATGAATTTGACTCAAGCCTTTTCGGTGGTGTCCTCAAGATGAGTATGGTTGTTGGTGAAGAACGAACTAATTTGGTCTTACAGGAAATCAATGACTTGTTTGATGGTCATGTTCGTGCTGTTTCTAGTGGTTATGGCTGTATTGATATTTTACAAGATGGGATTCATAAGGCGTGGGGCTTAGAGGAATTGCTTAAACGTTGGAACTTAAAACCTGAACAAATCATGGCCTTCGGCGACAGTGAAAATGACATCGAAATGTTAGAGTTGGCAGGGATTTCTTATGCTATGGAAAATGCAGAAGAGTCTGTCAAGGAAGTTGCGACAAAGGTTGCGCCAGCCAACAGTCAGGCGGGTGTTTACCAAGTTTTAGAAAACTGGCTAGAAAGAGGAGAGTAACTTGGCAGTACAACTACTAGAAAATTGGCTTCTGAAAGAGCAAGAGAAAATCCAAACCAAGTATCGTGAACTTAATCGTATTTCAGTAATCGAACCCAATATCATTTTTATCGGAGATTCTATTATTGAGTACTACCCATTACAAGAGCTACTTGGTACATCAAAGACGATTGTGAATCGAGGGATTCGAGGTTATCAGACTGGACTTTTACTAGATAATCTGGATGCTCACCTCTATGGTGATACGGTGGATCAGATTGTTCTTTTGATTGGGACAAATGATATTGGAAAAGATGTTCCAATGACGGAAACACTAAACAATCTTGAAAGCGTGATTCAAAGTATTTCTCGTGACTATCCGCTGTCACAAATAAAGCTAGTTTCTATCTTACCGGTCAATGAGAGCGAGAACTTCAAACAGACTGTTTACATTCGTACTAATGAGAAAATCAAGGCGTGGAACCAAGCCTATCAAGAGCTAGCTTCAGCCTATATGCAGGTAGAATATGTATCTGTTTTTGAGAAATTACTTGATCAGGAAGGACAGCTCAAGGAGGGGTACACAACAGATGGCCTTCACCTCAGTGTCTCGGGTTATCATATTCTATCGGAAGTCTTGAAAGATTACATTTTTTAGGCATCTACTTGCTTTTTTGCTTTTTTAGCTTAGATAAGGTATAATATTTTTATTGTCTTTGGGGTCGTTACGGATTCGACAGGCATTATGAGGCATATTTTGCGACTCGTGTGGCGACGTAAACGCTCAGTTAAATATAACTGCAAAAAATAACACTTCTTACGCTCTAGCTGCCTAAAAACCAGCAGGCGTGACCCGAATCGGATTGCTCGTGTCTGATGACAGGTCTTATTATTAGCGAGATACGATCAAACTTTGTCTAGCAGTTTGATAAGAGATTGATAGGCTCGCAGTTCCTGGGCTTGAGTTATGTGTCGAGGGACTGTTAAAACAATACATAACCTATGGTTGTAGACAAATATGTTGGCAGGTGTTTGGACGTGGGTTCGACTCCCACCGGCTCCATTAATAATTTACTTATTTTATAAATATCTTTAAAGCGTTGTTAATACAACGTTTTTTATTTTGTTCTTTTATATTTCTTGGTAATCCATTTTTAAAAAAGGATTCAACAAAGGATACAACATTACGTTGTATCTCTAAAAAGGCTAATCAAGTTCTAAATTTATTAATTTTTTCTAAGATTTTGTGTTATAATTAAGGTATGTTAAAAATGATGAAAACAATCAATTAGTTTTCATTTAATTTTCAGTATCTTATGAGTTTAGGTTATCTTTCAGTAATGATAAGCAGTGAAAGGGTAGGTTTAGAAAGAGGTAAAGAGAAATGTCATCTCATAAAAAAGTTTCACTTTCTGAGATTAATCAGTCTATCGAGACTCCAAATAATAATCATTTCTGGCAAAATTTAAAGGCTTTTTTAGGTCCCGGTGCTCTTGTAGCAGTTGGTTATATGGATCCAGGAAACTGGATTACCAGCGTAGTCGGTGGTGCTTCCTATAAGTATAGTCTCTTGTTTGTCATCTTTATTTCATCTCTTATTGCCATGCAGCTTCAGCAGATGGCAGGAAAGCTTGGGATTGTAACCCAGATGGACCTGGCTCAAGCAACGGCTCATCATTCACCCAAATGGCTTCGTTATAGCTTATGGGTGATTTTAGAATTAGCCTTGATGGCGACAGACCTGGCAGAAGTTCTCGGTTCTGCCATTGCTCTCAACCTTCTCTTTAAGATTCCGATTATGATAGCCATCCTCTTGACGGTTCTAGATGTCTTTCTCTTATTGCTTTTGATGAAATTTGGCTTTAAGAAGATTGAAGCTATTGTTACAACACTGATTTTATCCATTCTAGCAATTTTTACCTATCTTGTAGCTTTGTCACATCCAAGCTTCCAAGGAATCGTTGAGGGTTATCTACCGAATGCAACCTTATTTGAAAGTCCTTTGCCAGGACATGAAAGTCAATTAACCTTGGCACTAGGAATCGTGGGAGCAACTGTTATGCCCCATAATCTTTATTTGCATTCATCCTTGTCACAGACACGAAAAATCAATCACAAGGACGAAAATGATGTTCGAAAAGCCGTGCGCTTTATGACTTGGGATTCAAATCTCCAGTTATCATTGGCCTTTGTGGTTAACTCCCTTCTTTTGATTTTAGGGGCGGCCCTCTTCTTCGGACATGCATCTGAAATTTCCGCTTTTTCTCAAATGTATAATGCCTTGCAGGATTCAACCATTGCGGGAGCCATAGCTAGCTCAACCTTGTCAACTTTATTTGCCTTGGCCCTATTAGCCAGTGGTCAAAATTCGACTATCACAGGTACTTTGACAGGACAAATCGTTATGGAAGGTTTCTTACATATGAGATTGCCACAATGGTTTATTCGTTTGGCGACACGCCTCTTTGCCTTGCTACCTGTTATGATAGTAGCGGTTTTGTTTGGTCATCAGGAAAAAACCTTGGATCAGTTGTTGGTCTATTCACAGGTCTTTCTTTCAATCGCTCTTCCATTTTCAATCTTCCCTTTGATTTATCTAACTTCTAAGAAATCACTGATGGGAGAATTTACCAATGCCAAGTGGAATACTATCCTAGGTTATATTGTTTCCGTCATTTTGACCATCCTCAATGTGAAATTGCTATTTGATATTTTTTAAAAAGGTCATCCTCGTTCTATTGCTAACATATAAAAAAAGATACCCAAGATTTCCTGGGTATCTTTTTTGAATGTATACGGAAGACATGGGATTCGAACCCACGCACGCTGTTACACGCCTACCGCGTTTCCAACACGGCCTCTTAAGCCTCTTGAGTAATCTTCCAATAGTTACTAACCTAGTCTACCACAAAGCCTACTTTCTTGCAAATTTATTTAAAAATTGAAGAAGTTTTGACAGAAAATGAAAGAAAATGATAAAAAATGTTTGACTTTGATTTTTTTTGTGATAGAATGATTAATGTAATCGTTAACAGGAGGTGAGTAGATGCTAAAAACCGAGAGGAAAAAGTTAATTTTAGAAGAACTAAGAAAGCACAAAGTTGTTTCTCTAGAGAAATTAGTAGGCTTGCTAGATACTTCAGAATCCACAGTTAGACGTGATTTAGATGAATTGGAGTCTGAAAATAAACTTCGTCGAGTGCACGGGGGAGCAGAGTTACCTCACTCATTGCAAGAAGAAGAAACTATTCAAGAGAAATCTGTCAAAAACCTTCAAGAGAAAAAGTTGATTGCGCAAAAAGCAGCTTCCCTCATCAAAGAAAAAGATGTTATCTTTGTGGATGCAGGAAGTACGACAGCCTTTCTCATTTCGGAATTGGAGCGAAAAGACATTACTGTAGTAACCAACTCCATTCACCATGCGGTACAATTAGTGGATAAACAAATCCCGACAGTCATTATTGGTGGTGGCGTAAAGATGACAACGGATGCTAGTATCGGAGGGGTGGCTCTTAACCAAATTAACCAATTACACTTTGATCGTGCCTTTATCGGAATGAACGGGGTAGACGAAGGTTATTATACAACTCCGGATATGGAGGAAGGAGCGGTTAAGCGAGCTATCTTAGAAAATGCCAAACAAACCTATGTCTTGGCAGATTCATCTAAGATTGGTCAGTCTTGTTTCGCTAAGGTTGCGCCTATAAAACGAGCTATTGTCATTACAAGCAAGGGTCATGAGCTCTTGCCAGCTATCAAAGAGAAAACGGAGGTAATAGAAGTATGATTTATACAGTCACACTCAATCCATCTATCGACTACATTGTCCGTTTGGATAAAGTAGAAGTTGGTAGTGTTAATCGTATGGATAGTGATGATAAGTTTGCTGGTGGTAAGGGAATCAACGTTAGCCGTGTCTTGAAACGTCTAGACATTCCAAATACAGCGACTGGATTTATCGGAGGCTTTACAGGTAAATTTATCACAGATACTTTAGCTGAAGAGCAAATTGAAACGCGATTTGTGCAAGTTGCAGAAGATACGCGTATCAACGTTAAAATCAAAGCAGACCAAGAAACCGAAATCAATGGGACTGGTCCTACTGTTGAAGCAGATCAACTGGAGGAGTTGAAAGCTATCCTTTCAAGTCTAACAGCAGAGGATACAGTTGTATTTGCGGGATCGAGTGCTAAAAACTTAGGCAATGTTATTTATAAGGATTTGATTGCCTTGACCCGTCGGACAGGCGCACAAGTTGTGTGTGATTTTGAAGGTCAGACCTTGATTGATAGTTTGGATTATCAACCACTTTTGGTCAAACCAAATAATCATGAACTGGGAGCTATCTTTGGAGTCAAGCTTGAAAGCCTTGATGAAATAGAGAAATACGCTCGAGAACTGCTGGCTAAAGGTGCTCAAAATGTCATCATCTCTATGGCTGGTGATGGTGCCCTTCTGGTAACATCAGAGGGAGCCTACTTTGCTAAACCAATCAAGGGAACAGTGAAAAACTCAGTGGGAGCTGGTGACTCAATGGTTGCTGGATTTACTGGTGAGTTTGTAAAATCAAAAGACGCAGTAGAAGCCTTCAAATGGGGTGTGGCTTGTGGAACAGCAACTACCTTCTCTGATGACTTGGCGACTGCAGCATTTATTAAAGAAACTTATGAAAAAGTTGAGGTAGAAAAAAGATGAAAATTCAGGATTTACTGAGAAAAGATGTGATGTTGCTTGATTTACAAGCAACTGAAAAAACAGCAGCTATCGAAGAAATGATTCATAGCTTGGTAGAGCACGGATATGTGACAGATTTCGAAACCTTCAAAGAAGGAATCTTGGCGCGTGAAGCTTTGACTTCTACAGGTTTGGGTGACGGTATCGCAATGCCTCACAGCAAAAATGCTGCAGTTAAAGAAGCGACTGTTCTCTTTGCTAAGTCAAATAAGGGTGTTGACTACGAAAGTCTAGATGGACAACCAACTGACCTCTTCTTTATGATTGCTGCTCCAGAAGGTGCCAATGATACTCACTTGGCTGCCTTAGCAGAATTGTCACAATATTTGATGAAAGACGGATTTGCTGATAAGCTTCGTCAAGTAACATCAGCTGATCAAGTCATTGAACTCTTTGACCAAGCTTCAGAAAAAGCTCAAGAGCCAGTTCAAATACCTGCAAATAGTTCTGATGACTTTATCGTTGCTGTAACTGCTTGTACAACAGGTATCGCCCACACTTATATGGCTCAAGAAGCTCTTCAAAAAGTGGCTGCTGAAATGGGTGTTGGTATCAAGGTTGAAACCAACGGTGCTAGTGGTGTCGGTAACCAATTGACAGCAGAAGATATCCGCAAGGCTAAAGCTGTAATTATCGCTGCAGATAAAGCAGTTGAAATGGATCGTTTCGATGGCAAACCATTGGTAAATCGTCCAGTAGCAGACGGTATCCGTAAAACTGAAGAATTGATCAACCTTGCTCTTTCTGGAAATGCTGAAGTTTATCATGCTGCTAATGGAGCAAAAGCCACAACAGCATCTAATGAAAAACAAAGTATCGGTGGTGCCTTCTACAAACACTTGATGAGTGGTGTATCTCAAATGTTGCCATTTGTTATCGGTGGTGGTATCATGATTGCCCTTGCCTTCTTGATTGATGGTGCTATGGGTGTGCCAAATGATAGCCTCGGAAATCTTGGATCTTACCATGAACTTGCTTCTATGTTCATGAAAATCGGTGGTGCAGCCTTTGGTTTGATGCTTCCAGTATTTGCAGGATATGTTGCTTACTCAATCGCTGAAAAACCAGGTTTGGTAGCAGGTTTCGTAGCTGGTGCTATCGCCAAAGAAGGTTTTGCCTTTGGTAAAATCCCTTACGCACAAGGTGGTGAAGCAACTTCAGCACTTGCAGGAGTATCATCAGGTTTCCTTGGAGCCCTTGTTGGTGGATTTATCGCAGGTGCCTTGGTGCTCCTGATTAAGAAATACGTGAAGGTTCCTCGCTCCCTTGAAGGTGCTAAATCAATCCTACTCTTGCCACTTCTTGGAACAATCTTGACAGGATTTGTCATGCTAGCTGTTAACATCCCAATGGCAGCAATCAACACTGGTATGAACAACTTCCTTGGTGGTCTTGAAGGTGGATCAGCTGTCCTTCTTGGAGTCGTTCTTGGAGGAATGATGGCTGTCGATATGGGTGGACCTGTCAATAAAGCAGCTTATGTCTTTGGTACTGGTACTCTTGCAGCAACAGTGGCAACAGGTGGTTCAGTAGCTATGGCAGCAGTTATGGCTGGAGGAATGGTTCCACCACTTGCAATCTTTGTGGCAACACTTCTCTTCAAAAATAAATTTACAAAAGAAGAACGTAACTCAGGTTTGACGAACATCGTTATGGGATTGTCATTCATCACTGAAGGTGCGATTCCATTTGGTGCAGCTGACCCAGCTCGTGCTATTCCAAGCTTTATCCTTGGTTCAGCAGTAGCAGGTGGACTTGTTGGTCTTGCAAATATCAAACTCATGGCACCACATGGAGGAATCTTCGTTATCGCCCTTACAACGAATGCCCTTCTTTACCTTGTCTTTGTCTTGATTGGAGCACTTGTTAGTGGTGTGGTTTATGGTTACCTTCGTAAACCATTAGAAAAATAATTACAATAGATTCAAATGACTGAACACGAAAGTGGTCAGTCATTTTTTTAACCCCTCGAAAAGTTCATGAAATATGGTATAATAGAAGCATGGCAAACAAGAATACAAGTAAAACAAGACGTAGACCGTCTAAAGCAGAATTAGAAAGAAAACAAGCAATTCAACGAATGTTGATTTCCTTAGCTTTGGCTATTTGTTTAATTTTTGCAGCCCTCAAATGGGGAGCTGTCGGAATTACTGTTTATAACCTAATCCGCTTACTCGTGGGGAGTTTGGCTTATCTAGCTATTTTTTCTCTGTTAATCTATCTATTTTTATTTAAGTGGATTCATAAACAAGAAGGCTTGTTAGCAGGTTTCTTCTTTATTTTTGCAGGCTTACTCCTCATCTTTCAAGCTTATCTGGTTTGGAAATTTAGCATGGCAAACGCTGTTTTCCAAGGGACTGCCGGACAAATTTTTAAAGATTTAACTAGTTTTCAAGTAACTAGTTTTGCTGGTGGAGGTTTGCTAGGGGTTATCCTCTACATTCCGGTAGCTTTTTTGTTCTCAAATATTGGAACTTACTTCATCGGAGCAATCTTAGTCTTAATCGGTGCACTTTTGATCAGTCCATGGTCAATCTACGATATCGCTGATTTTCTCTCAGCTCGATTTGCTATCTGGATGGAGCGCCATGAGCAGAAAAAACAAGAACGCTTTATCAAGCGTGAAGAAGAAAAGGCACGAAGAGAGGCAGAAGAACAAGCAAGACTTGAGAAAGAAAGAGAAGAGCAGGCTTTGATTGATATGCCTCCTGTAGATATGGAAACTGGAGAAATATTTTCAGAAGAGCCACTGCACGATTTTCCTCCACTTCCAGAGGAAGAATGGGTAGAGCCTGAGATTATTCTCCCGCAAGCTGATTTTGAATATCCTGAGGAAGTTGCACTTCCTGAGGAAGAGGTTTTCTCAGAAGAGGATGATGAAGAAGTAGAAGTCGATTTTTCTACAAAAAAAGCCTTAGAGTATAAACTCCCAAGCTTGCAACTTTTTGCACCCGATAAACCTAAAGATCAGTCTAAAGAAAAGAAAATCGTTCGGGAGAATATCAAGATTTTGGAAGAAACTTTCGCAAGTTTTGGTATTAAGGTAACGGTTGAAAGAGCAGAGATTGGTCCATCTGTTACCAAGTATGAAGTTAAACCTGCAGTTGGTGTCCGTGTCAACCGTATTTCCAACCTAGCAGATGACTTAGCTCTGGCTTTGGCTGCCAAGGATGTCCGTATTGAGGCTCCGATTCCTGGAAAATCCTTGGTTGGTATCGAAGTGCCAAACTCTGAAATTGCAACTGTATCCTTCCGAGAACTTTGGGAACAATCACAAACAAAACCTGAAAATCTTTTAGAAATTCCTCTTGGGAAAGCAGTCAATGGTACGGCTCGTACTTTTGATTTGGCAAAGATGCCTCACTTGCTAGTGGCCGGTTCTACTGGTTCTGGTAAATCCGTTGCAGTTAATGGAATCATCGCAAGTATTTTGATGAAGGCCCGCCCTGACCAGGTTAAGTTTATGATGGTGGACCCTAAGATGGTTGAGCTTTCAGTGTACAACGATATCCCTCATCTCTTGATTCCAGTTGTGACCAACCCTCGTAAGGCTAGCAAGGCTTTACAGAAGGTTGTTGACGAGATGGAAAACCGCTATGAGCTCTTTGCTAAAGTCGGCGTTCGAAATATTGCTGGTTTCAATGCTAAGGTAGAAGAGTTTAACGCTCAGACTGAATACAAACAAGTACCGTTGCCTTTAATCGTTGTGATTGTTGATGAGTTAGCTGACCTCATGATGGTTGCCAGCAAGGAAGTGGAAGATGCCATTATCCGTCTCGGACAAAAGGCGCGTGCAGCTGGTATTCACATGATACTTGCAACCCAACGTCCATCGGTTGATGTTATCTCTGGTTTGATTAAGGCAAATGTGCCGTCTCGTGTGGCTTTTGCAGTTTCTTCGGGTACGGACTCACGTACGATCTTGGATGAAAACGGTGCTGAGAAATTGCTTGGACGAGGGGACATGCTCTTCAAACCAATCGATGAAAACCATCCTGTTCGTCTCCAAGGTTCCTTTATTTCAGATGATGATGTTGAACGTATTGTGAACTTCATCAAGGCGCAAGCAGATGCTGATTACGATGAAAGCTTTGACCCAGGAGAAGTGTCTGAGACAGAAGGGGATTTTAGCTCTAGCGATGATGTCGGAGATCCGCTCTTTGAAGAAGCGAAAGCTCTTGTCATCGAAACACAAAAAGCAAGTGCATCCATGATTCAACGCCGTCTTTCAGTCGGTTTTAACCGAGCAACTCGATTGATGGAAGAATTAGAGATGGCAGGTGTTATTGGACCTGCTGAAGGAACAAAACCTCGAAAAGTCTTACAACAATAAAAAATAGCTTCTTTCCGAAATCGGAGAGAAGCTATTTTGTTATGGATTTGCTTTATTATCTGTGGCAGCTGTATCAGATTGAGCAGCTCCTTCAGTCTGATTTTGTTGAACATTGTTAGGAGCTTGAGTATTTTCTTCAGGTTGAACCTTGTTGTCATTTTTATGATCAACTCCACTAGTTGCAGCATTAGTATCTTGGTTACTTCCTTGATTCTGAGCAGGCGCGTTCGATTGAGCAGGGCTTTCCTTTTGAATTTCCTTGATAATGGTTGTTTGCGTAACAGGACTAGTATCTGCTTTCTTTTGTTCATTGGACTTCATTGCATTGCTAATGGTAATTGTCGCAGTGATAATTCCCAACATACTACCGATTAAGGTTAAGGTTTTCTGAAAAGCAGATAAACCTTTCTTGATGTGATGGCTAGCCTTGCCAGTTTCTTGACTGTCTTTGTTTGTTTCTTTATTTTGGCGAGAATAGTTAGACATAATGGTTTTTAAAACTCCTTTGCAAAACTAAATATGAATTTGAATTCATTTCATATTTTCATTATACGTTTTTTATTTTAAATTGTCTTAAAAAAATAAAACTTTTAGTTTTGAAAACGCAACCAGTAGGTTTTTCTCTTTAAAGTGTAAAGCAAGAAGTGTGGTGATGAATCATGATTAGTGACTTTAGGTTTCAAAAATGATGATATCATAAAGGCAACTAGTCTTTTTTCTCTTGGAGAACGGCTTGAGCAACGGCGAGTCTAGCTGCAGGGACCCTGTAAGGTGAACAGGAAACATAGGTGACACCTATTTCCTGGAAGAAGGAGATAGAAGTAGGATCACCGCCGACCTCCCCACAAATACCAATGGATAGGCTTGGTTTTACCCGGCGAGCTTTGCTGATTGCAATGCGCATTAACTCACCGACTCCCTCCTGATCAATATGTTGGAATGGATCAAATGAAAGAATGCTCGTCTTTTTGTAATGACCTATAAATTTTCCAATATCATCTCGAGAAAAACCATAGGTCATTTGAGTTAAGTCATTAGTACCAAAGCTGAAGAAATCAGCTTCCCGTGCTAGTTTATCTGCAGTCAGACAGGCGCGTGGTAATTCAATCATGGTACCAATTTCATATGGGAAGGGCTCCTGTTTATGTTCTCTAAAGATATACTGGATGTGTTGAGTCAGATAGGATTTGACAAATTCTAACTCCTTTTTATCAGCAATTAAAGGAATCATGATTTCAGGTTTAATTTTTATCCCCTCTTGATGTAGTTTGATAGCACTTCTAAAAATAGCTTCAGTCTGCATCTTGTAAATGTCTGGCTGAGTGATTCCAAGTCTACAACCTCTATGGCCCAGCATAGGGTTGCTTTCTTGTAAGCTCTCAATTTGATGGGCTAGTTTCTCAGGTGACTTATTTAGTTTCTCAGCTAGAAGCTTGATTTCCTGCGAATCTTTAGGTAAAAATTCATGCATAGGCGGATCTAAAAGTCGGACAATCAGAGGTTTATCTTCAACCGTTTTGAACATCTGATAGAAGTCTTCTGCTTGGAAGTCTGAAAGGTTCTTGAGTGCGGCTTTCATTTCTGCTTCCTTATCAGCTAGAATAAGGCGCCGCATTTCTATAATTCTATCCTGACCAAAGAACATATGTTCAGTACGGGCTAATCCTACCCCTTGGGCACCAAAATTCATAGCTGTCTGTAAATCTTTGACAGTCTCAGCATTAGCACGAACTTTAAGACGTGCAACTTTATCTGCCCAAGAAAGAAGGCGCTGAAGGTCTTCATTATTCTCAATCAAGATTGTAGGAATTTCTCCGATATAAACACAACCGGAACTACCATCAACAGAAATGATATCTCCCTCTGTTAAGACAAGATTACCGCAAGAAAGTGTCTTCTCTTCCTCGCTGATCTTTAGTTCCCCACATCCAGCTACACAACAGGTACCCATTCCTCTAGCAACAACTGCTGCATGAGAAGTCATACCACCTTGGCTGGTAACAATAGCTTGGCTAACGACCATGCCTTCAATATCTTCGGGCGATGTCTCTTGTCTTACTAAAATAACTTTTCTTCCTAAATTGTGGAATTCTTTAGCTCGTTCTGCTGTAAAAACTATTTCCCCAGTAGCAGCTCCTGGGCTGGCTGGTAAACCTTGTGCAATGAGAGTTGCTTTTTCCATTGTAGCCTCTTCAAAGACTGGATGAATGAGCTGACTAATAGAAGAAGGGGATACTCTCATCAGGGCCTCTTTCTTACTAATAATGCCCTGGTTGACTAGATCCAAAGCAATTTTTAAAGAAGCTTTAGCTGTGCGTTTGCCATCCCTCGTTTGTAAAATATACAGTTTTCCTTTCTCAATGGTAAATTCGATATCTTGCATGTCCTTGTAGTGGTTTTCAAGGATTCTAGCATACTCTTTAAATGCTTTGAAAACTTGAGGTTGAGCTTTTTCTAAAGCGGCAATTGGTTCTGGAGTTCGTATACCAGCTACAACGTCTTCTCCTTGAGCATTCAGTAAGAATTCACCGAATAGTTGATTTTCTCCACTAGCAGGATTTCTAGTAAAACAGACTCCTGTTCCGCTGTTTTGGTCACTATTTCCAAAGACCATTGCCTGGACGTTAACGGCAGTTCCTAAATCGTGAGGAATCTTATTTAAATCTCGGTAAAATCTGGCTCGATTATTATTCCAAGAATTAAAGACAGCTTTGATAGCAGAAAAAAGTTGGTCTGTAGGATTTTCAGGGAAACATTGGTCCTCTTTAAGATAGATTTCTTTATATTGATTAACCAAGTCTTGATGCTCAGCTAGAGTCATGTCTTTTGTAGTTTTACCATGATATTTTTCAAAGTCTTCTAATAGTTCATCAAAAAGTTCTTTAGAAATTCCATATACAACATCTGCAAACATCTGAAGTAAACGTCGATAGCAATTATAGGCAAAATCAGGATTCGTCTGCTCGGCGAGTATTCTTGTCCGATGGTCATTTAGACCAAGATTTAAAATAGTATCCATCATTCCTGGCATAGAAAATTTTGCTCCGCTACGGACCGAAACTAAGAGAAGATTGGAGCTTTCTCCGCTGAACGATTTATCGGTTTTTCTTTCTAAGTCGGTAACCGCTTTCAAAATATCATCTTTTAAATAAGAGTCAAAGAAATCCGGATTTTCTAGAAACTTAATACAGCTCTCGGTTGTAATGGTAAAACCTGGAGGAACAGGCAATCCCAAATTGCTCATCTCTGCTAAATTGGCTCCTTTTCCACCTAGGAGAGCCTTGTCGTTTGCGCTTCCTTCCTCGAAGAAATAAGTCCATTTTGTCATAGTCGCCTCCAAAATATTAAATATGCGTCATAATAAAAGACAAAACCATTGTAATATACATCATATATATTTGTCAAATGAAAAAACCGCATGTAATGATTGACATATTTCAAATAATTGCTATAATATTCAATAAACATGATGCTTATTTTAAAGTTGGTTTAGTAAAATAAAAATAAGCATGTTCTTCCAATCGTTATTTGGAACCTATATAGAATATAGAAAGGTTTTCTGTGAATTGAAATTAAGTGAACGACAAAAAAAGATTGTAGAAATCGTTAAAGCTAAGCAGCCTCTGAGTGGTGAAAAAATATCTGAATTACTTGATATTTCCAGGGCAACGCTACGGCCAGATCTTTCCTTTTTGACCTTGGTTGGAATCCTAAAGGCCACTCCTAAAGTCGGGTATACCTACTCAGGCTCTGATCTAGAATCGGTCTTCTTTTTTGATACTTTTAGGAAAAAAGTGGCTGATATTATGACTTCGCCAGTCCTGGTCACCAGTGATTCCTATATTCAGGATGCTATTATTACTCTATTTATGTATGATGCAGACGTTATTTATGTCATTGATGAAGAAAAACTTCTTCTTGGAATCATGTCACGTAAAGATTTGCTAAGGGCTTCTCTCAATTCGAATATTGCAAGTACTCCTGTTGCGGTTTGCATGACTAGGATGCCACATATTAAAACATGTCACCAAAATATGAATATTTTGGAAGCCGCTGTACTCCTTCAAGATTACGCCATTGATTCCTTACCGATTGTCGAAGAAAAGAATGAACGTCAGATTTTAGGTAGTGTGACCAAGTCAGCCTTGTTGGACTATATTATTCAGCAAGCTCGAAGCACCGAGGTAAATAGAGAAGAGGAATAAATATGAAAAAAGAAATGATTGTTTATAGTATTTCAGATTCTTTGGGTGGGACTTCCCAAAAATTGCTATCCGCTGTTACAGCTCAATATCCAGACATCATTTTTAATAAAAGCTATCGTTTCCCTTTTATCAACAAGGAAGATGAATTGTTGGACATTTTACGTGATGCCATCAAGGATGATGCCCTAGTTATCAGTACCTTGGTCGATGGCAAGCTAGCTTCGGTAGCAAGGGAGTTTAGCTTGATGCATGGGCTATCCTATTTGGATTTGATGCATCCGTTTTTTGAAATTATCAAAGAAAAGACAGGAAGGGATCCGATAGAAGTACCTGGCACCCTTCACCGTTTAGATAGCGAATACTTTAATAAAATTTCAGCGATTGAGTTTGCAGTCAAATATGATGATGGTAAAGCACCGCAGGGATTTTTAGAATCTGACATAGTCCTGCTAGGGGTTTCCCGTACGTCTAAAACACCGCTCAGTATTTATCTAGCAAATAAAGGATATAAGGTTTCGAACCTTCCTCTAATTCCAGAAGTTCCCTTGCCTCAAGTCTTGGAAAAAATTGATTCTCGCCGCCTAATTGGTTTAGTATGTGAGCCAGAAAAATTGGTTAAGATTCGCAGTAATCGTTTGGATTCTTTGGGTTTGACCCAGGAAAGCAGCTACACAGATCTGGAAAAGATTTATCAGGAATTGGACTATTCTAAGAAGGTCTTCAGAAAATATGGAGCTCGAGTCATTAATATGTCAGATAAATCAATTGAAGAAACAGCCTTCTTAATCGAAGAGTATTTAAAGAAAATGAACTAAGAAAATAAATAGTGCATTATTTGTCGTAAAAGGATAGTGTGCTGGAGGTCAAAAATGGAGCAATACAAGCGTATTTTACTGAAAGAATTTGATTCTCGACAAAAGGTGATCACAGAACTGACCAACCTTGAAGCAATTTTAAACCTTCCAAAAGGAACAGAGCTATATATCAGTGATATTCATGGTGAATTTGCGGCCTTTGACTATATTTTAAGAAGTTGTGCAGGTATCCTTAATGAGAAGATTAAGGATTGCTTTGGAGATTCCTTGTCGCAAGATGATAAAAACAGATTGTCAGCATTGGTTTCATATCCTGAACTTGTCTTGGAGCAAGGCGGTAAAAGCAGAGACTGGTACAAGGAAACTATTCCTCAACTTTTATCTCTACTGACTTTTGCGGCTGCCAAGTACACCCGGTCAAAGCTTAGGAAGGCATTGCCACCCCAGTATGCTTATATCATCGAAGAATTAGTATACAGTGATATAGCTTTAGCAGATAAAAAGTCATATTTTGATAACATCCTCTCCTATGTTATCGAGTTAGGAGAAGCTATTCCCTTTATTCTTGGTGTTTCTAGCAGTATCCGTCGCTTATTGATTGACCATTTGCATGTGGTTGGTGATATTTATGACAGAGGAGCTGGTAGTCCGCAAGTTATGGATGAACTTTTGCAATTTCATTCTTTGGATATTCAGTGGGGGAATCACGACATTATCTGGATGGGGGGCTTTTTCGGTTCAAAAGCCTGTATGTTAAATGCACTACGTATTGCTGCCCGCTATGGATATCTATGGGATATTGAGAAAGCTTACGGCTTAAATCTTCGGCCCTTAACGTTATTTTCTGATAGGACCTATAAGGCCAACCCTCAGTTTAGGCCTATCCTAGGAAATAGAGAAGATGATTTCACTAGCGAAGAAATTTTACAGTTGGAAAAAGTTCACCAGGCTCTTTCCATTATCCAGTTTAAACTGGAAACTCAACTGATAAAAAGAAGGCCAGAATTTCAAATGGAGGATCAGGTTAAACTGGATAATATTGATTATTTGAAAGAGTGTGTGACAATTGATGGAAAAAAATATAATCTTACGAATACCTGCTTTCAAACGATTGATCCGGCTAATCCAGCAGAATTAAGTTTAGAAGAGTCTCAAGCAGTTGATAGTCTCCTAGCCTCTTTCCAAGGATCTCCTAAACTCGCAGAGCATATAGAATTGTTAATGAAAAAAGGCTCCATGTATAAAATTTACAATCAGCATCTACTCTTTCATGGTTGTATACCACTTGAAGCTTCTGGAGAATTGAAACCTCTAATTATTAACCAGTCTTGTTATGCTGGAAGAGAATTATTGGATTTTTTTGAATATCATATTCGACAAGCTGCTAAGAATAAGGAAATCGGAGATGATTTTTCAACAGATTTAATTTGGTATTGTTGGCGAGGGGCAGTCTCACCTCTATTTGGTAAAGATAAGATGACAACTCTAGAGCGCTATTTTGTTGAAGATAAGGATACTCACAAAGAAGTGGAAAATTCTTATTTTTCTTATCGGACTTCAGAGAAAGTCTGCCAGCTGATTTTGGAAGAATTTGGACTTTCCTCTAAAGAGTCTAGAATGGTCAACGGACATACTCCAGTTAAGACTGTGAAGGGAGAATCTCCTATTCGTGGGGGTGGTTTGCTTTTTGTCATTGACGGTGGCCTTTGTAAAGCTTATCAAAAGAAGACAGGTACAGCAGGCTATTCCTTACTAAACAATTCTTACGGTTTTCAATTGGTAACCCATCAGCCTTTTGAAGGCTCACAAAAGGTTGTTGAAGATCCTTTTGCTCAAACATCTTTGAAGAGAGTCATTGAAAATGTTGCGCAACGAACTCTGATTAAATCAACGAGTATTGGTCAAATGCTACTTGCCCAGCAGCAAGAACTTTTTGATTTGCTACATGAGTTTTACGACTGTTAAAACTTGCCCTAAGTTCTACTAGAATTTAGGGCTTTTTCTTTCTTGTTCCAGCCTTCCTTTCATGTTACAATAGAAGAAGTGATTATAGAAAGCGTGAGAAACCATGATTTACTTTGATAATTCGGCAACGACCAAGCCGTACCCAGAAGCATTAGAGACCTATATGCAAGTTGCTGCAAAAATTATTGGAAATCCTTCTAGTCTCCATCGATTGGGGGACCAGTCTACCAGAATTTTAGAAGCTTCTCGACAGCAGATTGCGGATTTAATTGGTAAGAAAAGCGACGAAATCTACTTTACATCTGGTGGTACTGAAGGGGATAACTGGGTTATCAAAGGAGTTGCATTTGAAAAAGCGCAATTTGGTAAACACATCATCGTGTCAGACATTGAGCACCCAGCAGTCAAAGAGTCAGCTCTCTGGCTTAAGACTCAAGGTTTTGAAGTGGATTTTGCACCTGTAGATAAAAAGGGATTTGTAGATGTAGCTGCTTTAGAAAAACTACTTCGTCCTGATACGACCTTGGTCTCCGTCATGGCAGTTAACAATGAAATTGGCTCTATCCAGCCCATCCAAGCTATTTCAGAGCTTTTAACAGATAAACCAACCATTTCTTTCCATGTAGATGCTGTTCAGGCCTTGGCAAAAATACCAACAGAAAAGTATTTGACAGACCGAGTTGATTTTGCAACCTTCTCCAGTCATAAGTTTCATGGAGTTCGTGGTGTTGGCTTTATCTACATCAAGTCTGGAAAGAAAATCACTCCCCTATTAACCGGTGGTGGTCAGGAGCGTGATTATCGTTCAACAACCGAAAATGTAGCAGGAATTGCAGCGACAGCTAAGGCTTTACGTCTAGCTATGGAAAGACTGGAATTGTTTGCCAGCAAAACGAGTCAGATGAAGGAAGTCATCTGTCAGGCCCTTCTTGAATATCCAGATATTTTTGTCTTTTCAGGTGAGGAAGGCTTTGCCCCTCATATTCTGACCTTTGGGATTAAGGGAGTTCGTGGGGAAGTCATTGTTCACGCGTTTGAAGACTATGATATTTTCATTTCTACAACATCAGCTTGTTCGTCTAAGGCTGGAAAACCTGCTGGAACCTTGATTGCTATGGGCATCGAAAAGGATAAAGCCCAGTCAGCAGTTCGTCTCAGTCTGGATTTAGAAAATGACATGAGTCAAGTGGAGCAGTTCTTGACCAAGTTGAAATTAATCTACAATCAAACTAAAAAAGTAAGATAGGAGTATTCATGCAGTATTCAGAAATTATGATTCGCTATGGTGAGCTTTCAACCAAAGGCAAAAACCGTATGCGTTTCATCAATAAACTACGTAATAATATCTCAGACGTTTTATCCATCTATCCTCAAGTCAAAGTCACTGCTGATCGCGATCGTGCCCATGCTTATCTGAATGGAGCAGATTATGAACCAGTGGCAGAATCTCTCAAGCAAGTTTTTGGGATTCAAAACTTTTCTCCAGTGTATAAGGTTGAAAAATCCGTAGAAGTTCTTAAGTATGCTGTTCAAGAGATTATGAAAGACATCTATAAGGAAGGGATGACCTTTAAAATCTCAAGTAAGCGAAGTGACCATAACTTCGAGTTAGACAGTCGGGAACTCAACCAGACACTTGGTGGAGCAGTATTTGAAGCTATTCCAAATGTCCAAGCACAAATGAAAAATCCTGACATTAATCTTCAGGTGGAGATTCGTGAGGAAGCGGCCTACCTTTCTTATGAAACTATTCGTGGTGCGGGTGGTTTGCCAGTTGGAACTTCTGGGAAAGGCATGCTTATGTTGTCAGGGGGAATTGATTCGCCAGTAGCTGGTTACCTAGCCCTGAAACGTGGGGTGGATATCGAGGCTGTTCACTTTGCTAGCCCTCCATACACAAGTCCAGGTGCTCTTAAGAAGGCCCAAGACTTGACTCGTAAATTGACTAAGTTCGGAGGAAATATCCAATTTATCGAGGTTCCCTTCACGGAGATTCAAGAAGAGATCAAGGCTAAAGCGCCAGAAGCCTATCTGATGACACTGACTCGTCGCTTTATGATGCGCATTACAGACCGTATCCGTGAGGTCCGAAATGGTTTGGTTATCATCAATGGTGAAAGTCTTGGTCAGGTGGCAAGCCAAACCCTTGAAAGTATGCAGGCTATCAATGCCGTGACCAATACACCAATTATCCGTCCAGTCGTGACCATGGATAAGTTGGAAATCATTGACATTGCGCAGGAAATTGATACCTTTGAAATTTCTATCCAACCATTTGAAGATTGTTGCACGATTTTTGCACCTGATCGTCCCAAAACAAATCCAAAGATTAAGAATGCGGAGCAGTATGAAGCACGTATGGATGTCGAAGGCTTGGTTGAGAGAGCAGTAGCGGGAATCATGATTACTGAAATTACGCCTCAGGCTGAGAAGGATGCAGTCGATGAGTTGATCGATGATCTCCTTTAATCAGAAAAACCAGAGGAAAAGATAAAATAAGTAAAAAAAGTTAGTTTATTGTCTTAAATTTGGACGGAAACTGACTTTTTTTCTATTTTTATGATATAATTAGGTAAAATTTTGAATATAGAGAGTTTTCTGACAATGAATCAATCTTATTTTTATTTAAAAATGCGAGAGCATAAATTGGTAGTTCCCTACACAGGTAAGGAGCGCCGCGTACGTGTTCTCCTCCCTAAAAACTATGAGAAAGATACGGATAGAAGTTACCCAGTAGTGTATTTCCATGATGGACAAAACGTCTTTTATAGTAAAGAATCCTACGTCGGCCATTCCTGGAAGATTATCCCAGCTATCAAACGAAATCCGGATATCAGTCGCATGATTATCGTGGCCATTGACAACGATGGACTTGGACGGATGAATGAGTATGCGGCATGGAAATTCCAAGAGTCTAACATTCCTGGTCAACAATTTGGTGGTAAAGGTGTTGAGTATGCAGAGTTTGTTATGGAAGTGGTTAAGCCTTTTATCGATGAAAACTATCGGACAAAATCAGACAGAAAACACACTGCTATGATAGGATCTTCTCTGGGTGGGAATATTACCCAGTTTATCGGTTTGGAGTATCAAGATCAGATTGGTTGCTTGGGAGTTTTCTCATCAGCTAACTGGCTGCACCAAGAAGCCTTTGATCGCTATATTGAACGTAAAAAGCTTTTGCCTGACCAACGAATCTTTATCTATGTTGGAACGGAAGAAGCAGATGACACAGATAAGACCCTAATGGCTGGCAATATCAAGCAGGCCTATATTGATTCTTCTCTTCGTTATTATCATGATTTGATAGCAGGAGGGGTACGGTTAGAAAATCTCTCTCTCAAGGTTCAGGCTGGAGCCATTCACCATGAAGTGCCCTGGTCAGAAAATCTACCAGCTTGCCTACGTTTTTTTGCAGAAAATTGGTAAATAGTAAAAAGGAGACAGGATATGAATATTGAACATCTTAGCCACTGGAGTGGACATCTAAATCGTGAAATGTACGTAAACCGATATGGACATGCGGGTATCCCTATTGTAGTCTTCCCTTCTTCAGGTGGTAGCCACAATGAATACTATGATTTTGGCATGATTGATGCTTGTGCGTCCTTTATCGAGGAAGGCCGTGTCCAGTTCTTTACACTTTCAAGTGTCGATAGCGAGAGCTGGCTTGCGACATGGAAAAACGGTCATGACCAAGCTGAAATGCACCGCGCCTATGAACGATATGTGATTGAAGAAGCCATTCCTTTTATCAAGCATAAGACAGGTTGGTTCGACGGTATGATGGCGACAGGATGCTCCATGGGAGCTTACCATGCTCTCAACTTTTTCCTACAACATCCGGATGTTTTCACGAAAGTAATTGCTCTTAGCGGTGTTTATGATGCACGTTTCTTCGTTGGAGATTACTACAATGACGATGCCATCTATCAAAATTCACCGGTAGATTATATCTGGAATCAAAATGATGGTTGGTTTATTGACCGTTACCGTCAAGCTGAAATTGTGGTTTGTACGGGACTAGGTGCTTGGGAACATGATGGCTTACCTTCTTACTACAAGCTTAAAGAAGCCTTTGACCAAAAACAAATTCCTGCCTGGTTTGCTGAATGGGGACATGATGTCGCCCATGACTGGGAATGGTGGCGCAAACAAATGCCTTATTTCCTCGGTCACATGAGTCTATAAAAGGAGTCGCTTATGAATTATCTTGTAATTTCACCCTATTACCCACAAAATTTCCAACAGTTTAGTATTGAACTAGCCAATAAAGGAATCACCGTTCTAGGGATTGGGCAAGAACCCTATGAACAACTAGATGAACCATTGCGCAATAGCTTGACGGAATATTTCCGAGTTGATAATCTTGAAAATATCGATGAGGTTAAACGTGCAGTAGCCTTTCTTTTCTATAAACATGGTCCAATTGATCGCATTGAATCACACAATGAATACTGGCTAGAGTTGGACGCTGCCCTTCGTGAACAATTTAATGTCTATGGTGCCAAACCAGAAGACCTTAAGAAGACTAAGTTCAAGTCTGAAATGAAGAAACTCTTCAAAAAAGCAGGAGTTCCAGTTGTGCCTGGTGCTGTTATTGAAACAGAAGCAGATGTTGATAAAGCTGTGAAAGAAATCGGACTTCCAATGATTGCCAAACCTGACAATGGAGTGGGAGCTGCCGCAACCTTCAAACTTGAAACAGTAGATGATGTCAATCACTTTAAGGATGAATGGGACCACTCAACCGTCTATTTCTTTGAAAAATTTGTAACCTCAAGTGAAATCTGTACCTTCGATGGTTTGGTAGATAGAGATGGAAATATCGTCTTTTCTACGACCTTTGACTACGCACACACCCCCCTAGATCTCATGATCTACAAGATGGACAATTCTTATTATGTTCTCAAGGAGATGGATCCAAAATTGCGTAAATATGGTGAGGCAATTGTCAAAGAATTTGGCATGAAGGAACGTTTCTTCCATATTGAGTTCTTCCGTGAGGGTGATGATTATATTGCCATTGAGTACAATAATCGTCCAGCGGGTGGCTTTACCATTGATGTCTATAACTATGCCCATTCTTTTGACTTGTATAAGGGATATGCAGCGATCGTTGCAGGTGAACCATTCCCAGCTTCTCAATTCGAGCCCCTATACTGTTTGGCGACATCACGCCGTGCTAATGCCAACTATGTTTATTCAGAAGAAGATTTGCTGGCTAAATATGGAAACCAGTTCAAGGTCAAGAAAATTATGCCAGCAGCCTTTGCTGAATTGCAAGGAGACTATCTCTATATGCTAACGACACCAAGTCGTGAAGAAATGGAACAAATGATTAAGGACTTTGGTCAGCGTCAAGAATAATTAAAATTTGGACTTAACAAACGATGTTTGTTAGGTCTTTTTTGTAGACTTGAAATAAAAGCGTTTTCCCCTTGGAATCTTTTAGAAAATCTGTTGCTAAAAGCCTTAAAAATTGATAGAATAGGGATTGTCAAAAAAATATTAAGGAGAATCTATCAATGGATTTCACATGGGCAGTCAAATATGCCACTGAATTTTTGGGAACAGCCATCTTGATTATCTTGGGTAATGGTGCAGTTGCCAACGTTGAACTTAAAGGTACGAAAGGTCACCAAAGTGGCTGGCTCGTTATCGCTGTTGGTTACGGTATGGGGGTTATGATCCCAGCTTTGATGTTTGGTAATGTTTCTGGTAACCACATCAATCCAGCCTTCACACTTGGTCTTGCTGTTAGCGGACTTTTCCCTTGGTCACAAGTAGCTCAATACATCATCGCTCAAGTTTTGGGAGCAATCTTTGGACAAGCCTTGGTTGTTGCAGCTCACCGTCCATATTACTTGAAGACAGAAAATCCAAACAACATCTTGGGAACTTTCTCAACAATTTCAAGTATCGACCACGGAACTAAAGAATCACGCTTTGCAGCTTCAGTTAACGGTTTTATCAACGAGTTCGTTGGTTCATTCGTACTTTTCTTTGCAGCACTTGGTATGACAAAGAACTTCTTTGGTGCTGAATTGCTTTCTAAAGCTCAAGGAATGATTAATGATCAAGTTGCACAAGCGACTGCTCAAGGTCAAACAATTCCTCAAGAACAAGTTACTGCAGCTCTTGAACAAGCAAAAACTCAAGTAGCTCCATTCTTGTCACCAGGTCTTGCTGTTGCACACTTGGCTCTTGGTTTCCTTGTAATGGCCTTGGTTACTTCACTAGGTGGACCTACAGGACCAGGTTTGAACCCTGCTCGTGACTTTGGACCACGTCTCCTTCACGCTGTTCTTCCAAAATCAATCCTTGGTGAACACAAAGGAGATTCAAAATGGTGGTATGCTTGGGTACCAGTAGTTGCACCGATTGCAGCTGGTATTACAGCAGTAATGCTCTTCAAGTTCCTTTATATGTAATCATTAAAAAACTGGGAAGACCCAGTTTTTTCTTTTTTATAATTGGAAGAATCTTTAACGAATCAATACTTAAATCGTCAGACTTTTTTCATTTTAAAACTAAAGGTGAAAATATGGCAAAAATATGGTAAAATAGAGTATTAAGTAAACGTTAAAAAGGAATATTATGCGTAAAGAGATTGCACCCGAATTATATAATTACAATAAATTCCCTGGTCCTGAATTTCATCTATCTGGAGATAAAGTCGAAGCTGAAGGTTTTACCTTTACTTTGGTTGAAAATAGCAAGGACGCTTTTGATGCAACAGCATTTACTCAACGCTTTTCAGAAGTTTTAAGTAAGTTCGATTATATTGTAGGAGACTGGAGCAATGAGCAGCTGCGCTTACGTGGTTTCTACAAGAATGAGCGAGCTGAAGAATCTCTCGAGAAAATCAGCCGTCTACAAGATTACCTACTCGAGTATTGTAGCTATGGCTGTGCTTATTTTGTCTTAGAAAATGGAACTCCTAAACGAGCACCATTTGACCAAAAAATGCGCAAAAAAGAGGAAGAAAAAGATACCCGAAAAGGGAAGAAAACATCTCAAAATAAAAAAAGAAATAACACGGACAAGAGAAATAGACGACGTCGTAAGGAACAGAAACCTCAGAACGAAGAAAAAGGACAACGCCATTTCGTCATCCGTCAGAAAGATTAGAGAATAAGGAGAAAACATGAAACCGTCTATTTATAGTTTAACACGCCAAGGCATGCAAGAATGGGTCTTGGAACAGGGCGAAAAGAAATTCCGTGCTGACCAAATCTGGGAGTGGCTTTACCGTAAACGTGTGCAGACATTTGAAGAAATGACCAACTTGTCTAAGGATTTGATTGCCAAACTCAACGAACAGTTTGTAGTTAATCCTTTGAAACAACGCATCGTTCAAGAGTCAGCTGACGGAACTGTGAAGTACCTCTTTGAGTTACCAGATGGGATGCTGATTGAGACAGTTTTAATGCGTCAACATTATGGTTTGTCAGTCTGTGTAACAACTCAAGTAGGATGCAATATCGGTTGTACCTTCTGTGCATCAGGTTTGATCAAGAAGCAACGTGACCTCAATAACGGGGAAATCGTTGCGCAGATTATGTTAGTTCAAAAATATTTTGACGAACGTGGACAAGATGAACGTGTAAGCCATATCGTTGTAATGGGTATCGGAGAGCCATTTGATAACTATAATAACGTCTTGAACTTTATCCGTACCATCAACGACGATAAGGGAATGGCAATTGGTGCTCGCCATATCACTGTATCAACTTCAGGTTTGGCTCACAAGATTCGTGATTTTGCCAATGAAGGTGTGCAGGTCAACCTTGCTGTTTCTCTTCATGCACCAAACAATGAACTTCGTTCAAGCATCATGAAGATTAACCGTGCATTTCCAATTGAAAAACTCTTTGCAGCTATTGAGTATTACATCGAAACAACCAACCGCCGAGTGACTTTTGAGTACATCATGCTCAATGAAGTTAATGATGGAGTGGAGCAAGCACTTGAGTTAGCTGAATTGCTTAAGAATATCAAGAAATTGTCTTATGTCAACTTGATTCCTTACAACCCAGTTAGTGAACATGATCAATATAGTCGTAGTCCCAAAGAGCGTGTCATGGCCTTCTATGATACTCTCAAGAAAAAAGGAATCAACTGCGTCGTTCGTCAGGAACACGGTACTGATATCGATGCGGCTTGTGGACAATTGCGTTCAAATACCATGAAGCGTGATCGCCAAAAAGCAGTAGCTGAAGTAAATCCATAAGATGAATCGAAAAAAAATATTAATTTTGGGAGTGCTATTATACAGTCTTTGTATCGTCTGTTTTTGTTTTACTCCCCAGCCAAAACTTCCGATAGGAGTGGGAACTCCAGGTATTCAAACTATTGGACGCCTGGTTTTTCTTTTGACGCCTTTTAACTCTTTGTGGAAATTGGGAGAAGTAACAAGCTTTTTACAACTGTTCTGGATTTTTTTGCAAAATGCCTTAAATATCCTTTTACTATTCCCACTGATTTTCCAACTTCTCTATCTCATGCCTGGTCTAAGAAATACTAAAAAAGTGATTTTGTTCAGTTTTTTATTGAGTCTAGGAATCGAATGTACACAGCTAGTTTTAGACTTTTTCTTTGATTTTAATCGGGTCTTTGAGATTGATGATTTGTGGACCAATACCTTGGGTGGCTACCTGGCTTGGGTCCTCTATAAACTACTATATAAAAACAAGATAAGGAATTAAAATGAGTATCTTAGAAGTAAAAAATTTAAGTCACGGTTTTGGTGACCGTGCAATTTTTGAAGACGTATCTTTTCGCCTCCTCAAAGGTGAACATATCGGTCTGGTCGGTGCCAATGGTGAAGGGAAATCAACTTTCATGAGCATCGTGACTGGTAAAATGCTACCTGATGAAGGTAAGGTGGAGTGGTCTAAATATGTGACTGCTGGCTACCTGGACCAGCACGCCGTGCTCAAAGAGGGTCAAACTGTGCGTGATGTTCTTCGTACTGCCTTTGATGAATTATTCAAAGCCGAAGCACGTATCAATGAACTCTACATGGAAATGGCAGAAGAGGGCGCTGATATTGATTCCTTAATGGAGGAAGTCGGAGAACTGCAAGACCGTTTGGAAAGCCGTGATTTCTATACCTTGGATGCTAAAATTGATGAAGTGGCGCGTGCCCTTGGTGTCATGGATTATGGTATGGATACAGATGTAACAGCCTTATCTGGTGGACAAAGAACCAAGGTTCTCTTAGCCAAACTCCTTCTTGAAAAGCCAGATATCTTGCTTTTGGACGAGCCAACCAACTATCTGGATGCTGAGCATATTGACTGGCTCAAACGTTATCTGCAGAACTATGAGAATGCCTTTGTCCTTATTTCGCACGATATTCCATTCCTCAATGATGTTATCAATATCGTATATCACGTCGAAAATCAACAGTTGACTCGTTATTCTGGAGATTACTACCAGTTCCAAGAAGTCTATGCCATGAAGAAATCACAACTGGAAGCAGCCTATGAACGTCAACAGAAAGAAATTGCGGATCTCAAGGACTTTGTGGCTCGAAACAAAGCACGTGTCGCAACGCGTAACATGGCTATGTCTCGTCAGAAAAAATTGGACAAGATGGATATCATCGAGCTTCAAAGTGAGAAACCAAAGCCGTCCTTTGAATTCAAAACTGCTCGTACACCTGGACGCTTTATCTTCCAAGCCAAGGACTTGCAGATTGGGTATGACCGTCCCCTTACCAAACCCTTAAATCTTACCTTTGAACGCAATCAAAAGGTTGCCATTATTGGTGCTAACGGTATCGGGAAAACAACACTTTTGAAGAGTCTCTTGGGGATTATTCCTCCAATTGCTGGGGAGGTTGAACGTGGGGACTATCTAGAACTCGGCTACTTTGAACAGGAAGTGGAAGGAGGCAATCGACAGACACCACTAGAAGCAGTTTGGAATGCCTTTCCGGCACTCAATCAAGCAGAAGTCCGTGCTGCCCTTGCCCGTTGTGGTTTAACGACTAAACACATTGAAAGTCAGATTCAAGTCTTGTCAGGTGGAGAGCAAGCTAAGGTTCGTTTCTGTCTCTTGATGAACCGAGAGAATAATGTCCTTGTTCTTGATGAACCTACCAACCACTTGGATGTGGATGCCAAGGACGAACTCAAACGTGCTTTGAAAGAATACAAGGGTTCTATCCTCATGGTTTGTCATGAACCTGATTTTTATGAAGGCTGGATGGATCAAATCTGGGATTTCAATGAGCTAACATAAATAGTCATAAAAAGCCAAGTCTATGTGACTTGGCTTTTTTACGGGGATTGCAACTAGTAGAAGTCATACTGCTATCTCCTAGTTTTTGTATCAAAAATAACTAATTGGTTTGATTTCCCACGATTTCATCCTCTTCAAAGTCTGTCTCTTATACACATCTCCGAGCCCACGAGACTAGGCATGATCTCGT
>OJLC01000042.1_pt1 | contig 49425 bp, 39 predicted proteins | sample 1596841 | NCBI WGS metagenome assembly OJLC01 (sample SAMEA3904705, study PRJEB24821) | metagenome | biome: Builtin; feature: hospital; material: surface | place: USA | collected 2013-09-25 | reverse complement strand
ACGAGATCATGCCTAGTCTCGTGGGCTCGGAGATGTGTATAAGAGACAGGGTGTGTGTATCCCGTGGTGGGTCTATCTTGGGTGGGCGCAGCGTTCGATAGGTTAGTGTCTTCGCCGTGGGTTTTTAACCCGTTGTGAAGGAACTAACCTATCGATTGTTCCCTTAACCTATCGGCTATTCCTCTGCCCTACTGTCTGCTCCCCTAGCTTGTTGTTCCTCTGGCTTGCCGGGATTTCTATGCTTGGGAAACCTCATCACCATATGTAACTTCTTTGCGTGCAGATACTTATTTGATACATAAAGCATTGAGGTGTTCGTATGGTGATGTTTCGTCGCTGTAGCACCCAAAAGAATGCAAACGGCGGCAAACATGCGGTAGGGTGGTAACTGTAGTGTTCCGCGGCGCATTGATGCGTTTGTTGGGCGTACTACGGGGCTGTTTTTCTTCCGGAGGTCAGGTACAACCCATAAAACCAGCCCGACTAGTAACTAAACAACACACCATCACCGATGATAGGAGCGCATCTTCTATGGATTCGACCATTTTTAATCGCCGTACCCTGCTGGGCAGCGGCGCACTTGTGGGCCTTGGCGCCCTGCTTGCGGCGTGCGGCCAGCAGGCAAATAATGAGGCGGCAGCCACCGCGACCGCCGCGCCGAGCGAGTCGGCTTCGGCGTCTGCGGCGGCATCTGAGTCACCTTCGGCGAGTGCAACCCCTAAACCGAAGGTTACTCGCGGATACTCAGGACAGTCCAAGGCACCCGACGGCGAGTACCGTAAGGCAGATGGCTACGGCCCCGCGCAGAATGTCCCCAAGCCCCGTAATGAGCCTGCACAGTACCCCGAGACCGAAGAAGGCCTCAATCACATGATGGAGGATTGGGTCAATGCCCATAACTATGCAATTCAGACTGGCGACTGTTCCTATGCATTCAAATATGTGACAGAAGATTCTGAAGAATATGGGTTCTATAAATATATTGAAACACTTTACAAAAATGGCGGATGGGCTGTAGATTCCCTAGATTCATACCAGAGTGAAAGTGCCCTATTTTATGATGAATCTAAGAAAATCTATCGTATGAAAGTCCGCAGAATTTGGTCAACTGAAATATACATTGAATCAAATGGAGATATAACAAGAAGGGCAAATACCGATACAAGTGACGATACTTTCTATTTCCTTTACACCTATTCTAATGGTTATTGGAAAATAATCGACAGCAAGTATGAGAGCGAACTTTAGAGGACAGTTGAAACATGAAGAAAATTAGCAACATCTCTACGCTTTTCATACTTTCAACATTAATTTTTTCTACCTTAAATATCACCCCAGCATTAAGCAGTGAGTGTACCACGAGAGATTCAAATGGACATTGCGTAAAAGTCTCCAAAGATAAGCAAGTTCCGAGCTCAAGTCGCAAAGGAAACAAATCCGAGAATAATACGCAAGACTTAGTAAAAGCTAATTCAACTCCATCAGGATCAGCGATTTCTCCAGAAGAGGCAGTACAAAAATGGAATGAAGAACATCCACCACAACTCGATGGAGCAAAGCAAAAATATCGTGCAAGTAGTGCCAAAGCCCGAAAAGCCGGAGATGCAGAATGTTACACGGAAGGAGACCAACGTCCAGGCCACTACGTCATGGGATCTCTACCTCTGGGAGATGATGCCAATAAGCAACCCAACCATGTTGGCGGTCGCTACTGCATACCCAACGATACAAAAACCCTCACCTCCAACGACCCCGCACAACCCAAGGGCCCTTCCCCTGAGGAAATGCTCCAAGAGATTGAGGACCAATTCGCTAACACCGACATTCAGGCCCCCGTACTGAAGCAGTCTTACAACCTTGGTACCGGTCTGAGTGAAGACAACCCCAACGTCTACAAGAACCAGGCAGTCAACTTCTACGTTGACGCGCCCACCGCACGTTGGGAAGGTGACCTCATGATCGGCCACGTAGAGATGGAATCCTACCCCACCCAGATGACCATCCAGTATGGCAACGGTGACGAGGGCAGCTTCTACACGATGGGTAAGCCGGTTAGCAGGGCACGCGGTGAAGAGTCACGCAAGACCGCGACCAGCTACGCTTATCAGCGTTCGGGTAACTTCCACGCCTACGCAACAGTGTCTTACTCTGGTCGTTTCCGTGTGGACGGTGGCGACTGGCAGGCTCTGGATGTCGTTTTGACGAAGGAAACTGTCGACCCGTTGCTGATTCGTGTCTGGTGGGTTGATGTGGGTCGCGTAGCCGGTGACTGCAGCTATGACGACACTCGTTGGGGCTGCAAGAATGATCCGACCATGGGCAAGAAGGACAACCCGAACCCGCGCCTACGCAAGGCCGATATTCGCACCGGTCAGCGTTGGCACCTGAACGATAGTGGCGATGGGGACACGGAGTATTCACTGCACCGCGACTGGCCCGATATGTAGGGTTGCTCCCCTGCCGTGGGTCTTACGCTGAGAAGCCACATGTTCGCCGAGAAGCCACTTTGTTGGTGGCTTTTCGAAACGCATGTGGCTTCTCGGCTATCGGGTTCTTTCCTGTGGCTGGTTAGTCTTCCGGCTTCTAACCAGCCCACCCCTATTCACACTTCACACCGATACGAGGAATACACTTCCATGACTTCCGTTTTTCTTACCCGCCGCGCGATGTTGAGCGGCAGTGCACTACTGGGTCTTGGTACCCTGCTCGCGGCGTGCGGCCAGCAGGCAAACAATGAGGCGGCAACCACCGCCTCCGCCGCGCCGAGTGAGACGGCCTCGGCTTCTGCCTCCGTTGCTGAGGCGCCCACAGCGAGCGCAGCCCCGTCTACTGTCCGCGGCTACTCCGGCCAGTCCAAGGCACCCGACGGCGAATACCGCGAGGCAGACAAATATGGTCCTGCACAGAACGTGCCAAAACCCAACCTCCCAGAAGAAGGCTACAACGAAAAATCTGTAGAAGGCCTACACAAAACATTTGACGCATGGGTCCAGTGGGGAAACTATGGTATCCAAACTGGCGATTATGCAAAGGCACGAGAATTCATCTCACCTAATTTCAGCTCCGAATTAGAAGCCTACGAAAGCATCGAAAAACTATATACGCGCGGCGGATGGGTTATCGACGGTATCGAAAATTTTACAGCTGATGAGTCGCCTTGGTCCAAAGACGGCGAAACATATTTCTGGAAAATGTATCGCAACTGGAATCAGGAAATCCACGTTGAACCAGACGGTAAATGGACTGCTTGGGATAACGAGGATAAAACTAACAACACTTTCAAAGTCAAAATGAAACATGACGGCCAAAAGTGGTCAATTCTAGAATTCGAAGAATTCGATGTCTAAGCATTATTCACCTTTTCACGCACCACACCGATATAAGGAATGTATTTCCATGACTTCCGTTATTCTTACCCGCCGCGCAATGCTGAGCGGTGGTACGCTTCTGGGTTTCAGCGCTCTGCTTGTGGCGTGTGGCCAGCAGGCGGCTAACGAGGCGGCAGCCACCGCATCCGCGGCGCCGAGCGAGACCGCGACTGCTGCGGCTTCTGAGGCTGCCTCTGAATCAACTACCCCTAGCCCGGTTATTACCCGCGGCTATTCCGGCGGCTCAAAGGCACCCGATGGTGAGTATCGCCCTGCTGATAAATACGGTCCCGCACAGAATGTACCGAAGCCTAACGCCCCAGAGGACGGCTACAACGAAAAGTCACTGGAGGGCATGCGCAAGACGATGGATGCCTGGATTTTATGGGGTAATTACGGTACTCAAACTGGCGATTACTCGATGGCATTCAAGTTCATGTCCCCCTCTTTCGAAAGTGAGATCAAAGCCTATTCAGATGTCGAGGACCTGTACAAAAGCGGCGGCTGGGTTATTGGTGGTATAAACCATTATCTTGCTGACGGTAACCCCTGGTCAGAAGATGGTGAAACCTATTTTTGGAAGGCTTACCGCGAGTGGGATTACGAGATCTATGTTGAGTCCGACGGTAGCTGGCGTAAATGGAGTAATGAAAATAAGACCGATGATACTTTTAGATTTGAGCTGAAGCACAACGGGCAGAAATGGGAAATTATGAATTATGAACAGGTCGATGACTAGCCCCTCCAGCCGAGCCTAAAATTCCGCACCCCGCAGACATCCTGCAGACCGCAGACACGCAGAAGCCACATGTGTTTCGAGAAGCCACCATTATTGTGGCTTTTCGAAACACATGTGGCTTCTCGGCGCATAGGTATCGGCGCATGGCGTCTTCCGTAAAATGGTTGTATGGCTAAGAAAACTAAAGGCAAGAAGAGCGGCGCAGCAACCGCCGCCGTAGCACTGCTGACCGAGACGAACACCCCCTTCCAGATGCGCGAATACGAGCACGTTGAGGGCGTCACCTCCTTCGGTGAAGAAGCCGCGAAGAACCTCGGCGCCTCCGAGGAACAGGTGTTCAAGACCCTGCTGATCGTGCACGAGAAGGATTTCGCCGTCGCAATCGTGCCCGTGTCTGGCAAGCTGAACATTAAGGCTGCCGCCGCTGCCCTGGGCTGGAAGAGCGCCTCCATGTGCGATCCGAAGGTCGCTGAGCGCCGCACCGGCTACGTGGTGGGCGGTATTTCTCCGCTGGGTCAGAAGACCCCCTCCCCCACCCTGCTCGATGAGTCTGCGCAGCTTTTTGACACGATCATGGTCTCTGGCGGTAAGCGCGGCCTGGACGTTGAGCTCGCCCCGGACGACCTGCTGAAGCTCACCAACGGCAAGTACGCTGACATCCGCGCTTAGTCCGCGCTCAGCAGGAATAATCCGCCCGGCCGCGGCGTTACATATACCGTAAGAGCCTGGGCAAGAGAGCAAACTGAAGGAGTCATGATGGGCAATTCGCTACCCGGCGTAGGTGCTATCGCCAAGAACTGGCGTGAAGTTCTCAAGCCTGAAGAGTACGCTGTTCTGCGTGAGGGCGGCACCGAGCGCGCGTTCACGGGCGAGTACTGGAACACCCACACGGAGGGTGTGTATTCTTGCCGTGCCTGCGGTACGGAGCTGTTCCGTTCCGATCAGAAGTTCGATTCGCATTGTGGTTGGCCGTCGTTTTTCGCGCCGCTGGCTGAGGACCGTGTGCGTTACCTGGAGGACACGACGTTCGGTATGCGCCGTGTGGAGGTGCGGTGCGCCGCCTGCGATTCGCACCTGGGTCACGTGTTTGAGGGTGAGGGCTACCCGACTCCCACGGACTTGCGGTATTGCATTAATTCGGTGTGCCTGACGCTGACCCCGGCTGGTGAAGTGCCGACCGGTGATACTCCGGTTGACGAGGCGGAAGCCGCAGAATAAACCCCGGCAAGACCCCTCGCGGACGTACCGGTGAACCCCTTATTGTGAGTCTCTCTAAATTCGAGGCTTTAAGCTCGGGCGGGTAGAATGGCGTAGTGCCTTCGCGGGCACGCCACCCCGCCCGGGCTCGTGTTTGCTCGGGCGTACGCCTACCCCGGCATCTGGCGCATTGTATGGGCGCGTCGAATCAGACAGAGGAAAAGGATTGAGTGCATGAGTACCGCAGCTGAACAGAATGCCGCAGGCACCCCTCAGCTGACCCTTAACGGTATCGAAGTTCCGGACGTTGTTCCTCTGGAGACCCCTTCCGCACCGATCCCGACCCTTATCAATACGGAGAGCGGCCTGCGTCGTGCCGCTGAGCAGTTGGCGGCGGCGTCCGGCCCGGTGGCTGTTGATACGGAGCGCGCCCAAGGCATCCGCTACGGTTCGCGTGCTTTTTTGGTGCAGCTCAAGCGTGAGGATCAGCTGTACCTGATTGATCCTGAGGCGTTTAAGGATTTGCGCATTATTAACGATGCTCTGGCGGATGCTGAGTGGGTTATTCACGCCGCGATTCAGGACTTCCCGAGCTTGGATATGCTCGGTATGCGCCCAAACCGTCTGTTTGATACGGAGCTTGGTGCGCGTCTTGCCGGTCTGGAGCGCGTAAACCTGGGTGCGACCGTTGAGGAGCTGCTCGGCTATAAACTGGCGAAGAAGCACTCGAAGGAAGACTGGTCGCGCCGTCCCCTGCCGGAGTCCTGGCTGAACTATGCGCTGCTGGACGTTGACGTGCTCATTGATTTGCGTGACGCAATGGAGGATTTGCTCCGCCAGCAGGGTAAGCTGCAGTACGCCCTGGAGGAGTTTGAGTACCTGTGCAAGACCCCGGTGAAGGATCCTACGGATCAGCCGGAGCGTTGGCGTAAGACGAAGGGCCGCACGATGTTGCGTTCGGTCAAGCAGCTGACGGCGCTGCGTAACCTGTGGCTTGAGCGTGACTCGCTGGCGCGTAAGAAGGACGTTGACGCGAAGCGTCTGCTGCCCGACTCTGCGATTGTGGAGGCGGCACGCACCATGCCGCGTAACGTGCCCGCTATCATGGCGATTCCCGGTTTTCAGACGCGCGGTTTGCGTCGTGAGGGCCCGCGCTGGGTGCGTGCTATTGCCGCGGCGGCACGCGGTGAGAACGCCGTACCGTTCACTTTGCCGTCAACTGCCCCGCCGCCGTTGAAGGCCTGGGAGTCTAAGCGCCCGGAAAACTTGGCGCTGTTCACTGAGGTTCGTCAGGCAATTGATGAGCTCTCGGAGGATCTGACCATTCCGGCGCAGAACCTGATCACGACCGATTATGTTCGCCGCCTCTGCTGGGAGCCGCCGGCTCGTTTTGACGAGCAGACCCTGCGGGATGCGCTCACCGAGTACGGTGCGCGTTCGTGGCAGACGGGTCTGGTTGCCCCCGTGATTGCGCCGATTTTTGCCCGCCACCTGGGGTAGATTTCACTAACGCTGAATAGACGTGCGTGCCGGTTGGGTGTGTTGCTGATGCGACTGCCCGACCGGCATTTTGCGCGCCTCGGGAGTTTGACACGGTAGTTTGCCATAGGATTTTGCTTCGTGTGCAAACGCGAACCAAGCTTAGCCTGCTCTCATTCGATTTTTGTCCCAAACCGGCATAGGGTGGAGAGAGTACACGAAAGGAACCACCATGCCCGCACCCAACGGATGCTGCCGCTCTCAGAAGGCATGCGCCTCCCCCGCTACTGAATCCGCAACCGTCGACACCGCAGTCGATACCGCAGAGAATGAATCTTCTGCTCGCCTCTTTTCCCGCCGCGCGACCCTCGTCACCGGTGCCGTTGCATCCGGTGCGCTGCTCGCCTCCTGCGCTGAAGGTGACTCCAACGTTACCGCGCCCGAAGGCACCGTTGAGGTGGGTTCCGCCTCCGCAGTGGGCGTGGGCAAGGCGGCACGTCTGACCCACGGTTCCACGACCGTTATCGTGTCCCAGCCGTCTTCGGGCGAATACAAGGCGTTCAGCACCGTGTGCACCCACCAGGGCTGCCAGGTGCAGGTGCAGGATTCTAACCGCATCGTGTGTCCCTGCCACGGTTCCGAGTTTGCTGTAGCTGACGGCTCGGTCGTGCACGGCCCCGCGGAGTCGCCCCTTGCCAGCTACCCGGTGCAGGAGAAGGGCGGCAAGCTTTTCGTTAGCGGTACCGGCAACTCCTAAAACCGGCGGTTCAGAACCTACGTACAGCACAACCTCCATACGGCAAGGCCCCGCCCATCACAATCGATGGGCGGGGCCTTGTGCTGTCTTATGGTGCCCGATGCTACTGATGCCTGCTATTGCGGCGCGCTACTAAGAGAAGCTCAGACGGCACATCTCAGGTACGGCTGCTTAGCGGGTGTGGCGCGGCTTCTGGCCCTCTTCACGAGCGAACGGAACCTTATCGCCAGCCAGCTGCGCACGCAGATCCGCGATAATGGTTTCCGCGGTCAGGCCGACCTCCTCCAGAATCTGCTCGCGAGAAGCGTGCGGAATGAACTCCGCCGGAAGACCCAGCTCGCTCAGCGCGGTATCCACGCCAGCCGCACGCATTTCCTGGCGGATGCGCGAACCCACACCACCGGAACGCACGCCGTCCTCAATGGTCACCACAATACGGTGATCACGAGCCAGCTCAACGACCGAAGACGGCACCGGCATCACCCAGCGCGGGTCAACCACGGTGGACTGGATGCCCTCGGCGGCAAGCACCTCGGATGCTTCCAGAGCCACGCGAGCCATAGCGCCCACGGCAACGAACAGCACGTCACGCTGACCGGTCTCCGGGTGGGGTTCACCGGTGCGTGCCAACACGTCCACGCCGTCGCTGCGGCGCTCCAGGGCAGGAATGTCCTCGCCCACGGAGCCCTTCGGGTAGCGAATCACGGTCGGTGCGTCGTTGATAGCTACAGCCTCACGCAGTTCTTCGCGCAGGGTTGCGCCATCACGCGGAGCCGCCAGGTGCAGGCCTGGAATGAACTGGAGCATCGCCAAATCCCACATGCCGTGGTGGCTTGCACCGTCCGGGCCGGTAATGCCGGAGCGGTCCAGCACCACGGTCACGCCCGCCTTGTGCAGGGCAACGTCCATGAGCAGCTGGTCAAAGCCGCGGTTCAGGAAGGTTGCGTAGAGGGCAACCACCGGGTGCATGCCGCCGTACGCCAGGCCGGCGCTCATTGCCACGGCGTGCTGCTCAGCGATACCTACGTCAATAACGCGCTCGGGGTGGCGCTTCTGGAATTCGCGCAGACCCACGGGAATGAGCATCGCGCCGGTAATACCAACGACGTTCTCCTGCTCATCCGCAATATCTGCGATTTCACGGCCAAAGACGCTCGTCCACGACTCGGAGGTGCTGGTCGAAACATCCTCACCGGTCAGCGGGTCAATCTGGCCCACCGCGTGGAACTGGTCGTCCTCATTCGCGCGAGCGGGTGCGTAGCCGTGGCCCTTCTCGGTAATGGCGTGCACAATCACCGGGCCGGCGTAGTTCTTCGCCGCGGTCAGTGCGTTCTCCACAGCCTGCTGGTCGTGGCCGTCAATCGGGCCCACGTACTTCATGCCCAGGTCTTCAAAAATGCCCTTGGGTACGACGACGTCCTTAATGCCCGCCTTCATGCCGTGCAGGCCGCGGTACACCATCTGACCGACGGGGCCGCCACGTTGCAGACCGATGCGCACCGCATCCAGTGCGTGGTCGTAGCGGTGATCGAGGCGCACGCGATCCACCTGCTGCTGCACACCGTGCTTGAGCTCAGACAGCTGGTTCGCGAAACCGCCAATGGTCGGCGCGTAGGAGCGGCCGTTATCGTTGACCACAATCACGACCTTGCGGGTGCGGTCGGCAGCAATATTGTTCACAGCCTCCCACGCCATGCCGCCGGTCAGCGCGCCGTCACCAATGAGGACCACAGTGTAACGGTCATCTTCACCGTTGAGCTTGTGCGCGCGAGAAATACCGTCAGCCCACGAAATCGAGCTGGAGGCGTGCGAAGACGCAATAATGTCGTGCTCAGACTCGCCTCGATCCGGGTAACCCGACAGGCCACCCTTCTGACGCAGAGTCTTAAACGCGTGACGACCAGTCACCAGCTTATGCACATAGGACTGGTGGCCGGTGTCGAAAAGAATATTGTCCTTGGGAGATTCGAAGACACGGTGAATGCCGAGGGTCAGCTCCACAACGCCCAGGTTCGGACCCAGGTGACCGCCGGTCGCCGACACGTTCGTCACGATGAACTGGCGGATTTCCTTAGAGAGCTCCTCCAGCTGCTCGTAGCTGAGGTTCTGCAGGTCCGCCGGGGACTGAATACCCGGGAGCAACTTGGCAGTGGCACCATTGCCAATGCTGTAGTCGGCGGTGGGTGCGCCACCGGCGGCGCTATTCGGGGTCTCCTCCTGCGGCAATGCGTTTTCAGCGGACATACACCCACACTCCTCAAGGTCGGGGCACGGCTCATTCCGTGCGTTGGTTCTTCAATGATTCTACCGTTTACGGTGCCAAAAAGCAGATTTATGCGCCCGCAGAGCAAGACGCACCGGGTTGAGCAAAAACGGCCTGAAATAACCCCTAGTGGGCAGGCTGGTGAACAGCCCAACCCGCCCAACGCTGCGATTATTTGCTTCTTTGTTACGGCTACTAGCTACGCGCTACTTGGTGCGGCGGCGGCGCGGACGAGGCTTCGCCGGGGCACGCTCAAAAAGCGCCACCGACTCCACGTGATGCGTATTCGGGTACATATCAAACGCCCGAAGCTGCACCATATCCCAGCCCAGCTCACGCAAAATACCGGTGTCACGACCCAGGGATGCCGGGTCGCACGCCACATACAGAATACGCTTGGGGTCCAGCGCATCCAGGCGTTCCAGGGTGGTTCGGTTCGCGCCCTCACGGGACGGGTCAAGGACCACCGCATCAATGGCGGGGATTTCACCAAACTCAAGGGCGGTCTTCAAATCCACCAGGTGGCGCGCCACGTCGCCGCGAATCACCTCAATACGGGTGTCCGCAGAGTTCTCGGTGCGGGAGCAACCATCCGGCGCGAAGTTCGAGCGGGCATCCTTATGGGTCACCGGGGAGCCCTCAATACTGATGACGGTACCGGTTGCGCCCACGGCGTCCGCGAGCGCGGCGGTGAACAGGCCCGCGCCGGCATACAGGTCGAGGGTACATTCGCCTTCCTGCGGGCGGAGCATGGTGAGCATGGTTCCAACCATGGTGGAGGGGGCGGCGCGGTGAATCTGCCAGAACCCGCCGGCGGATACCTGGTAGCTGAATCGGCGGGAGCCGAAGGTAACTTCTTCGGTGACGGAGCGCAGGCCCGCGCCGAGCAGCTGGTCGCCTTCGGGTACGCGACGGTAGGGGGTGTGGGAGGAGCCGGGGCGGCGGCGCTTGGGCTTGCCGTTGGAGGTGGACTGCGGGGTGAAGAAGAGGGAGATTTTGCGCTTGGCGAGCATTCCCCAGGCGTCGGCTGCCTGCTGTTCGATGTCCTTGGCGACCTCTTCGATGGAGAAGCGCGGGTCAACGATGAACTGCAGTAGGACCCTGCCGCGGGAGGAGACGGTTGCCTCGACTTCGCGTACGCCGCGCAGGTTGAGTTTCTCAAGCTCTAGGTTGCGCAGTTCGGTTGCGGCGAGGGGAAAGTCTACGACCGGTACGGGCTGGGAGGCGCGGTAGGGGTGCATACCGATGCGCCAGGTGACGGCGGGGCTCTTCTTGCCGACGCTGTTCTTCTGGTCGGTGTTCTTCTCGTTGCCGGGCTGGGTGCGGACCTTGGTCACGTTGTAGCGCACGCGGGTACGCCAGGACAGGCCCTCGTTGTTATCGCGCAGGGGCAGCTCTTCAACAATGAGGTTGGTCAGCAAGGGCGATTCGAGGGGCAGACCGCCCAGTCGGTTGATTTGGGTGCGGACGATATCGGTCTTGTAGCGTCGCTGCTCAGCCAGGCTGATGTGGCCGTATTCCATGCCGCCGAGCAGTTCGGGTACGCCGGTTGCTGCGGCGCGTTCCTCTTCGGTGGCGAGCGCATCCGCCTGAATCCAGGGGTGGGGGCGGCGTGCCAGGGAGGGTACGGGTACGGAGATGACATCTGCGAAGTAGAAGCGGCGCTTGGGGCCGATGGCGGTGATGCGTACTTCTGCTTGTTCGCCGACGATGCCGTGACGCACGAAGATGACGCCCTGTTCGGTGCGCGCTACGAAGGCGCCGCCGTGTGCGGGTGCCTCACAGGTGACGGTGAGGGTCTGCCCGACGCTGTATCCGTCTACGTTGTTGGAGGCGGCAGGCGTGGTAGCAGGGTGAGTCACAGCATTGTCTCCTAAAGAATCACTTAATGTGAACTATTTTACACCGGTTTGTACCTTTACTCCGATTCCGACGCCCCGCAGGGGGCACCAAATAGGTTGCAAAGGGCAAAGTCCAGGCGCTATGCGGGGTTATTTGAACGAGTTACAGACCCCGGGCGGGGTGCCGGGCAATCATGCTGGGCGCCGGGCAATTATGCTGGGCGCAGGGCAATTATGCTGAGCGCCGGGCAAACGTTACGGCTAGCGCTTCTTCTCACGCGCCACGGCATCCGCCTCGTGCAGGCGACCGCGGTACACGGCGTGGCGGTTACTCTGAAACAGTTCGCGGCCACCACCGGCAGAACGGGTCACGTTCGGAGCGACTGCCGCCGTAGAACCGTCAGCCTCTGCGGTCGAATCGTTGGCAGTTTCTTTACCTTGCAGGCGCTGATCAAAAATTTCGTCGTACACTTCGTCCTCGTGCATCGCCCACGGCACGGTCGCGGTCATCACGCCCGGCTCATGCAACAGCGCCTGCTTGAGGCGGCGCACCGTGCGGCGGTGCAGAAGACGCTGCCACCAGTGCTCCACCACGAACTCGGGCAGGTACACCACCAAAATATCGCGGGGCGACTTCTTGCGGCGGCGGCGAATATACGAGACGACCGCCTCCACGGTGTCACGGTACGGCGAATCAATCACCGACAGCGGCACCGGAATGCCCAGGGCGTACCAGCGCTTCTTCACGACCTCCAGGGCGGCGCGGTCGTTGTTAACAGTCAGCGCCTCAATCGTGGAGGGGCGACCGGCACGCGCATACGAGAGGGCGCGAACCGCCGGGCGGCGCACACGCTCCACGTACACGATGGCGTGCACACGCGAAGGCAGGGCCGCCACATCCGCAACGGATTCAGCGTTCAGGGGGATGTCCAGGGCGGCATCCACCGCATCGTAGTGGCGGCGAGTCACAACCATACCTCCAACCATCAGGGCAATCATTCCAAGGGAGAGCCACGCACCGGCGGCGAACTTCGTCACCACGACGATGACCAGCACCGCGGCGGTCACCATCACGCCCACCGCAGAGACCGCAATATCGCGCAGCAGGGCGCGGCGCGGCATCTGTGCCAGGGTGATGCGCAGCAGGCGCATGCGGTAGCGCACCACCGCCAGCTGCACCAGCACCATGGACAGGCACATGCCCACGATGTACAGCTGAATCAGCGAGTACACGTCCGAGTTGAAAACGGTGGTGAGGAAAATCGAAATCGCAGACAGTGCCAGCACACCGTTCGCGTACAGGCCGCGCGAATCCACGCTGCGGAAGAACACCGGCAGGTACTGGTAATCAGCCAGTGACGAAGCAATCACCGGGAAGCCCGTAAACGCGGTCAGCGAGGCAATAATCAGCACGCCCACCGTGGCAAACACCAGCAGCTGCGCAAAGAACGGCACACCCTGATAAATTGCCAACGCCACCTGGTACAGCGCAGGCTTCTGGTGGAAGTACTCCCCCGGCGTGTGCCCGTCAATGAACAAGAAACGGGTCGTATCGTGCACCATGTGAACGCGGGTTGCCGCCGCAAAACCGAGCAGGCTCACCAACAGCACCGAGGTAATGACGCCCATCAGCATCATGGTAATCGCCGCATTATATTTCTTCGGGCGGCGGAAGTACCTCACCGAATTAGAAATCGTCGAAACACCCGAGAACGCCACCAAGCCGGCGGAGAAAGAACGCGCCAGAAGCAGCATCAGCGCCAGGCCCTCCAACGAGTGGGTCTCGAGCTCGGGGGCAATCACATAGGTCGCCGACTCAGCCAGCGGCAAAGTACCCGTCGCGGCACGAATCCAACCCACAATGAGGGTGACCCCCAACAGCGCCAAGAAAACATACAGCGGCCAGTACGCAATCTTGCCCAGCAGCTGCACGCCGCGCAGCGCAAACAACGTCAGCGCGACAATGAGTAGCACCGCAATGTGCGTGCGCCAATCCTGAATCTGCGGGTACAACGCCACCAAAAACGAGGATGCCGAAGACATCGACACCGCCACCGTGAGCGTATAGTCCATCAGCGACGAAGCACCCATCACAATCGACGGCAACGCACCCAGCTTGCGGTGCACCAGCTGAATATCGCCCTCAGAAGCAATCTGATTAATGTTGTACCGGTACGTGCCAATCACCAGCAGACCCACCATCGCCACGCCCAAACCAATCCAGGGCGAAAAAGCGAGCGCAGACGCACCCGCGGCTGCAAGGGTCAAAATCATCTGGTCGGCGGCGTAGGCGACCGAAGAGATGCCATCGGCGCCGAAAAGAGGCAGGGCGTAGCGCTTCGGCAGCGCGACTGCCGAAAGATTTCGCGTGCTGACCGGCTGACCTGTCAGGGCGATGCGCATCCTATCCCAACGATTCCTCACGCTGTTAAGGCTATCGGTCGCGGCTTCAAAGCTCAATTTTATTCAGCCGAATAGTGGGCATTGCGAGCGGAATATCACGGGGCATCGGCGCGGAACCCCACCCGCCCATTACACTGGTAGAGGTAGACGGTAACGCCTTATCAGCACAAATCATCAACACTCGGAGGGATGTATGCCTCACTTCGTCATTATGGGTGCCGGACGCGTGGGCGTCATGCTGGCGCGCACTCTGGAAGCTTCAGGGCATACGGTCGCCGTCATTGACCAGGACGAACGTGCTTTCCAGCCACTACGTAAGGGCTTTGAGGGCCGCCTGGTCACCGGTGTTGGCTTCGATGAGGACACCCTCAAGCGTGCCGGTATTACCGAGGCGTACGCTTTTGCCGCCGTCTCTTCGGGCGATAACTCGAACATTATTGCCGCCCGCGTCGCCCGCGAAATGTTCAAGGTCAAGAACGTTGTGGCGCGTGTGTACGACCCGAACCGCGCCGAGTTCTTCCAGCGTATGGGTATTCCCACCGTGGCGTCGGTGCGCTGGTCCACCGACCAGGTGCTGCGCCGCCTGCTGCCCGAGCAGGCACTCAAGGGCGACTTCCGTGAACCCTCGGGCCGCCTCATGCTCACCGAAATTCCGCTCGACGACGGCTGGGCTGGCCACGCGCTGACCAGCATCGAACGTGCCGCCGGGGTGCGCATCGCCTACATCACCCGCTTTGGTGAGGGCATGCTCCCCCGCCCCGATTCCGCCTACCAACAGGGCGATAGCGTGCACGTGATGATGCGCACCGACGACGTTGCGGATGTGACCCGCATTCTTTCCCGCCCGCCGCGTGTTGAAGATGAAGAAATGGAAGCGGACTACGCCCCTGCATCCGGTCACCGCAAGCACCCCCACGCTCCGAAGAAACCCGCCGAATCCGGCGTGACGATTACCCCCGAGCAGGAGCACAACGAAACCCCCGTTGTCGAGCACGAATTCCATCTCGGTGACACTCCCCCGGAGCTACCCGACCCCCTCGAACTCATCGGCCGCCATCGTGACTCCTCGAAAGGTGAGAAGTAAGTGAAGGTCCTCATTGTCGGTGCCGGCTCCGTGGGTGCCTCCATCGCTAAAGAACTCATGATGAACGGCCACGACGTGACCATCATCGACTCCAAGCCCGAAGCCAAAAAGCGCGCCGATCTGCCCGGTGTGCGCTGGCATATTGGTGACGCCTGCGAGCTGTCCGTACTGCGCCAGGTACACCCGAACAAGGCGGACGTGGTCGTTGCCGCAACCGGTGACGACAAGGCAAACCTGATGGTGTCCCTGCTGGTGCGTAGTGAGTTCGGTGTGCCGCGCACCGTGGCGCGCGTGAACAACCCGCGTAACGAATGGCTCTTTGACGACTCCTGGGGCGTGGACGTTGCCGTGTCCACCCCGCGCCTGATGACCGCCCTCGTCGAGGAAGCCGTGGAAGTCGGCGACGTGGTGCGCCTGCTGACCCTGCAGGCTGGCGGCGCGACCCTCGCCGAATACACCGTGCCCGACGACCACCCCGTCATCGGTTACCGCGTGGACCACGTGCAATGGCCCGTCGATACGGTGCTCACCGCCATTCTGCGTGACGGCGCCCCGATTCCGCCCAGCGCCGACGTGGCAATTGAGGGTGGCGACGAGCTGTTCTTCATCACGACCATTGCCGGTGAGGACCAGATCCGCGCGCTGTTCGCGTAAGCGTTTATACGTAAGTTTTTGAGGAGGCGAAAGCCCCGGTTACGGGTACCGGGGCTTTCGTCTACCTTCTAGAAGGCCGTTTATGAAGTTGTGGGTTATGTTTTAGCGGCTTTCTGAACCGTCAGCTTCGGTAGCTTCGGTAGCTTCACCAGCCTCGGCAGTTTCTGCTGCCTCGGATTCCTCGCTCACCAGCGCCTCCTCCGGTGCCGACACACGCCACGCCAGCCACACGCCCAAAGCGTACAGCGGCAGACCCATAATCAGGCGGGTCGCGCCCAGCGCTTCCACATTATCCGCAAAATACAGGGGCACCTGCACGGCAAGGCGCAGCAGCATCAGCACGGTAATAATCCAGGTCGCCAGCATGTACTGGCGCAGGCGTACCGGGTTCTGGCGCCAGCTCAGCGCCTCACCGCGAATGACCGCGAAAATCAGACCCATCAGCGGCCAACGCACCAGCATCGACAGCAGGTACGCCAGGATGTACACGCCGTTCGTCCAGAAGCCCACCACAAAGTAGTCGCTCGCATTACCGGTACGGTACGCTGCAAACGCACAAATCGCCACGCCCACCAGACCGGTCAGCGCACTCACCAGCTTAGAGCCCTGCACCAGGCGAATCAGCGTGAACACGCCCGCCGCAGCCAACGCCGCAATCAGGGACAGGTTCAGTTCCTTCGTCACGGTGAACAACACCAGGAACGCCACAGCGGGCAGGGAGGATTCCACCAGGCCGCGCCAGCCGCCGATAGCGTGCAGAATATCCACATCGCCGTTGGCGGTGCGGCGCATATTCGCACCCATGGAGGCGCTCAGGCTCTGCGCCAGCTGATTTTCCTCCCGCGCCGGGTCAGCAGCCGGGCTAGTTGCGGGGTTAGCGTTCGGATCGGGCTGGGTCGAAGACTGCTCAGCGCTCATATTTTCCCTTCTCCACAAAGAATTGCGGCACGATCTCATAGCGCGGGTTATAAATCACCGGCTGATGAGCCCTCACCGACACCACACCGGAACAGCGCAACAACGCACCGGCAAGCACACCGGGCACCATCCGCTGCCCCTGCCACTTCAGCAGCACCCTATCCCCCGGGTTGAACGGCGCATACGGCGGGAAAGACACCTCGTGAGGCTCCTGCACCGCCACGGTCGCCAAAGACGCCGTGTTCAAATGGTGCTGCTTCTCGGGGTCCTCGGATTCCTCCTCGAAATCCTCACCGGGCGGCTCCACAATCGGCATACCAATCAGCGCCAGCGGACTCGACCACTGCAGGGGCTTCGACTTAGCCACCACCAGCTCGGCACGGTACATCGGCTTATCCTGCAGGGCAGGCAACCACACCTGCTCCACGCGTCCGGCAAGGCGTACGCGAAAGCGCTCGGGGTACCCGGGAGCAAGAATCTGCTCCTCAGGAACCGCGAGCGCACTCGGGTAGTTCGAAAACTCAGGCATTAGCCAATCTCGGTAATCTCAGGGCCGCGGCGAGGCATCGGGCGCAGCTTGCTGTGCTCGTTCTCGGTTTCTTCCTCAACGGCGGGCTCTTCCTCAGCCACAACCAGGTCGGCGGGCAGAGTCATGGGCAGCAGCTCGCGCGGCGGGCGCGGGTCGTCGCCACGGTCCACCACGACGGTGCGGAAGACTTCCTCCACGGAGGCGGCAGCCTTATCGTCACCGAGCACAGCCGCGCCGGAGATGACGCCGCGCAGGAACCAGCGGGGGCCGTCCACACCCACGAAACGGGCGATGCGCTCGCCGGGCTGACCGTCCGGGGTGACGGCGGGCAGGCGGGTCAGCATCTCGGCACCGAATACGCCGGCGTAGATTTCGACGATGCCGCCCTGGGAGGCGACGGACTCGGTCAGGTCGTGACGGATGTCATCCCAAATGCCGGTGGTGCGCGGTGCGGCGAATGCCTGCACCTGCAAGGTTGCGCCGTCGCGGGTGATGGTTGCGGCGATTACCGCGCCGGTTGCGTCGTCAGTTTCGAGGCGCAGGTTCATGCCGTCGAGCAGCTTGATGCGCAGTGCACCCAGGTCGACGTAGTCTTCGAGGTCTTCGGCGGTGACTTCTTCAATGTCGTGCGGGCCGTTGACGCGGTCGTACTTGATGACCTCGGGAGAGTTCTCCTCTTCCTTCAGCTCCTCAACCTCGACGTTGGTCTCCTCAATCTCTTCGGCGACAGCCTTGTCGATGGCGGCCTTTTCAGCCTCCTCGGCGTGCTTCTTCTTACCAAATCCGAACATGGTATTCCTACTTTCACCGCACGCAGGGTGCGGGGGTTTCTTCTCTTCTCTCGTGCGACAATCGCGGTGAGAGCAGACTAGTGGATTCCGCTGGAGCCGAAGCCGCTGGAGCCGCGTTCGGTCTGATCCAGTTCGTCCACCACGGTAAAGGTTGCGTGCTCGTACTTCTGAATGATCAGCTGGGCAATGCGGTCGCCGCGCTGCACGTGGAAGGACTTGGTCTTGTCAGTGTTGAGCAGAGTGACCATCAGCTCGCCGCGGTAGCCGGAATCAACGGTTCCGGGTGCGTTCACAATGGTGATACCGTTCTTGGTTGCCAGGCCGGAGCGCGGGTGCACCAGACCAACGTAGCCTTCGGGCAGGGCGATTGCCACGCCGGTGGGTACGAGGGCGCGTTCGCCCGGTTCCAGTTCGAAGTCGATGCGGGAGCGCAGGTCAGCGCCGGCGTCGCCGGGCTTTGCGTAGGCGGGTGCGGGTAGCTCGGGGTCGAGCAGCTTAATGTGGACGTTTACGGGGGTCATCATGGTCAATACTCTAACCTTTCGCGGGTGTCTGTGCCATCACCTCGCGCTGTGTTGAGGCTCTACTGCGGGGTGTTTTCGTTGCGTGTTCGCGTTCAGCGCGTGCGGCGGTGTGCCGTGTTGGGTGCGACGCGGCGCTGTTCTTGCGTGCGCGGCTTTCACATACTCAACGGGGCGGGTGCACTCGGCACTCGCCCCGTCATGAGGTGTATGTCGGGTGGGTGTTAGCCCTTCCCTAAAGTTTTAGCCCTCGCACTCGATGCAGTAGGACAGGCCGCCCTCTTCGCGTGCAATCTGCGAGCGGTGGCGCACCAGGAAGCAGGATGCGCAGGTGAATTCGTCGTCCTGAGCGGGCAGAACAACAACGTTCAGCTCCTCGTTGGAGAGGTCAGCACCGGGCAGCTCGAAGCTTTCTGCTGCGCTGTTTTCGTCTTCGTCCACCGCACCGGACTGCATCTCGGAACGGCGGGCGTTCAGCTCCTCGTAGGACTCTTCGTTCTGCTCTTCGTCCTGCTTGCGAGGTGCATCGTAATCAGTTGCCAAACTTTCACGCTCCGTTGGTTCTGTGGCTGTGTGTTGGACTAGGCCACGCTGGTTTAATGAGTGCTCTAGGTGCCGCTGGTGTGTAATTAACCCCGACGGCATGCCAGGTATTGTTCACCATTGGCACCCTATTTGTCTAATCCTGGGTAGGCTTTGGACTGTTTAGGCGTCACATTCTAGCTTTTTCGGTGCGAAAAGTACATCTTTTTTTGGTGAAAATCCCGCCTCCGCTACTGATTTACCGCGCTTTCACGGTACCCTGGTAGGTAGTTTGCGTTCCGTGCAACACATTCACGAACGCGTCCGGTTCACCTATGGAGGTTCTCATGCTTGAACTGCGTCTGATTGGCGTTCACGATGACGGCGAAAATCTGGTGCTTGAGTCTGCTGACGGCACCCGCTTCTTGTTGCCGATTGACGCGAACCTGCGCACGAGCATCACCAAGGCTCGCCGTATTCAGCCCGCCCGCGGTCTGGGCGCTAAGGGCACCTACGGTCCGCGCGATATTCAGACCCGTTTCCGTCAGGGTGCCTCCGTTGAGGAAATCGCTGAAGAGTCCGGTTGGGAGCCGGAGCGTGTGCGCCGCTACGAGTGGCCGATTGTTGCTGAGCGTGCCCACATTATTCGTGCCGCTCAGAGCGTGAAGATTGGTCGCCGCAGCTCCGCTTCGGGTACCGCACAGATTCCCGTGACCCTGAGCGCCCGCATTGAGGAAGTCTCCGAGCGTTACGGTTTTGAGGACGCAACCCAGGACTGGACCACCCGCCAGCAGGAGAACGGCCAGTGGCGCGTTGAGGTTGATATTGCCCTGAAGGATTCGGTGCGCCAGAACCTGCCCGCGCAGGTCGTCTTCCCCGCACGCTGGGTGTACAACCCCGCGAACCAGGGCCTGTACGCGTCGAATGAGGCGGCGTACTTCCTGATGGGCAATAGTGAAGACGCTGTTGCCGCCGCCGCGAAGAAGGCTCCCGTGGAGGTTCCTCCCGCCCGCCTGCCCAAGGCACCCGAGCCCGCACCGGCACCCCTTACTTCCTCTGAGAGCGCCGACGAGCGTAAGCTCAAGGAGCTCCTGGAGCGTGCCCGCTCTGTGCGCCCGGCACAGGTTGAGGAGCCCGAGGTGTTCGTGCACCGCGAGTCCGCTCAGCCCGCTGAGCCTGTAGCACCGGTTGAGCCCGCTGCACCTGCTGCACCGGCAGCCCCCGAGCCCACCGCAGAAACCACCGTAGAAACCGCCGACCCGCTGGCTGTGGATTCGGAAGCACCCGTTGATTCCGTTCCGGTCGAGTCCTTCGCCCTGCCGGCACCCATCGAGGACGCACCCGCTACTGAGGCACCCGCTGCTGAGGTACCGGCTGAGCCCGCCTCCGCGGCCGAGAAGCCCAAGTCTTCCTCGAAGAAGCAGCGCGTGAGCGTTCCCGCCTGGGACGACATCATCTTCGGCGGCCGCAAGTAAGCGACCGCCCTCGCGCCGCCCGATAAAGGCTTCTAGGCAAAGGCACCAAGACAGCAGAAAGCCGCCGGTTATTCGTGTGAATAACCGGCGGCTTTTTCTATCTTCTCAGCCTGTATCCGCTGAGCGGGGCTCTTCCGAGTCTTAGAAGGTCTTGAGCATGCGCAACGGCACCAGACGCTCAGCGTCCGTCAGCGAACCGTGCTGACCAACCATGTGCAGGGCACGCTCCTGATAGTGGCGCATATCGTACAGCGCCCAATCGTCGCGAGCGCACACCATCAGGTCGCCAATGCGGCCGCGCGCCGCATCCGTGATGACCGGGCCGAAGTAGCCGGCGCGCATCAGCTCACGAGAGTCAATCACCCAGGCGCGCTCGCCCCAGTACTGCGCCCAACGCTGAGCGGTGGCGGTACGTGCCGCCTCCGAGGTGTCTTCCAGATACAGGTGCACGGCGCGCGGTTCACCGGCGGTCATTGCGATGTTGCGGGTCAGCTCCTCCACGCCAGAGTAGTCGATGCGCTGATGCTCGGGCACGTTCACCATGCCGTGATCGGCGGTCACGAAGAGTGCCGCCCACGCCGGGGCACGCTCCGCCAGACGCTTCAGCGCCGAGTTCAGTTCCTCCAGCTGCTGTAGCCATTCGTCGCTGCCCACGCCGTAGCGATGGCCCGCCGCGTCAATCTCACCCCAGTACAGGTACACGGTGGTCGGGGTGCGGCTGGAGAGCGCCTCCAGGGCGTAGGTGACGCGGGCGTTATAGCCGACGGCATCCACGAAGTTGCCGCCACGCAGCGCCGCCTCCGTCAGGCCCGTACCGCGGTACTTACCCAACGAAATGGTGAGCACGCGGCGGTTTTCGTGGTGGCGTTCCAGCACGGTCGGCAGCGGCTGCCAGGCATGCGGATCCACCGACTGATCCCAGCCGGACAGGTGGTTCATGACCGAGCCCGCTCCCCCGTTACCCGCCGGGTTACGCACCTCGTAGCCGGCAATGCCGTGCGCTCCGGGTGCCGTACCGGTACCCAACGAGGTCAGGGAGGCGGCGGTCGTGGTGGGGAACGCGGCGTCCAGCGGGCCCAGGTTCAGGGTCTTGCGCAGGGCGGGCGCGTAGCCGCCGTAGCTATTGAGCAGCTGCTCGCCCAGGCCGTCCACCATGATCACGCAGGCGTGGCGGAACGATGCCGGATCAACGTCCTGCTCCGCGAGGCGGCCGGCAAGGTTCAGCGGGTCGGCAACAGAGTGGAACGCCGGATCGGAATCCAGCGCGTGCGCGGGGCGCGCCAGGCTTCGCTGAGCCACCAGAGAGGAGGCAGACTCCAGCACATCGGCGATGCTATTGCTGCCGTAGGCGGGCGCAGGAGGCAACGGCGCGCCCAGAACATCGTGCAGGGTGGTCTGTACCGTCATAAGGTCCTCTCAGGGGTGTGGCGGGTGTGTGAAAGTACGGGGCACCGCGAGGGATTTATACTGTGCGGGCTGTTATTGTGCGGCGAGCGCTACCACCGGTGCTTATCGGTGGTGTTTATCGGCGGGTTGCGTACATGCGGGCACGGTGCAGAGCACGCGCAAAATGCTGCGCATGCTGAACCGACTCAGGACCGTCAGCGGTCGCAGAAACACGCACCGCAATGTCCTCGCGGCGCGCATCGCCGGTGAAGCCGTGGTCGGCGTTGCACTGCGGATCCTGGCAGCCAGCAGGAGCCAGCTCCATGTGCAGCGAACCGGTCCAAGCAATCTGGAAGGAAATCTCAGTCGGGGCGGTGCTACCGGCGTTGTACGCCTGCGGCTGGCTGAAACCGTAGCTGATGGTGACCGCGTTCAGGGCGCTCAGGTGCACCGCCTCCACGCTCACATGCGCCACGGTGCCCTGCGCGTCACCTTCAAGGTGCTGGTCGTCCAGGTGCGCAAAGATGACGTGCTCACCGCAGAGCACCATCACGGTGATGTGGCGGTGAAAATCATCGCGGGAGAAGTGGGTTTCATGCTGTACGAAGTGCGCGTCCGGGTTCATGCCCGCCAGCGCGTCATCCACCACTTCCAGCACGAGGTCGGGGTAGAAACCGGCATGCTTAATGTCTGCGACCAGTTGCTCGCGTTCGGGGGTGGTGGCGTACATCGTACCTCTTTCGTGCGGTGCCCTCATGAGGCGACGTCGGTCGGCGCACACAATGAAGGCGGTTAGGTATTACTACCCTCTACCTTAGAGGGTTCCAGCCGGGCTGTGCTACTTGACCACGCTAATACAGGCTCATATGACTGCTTGCAATCCCCCGGTACACTTCGGTTACTGCCCCGCAACCGCCTTGGCGCACCCCACAGATGACGCTGACCAACCAGCCCGTCTCATCCGCTACCACCCGCTAAAATAGGAGGAGCAAAAACACACGGACACGAGGAGATATATGGCTCGCCGATCCAAATCCGCCGTCAGCGACTACCCGGTGGATGTGGTAGAGAATATCGTCGACATCGACGTATCCGCCGAGATGGAAACCAGCTTCCTGGAATACTCCTACTCGGTGATTTATTCGCGCGCCCTCCCCGACGCCCGCGACGGCCTCAAGCCCGTGCAGCGCCGCATCCTCTACATGATGCAGCAGATGGGTCTGCGCCCCGATAAGGGTCACGTCAAGAGCGCCCGCGTGACCGGCGAGGTCATGGGTAAGCTCCACCCGCACGGCGACGCCGCCATCTACGACGCGATGGTGCGCCTCGCCCAGCCCTTCGCGCTGCGTCTGCCCCTCGTGGACGGTCACGGTAACTTCGGCTCCCTCGACGACGGCCCGGCAGCCGCCCGATACACCGAGGCGCGCATGGCACCCGCCGCGCAGGCGCTGACCGCCGACCTCGAAGAAGACGTGGTTGACTTCGTACCGAACTACGACAACCAGTTCATGCAGCCCTCCGTGTTGCCCGCAGCGTTCCCGAACCTGCTCGTCAACGGCACCACCGGCATCGCGGTCGGAATGGCAACCAATATGGCGCCGCACAACCTGCGCGAGGTCATCGCCGGTACCCGCCACCTCATCGCGCATCCCGAGGCGCGCCTCAAAGACATCATGAAGTTCATTCCCGGCCCGGATCTGCCCACCGGCGGCACCATCGTGGGCCTGAGCGGAATCCGTGACGCCTACGAAACTGGCCGCGGCACCTTCAAGACTCGCGCGAAGGTCTCCATCGAGCAGGTCAGCCCCCGCAAGCAGGGCATCGTCGTTACCGAACTGCCGTACATGGTTGGCCCCGAAAAGGTCATCGAAAAGATCAAGGACGGCGTCAACTCTAAGAAGCTCACCGGCATCTCCGATGTGGTCGATCTGACCGACCGCACCAACGGGCTGCGCCTCGTCATCGAAATCAAGAACGGCTTCAACCCCGAGGCCGTGCTCGCCGCCCTCTACAAGCACACCCCGCTTGAGGACTCCTTCGGTATTAACAACGTGGCGCTCGTGGACGGTCAGCCGCAGACCCTCGGACTGCTCGACCTGATGCGCGTGTACATTGACCACCGTCTGAACGTGGTCCGCCGCCGCACCGAATTCCGCCTGGGCAAGCGCACCGACCGCCTGCACCTGGTGGAGGGCCTGCTCGTGGCGATCCTCGACATTGACGAGGTTATCCAGATTATTCGCGAATCTGACGAGACCGCTCAGGCACGCGAAAAGCTGAAGGTCGTCTTCGACCTGACCGACACCCAAGCGAACCACATTCTGGAGCTGCGCCTGCGCCAGCTCACCAAGTACTCCCGCCTGGAGCTGGAGGCAGAACGCGACACCCTGCAGCAGGAAATCGCGGAGCTGCAGCGTATCCTCGGCTCCGATGCAGCACTGCGCGAACTGGTCTCCGACGAGCTCGCAGAGGTTGCCGAACGCTACGGCACCGACCGCCGCACCCAGCTCAAGACCAAGGACGACATGCAGGTCGCTATCGAGGCGGTCACCGCGCAGTCCAAGGCGAAGAAGAGCCTGGGCCTCGCCCTCGAAATCGCGGACGAGCCCTGCTGGGTGTTGCTCTCCGCCTCCGGCATGATGGGACGCACCCCCGGCAAGCCCATCCGCGAGGCTCTTGTGGATCCCGGCAAGCGCTTCAAGCACGACGTGTTCGCCTCGATTGTGCCGACCACCGCGCGCGGCGAGATTGGTGCCGTCACCTCCGCTGGACGTATGGTGCGCCTGTCCGTCATGGACATTGCGGTGCTGGACGAGAACGGCGGCACCCCCTCCATGGCGTCGGCGGTGAAGGCTGCTGAGCTGGTTCAGCTCGCCAAGGGTGAGAAGCTGGTTGCCCTCGTACCGCTGAACACGGTGCTGGCGATGGCAACCGCGGGCGGCGTGATTAAGCGCCTCAACCCGGACTACCCGCTCAACCAGACCGAGTGGGACATCATGAAGCTCAAGGACGGCGACGAAATCGTAGCCGCCGCCCCCTGCCCCACCGATGATGCGGTGCTCACCTTCGTCACCCGCGATGCGAAGCTGCTGACCTTCGACGCCGCCAAGGTTCGCCCGCAGGGACGCACCGGCGGCGGTATCGCGGGTATCAAGCTTGCCGACGGCGACCGCCTCATCGCCCTGGGCGTGACCGCGCCCGGCGACGCGGCGGAGGTCGTAACCGTCACCAACGGCAAGGACGGCCTGGCGAGCGCCAAGGTCACCGCCCTGGCCGAGTACCCGCAGAAGGGCCGCGCAACCGGCGGTGTGCGTGCGCACCGATTCCTCACCGGTGAGAGCCAGCTGGCTCTGGCGTGGGTGGGTGTGGGCCCGGCGAAGGCGGCGTCCTCCGGCGGTGTGACTCGTTCCCTGCCGACCGAGCACGGTGCCCGCGACGGTTCCGGTGTGATGCTCACTCAGAGCATCGGCATTGTGGGCCCGAACTATGCGGCTGTTTCTGCTGCGTTGGCGGTTAGCCCGGAGGGTGAAAAGCTCTTCTAGGCGCGCCGTTCACGGCCTTTCGACCTCAGGTTGCTAACGAAGCCGGGGGTGAAGACACGTTGTGTGTGTCTTCGCCCCCGGCTTTTATGTGGTGTACCTTAAGTAACACAGCACACATTTATTGACGCATTATTCTTAGAGGATTTGTCGTGCTTGATTTACTGTCCGTCACACCAGAGTTATTTATCGTGCTCCTGCTCGCTGCCTTCTGCGCGGGATGCATCGACTCTGTCGTGGGCGGAGGCGGCATGATCCAGCTCCCCGCCCTGCTCATGGCGCCCGGATTCTCACCCGTCGCCGCCCTGAGCACCAATAAAGTTGCCAGCGCCATGGGCACTTTGACGAGCGCCTCAACCTATATTCGCTCGCTCAAAATCCCGTGGAAAATCCTGCTCCCCGTAGCGTTCGTGGCGTTCTGCGCCTCAGCCGCCGGCGCGTACTGCGCCACGATCCTGCCGGCACATATTTTCCGCCCCGCCATTGTGGTGGTTCTAGCCGCTATCCTCGTCTTCTCTGTGCTACAACCGCGCATACCTCGCGGGCAGCCTCGCGCGCTCACAACCTCGTCGTTCCTAGTACGCGGCTTTGTGCTGGGTCTGATTCTGGGCGGCTATGACGGCATCCTCGGGGCTGGCACCGGCGCGATGATGCTCGTCGCCCTGCAGGTAGCCATGGGCTACGATATGCTCCACGCAACCGCAGCCGCCAAGGTTCTCAACACCGCCACCAACCTCGGCGCACTCCTCTACTTCATTCCGCTGGGCTCGATTCACTGGCTCCTCGGAATCGCCATGGGATGCGCCAACATGACGGGAAGCTGGGTTGGTGCCCGCACCGCAATTCACCTGGGCGAACGATTCATTCGCCGCGTGCTCGTTATCGTTATGACCCTCATGCTGCTGCGGTTGAGCGCTCAGATACTCGGCTGGGTCTAGCTCTCTCCTCCCCCACCCACACCTGAACCTATCCGCGCGGAGATATAAACACTCAGAACTATCTGAGCACAAAGAAATGCCCCGGTACTTTCACGAAGTACCGGGGCATTCCTCGCAGTTTCTTGCGTTCAATCTCGCCCGTAGTGGCTACGCTCAGCTGCGTTTAGAGGCGAACCACCTCGTCGCAGCGGGCGATATCCTCAGGACGGTGCGACACCAGAACCGTAGCCACGGAGCTGGAGCGGGTCGCCGCATCCAAGTCAGCCATCAGCGCGCGGGCAGACTCAGCGTCCAGGTGCGCGGTCGGCTCATCCAGCAGCAGCACCGGCGAGTTCACCAACAGGGCACGAGCCACCGCCAGACGCTGACGCTGACCACCCGACAGGAAAGAACCGCCAGCACCCACCGGGGTGCGCAGGCCCTGAGGCAGAGCGTCAAACCACTCGCCCAGACCCACACGGCGCAGAACCTCAATCAGCTCTTCCTCGCTCGGGCGATCCGAACGGTCACGAGCCAGCATCAGGTTACCCTCAAGGGTCGACTCGAAAATGTGAGCCGCCTGCGGGCACCACGCCGCGTAGCCGCGCAGCTGCTCACCCTCCAGGACCTCGCCGGAAGCCAGCACGCGGCCGGACTCCAGCGGCAAGAAGCCCAGAACGGTTGCAAGCACCGTAGACTTACCGGAACCGGAGGGGCCGGTCACCGCAGTCCAGGAGCCCGCGCGGGCGTTCATGTTCAGGTCGGTGAAGACCGGGTGATCCATGCCGGGCCAGCGGGCGGCAGCATCCTGCAGGCTCAGTGCGGGGTCGGTGACCTTCACGCCAAGCTCCTGCGGGGTACCGCAACTGACCAGGGTGGGTTCGCCGGGCTTCGGCGGGTGCGGGGTATCGCTCTTAGAACCAGCCGCAGATTCGGGGCGGGCAAAACGCTGGGCACGCTGACGGTCAGCCTCCAGCAGCTCCTCCATCTCAGCCTCCGCGCGGGCACGCAGACGCTCAACACGACGCGGCAGAACGTGGGTGTCCACCTCAGCCTCGGTCGGCACGGAACGCTTCAGGGTCGAGGTCGCAACAACACCCTCCAGGGATACGTCACGCACGCTCGGGGCAATCGTCGCGAGCAGGCGGCTGAACGCGGGCCAGGAGCGGACCGCCTCAACATGGCCCAGGGAGCTTTCCAGCATGCCGGTGCACAGCAGCACCACAATCGCCGCTTCGGGGGCACGCACGGTGCCGTCAACAGCCAACGGGTACGCAATGACTGCGCTCGCCAGAGCCGCACCGAACCAGCTCAGGGTCACGAGGGTACGACCCACGCCCTGAGCGGTCGAGCCCTTCTGCAGGGCGGACAGGTTCTCGGTGTCCAGGGCACCGTTAGCCTTCTCAGCGGTGGTTGCCACGCCGTTAGCGCGCAGATCCTCAGCCGCCGAGAGCATGCCGGTACCCAGGCGCAGCATCTGCGCGGTGGAGCGGCGAGCCAGCGCCTCCGCACGGGCATCGGCGCGAAGCACAATCCACGGAGCCACAAAAGTGCTAACCAGCACGGCGAGCAGAACCGGGACCAGAGCCTGCGGCAGAATGCACGCGGTCGTAATCAGCGCCGCGGTCATGACCAGCAGGTGCGCAGCCGGCGGAATAATAACGCGCGGCACGCCGTCACGCAGCTCATCAATACCGCCCACGAGGCGTTCGAGCAGCGCGTCACCGCGCAACAGGGCACGCACGCTGCTCACGCTCTGCCATGCGCCAACCCAGGCGCGCAGACGCAGAATATTTGCGGCGGCAAGAACCTTCGAGTGGGTCATCAGACGCTCAGCGTAGCGGGCGCAGGCACGACCCAGGCCGAAGAAACGCACGCCCACAATGGCGACCATCAGGTACATCATTGCCGGGCCCTCGGCGGCGCGAACAATCAGCCAGCCGGACAGCGCGGTCAGTGCCGCAGCCATCAGGGAAGTAATCGCAGCCATGATCACCGGGCCGGTTGCGGCGCGAACACCGATACCGGTCAGTTCCTTCAGGGTGCGCAGGCTTGCGAACAGGCCGGCAGACTCGGCTTCCTTGACCTCGGCAGCTACGGAGGCGCCCGCCGGGGCGGTGCTTTCAGCCTCGTACTCTTCCCTGTCCTTGAGCAGGTGCGCGGGGGCTTGCGCGGGAACCGCAACGCGGGCGGTGTTCGCCTCGGCGGTCCAGGTGTAGCCCTGGGCGGTCTGCGCGGCACGAACGAGGGTGTCGCAGCCAGCGGCGAGCTCCTGCTCGTGGGTCACGATCAGCACGGTTGCGCCAAGTTCCGCCAAGCGGTGCAGGGCGCGGGTCACCAGGTATGCCGAGTAGGCGTCCAGGTGCGCGGTCGGCTCATCCACCAGGATAGTCAGCACGGTTTGCTCACCGCCGGCACGGTAGATAGCCTCGGCACGAGCCAGGGTGCGTGCCACGGCGAGGCGGCGCGCCTGACCAGCACTGAGGGCACCGGGTTCAAGGGCGGTCAGCTTCTCCATGCCCAGCTGAGCCAGCGGGCCAACCAGCAGCGCGGACTCGGCATCGGTGACGGACAGCTTCTTGGAGTCCATCGCTTCACCGAGCAGAGCGGCTGCACGCTCACGCTCAGCCTCGGTAGCGCTGAGTGCGTAGAGAGCCATTTCGGTCTGCACGGTCGGTGCGGTGAAGACCGGCGACTGCGGAATAACCAGGGTGGTTCCCAGACCGGTCACGCTACCGGTCAGGTGCACGGGCTCCTCCGAACCGGTGGGCACCAGACCCTCACGCACGGCACCGGAGAACACGTTCAGCAGGGTGGACTTACCGCAGCCGGACTCACCCATCACGCCGATAACCGCGCCGCGTGCGTCCTGGGCGGTTTCAGTCTGGGTGGTGGCAACGCGACGGTCCAGGTTCAACGACAGGTTAGTCAGCACGGCAGGACGCGCCGGGTAGCTCACCGACAGATCCTCAACAGCGATGGTGGAAGGCTGAACCTTCTGCACTACCGAATCCTGTGCAGACGAATCCTGCGCATTCGAGTCCGTAGCGGCGGCGGGCAGGGGCGCGTCAATAATCTTCTGGGCGCTACGCAGGGCGGCAACGCCGTCCTCCGACTGGTGGTAGGCGGCACCCACATCACGCAGCGGCTGGTAGCATTCGGGGGCCAGCAGCAGCACGAGAATTGCGGTGTCCAGGCCCAGGGTGCCGTTGACCAGGCGCACACCAATCAGCACAGCAATCAGCGCAACCGAAATGGTGGTAATGAGCTCCAGGGCGAGCGAAGACATGAAAGCGCTACGCAAAGTCTGCATGGTGCGTTCACGGTAACGCTGACCGAGGGCGTTCATGGAGCGGGTCTGTGCACGTTCACGGCCCAGACCGATAATGACGGGCAGGCCGCGCACCAGCTCCAGAATATGGTCGGAGAGGCGGTGCAGTTCAGCCTGAGCTTCTGCGGTTTCGTCGCGGGTGTTCTTACCAATCAGGATCATGAACACCGGAATAAGCGGCAAGGTGCAGGCAAGCACCATGGCGCTCATCCAGTCTAGGGCCGCCACAACAACCCAGAGGATAAACGGCACAATCGCGGTGGACACGAACGCGGTCAGGGTCTTCGTGTAGTAGTCATCCAGGGCGTTCAGGCCGCGGGACAGCAACACAGCGGTCGCGCCGGTACCTTCGGGGGTGTCTGCGCCACCGGTGGCGAGCACGCGCTTGAGCAGCGAGGAACGAATCTGAGATTTCGCCCCGGAGGCGGCACGCTGCGCGCTCACAGCCAGCAGGTAGTCGGTACCCGAGCGGACAAGCAGGGCAGCCACGGCGACCGCAATCAGGCCGGGGGTAATGGTGTCTGCGTCACCGAAGAGCCCACCGAGGCCGAGCAGCCAGCCGCCGTGCGCCTCCAGCTGCGCCTGCGCGGAGCCCGAGAACTCAATGTAGGCGCGGTACACGTCCGGGGCGCTGGTCTCTTTGAGGCGCGCGTGCTCGGCGGCAACAGCGGTGAAACCGGCGTGTGCCGCGCGGGCAATAATCACAGCCAAGGCGGCACTGAAAAGCACCGTCGCGAGGGTGTGCACGGCGGTGATAACACCGAACGTGCTGAGGGTTTTACGGGCGTCAGGGCCCAGAGGCGGGCGGCGGTCAGCGCGGTCATTGCGCTTTCCTTCGGTCACCTCTGGTGCCTCGGTGTTCTGATGTTTGTCAGCATGACGCGGTGTGTGCGTTCGACTCACGTGTTGTCCTTAGTCTTCTGCTGTTTTTACCTCCCATCAGTTTAAGGGTTGGGCTATCTAATACCTATTTGACCAGTCAGGTTTCAGGTAATTGGTTGGTCCTCACCCGGCGCTCACTCTAGCCGCGCATCGCGTCGGCGGGGCTCTTGCGGGACGCCACCCACGCCGGGTACGCCGAAGACACCAGACCGGTAAGGGCGCCAACGCCCACGCCGAGCACCACGAATCCCGGGGAGAGGACCGCTTGCCAGCCTTGCACGAGCGAAAGAATGATGGTCGCAATCATGCCGGAGCAGGCGCCGATGGAACCGCCGAGCACGCCGAGCATGACGCCCTCCATGAGGAAGATGCGGGCAATCAGCCATTTACTCGATCCGATGGCGCGGCGCAGCGCAATCTCTGCGGTGCGCGATTGCACGGACAGATACATGGCGGTTGCCGCCGAGAGGGAGGCGAGCACCAGCAGAATACCGGAGAGCACACCCACGTACAGGCCCAGATCCGAGGCGATAGACGCGCGTAGGCTCTGCAGGTCGGAGGGGGTTTCCACGTTGATCTGGCTGGGTTCAGCGGGCTTGAGGGTCAGCGGAATGGCCTTGGCGACCGCTTTGCCGTAGCCCCGTTCGGTTTCGGCAATGTAGGTCACCTGGCCGCGTCCGGTGCGCTGAAGTGTGCCCGGCGAGACAATGACCGTATTCCTGAATTCGTAGCCGCTATTGCCGGGGTCGAAAAGGCCGACGACCGGCATCAGCTGACCATCCACCCAGATGCTCACACCGGGTGCCACCTGCGGCAGTCCGCCGAGCTTAATGCCGTAGTCGACGGCGGGTAGCTCGCCGGGGCGGGGCTCGGTTGTGGCGTTATCTGCAGCCTTATCTTCGGGGATAATGCCGAGGGCGCGGGCAGCGGAGACCGAGACGATAGCGCCGGAGAGCTTCTCGGAGCGTTCACGGTCAGCAACGTTCTGCTGGGTGAGGGTCGAGTTCATCTGTTCGAGCGCACGCAGGGTTTCGGGGTTCATGCGGGCACCGATTTGCTCGAGCCTGGTCTTCGAGGTGGAGCTGAGGCCAATCGCCGTTTTGGGTTCGTCCTCGTAGGGGCTGAACCGGGTGATTCGCACGTCGGCGGGTGCCACGCTGCTGACGAATCCGGTGTTCTTCACGTAGTCCAGCGCGCTAATGCGGTCGGCAACATTCTGCGCGGATTCGCCCTGCCGGTAGGTTCCGAGCATGTTTTGGTCATTGTCCCTGTCGCTGATGTAGAGCGTGGATTGTTCGGATCCGAGCAGGCGCTGGTTCACCTGGTAGCTGGCGGATTCGCTCATGCCGGAGGCGCTGATGAGTCCGCCCACGCCCAGTGCGAAGGACAGGCCCAGCAGCAGGGTGCGTAGCGGTCGGGAGGTGAGCGCAGAGATCGCCTCGATGCTGTCGTCGGTGAGGAAGCTTCCGCGGCGATGCGTAGCGGGCTTCTCCCCCACAGCGAGGGTGGCGGGGGCATCTACCGGGGCACCTACCGTAGCTTCTGCAGGGGTATCCGTTGTGGCCGGCACAGCCTCGGCAACCGGCACCTCAGCGACCGGCACCGTAGCCAAGTCGGCGCGGCTCTGCTCGTGCAGCTGCCCATCCTCAATGCGAATCACGCGGCGGGCGGCGGCGGCAACCTCCGGGTCGTGGGTAATCACCAGCACAGTACAGCCGGTCGCGTTAATGCGCTGAAGAATCTCAATGACCTTCGCGCTATTGTGGCTATCCAGGTTGCCGGTCGGCTCGTCGGCAAGAATCAGCGGCGGGCGCGTGGCGAGGGCACGAGCAATGGCGCAGCGCTGCTTCTCGCCGCCGGAAAGGTAGCGGGTGCGGATGCTGGCGCGGTCGCTCAACCCCAGAAATTCTAGGGTTTCTTCGGTGCGTTGCAGGCGCTCGCCGTAGGGTACGCCCTGCACGCGCAGGCCCATGGAGGCGTTGGTCGTGCTGGTTTCGTCCAGCAGCATGTTTGAGGATTGGAAGATGAAGCCGAGGTGATCTCGGCGCATTTCGTCGCGTTCTCTGTCGCTGAGTCCTTCCGTGTTTTTGCCGAAGAGGCTGTAGGTTCCGCTGGTGGGAGTGTCGAGCAGGCCAATGGCGTTGAGCAGGGTGGATTTACCGGAGCCCGACGGACCAATAATGGCGAGGAATTCGCCGCGTTCAACCACCAGGTCGAGGTGGTCGAGGACTGCTCGTTCGCTCCCCTCGAAAACACGGGTAATGCCGTGCATTTCGATAGCGGGCGCGGTACCGAGCCCGGCGGCAGGTGTAGCGGCGGACGCTACGTTGGGCGCAATTGTAGGCGCACGTCCTGGGCTTGTGTCTGGGGTTATCTTACGGCGGCTCATGAGACAAGCACCTTCTGTCCCGCGCTGAGGTTCGCGTTGATTGCGGCGTATCCGCCGGCGGTGCGTAGAACCTCAACGTTGACTCGTTCGGTGGCGGGCGCATCCTTGCTGGTCGAGGTGGAGCTTCCGCCCTTTTCAACGAGCACGTAGGTGCCCTGGGAATCCTGACGTACCGCGGTAGTCGGCACGGCGAGGGTGGTTGAGGTGTTGCCCTTACTGGTGATGGATGCGCTCTGCCCCGGAGTGAGCTTGCTCGGGTCGTCGGCGCTGAATCGCACGCTCTTTGCCGCACCCTTGGAGGGGTCGTTCTGCAGCTCACCAATGCTGGTGATGGTGCCCTCCACGCTGCCGGTGGAGGTGCGCAGGCTAACGCGGTCGCCGGCCTTGAGCTTGTTGGCGACGGCGAGTTCAACGCTGGATTCCACGTAGGGTTCGCTGGTTTCTACACTCGCGATGGGGTTGCCGTCGCTGATGAGCTGGCCGACCGCCGCAACTGCGGTGACGGTGTGGCTTCCGCCGGGCAGAATCGCGTAGTTGTTGCGGGCAATGCTGGTGACCCCTTCGCTGGGCACGCCGGTCAGGTGCGCGCGGTGCAGGCGCGTGACGGCGTCGAGGGTGTCTTCGGTGACTGTGCCGCTCTGAGCGGTGGCGTACCCGGCGGAGTTCAGTGCCTTCTGGAAGGCGAGCACGTCGTCGCCGTTATCGCCCAGGTTGAGGTCGCGGTACAGCGGCAACGGACCCTCCAGTACGAAGACGGGGTCGGCGCCGATAATGCCGATGAAGTCACCGGCCTTGAGCACGTTACCGGGCTTCTGGTTCTGGTAGACGAGCACCGGCTCACCGTTGGTGCGCGCGCTAATCGGGGCGGTCTCCCCCGCCTTGGTGGTTCCGGCAATGGCGAGGCCCTCGCTGACGGTGCGTTCTTCAACCTTCGCCCAGACCGGGATCACGGTTTTTGCCTGCACGGCCGGGTCGGGGCCCGTGGCGGCGTAGCGGGTGCCCAGGTAGAAGGACAGCATGAGCGAACCGATGGCGAGAATAGCCAGCAGCAGGAGCACGCGGGGTCGGGCGATGCGCTCGCTAAAGCGGTGCCCGCTGTTTTGGTTTTTCGTGTGAGTGGTCATGGCGGTGTCTTTCTGAACTGTGTCAGCGCTGTCTATTTCTCTGCGCTATATTTCGTTGCGCTGTCTTTTAGCGCCCCGGTTTACTGGTGCTCCAGAACGTACTGCTTGAACTTCTCGTCACGCTCACGTTCTGCCTTGCGGTCCTGCTCAAGCTGCGACTGGTACTTGCGGATGAGCGGCATCTGGTACTGGGCTTCCAAGTCGTAGAGCTGCTGGCTCATGCCGACCTGTTGGTTGCATTCTGCCATGATGGTGGCGATGCGAATTTCCTCTTCGGAGGCTGGCGCATTCGTTCCCCCGCTCTTGCTATCTTCCTCAGCCAGCGGGGATTCCTCGGCTACCGACCCTGCCTTATTGGGGGTGAGCCCCCGGTTTGAGACGCACTGCTTCCACTTCTCTTCGAGCTCGCGGTGTAGCGTGCTACCGTAAACGGCGCTGCCTGCCTCGGTGGAGATACGACTGTATGTGGACTGCACGTCGTTCTCGGGCCTCTTACCTTCGGGAACCGCGGCGTCCAGGGTCTCGCGGGCCTTGTCATCACATTCGATGATGAGCCTCTCCTCGGGGCTGAGGCTTGCCCCTGGGGTGACGGAGATGGGAGGTTTGGCGTTGGGGTCTCGCTTCTGAAAACCGTACTTCTTGGCGTATTCGACGTTCCAGGGACCGTACTTTCGGCCCGGATCGCCACTCGGCGCGCTTTCAGATTGGGGAGCTTGGTCGGGGTCGGTGTAGCTCTGCCCGTGTTCGGCGTAGCACTGCTTAATGGCAATCTGAAAGGCCGTGTATTCGTAGTGAGTGCCCTCGTAGTAGGGGGGGTAATCGTCCAGGGGCATCTTTACGATGTCTTGCTCCGCGTCGAAGATGGCGTGGACGCTTTCGTCACGTTCCAGCGGCGGGTTGAAGAGCGAGCATGCGCTCAGCGGGAGCACGCCGATGCAGAGCAGGGCGCCCGTGGCGAGCAGGCGGCGGTTATGGGACTTCATCGTCAAACTCCTTATCGTGAGAGTGAGTTGTACACCACATTACACTTTTCGTGCCTTGTCGCGCCCGAATTTCGGGGGGGGTGCACCCAAAAATTTTTGCGCACCCACTCATCTGCCGAGAGCTGCATCCTCTGCGGGAATATCATCCGCGGGAATATCCTCCGGAGGCATAGAAAAATCCCCCGAACTTCTCAGCAGAGAAATCCGGGGGATTTTCAATCAGCTATATGCTACTTGGTCGGCAGTTCAGCCAGTTCGGTAGCGTCGTGAGCCTCGGGGATGTGATCCACGTGCAGACGCTTACGGAAGACCCAGTAGGTCCAAGCCTGGTAGACGAAGACGACCGGCAGACCAAGGCAGGTCACGAAGGTCATAACGCCCAGGGTGTACTCGGAGCTGGATGCGTTCGCAATGGTGAGCGAGTATGCCGGGTCCAGGGTGGAGGGCAGAACGTTCGGGTACATTGCGGTGAAGATTGCCAGCGCGCCGAATGCGAGGAACACGGACAGACCAGCGAAAGCGCGACCCTCACGGCCACCCTTTGCGGAGATCCAAGCAATCAGAACAGCAACCACAGCCAGGATGGTGCACAGCCAGGAGACGCCGTTACCGGTGGTGAAGTCCAGAGCCAGAACCCATGCAACGATCGGCAGCAGCAGGACGGGAGACCAGCGTACCAGGGTGTTGCGGGCACGGTCGCGGATATCGCCGTCGGTCTTCAGAGCGATGAAGGCAAGACCCTGAACCAGGGAGAAGCCAACGAAGCCCAGACCGCCGAGCAGAACCGGCAGGGAGACCCAAGCGAAGGCGCCGCCGACGCGGTCGCCGTTGTCGTTGATGGGCAGACCCATGGAGGTCAGACCGAGCAGAGCACCGACGAGCAGTGCGATACCGAAGGAGGAGACGGACAGAGCGATGTTCCAGTTACGAATCCACTTCTCGTCGTTCTTCTTACCGCGGTATTCAATTGCGACCACGCGCAGAATCAGGAAGACCAGCGCGAGGGTCAGGGGGATGTACAGAGCCGAGAAGAGGGCTGCGTACCAGATGGGGAATGCTGCGAAGATAGCAGCACCGCCGGACACAATCCACACCTCGTTACCGTCCCAGACGGGGCCGATGATGTTCAGCAGCAGACGACGTTCCTTCTCGTTCTTGGTGAACTTGGAACCCATCAGCATACCGACGCCCAGGTCGAAGCCGTCGAGGATCAGGTACATGATGAGGAAGACGCCAATGGCGACAAACCAGAGGGTGGGCAGGCCAGGCTGACCGGCAAAGATATTGAAATCAAAGTTCATGGTGAATCAATCCTTACCCGCCTAGTAGGCGAACTCCAGCACATCGCGCTTGGACTTGTCGTTGGACTCGTCCTCGTGGTGCGACTGAACCAGCTCGGGCATTGCTGCCACGACGCCGGCCTTGACGTACTTGATGAGCAGGTAAACCTCAACCACCATCAGCACACCGTAGAGCAGGCCCAGGGTGAGCAGGGAGAAGAGGATTTCTTCACCGGAAACACCCGGGGAGATAGCTGCTGCGGTGAACAGGTGAATCGAGGGATCACCCTGAAGGTTCGGAGCCACAACGAAGGGCTGGCGGCCCATTTCGGTGAAGATCCAGCCGAGGGAGATGCCGAAGAAGGGAGCCAGGATGGACCAGACTGCAACGTTCTTGAGCAGCTTGGACTCGGGGACGGTGCCCACGCCCTTCTTACGGGTTACCCACAGTGCGTAGATGTAGAAGGGCAGAACGATGCCGCCGAGGCCCATCATGCCACGGAAGCCCCAGTAGGAGACCTCGAGGGAGGGCAGGTAGTCGATCTTCTGACCTGCGCGCTCACCGTAGAGCGGGTTGTTGGGCAGGTTGGTACCGAACTTAGCTTCGTACTCGGGCAGCAGGGTCTGGATGCCCTTCACCGGGGTGTCGAAGTTGTCGTGTGCCAGGAAGGACAGCACGCCGGGAACCTCGATGACGGGGGTGATCTTGTCACAGCTCTGAGCGCCGAGCTCACCGACGGTCAGAACGGAGAAGGAGGTGCCGTCGTGGCACGCAGCTTCTGCAGCAGCCATCTTGAGGGGCTGCTCGTGGATCATCATCTGTGCCTGAATGTGACCGGATGCGCCGATACCTGCGAAGGCAACGAGGCCCACAACAGCGCCCAGGCGCAGGGACTTGAACCAGACCTGGAAGTCAGTCTTGTCGCGTGCGCCCTTGTCGGACTCACCAACAACGACCTTGCCGTCAACGACCTTGTCGATGCCGTCCTTGCGGCGGCGCCACAGCTTGTACCATGCGATACCAACCAGGAAGCCACCAGCAACCTGGATAGCCGAGGTGATGACGTGCGAGAAGGTCACCCATGCGAGGGGGTTCAGCAGCACAGCGCCGATGTCGGTCATTCGGGGACGACCGTCAATCATTTCTGCGCCAACGGGGTGCTGCATCCAGGAGTTTGCAACCAGAATGAAGAATGCAGAAATCCAGGAGCCGAGGACTGCCATGAACAGCGAGAATGCGTGTACAGCAGGCTTGAGGCGGTCCCAACCGAAGATCCACAGACCCAGGAAGGTCGACTCAACGAAGAAGGCGAAGAGGCCTTCCATTGCCAGCGGAGCGCCGAAGACGTCGCCGACGAAGCGGGAGTATTCGCTCCACGCCATGCCGAACTGGAATTCCTGAACCAGACCGGTGGCCACACCCATTGCGAAGTTAATGAGGTACAGCTTGCCCCAGAACTTCGTCATGCGCTTGTATTCGTCCTTCTTGGTACGAACATAGCGAATGTACAGGTAGGTCACAACAAGGCCCAGACCCAGAGTCAGCGGAACCATGAAGAAGTGGTAGACGGTGGTAATACCGAACTGCCACCTACCAAAATCAAGGGGATCCATTGATAGGTCCTTACTATGTGTGTACTTAATGTGTGTTTGTGCCAGATTTCGGGTAGTCCGCCATCGATGGAGGGCATACGAGAGTTACTGACACACTGTCTCTCATGCTTCTAAGGTACAGGGTTTTCTTGAGAAGCTGTGAGTACGCTGTGCATAGTATGGACGTTTATTGTTTGACGTTTCGCTAAAGGTACCTCGAACGTTATCCCCCGGGGCGGGGGTGGTTTGAGGGTTGGAACACGGAGGGGCTGTGTGGGTCTGAGAGGCACTTTCAGAACCGCGGTAAAACTTTGCAGTTTTATGCAGTTTATGCAGATTTTTGATGACACATTCTCGGAATATGACAGGCGCCTCAAGTAGTACTTAAGGCTTAAATTTGCATGATTTATGCTGAATTTACGCGGATTTCAGAGAATCAACGTGACTATTCTCACATAAAATTCCTGGATTGTGACACGCTAGTCACACACTCCCCCGCAGGTTACATATCGATGTTCTCGGTATCCAACTGATGCGCACCGGCAATGATGAACTCCTTACGGGGAGCCACCTCAGAACCCATCAACAGGGAGAACGCACGCTCGGCAGCCTCCGCATCCTCAATGCGAATACGGCGCAACATGCGATGACGCGGATCCATAGTGGTCTCAGCCAACTGGTCGGCGTCCATCTCACCCAGACCCTTATAACGCTGAATGGGTTCCTTATAGGACACGCCCTGCTCCTGCAAAGAATCCAGAAGCTCGTGCAGCTGCTTCTCCGAGTAGGTGTACACCATCTCGTTCGGCTTGCCGCGGCGCACCACCTCCACGCGGTGCAGGGGCGGGACCGCGGCGTACACGCGACCCGCCTCAATCAGCGGACGCATGTAACGGTAGAACAGGGTCAGCAGCAGGGTACGAATGTGGGCGCCGTCCACGTCCGCATCGGTCATCATAATGACCTTGCCGTAGCGAGCAGACTCCAGGTCAAAAGTACGACCCGAACCGGCACCAATCACCTGAATCAGCGCCGCACACTCGGCGTTCGCGAGCACATCGGTCACCGAGGCACGCTGAGTGTTCAGGATCTTACCGCGAATCGGCAGCAGGGCCTGGTACGAGGAAGAACGCGCCAGACGCGCAGTACCCAGCGCCGAGTCACCCTCCACAATGAACAGCTCAGAATGCTCAACATTGGTCGAACGGCAATCCACCAGCTTAGTGGGCATGGACGAAGACTCCAGCGCGGTCTTACGGCGCTGAGTTTCCTTGTGGATGCGCGCCGAGACGCGGGTCTTCATCTCAGAGACGACCTTCTCGCACAGAGCGGTCGCCTGAGCCTTCTCAGCACGCGCGGTCGACTCCAGGCGCGCCTTCAGCGCATCACCCACGACCTTCGACACGATCTGACGAACCGCGGGAGTACCCAGAATCTCCTTGGTCTGACCCTCAAACTGCGGCTCGGCAAGACGCACGGTCAGCACGGCGGTCAAGCCGGCGAGTACGTCGTCCTTCTCGATCTTGTCGTTACCCACCTTGTACTTGCGGGCGTTATCGGCAAGGTGCTTGCGCATCACGCGCAGCAGGCCCTGCTCAAAACCGGTCGTGTGGGTGCCGCCCTTGGGGGTGGCAATAATGTTCACGAAGCTACGGACCGTCGTCTCGTAGCCAATGCCCCAGCGCAGCGCCACGTCCACTTCGCAATCGCGTTCCACATCGGTCAGCTGCGAGCGGCCGTCCTCACCGAGCACGGGCACGGTCTCGGTGAAAGAGCCGCTACCGCTAAAACGCCAGGTGTCAGTAATGCGCTCATCGTGCGCCAGGAAATCGACGAACTCGCTGATGCCGCCGTCGTACTGGAAAACTTCCTCGTGGGGCTCCAGCTCACCGGGGGTGCCGGGCAGGCGGCGCTCATCGCGGATGCAAATACGCAGACCCGGAATAAGGAACGCGGTCTGGCGCGCGCGAGCAGCCAAGTCCTCGTAGCTGAACTTGGCGTCGGGGGTGAAAATCTGCGGGTCAGCCCAGTAGCGCACACGGGTGCCGGTCACGCCACGCTTCGCCTTGCCCACAATCTGCAGGGCGTCAGTGCCCTCGGTTGCGGGAGTGAACGGATCATCGGGCTTGGGGGCGCGGCCGGACTCAAAGTGGCCGGGAATGCCGTGGCGGAAAGACATCTGGTAGGTCTTAGAACCGCGATCCACCTGCACGTCCAGGCGGGAGGACAGAGCGTTCACCACGGAAGCGCCCACACCGTGCAGACCACCGGATGCGTTATAGGAGCCGCCGCCGAACTTGCCGCCGGCGTGCAGCTTGGTAAACACAACCTCCACACCGGACAGACCGGTGCGCGGCTCAATATCGGTCGGGATACCGCGGCCGTCGTCGCGCACCTCAACCGAACCGTCACGGTACAGAATCACCTGGATGGACTGACCGAAACCGGCGAGCGCCTCATCCACCGAGTTGTCGATAATCTCCCAGAGGCAGTGCATCAGGCCGCGGGAGTCGGTGGAGCCAATGTACATGCCCGGGCGTTTGCGTACAGCTTCCAGACCTTCCAGCACGGAGAGGTGACGGGCGGTGTAGTTCGAAGACGCCACGGGAATCCTTTCGGCAAGTGATGACTGTGTGCAAGTGATGACTGTGTGTTTAGCGCGGCAAGCTCGCGGAGGGGAGAAAGAAACGCCCCGGCTTGCGCTCATGGTGCTCTAAGTTTCTATTCTATCGTGGCTTGTTGCCCGCTTCTGTCTGTACCGTCATTCGGCTCTGCCGAGAGGATGCAACAGCAGAAAAGCACCAGCTGCCACTCCCCTATGGAGTAGCAGCCGGTGCATGGGTATCTGAATTTTTAGGGTGGGCTTTTGAGGTATCCAGTCTGAGCACCTCACAGCTGAGGCACTCCCCTAGCGCGCATCACCCTAGTGCGCATCACCCGAGGCTCGCGAGGAGCTCTCGTGACGGTTCGTGACCATGATATTGGACTTGAAGTAGAACTCTTCGGGAAGCTCATTCGTGACCGGGCCGTGCGGGAACTCGCTGAGCTTCGGCACAAAGTACCAGTCCATCAGCTCGCCGCTGCTCTGCTTGAGCACGCGGCGTTCCCTCATGGCGTGGCGTACCTTGCGGCGCAGGTGGGTGCTGTCTTTCAGGGTGCTGGTGAAGACCCACGGGGTCTCGTAGCCTTCGGTAATCATGCCGAAGGTGATGCGCAGGTTGCCGTTCTCGTCGGCATCCATCGTGAAGTCGCCGTCGGCGATGTCGGTGAAGGCGAGCATCCAGCTGTGTCGGCGTTCGTAGCTTTCGCGGGTGGTCTGCAGCGCCGCAATGATGCGGTGGTCGACCAGCAGCTCCACCTTACGTTCGGTGATTTCACCCAGACGCGCGTAGGAGCCGAAGGCGCGGTTCGCGCCGCTGCGGCGAGGCCACTTCGTCACCGCACCGTGCGGCACCTCCCCCGCAAAGGTGAAGGGGCCGGTAATGGTGCCGGGCAGACGCAGACGTTCAAAAGGCGCAGTCGGCAGGAAGGTCGTCAGCAGCTGATCGGAGCTCACCGACTTACCCCAGCGCGCCATCTCAAAGATGGTCGGTTCGGGGCCCACCGGGTAGAGGCGCGGCATCTTGCGGCCGAACTCGTCAAAGCCCTCAATAAACTCACCGTTGGAGCTGTACCCGGGCATGGTCGCACCGAGCGGGCGAGTCCACGAACCCGAGTACGGCTTGGTCAGGTGCGGGTTTTCCACCGGAAGAATGCTGGTGCGAGCGCCCAGGTAGGCGGGCATACGGGACAGGTTGCGCCAGGCGAACTTCGCGGCGACCGCCTCGCGCCACCACATCGGGCGTTTGCCGGGAGTCTGACCGCCCAGACAGTGCATGAGCAGCCAGAATCCAGCCCAACCGAGGCAGCCTGCGGCAACCACCCAGAAAATAATGGTCAGCACGGTGTGCAGGGTGCCGGTCGCCCAGATATTCGTGGCAATCAGAGCCATAAACGCCACCCACGCCGCCATGACGTACGGGCCGAGCGTAATCATCGGATCGACCACCTTCACGGCGGCAATGACGCGGCGGTTCAGTCCGCGCCACACGTAGGAGTACGCCCAGCAGCCGGCGGCAAGGGCGAGTGCCATCAGCAGAAGAAGGATGAGCATCGGTGTGTCTCTTTCGCTGCAGGTTTTATACCGCGGTCGGTGACAGCAAGCATCGGGCAGATGCCCTGTTGACAGATGCACCGTTGAAATGCTCTTCAACAGCAAAACTCGCCTGCCGAAGGTACCTTCAGCAGACGAGTTCTTTGGTGTCACTAACCTTGAGGTAAAGCTTCTCTACCTATTGTGCCTTTAATTGGTATTCCCGTGGGGGATTTTAGCCGCGGTGTACGAATAAATCGCACCCGCCCCTCCGCCAGGAAGATACCCGGCAGATACCTGCAACTCGGTACAGCGAGCAAGCTATAAGTTCCCCAGCGACAGTTTTATGCCAGCGCCGCCGCAATCTGAGGAATTAGCGCCTCAAAAGCACGCGCACGGTGGCTAATCGAGTTCTTAATCTCGGCGGGAATCTCAGCGCAAGACTTGCCAGCGTACTGACCCTCATACAGGGCATTCTCACCGTTCAGCTCCACGGGGCGCAGAATCGGGTCGTAGCCGAAGCCGCCCTCCCCCGCCGGTGCGGTCAGCAGCTCGCCGGGCAACTCGCCGTACTCAACCGCCTCAAAACCGTTCGGGGAAGCAACCGACGCCGCGCAGCAGAACTTCGCGCCGCGGTGCTCGGCAGAAATATCGCTCAGCTGAGCCAGCAGCAGGTTCAGGTTCGCGGTGTCATCACCGTGATTACCCGCCCAGCGTGCCGAGAAAATACCGGGAGCGCCGCCGAGCACATCCACCGACAGACCCGAGTCGTCAGCAATAGCAATCAGGCCGGTTGCCTGAGCAACCGCACGAGCCTTCAGCAGGGAGTTCTCGGCGAAGGTCACGCCGGTCTCGGGAACGTCGGGTGCGTTCACACTGGCTGCGTCCACAACCTGGGTGTCAACGTCCAGGCCGTCAATGTGGCCGCGCAGAATCTCGCGCAGCTCCTTGAGCTTGCCCTTATTGTGGCTTGCCAGAACAATCTTTGCGTCTGCCATGGTTTCTCCTTTGCAGCAGGTGCACACGGCGCGGGGTGGGGCGCCGTGCGGGTTAGTCGTTCTTCAGCGCCTCACGCTGAATCTGAGCCAGCTCTGCGGTGCCTTCCAACGCCAGGTCGAGCAGGCTGTTGAGCTCGTCGCGGTCGAAGGGCGCGCCCTCGGCGGTGCCCTGAACCTCAACGAACTTGCCACTGCCGGTGACGACCACGTTCATGTCGGTCTCGGCGCGCACGTCCTCGGTGTAGGGCAAATCCAGCATGGGGGTGCCGTCAATAATGCCCACCGAAATTGCGGACACCGAATCGATCAGCGGGTTCGCCTTAGCGGGCAGAATCTTCTGCTCCTTCGCCCAAGAAATAGCGTCAGCCAGCGCCACGTACGCGCCGGTAATGGAAGCGGTGCGGGTGCCGCCGTCAGCCTGCAGAACGTCACAGTCGAGCACGATGGTGTTCTCGCCCAGCTCGTCCATGTTGATGACCGCACGCAGGGAGCGACCAATCAGGCGAGAAATCTCGTGGGTGCGGCCGCCCACGCGGCCCTTCAGCGACTCGCGCGAAGAACGGGTGTTGGTGGCGCGCGGCAGCATCGCGTACTCGGCGGTCACCCAGCCCTTACCTTCGCCCTTGAGCCAGCGCGGCACGCCCTCGGTGAAGGATGCGGTGCACAGCACGCGGGTGTTGCCGAACTCGATGAGGGCGGAACCCTCAGCGTTGCGGGACCAGCCGCGGGTAATGGTGATGGGGCGCAGTTCGTTGAGGGCGCGGCCGTCTTCGCGGGTTGCAGTCATGGGTTCTCCTTGAATCTGTCTGCAGGATTTATGTCTGTCTGTTGAATCTATGTCGAAAAGTGGGCGGGGCTGAGCACAGTTTGTACTAGCCCAGCTTGTTTTAGCCCAGCTCGGGTTTGGCCTAGTCCAGCTCGGGTTTGGTCTAGTCCAGCTCGGGCTTGGGCAGCGCAATCGCGGTGTTCAGCGGCGGATCGAGCACCTCCACCACGTTCAGGGTGGACGTGACCGGGTGAGCCTCCGTCGGGCGCGGGTAGATGCGGTAGCTTGCCGCCATTTCGGCAATGCCGACCGGGCCGGAGAAGGCGCTGCGCGCCTCCGCGCGGGCGATGTCCGGGTCGTTCCACACGGGCAGGTGGGTCAGCAGCAGGTTACGCACGCCCGCCTCCGTGGCGGCCTCGCCGGCGCGCTTGCCGGTCAGGTGAATACCGCGCAGGGCGTCGTCGCGACCCTCCTGGTATGCCGCCTCGCAGAGGAACAGGTCGGCGCCGCGCGCAGCCTTGACCAGGCCCTCGCACAGGTCGGTATCGCCCGAGTACGAGAACACGGTGTGGCCCTCGCGGTCGTTGCAGGTGATGCGCAGCGCGTACGGGTCCTTCGAGGGGTGAACCACGCGGAACGGCTCCACGCGGAAGGGACCAATCTGCACGGGCTCACCCTCAGTCCAGGTGTGGTACTCGAACTCGGTGCTCATGCCCGGATCGGGGTCCAGGCCGTGAGTTGCCGAAAGGTACTCGTTAATCGCGGCGGGACCGTACAGCGGAATGCGGCTCTTGGGCCAGCCGCGCGGATCCCACTTGACCGCCACGTGCAGGCCGGACAGGTCGATGCAGTGGTCCGGGTGCAGGTGCGAAATTAGAATCGCGTCGATATCGCTCAGGTCGATATGGCGCTGGAGCATGCCGAGGGAGCCGTTGCCCATGTCCATGATGATGCGCCAGGTTCGACCCGCGAAGTCCGTGGCGGTGAGCATGTAGCAACTAGCCGGTGAGACGGGGCCGGGAAAGGAGCCCGTGCAACCGATAACGGTTAGACGCATGAGGTGTCGTCCTTAGGGGTGGTGCCGGAAAATTCGGTGCCCGCGACAGTGTGTGCTGCCTCTGCAGGGTCTGCCGATTCGTCGAGGGTGATGTTGCGGTGTGCCGCAAGCATTTCGGGGGTAATGGCGGCAAGCGAGCCAGTCGGATAGCGTTCCGCCACGGAACTGGTGTGGCGCACGTTGGTAACCTCGGGGCCGAGGAAGCGGCGTGCCAGCTGCGAGAACGTCTCAGATTCGCCGGTGGCAAGGAATTCGTGGTGCGGGTTTTCCTCGGGGACCGGGCTCTCAATGGCGAGGTTGAGCAGTTCGCGGTACACGTCCTTCGCGGTCTCATCCGCGGAGGACACCAGGGTGACATCCTCACCCATAATGTAGGAAATCACGCCGGCCAGCAGCGGGTAGTGGGTACAGCCGAGCACGAGGGTGTCCACGCCAGCGTCCTTGAGCGGCTGCAGGTACTCGCGGGCGGTCTCCAGCAGCTCGGGGCCGGAGGTAATGCCCTTCTCCACGAACTCCACGAAGCGCGGGCATGCCACCGAGTACACCTCAAGGTTCGGGGTAATCGCGAAAGTGTCCTCGTAGGCGCGGGAGGTGACGGTCGCCTCCGTCGCGATCACGCCGATCTTGCGGTTGCGGGTTGCGGCGAGCGCACGGCGGGCGGCGGGCTGAATCACCTCGATGACGGGGATGCCGTACTGGCGGGTGTAGCGTTCGCGGGCGTCGCGGAGCACCGCTGCGGAGGCGGTGTTGCAGGCGATGACGAGCATTTTCACGCCGGAGTCGACGAGTTCATCCATGATGCGTAGCGCGTTGGCGCGTACTTCTGCGATTTTGAGGGGGCCGTAGGGGCCGTGGGCGGTGTCGCCGACGTAGATGATGCGTTCGTGAGGCAGCTGGTCCATGATGGCGCGTGCCACGGTGAGTCCGCCAACGCCGGAGTCGAAGACGCCGATGGGTGCCGCGGCGGTGGGGCCTACGGGCGCGGGGCTTCCCCAGGGGGTGCGGGCACGGTAGGGATTGGTTGCATCAATGCTGTCACTCATGTGTCACCTACACTTCGTTATCGGTCGGGTACCACGTTCTATGCTAACTCGCTAAGGTTACCCTTTTAGTCCGTTGAGCGGTTAGATGAGTCGAGAACCACCATTATGTGGTTGTATATGACGATAGTTTGAGGGGTAATTCGAAAAATTCGTTCTATTCTTGCTCGTCTGCCCCGCCAGGTGCTCCGCCGGGTGCTTCCTATTCTTCGTCGTCCAGGCCGTCGAGCATGGCGAGCATGAGCGAGTCCTGAACCCAGGAGACGAAGTTGTACACCACTGCCATGTACTCTTCTTGGGTTTCGATTTCGGAGGGGTCGGTGAACGCCGCAATGTCTTCGGCGGTGTCTTCGTCCACGATGTAGAGGCGGTCGGCGAGCACCAGGCGAATATCGCCGAGCGCGGCAGCCCAGGCGCGGGCGTGCTCCTCATTCAGGCGCAGGTCGCTGGATTCAATGTCGAAGGCGAGCATGGCGAGGTTCGCGCGTTTAGCTTCGCGCAGGTCGCGTTCGGTGTAGCGGCGGTATTCGGTGGCGGCCTCGTCGTCGCTACTTGCGGCGGGTAGCAGGCGTGCTACGGCACTGTCGGCGGGGATGGTGGGGTTTTCGGTGATGCCGACCAGCGCCTCCAGCGGGTCGACGGTGCCGCCGTCGGCGGTGGTATCTGCCGGGCGCAACAGCGCGCGCACGTCTTCGGCGAGTTCGCGGATCAGGTCGCGTTCGGCGGGTTCGAAGGAGGCGGTGTAGCCTCCGGGGGTGCGGCGGAAGGGTCGCGCCATTAGTTTTCTACTTTCTCGAAGGTTGCCAGCAGACCCCAGGCGTGCATTGCCTGGGTGTGTTTTTCGGCGTCTTCGCGCGAGCCGGTGAAGACGATTGCCTTGCCGTTGTTATGCACCTGCAGCATGAGCTCTTCTGCGCGGGCGCGGGAGTAGCCGAAGTGACTGCGGAAGACGTAGGACACGTAGGTCATGAGGTTGACGGGGTCGTTCCAGACGATGACTTTCCAGGGGGTGTCTGTGGCGAGGATGTTCTCCAGGGCGGTGTCGAGGTCGGTGTCCTCGAGGGTTCCGGTGGAGAGGGTCACGGCGGTAGTGTTCATTGGTTTCCTTTGCGGCCGGTTCCCTTTGATTATACGGGCGGGTATGTGTTGCCCCTGTGTTGCCTCTGTATTGCTCTGGTGTTCGTCCTGCGCTACTGCGGTGTTCGTCCTGTACTGCTCCCGCACAGAGTGCTGGTAATTTGTCATACTACAGTACTTAGAGTCAAGAATACTTTATGTAGTGATTGACACGCCGACTCAAGAGGAAAAATACCCTAATCCCCCACTACAATAAACACATGGCTACTACTTCCCTTCTCACCGACCACTACGAACTGACCATGCTCCAGGCGGCACTCGCCTCCGGCGCAGCCAACCGTAAGTGCACCTTCGAAGTCTTCACCCGCCGCCTGCCCGCAGGCCGCCGCTACGGCGTCCTCGCAGGCACCGGCCGATTCCTCGAAGGCCTCGCTAACTTCCGCTTCAACGACGAAGAACTCTCCTTCCTCTCCTCCCGCAACATCGTCAACAAAGAGACCCTCTCCTACCTCGAATCCTTCACCTTCAGTGGCAACATCCGCGGCTACGCAGAAGGCGAAGCATTCTTCCCCCACTCCCCCGTCCTGCAGGTCGAAGGCACCTTCGCCGAAGCGTGCGTCCTCGAAACCTACCTGCTGTCCATCCTGAACTTTGACTCCGCCGTGGCGAGCGCCGCCTCCCGCATGAGCGCAGCCGCAGGCAACCGCCCCTGCCTCGAAATGGGTTCGCGCCGCGCCCACGAACGCGCCGCCGTCTCCGCCGCACGCGCCGCCGTTATCGCCGGCTTCGCGGGCACCTCCAACCTGGAGGCTGGCCTGCGCTACGGCCTGCACACCATCGGCACCAGCGCCCACGCGTTCACCCTGCTGCACGACAGCGAACGTGAAGCGTTCGAGGCGCAGCTGCGTTCCCTCGGCGCCCGCACCACCCTGCTCGTCGACACCTACAACGTGGACGAGGCGGTCCGCCTCGGCGTGGAACTCGCGGGCGAAGAGCTTGGCGGCGTGCGCCTGGACTCCGGCGACCTGGTTGCCACCGCGGCACGTGTGCGTGAACTGCTCGACTCGCTCGGCAACACCCACACCAAGATCACCGTCACCAGCGACCTGGACGAGTACGCCATCGCATCCCTGGCAGCAGCACCCGTGGACTCCTACGGCGTGGGCACCAAGCTGGTCACCGGTTCCGGCGCGCCGACCTCCTCCATGGTGTACAAGGTTGTTGAGCGTGAGAACTCCGCCGGTGAAATGCAGCCGGTCGCTAAGGCGTCGGCTGGCAAGGCGTCCATCGGTGGCGCCAAGCGTGCGGCCCGCCGCCTCAACAGCATGGGCATTGCGACCGCCGAGGTTCTGGGCACCCACGAGGACCCGAACCTGCTCGAGGGCACCCGCCCGCTCATGGTGGACTTCGTCCGCAACGGCGAGCTGCTCCCCGGCTTCACCGGCGAGGAAGGTGTGCGCCGCGCAACCGCCCGCCACGTAGCATCCCTGGCTGAGCTTCCCGAAGCTGCCCACCGCCTCTCGGAGGGTGAGCCGATCATTCCGACCGAATTCATCTAAACCACCCTTCTGAGATACTGTTTTCACCTGGCGAATCTTCACCTGGCGAATCAGAGTGAAAACTCATTCCTACTTGTAAAGGACAGACATGTCTAAGGCACTGATTATTGTTGACGTGCAGAACGATTTCTGCGCCGGCGGCGCCCTCGCCACCGAGCGCGGTGCGGACGTTGCCGCGCTGATTAGCGAATACGTGGAGAACAACCACCACCGCTACGACGCGATTGTCGCCACCCAGGACTGGCACATTGAGCCGGGTTCGCACTTCTCTGAGACCCCCGACTACGTTGACTCCTGGCCGGTGCACTGCGTGGCGAAGAGCGAAGGCGCGCAGATTCACGAGAACCTGGACACCGACTACATTGAGGCGTACTTCCGTAAGGGCCGCTTCGAGGCAGCGTACTCGGGTTTTGAGGGTCTTCTCGCTCCCGAGGATGAGGTCGCAACCGGTGAGCACGAGCCTGGTGCGGATGCGTCCGAGGACGGCCCGCAGACTCCCCTGTCGGAGTGGCTGGATGAGCGCGGTATCGAGTTCGTCGACGTTGTTGGTATCGCCACCGATTATTGCGTGTCGGCAACCGCTCGCGATGCAGTCGATGCAGGCTACGGGACTCGCGTTCTGGTTGACCTGACCGCGCCCGTGCACGAGGACAAGCTCGACGACGTGGTTGCCGAGCTTGAAGGTGAGGGCGTCGAGGTGGTTGAGGTTCTCTAACCTCCACTATCGTTTGAGGTAACTCGCCATTTCAGGCGGGCGCTGAAGATACAGAGACCTTGAAGATGCAGAGAGCTTGAAGGCACAGAGGCGGGGAGCCTGGGATAGTACATCCC
>OJLC01000040.1_pt1 | contig 51676 bp, 38 predicted proteins | sample 1596841 | NCBI WGS metagenome assembly OJLC01 (sample SAMEA3904705, study PRJEB24821) | metagenome | biome: Builtin; feature: hospital; material: surface | place: USA | collected 2013-09-25 | reverse complement strand
GGGATAGTACATCCCAGGCTCCCCGCCTCTAGCATGCCCATAACCTAGCGTGCCTGCAACCAGCCGAGGTCATGAAACCTCGGCGGTCAGGTAGCCGATTGAGCCGCTTACTTGAAGCGGACCTCCGCCATGCCGTTCACGCGCACGTTCGGGCCGGCCGGCGCCTCCTTAGTGCCAACAATCGCACCGTTACGCACGCTCGGCGCCAGGTAGGATCCGCCTGCACCACCGGCGCCGCCCTGCTGAACGTAGCCGACCGCGCGGCGCGGGTTCTTCGGGTTGTTGCACCACTGCTGCGAGATGATGATTGCCGAAACCGCGTTCGCCACGCCGGAGCCGCCACCACCGTAGCCTGCACCGCCGCCAGCAGACACCACGGTCTGGTAGCCGAAGAAGTTCTTGCTGATGGTGATGCTGGTGGTTCGTGCGGTTGCGGTGCCGGTCAGGTTCGCGGGGTCGTTCTTGTCGTACTGGTAGGCGTACGCACCTACGCCGTCCGCACCGTTTGCGTTGAAGCCGGTGCCGCCGGTTGCACCCGCGGTGCTGGTGCTGTGGATGATTTGCTTGTTCTGGGAGCCGAAGCCGACCAGGCCGTGGTCGCCGGTGGGCAGGCTATTGGGGATAGCACCCATGCCACCTCGACCGCCGGAGCCACCCGTGCCGGGGGTTGCGATGATCTGCAGGTTCGCCTCGACGCTGTAGGCGTCGCTTGCGGCAGCACCTTCATAGCCCATTGCGGCTTCTGCGTTGCCGCCGGAGCCGCCGCGCACCCATTCCAGGCCGCAGACCGGGCTGATGGCGTAGCTGGAGCCGGGCAGCGGTGCGGTGGAGCTGGAGTTACGCACGTGTCCACCGCCGCCACCTGCTGCGATAGCAACCACGGTGCCGTTAATCAGCAGTGCGGAGGAGCCACCACCGGATGCGGCGTAAATGCTGCGCTTGAAGTGGGTGTGGGGTGCACCGTCGCCCGCGGTGGGGTTGCCGTAGGTGCGGGGGTTTGCCGCGTCGATAATAGCCTTCGGACCTGCGGGAACGGTGACCCGAGCGGCGGAGGAGCCACCCTTACCGTAGCCTTCGCCGCCGGTTGCGGGCTTGGATTCGTTCCAGCTTGCGCCGTTGCGGGTGACGCGCTCGAGCACTCCGATGCCGCCTGCCGCGGCGACGATTTCTACGGTTGCGCCGGGGGTGACGCTGACGGTGCCGGTGACCTTGGCGCCGCATCCGCCCTGGCTGCGTGCCATGACGGTGCCGCCCGCGCCTCCGGTGAGGGTGAAGCTGAGTTCGCGTACGCCCGCCGGGACGGTGAAGGTCTTGACGGTCTTGCGGCCGTTTGCCTGTCCCTTGATGGTGTGGGAGGTGCCGGTCTGCGCGCCGTTGGCGGCGTATGCGGGTACGGCGGCGGAGGTTGCGATGATGGGCAGTGCCCAGGCTGCGCCGGTGAGGATGGTGCGGCGGGTGGGGTGTGCGTTGTGAGGCATGAGGTTTTCTTTCATGAGGGTTGAGGGTGCAGGTTGAGTAGAGTGAATAATTTACACATTTGTGCACTGAGTGCAATATTCATTTTCTAGAGTATAGACACCGAAAAACATTCTCAACTCGCCGCGCTATAACCTCGCCCAACCCGGCTTTTCCCGGGCATAGCGAAGGCCCGCAGGCATCAAAGTGCCTGCGGGCCTTCAGGTTGGCGCATTACTACCAACCTTTTCCTCAAAGCCATTGGTTTCATCGTTGAGACTCAACGAGACATCACTCAATGGCGTTCTCCGTGAGTGGCCAAAATACACCAAGAGACCACTCGCCAGAGAAGTACACAGTCCTCATGCCAGATATGCGCGGATGCGCCTCTGGGGGACTAAAATTTAGGGGCCGATTCTCCCGCTCCTGAGGAAAATTTCAGGAGTGGGAGAACCGGAGGGGCTAGTACTTAGCCCACCGAGCAACCCAAGAGGGGGACTCGGGTACGCATGCTATTAGGAGCGCTCGCAGAGGGTGACCTTCACGTAACCGGGGTTACGGACACCGGATTCCTTTGCAGGGTTGTTAGCGGAGGAGATAGAACCTTCAGCAACAGAGGGCGCGATGTAGGAGCCACCTGCGCCACCCGCACCAGCCTGAACCAGCGCACCAACATTCTGGCGGACACCACCCTTAGCAGCAGTGTTACCGTTCCACTTCTCACCAGTCAGAATCGAGGAGAGCGCGCGAGCTGCACCGGAGCCGCCACCACCGTAGCCAGCGCCACCACCTGCGGAGACAACAGTCTGGTGACCGTTGAAGCTCTTCTGAGCAGCGATAACCTCAAGGCCACCCTTTTCGTCACCCTTAACTACACCTGCAGCGATAGCTTCCTGGTTAGTGACGGGGATAGACTCACGCGGCTCGTCAGGGTGGTTATCAACCTGGTAGGAGTATGCGAAGACGCCGTCTGCACCCTTACCATCGAAGCCTGCACCACCCTGGTCGCCAGCAGTGGAGGAGCTGAAGATAACCTGGTTGTTCTGGCTCGTGAAGCCCAGCACACCGAAAACGTTAGCCAGAGCGTACAGGCGAGGCTTCTCGCCACCGGTACCACCGGTGCCATTGCCGCCGCCCTTACCGCCAGCGACCTCCATTGCAGAGGTGGGGGTACGCTTACCGGATGCATCCTTCAGGTGGGTGTACCAGGAGACAGAGGTCTCTGCGTCGCCACCGGTTGCCGCGGATGCACTAGCACCAGCAGGCAGAACAGAGATGTTCGAGGTGTCACCCAGAGTGGTAGTGCCAGTATCCTTCGCGTTAGGGTTGAAGAAGGGGTTGGGCTCAGTACCGATAACCTTACCTGCAGAATCCGTCTTATTACGCATCTTCTCCAGAACATTGTTGGTACCGGGCTGGGTACGGATACCCGCACCGCCACCGCCACCCGCGAGGGCAACAACCTTGCCATCGATGACCAGAGCGGAGGAGCCACCGCCGGAGCCACCGTACAGGGCTGCCTTCATATCGGAGTGAGGAGCGTACTTTGCGTCAACCAGAGCCTTAGCGTCTGCAGGCATCGCCTGAGCGTTTACGTCACCACCGTTACCGTAACCCTGACCACCCGTTGCGGGACGGGTAGCCCAAATCTTGTAACGCTTCTCTGCCGGAGTATCAGGCTTATTCTCTGCACCATCTACGCGCTCCAGGTAAGCCACACCACCGGCAGCTGCAACCAGCTCGATGACCTGGCCTTCCTTGACGGGAATCTCGCCCACAACGAGAGCACCGGAACCACCAGCGACAGACGAGGAACCGCCACCTGCACCACCGGCAACCTCAAAGCGAATCTTGTCAACCTTAGCGGGAACAGTGAACTTCTGAGTGTTCTTAGCACCGGAAGGCTGGCCAGAGATGTTGAACTTGGGAGCAGATGCGTACGCGCACTCAGTAGAGGAAGCGAAAGCGGGAACTGCAGCAGATGCTGCAACAACCGGAGCAGCCCATGCTGCGCCAGCGACAACCTTGCGGCGAGAAATGTTAGTAGACATGTATGTCCTTCGAGAGTGATATCTTGGGCACTCACTCTCACCAAGAACGCGGCCGATAAATCCACGCAGGGCAGACGCACACACAAAAGTGAAGATAGCGTGCAGAAGAGAGTGAATGCATGATGTTTCTATATAAGCGTCAGCCCCTGCACGCCCAGAAGATCAAAAACACATAGGTCAGCTTCAAAAGCACAGGGAAACCCAACACTTGGAGAAAGCATACCCCCCCCCCGTATGAGATTTTCAAGCGAAAAACGCACATAATCTTCCATAAACCCACTTTGACATGCAGTATTCAACCAGTACTTGAACTTTTATTCACACACATTTCTCCCCTAAATCCCTCTGGCGCATCTCCTTTAAACAACCTTCAGGCGATGTTTTTCTCAAATTAGGGGGCAAAAACCAACATTAAGTTTTTCAAGAACCACCTATTCCCACTATCTAGCCAGCTTATTTTTCCACGCATGTGCTTTTAAGCACCTGAGAGAACCTTCAGGTAAAAATCTCTAAAAGAACTACCGGTACCCTACATACGCGAGAAGCCCCGCGAGCGCACACACTCGCGGGGCTTTCCCCTATGTTCTATCCACGTTCTAGCGTCGGCCCACGAACCAGTCCGACAGCTTATCGATACGCGCCTGAATCTGCTCAGCAGAAGCCTGCGCGACCGCCGGGCCGCCACAAATCTTACGCAGCTCATTGTGAATCACGCCGTGCGGCTGACCCGAACGAATCGACCACGCCGCCACGTTCTTCGCCAGCTTATTGCGTAGCTCCTTCAACTGGCGGTGATCCACCACCGAAGGTGCCGCAGTCGCCGGGCGGCGTGCCGCGTGCTCACGCTGATGCGCTCGCAACAGCGTACCGACCTGTTCGGCATCCAGTAGGCCCGGAATACCCAGGAAGTCCTGCTCCTCCTCACTACCCACGGCAAGGTTGCCGGAGGCGAACTCGGCGCCGTCGAACAGCACACCGTGGAAGGACGCCTCGGAGCCGAGCGCCTCGAACTTGCCGCGTGCCAGCTGCTCGGAGGCGCGCTCCTCGCGGTTTGCTTCTTCGAGCAGGTGGTCGTCCAGGCCTTCAACCATGGGGTCGATTTCCTGGGGTGCGCCGCGGTCGAGGGCGTGGTCGCGTTCTACTTCCATGTCGTTGGCGAGCATCATCAGCTGCGGCACCGACGGCAGGAACACGGAGGCGGTTTCGCCGCGCTTGCGGGCACGCACGAAACGGCCAATCGCCTGGGCGAAGAACAGCGGAGTGCTGGTGCTGGTGGCGTACACGCCCACGGCGAGGCGGGGCACATCCACGCCTTCGGACACCATGCGCACGGCGACCATCCAGCGCTGCATGCCTTCACGGAATTCGTCGATTTTTGCGGAGGCTTCACGGTCGTCAGAGAGGATCACGGCGGGGTATTCGCCGGTGATTTTCTGAAGCTGTTCGGCGTAGGCTTTGGCGTCCGCGTGGTCGGTGGCGATGACGAGCGCACCGGCGTCGGGCACGGTGCGGCGCACCTCGGTCAGGCGCTTATCAGCTGCCGCGAGCACGGTCGGGATCCATTCGCCGTTGGGGTCGAGGGCGGTTCGCCACGCCTGGGAGGTGATGTCCTTGGTGAAGCCTTCACCGAGGTTTGCCGCCATTTCCTCACCGGCGGAGGTGCGCCAACGCATCTGGCCCGAGTACGCCATGAAGATGACCGGGCGCACCACGTGGTCCTTCAGCGCGGGGCCATAACCGTAAGAGTAATCTGCCTTGGAGCGGCGGATACCGTCATTGTCGACCTCGTAGGTGACGAACGGAATCGGGGAGGTGTCCGAACGGAACGGGGTACCCGTCAGCGCCACGCGGCGGGTCGCATCGTCGAACGCTTCACGCAGACCGTCACCCCAGGACAGCGAATCGCCGGCATGGTGAATCTCGTCAAAAATCACGAGGGTTTTCGTTTCCTCGGTGTTGCGGGCGTGCAGCTGCGGCTTATTCGCCACCTGCGCGTAGGTCAGCGCCACACCCTTGTAGTGGCGGCTGATGGTCACATCCGCGTTCTTGAAGTTCGGGTCAATGGGAATACCGACCTTCGCGGCGGCGTCTGCCCACTGCTTTTTCAGATGGTCGGTCGGCGCCACAACGATGAGCTGGCGGACCGTGCCGCGGTTGAATAGTTCCTTGGCGAGGGTCAGCGCGAACGTGGTTTTACCTGCGCCGGGGGTTGCAACTGCCATGAAGTCGCGGGGGTTGGTTTCGAAGTACTTCTGCATGGCTTCTGCCTGCCAGGCGCGCAGGCTGACAGAAGTACCCCAGGGGGCGCGGTCGGGGTATGCGGGGGAGAGCTTCGGCTTCACCATACTGTCGAATAGGGTGGGTTCCTCTGCGGGTGCGCTCATTCTCTCCTTCTTCCTCTTCTGCCTCTGCTGATTCCTTCCGCCGGCTCAGCGCAGGGCGCTCCTCCCCCCGTATGGAGGTGGTGGGCACTCTGGTGTTCCTAGTGCGCTGGTGTTCTTAGCACTCTGGCGGTCCGGGCACAGCGAGGTTAAATTCTAGCACCACATCCGCGGGTTGGGCCGGGCTGTGGTGCAAGAATTTGGTGCTCGTCAGCAAAGTCTCATGAGCGGTGTTGGGCCGTTGAGTCTTGCTGCTGCGGCGTGTTATTTATTCGTATTTATTCAGGCGTATCGCCCAGGTTGTATCGCCCAGGTTGTGTTGTCTGAAGCGTGTCGTCTGGCACGTATTATTCGCCGGAGCCGTTGTCGCCGTCGTTGCCGGGTGCAAGGCCTTCGTAGATTTCCTTGCACTGGGGGCAGACGGGGAACTTCTGCGGGTCGCGGCCGGGTACCCACATTTTGCCGCAGAGGGCGCGCACGGGTTCACCGGTCAGCGCCGATTCGAGGATCTTTTCCTTGCGTACGTAGTGGGAGAAGCGCTCGTGGTCGCCGGGCTCAGAAAGCTGGGTTTCTTCGCGTTCGAGCAGGGCGGTGCCGCCTGCGGTTCCGGGGCCAAAGGGGTCTTCGATACCTTCGATCGAGCTCATGTTTCTCCTTGATGATGAGGTGGGATACATAGGGTGAGGGGTGCCGCTGCACGGTTGGGTGATTGGCGCCTTCTCTATTTTAGTAGCAGTTGGGAGGTGCCGAGCCCCCGGGCGGTCAATATGGAGGCAGGCCACAGCTCAACCATAGACTCTTAGGTATTGCGGTGAGCTTCTTTCCGTCAGAAGTTCGGGGCTAGAATTTCGGGCGGCATAGAAGCATAGAAAAGGGGTTCCGCGCCAGGCGTAGTACCTAACACGGAACCCTTCTCTTTTATTCCTGATGTGCTGGAGCTTCGACTCTTGTTAGTTCGCCTGGAAGCGTGCCACGCGCTCCAGCATCTTGGAGCTGACCTTATCGTAGCGGTGACCGCCCCACGCCACGCCGCCCACGAGCAGTGCGGCACCAATCAGCAGCTGAATCAAGCCACCGTAGACGAGGGTCAGCACATCCTGCGTGCGGAAAATGTACACGACAACAGAGATACCGCCGGGCAGCGCGCTGAGCATCACCAAAACTATAGAGAGCATCAGCAGCAGTTGCTTAGCGAAGCCGTCAGTGTTCTTCGGGTTCTTGAACGGGTTAGCACCGGGAGGCGCCACGGGCGGGCTGATGAAGGTATCCATCACGCATCCCATGCCAGCCGCCGCGGCGAGCACGCCCAGCTGGTGCATCAGCACAATGGGGAAAAGCTCCAGGTGTCCATTTGCCGCTGAGGCGACGAACACCATCACCACTACGATCGGAACCATCAGGATGCTGTAACCCCAAAGACGGCCGATGCGGTCGTCAATACCGCGTAGCGGGGAGAGCACGTGTAGGCTGAATGCGGTGTTGTCGTAGGAGACGAGGTAGCACATGTAGTAGCCGGTGAAAACGGTGCAGAAGTACATCCAGAATCCGAAGAGTTGCATGACGCCGCTATTGATAATCTGGTTGGCTTCAGCCGCGTTGATGCCATTAAAATCAACATGAGTTTTAACGGACCCTACAGAGCTCAGGAACAGCGGCATACCCACCGTTAGTATCAGGTAAAGCATGGCGGTGCTTGCGGTCAGCAGCTGCAGACGGTTGTCTTTCAGGAATGAGTGCAGGGTTCGTGCCGCTACGGCGCCACGCGGGGTTGCGGGGAACCGTGCAAACAGGCCCAAATCACCTGCGGCGACTTCGGTTGCGCTGGCGTGGTGGGCGCTACCGCCCACATTCGCCATGGAGCGTACCAGGTTCTTACCCCACAGCCACCAACCGCCGACCAGGTAGACGAGGGTCAGAGCCAGGCAGCCAAGGGCAACACCCATATTGCCGGTCGCCATAAAGTAGGGCACAGCAAACGCGGAACCGAAGGGTGTCACGCCCAGCCACGGCAGGTAGGGCAGCACCTCTTCCCAGTGCTTGGTCAGGTAGGTTATCGTTCCACCGAAGATAAAGCCGGCGCTCATCATCAGTAGCATGGCAACGATCATCAGGGTGTTGGCGATGCGCGGGTTATCGTTCAGCGCCATGCCCAGGCGGTTAGCGAGGCGCGCCCACACCATGAGGTTCGCAAGGCCGAGCACGCAGCAGATGAGGTACACGACCAGCGCGAGCGGCTGCGATATAAACGTGATAGCGCCCAGCAGCACGGCAATGATGCTGGCGATACCGGGGATACCCACGAACCCGCCGAGGAACTGGCCCTTCTGAAGGGTGGAGGGTTTGATGGGGAAGAGCACGAATCGGCTCTCGTCCAGGGTGCCGTCCAGCCCGCTGAAGAAGATGGGGACGATAGCCCAGGCGAGCGCAATAACCGCGCCTACCAGGAGGGTTCCGAGCTGACCGTATTCGGGTACATCCGAGTTAGCGATAACGTATGCGGAGCCGAGGCCGAAGAGCATACCGCCTGCATAAAGCGCCGCAAAAATCAGGCCGATGAGCGCCCAGATGCTTCGGCGGAAGGAAGCGAGCACATACTGCCACTTTAGTGAGACGAGGTGCCCAACCATGACAATCCTTCCGAGGAGGTGCGGCCGCCGACCAGCTGCACGAATCGTTCTTCAAGGCTCATGCCGGCGCGTACTTCGTCGACGGTTCCGGCGGCGAGAATACGGCCGGAGTCCATGACGGCTACGTGGTCGCACAGGCGCTGAACGAGGTCCATCACGTGCGAGGAGATAATGACAGTTCCGCCGGATGCGACGAAGCCGCGCAGAATGTCCTGAATATTGGCGGCAGAAACCGGATCGACCGCCTCGAAGGGCTCATCCAGAATCAGCACGGAGGGTGCGTGGACAAGCGCGGCGGCGAGCGCAATCTTCTTGGTCATACCGGCAGAGTAGTCGGCGACGGCGCGGCCCGCAGCGTCGGTCAGGTCCATGGCCGCGAGCAGATCCTTAACGCGGGAGGCGACGGTTTCCTTATCGATTCCGTGCAGGTAGCCGGAGTAGGTGATGAGCTGCTCGCCGGTGAGCTTGTCGAAGAGGTGCACGCCGTCGGGCAGCACACCCAGGTGTGCCTTGGCTTTGAGCGGGTCGGCCCACATGTCGATGCCGCGCACGTATGCGGTGCCTTCGTTGGGCTTGAGCATGCCGGTGACCATGGAGATGGTGGTGGTTTTACCGGCACCGTTGCGGCCGACCAGTCCGTAGAAGGATCCGGAGGGGATATCCAGGTTGATGCGGTCGACGGCGACCTTCTGGCCGAATGCCTTGGTGAGGCCGCGAATTTCGATGGCGGGTCGAGCGCCTGCCGCCGGTGCGGTCTGCGGGGTGACGGGTAGCTGAGGTGCTACCGATGCGGGAACTACAGCTTCCGGAGCTGCAAGCTCAGGGTTTACAGCTTCCGGCGCTGCAGATTCGGGGACTATAGCTTGAGGTACTGCCGCGGCGGGTGCTGCCTCTACTGCGGTCTCTTGTACCGGGTTCTGCGGTGAACCTGGTTCTTGCGGATTCGGGTCCTGGGAAAAGTGACTAGTGTTCATATTTTTACCCTACCACCCCCCCCCATGAGGTCTAGCAGGTTTGGTGATGAAACCTGCATTATTAAGTACTCACAATGCATAATATGGACATTCCGGGGTGCTATAGATGCCATCAAACCGCACTATCAGACAGGTTGAATCGCTGGCTCTCCCCCATCTCAAAACCACTTCAAACCCGCGAACGCAGAACGGGTTACCGCCTACCCCACAGCCCGAGTGTGGGGGTAGACGATAGCCCGTCCGTATTCAAAGTTTCAGCCGACTAGACCGGCTCAGCTCTCTTCGCGAGCTGTTTTGAGAACAGCGCCTTTTAGAACAGCGCCATGGTCAGCGCCGCACGTGCCTTCACGGTGCGCGGGTCAGATGCACCCACCACGTCGAAGAGCTGCACGAGGCGCTCGCGCACGCGCGCCTTATCGTCGGGGCCGACGGCGCTGAACAGGCGCAGCAGACGGTTGTAGGCATCCTCCACGTGACCGCCCACCAGGTCCAGGTCGGCTACGTTGAACGCGGCGTCAATGTTCATGGGGTCTGCCGCGGCCGCCGCGCGTTCGGTTGCCATGTCCAGGTCCTTCACGCGGGCAAGCAGTTCAACCTGTTCCAGGCCGAGCTTCGCTTCCTTATCGCCGGGGTTCTCGGTGATTGCCTTGCGGTATGCGGCGCGGGCACCCTCCAGGTCGCCGCGGTCGAGGGCGGCGACGGCTTCTGCGTGCAGGGGCGGCAGGGGCTTTTCGTCTTCGGGAACGACCGGGTCGAAGCCGCCGGGCAGCTGGTACTGTGCCGCGAGCTGCAGAACCTGGGAGAGCACATCGCCGAGGTCTTCTGCGCTGACCGGGCCGGTGTAAATCGGTGCCGGGCGGCCCGCCAGAACGGCAACGCCTGCGGGTACGCCGCTCACGCCGAATGCCTGGGCGGCTTCGGGGAGCTTGGTGACGTCCACGGCGGCGCAAATCATGGTGCCTGCGGCGGAGTCGACGAGCTTCTGCACGCCCTCAAGCATCTGCAGGGAGGAGGGCGAGTGCGGCGCGTAGAGCGCAAAAATCACGGCACCCTGGCTGGAGAGCTGCACGAACTTCTGGAACTCTTCGGGGGTGTTGACCTCGTAGCGCCAGGTAGGAGCGGAGGGGGTCTGCTCGCCACCCTGTTCGCCAGCAGACTGTGCCGCGTTGGGGTTCAGTTCCATGGCATTGCGTACGGAGGCGGGAATCTCCTGCGCTGCCCCGTTCTGCGCTGCACCACCCTGCGCGACGTTACCCTGTGCCGCGTTCTGGGATGCGCCGCGGTCTGCCGGATCAAAAATAATGCTCATCCTGGGCTCCTTTACGTTCTGTATCTATTGTTGCGTGCGGGCTAGATCCTTCACGCGTTCCTTCCTCTATTATCCCCACAACGCGCCGTTGCGAGCGCCCGTTCTCTGTCGCCTACGCTCTGAGCTCATGTAAGGGGATAGCGTTTGGGCTATTGCCCGATCCGCCCCGCTAATATCTCTCCCACATGCGCTCCCCTGTCCTTGGGATTCACCGTGGACGCCGTAACAAAGTAAACCAGCCGGTAGAATGGCACAGTAGAGAAAAAATACCCGGAATGATCCGGAAAGGAAGAGCATGAGCGAGAAGAAAGCCTCAGCAGCTCACGAAGAGACAACATCGTCCGCCGAGACGCGCAAGAAGGAATCTCTCACCGACCAGATTACGGAGACCTTCAGCGAGCTGACCGAAAGCATCAGCCAGGTGCGTTCTAACCGCCGCCGCGCTTCCATGCCTCCTACGGATACTATTCCGGTGGTCCCCGCCGCTTCTGAGGATGCGCCTCCCGCACCGAAGGTGGTCGGCAACGGTAAGACCTCCATGATGCACAACCCGGTCGCGTTTGGTTTCCTCATGACCGTTGGCGTGGGTTTGGCGCTCTTCGCCTACTACATTTTCAATAATGTGGGTGCCCTGGTGGGTTGGGTGACCGGCGCTATTTTCATTGCTCTGGGTCTGGATCCGATTGTGCGCCGCCTGGAGTCGTGGGGCATTAAGCGCGGTATCGGCGTGATTGCTGTGCTTGCTGGTTTTGCTGGCGCCGTGACCGGTCTGGTCATGACCATCGGCCCGGTTATTAGCGAGCAGGCTTCTAAATTTATCCAGTATGCGCCGGGTATTTATCAGAACACGATTGATTCTGATTGGTACCACGAGCTTGATCAGCGCTTTAATATCAGCACCTGGGTGAATGAGAACATCCCGAAGTTCTTGGAGACAACGTTCTCCTCGTCGCAGGTCAATAGCTTCATGTCGAGCCTGGTTTCTGCGGGTTCTACCCTGGCGCAGAGCGTGACCGGCGTGATTATTGTGCTGTTCCTGTCCCTATATTTCCTCACCTCGATGGACACTATCAAGGCGTGGGGTGTGCGCCTGGCGCCGGCGTCTAAGCGTGTGCGCGTCAAGTACATTACCGACAAGATTACCGAGTCGGTGGGTAACTACGTGATGGGTCAGGCTCTGGTTGCTGTTCTGAATGCTTTTGTGGCGTTCTTTATTATGCTGTTTGTGGGCTTCAGCTTCCCGCAGTTGATGGCTTTGGTCGTCATGATTCTGGCGTTCATTCCGCTGGTTGGTGGCGTGATTGCGCTGATTTTGACCTCGCTGATTCTGCTGACCCAGGGCTGGAGCCTTGCGTTGTGGTTTGCGGTGGCGTACTTCCTGTACTTGCAGGTGGAGGCGTACCTGATTTCTCCGCGTATTATGGCTCGTGCTGTATCGGTCCCTGCCGGTGTTGCGATTATTTCGGTGGCTGCCGGTGGCGCGCTCTGGGGCGTGCTGGGCGCACTGATTGCTATTCCGGCGGCGGCTTCCATGCTGATTCTGGTGCGTGAGGTGTTCATTCCTCGCCAAGACCAGTTATAGTCACCGCCCAACTGTAGTCACCTCCAGCTGTAAACAGTTGTAGGTTCTCTACGCTCTCGCTACTCTTCCCGCTGGGCACGCATCGCGTATAGATACGAAGGCGGCGGCTTTGGATGTTCTATCCAAAGCCGCCGCCTTGATATTTTTATGCAGCGTTTTATGTCGTGTTTTTATGCCGAACCTTAAAGCTCAGTGATTTCTTCTGCCACCGGGCCGCTGTACTCGGTGGGCAGTTCGGTGGGCACACCGGTCACGATGCTGACAATAGTGTTCAGGACCTGCTGCACAGACTTCTCGCCCACCCACAGGTGCTTGCAACCCTCAAAGGGAATCACCTGAGTGCGCGGTACAGCCGCGAAACGCACACGCGCCGCCGGAGGCTGCAGGTAGTCGTCATGCTCGGGCACCAGCGCGTACAGCGGGTTCGAGATCTTGTTCCACTCGTCCAGCTCAGCCGGGTGCACGCGGTGCAACGGCGGGGAGAGCAGAATAGCGCCGGTGAACTCGTCCGCGTATTCGGGCGCGTACTTGAGCACCAGCTCGGTGCCGAAGGACCAGCCGACCAGCCAGGGGTTCGGCAGGGCGCGCTCGCGTACGAACTTCAGGATTGCGTCGAAGTCCTTCTTCTCAGCAAAGCCACCGTCAAAGACGCCTTCGCTGGTGCCGCGAATCGAGGAGGTGCCGCGAGTGTTGAAACGCAGCACCGCAATGTTCGACAGCGCCGGCAGGCGGAAGGACGCCTTCTTGTACACGTGCGAGTCCATGTAGCCGCCGTGGGTGGGCAACGGGTGGAAGGTCACCAGGGTTGCCTTGATCTCGCCCTCGGGCAGGGCGAGTTCACCGACGAGGCGCTTGCCGTCCGCAGTGGTGACGGTGAAGTTCTCGCGGCGTGCCGGAAGCACAGTACGTGCCTTAATGGGGGTGGGCTCAGCGGCGGTGCTGAAGACGTAGCGGGCGGGGTCGAATTCCTGCTCGCGGGTGATATCGGCGGTGTTGCTCATTGCGTTCCTTCAAGAAATGGATTCGAGAATATGGTCTTGGGCTGCACCTCAAGTGCAGTGTTCAGCCTATTTGCGGCGGGTACGCCAGCAATGCTGATGCCAGTGCCTGCGCTCGTCAATGGCGCGGCTACGGCCCATTGTGTGGCTTTCTTGCCACACCACCAGGTGCGCTGTTCTGGGCGGAATCGGGCGGTAGCATTCGGGGCAGGTGTAGGTTTTTTGGGCGTTGACGGCGGGAATGTATTGCACCAGCCAGTCACCGTATCGGTCACGTTCCAGTCGGGGCGCAGGGTCGAGGATCCTGCTGATATCACGCCCTGCGGGTGCTTGACGGTGCCACTTATCGCTGGTGGTGCCGGATACTCGCCTGCCGGGATGATTCTTACGTGCCATGAGCCCTATTCTACCGCGCCGCTCAGCTATCTCTACCTACCTACCCTGCCGCTGTTCGCTCTACGCTCTTCCACATACTGGCGTGGTACTCATGCTGAGGCGGTACTCCCCCGCTCTGTGCCGCACCTCCCTACTGTGCCCCGTCCGCGACCTGTACCAAGCTCAGGTTCCCTAGCTCATACCCTCACCTGCTAGAGCCAAACACTCGTACCTGCTAGAGTGGACGGATGCGTATTGTCATTGCTGAATGCTCCGTAGATTATGAGGGACGCCTCCGCGCCCACCTGCCCCGCGCTACTCGCCTGCTGATGGTCAAGAATGACGGCTCCGTCCTCATTCACTCCGACGGCGGTTCCTACAAGCCTCTGAACTGGATGAGCCCTCCCTGCTCCCTGCTGGTGGCTGAGCGTGAGGACGTTCCGCAGAGCATCCGTGAGGACCTGGAATCCGATGTTCAGCAGCTGTGGACCGTTCAGGCAGCTAAGAGCGATGACCGCCTCATGATTCGTATCTACAAGATTGAGCACGAGCACGCCGTCGACCTGGGTGTTGACCCCGGCCTCATTAAGGACGGTGTGGAAGCTGACCTGCAGCGTCTGCTCGCCGAGCAGATCCACACTCTCGGTGAGGGCTATTCGCTGGTGCGCCGCGAGTACCCGACCGCAATTGGTCCGGTCGACATCATGGCGAAGGATGCGCACGGCGTCTCCGTGGCGGTCGAGCTCAAGCGTGTGGGCGATATTGATGGCGTGGAACAGCTGACCCGTTACCTGGAGCTGCTCAACCGTGACCCGCTGCTGGCACCGGTGCGCGGCGTGTTTGCGGCGCAGACGATTAAGCCGCAAGCGCGCACCCTGGCTGAGGACCGCGGTATCCGCTGCGTGAGCCTGGACTACGACGCGATGCGCGGCGTGGACGACTCTGCTGACCGCCTGTTCTAAACGGCTCTAGATAAACCGGCTCTAGCTAGGCGGCTACACATAGCTTGAGGGGCGCCTCCCACAACTTGGGAGGCGCCCCTTATTCTATGCTCGCTGTCGGTCTCTGCACACAATCTTTCTGCGCACATAACCTAGCCCAGATGCACCGCCCCAGATACACCAATCGCCGGTGCCCCTCCCCTTTCAGGGAAGAACACCGGCGAGGTGTACACAGTGGTCAAGTCCCCTGCGGGGAACCGGCTTTAGATCTCTGCGTGCTTTGCAGCGATGGTCACGTGATCGTTCGAGACGGTCAAGAAACCTGCGTTGAGGATGGTCTTAATGGGCTCACCCTCAACAGGTTCAATGAGCAGCTCACCGTCCTGTGCCAGCAGCGTGCAGGTGGGGATCATACCCGGCAGAATGCCGAGGTCACCGCTGACGGAGCGTGCACGAACGTACTTCGCTTCGCCAGTCCACACGACGCGTTCGCGGGAAACAACTTCAACTTTCAGAGCCATGATTACTTAGCTCCAGTCTGTGCCTTGATTTCCTCGTAGCGGCGCATAACGTCGTCCATACCACCAATGTTGTAGAACGCCTGCTCGGGGATGTGGTCGACATCGCCGTTGCAGATCATCTGGAAGGACTCGATGGTGTCCTTCAGCGGAACGGTCGAACCCTCGACACCGGTGAACTGCTTTGCAGTGTAGGTGTTCTGGGAGAGGAACTGCTCGATACGACGTGCACGTGCCACGACGATCTTCTGCTCCTCGGAGAGCTCGTCCACACCCAGAATCGCGATGATGTCCTGCAGTTCCTTGTTTTCCTGCAGAATAGCCTTCACGCGAATTGCGGTGTCGTAGTGCTCCTGACCGATGTACTGTGCGTCCAGAATTCGGGAGGTGGAGGACAGCGGGTCAATTGCCGGGTACAGACCGCGCGATGCGATTTCACGAGAGAGCTCGGTGGTCGCATCCAGGTGCGCGAAGGTGGTTGCCGGCGCCGGGTCGGTGTAGTCATCCGCAGGCACGTAAATTGCCTGCATGGAGGTGATGGAGTGACCGCGGGTGGAGGTAATACGCTCCTGCAGCAGACCCATTTCGTCCGCCAGGTTCGGCTGGTAACCCACTGCGGAGGGCATGCGGCCCAGCAGGGTGGAAACCTCAGAACCTGCCTGAGTGAAACGGAAGATGTTGTCGATGAACAGCAGCACGTCCTGGTTCTGAACATCGCGGAAGTACTCCGCCATGGTCAGACCGGTCAGTGCCACGCGCAGACGGGTTCCCGGGGGCTCATCCATCTGGCCGAAAACAAGAGCGGTGTCCTTCAGAACGCCTGCTTCTTCCATTTCGACCCACAGGTCGTTACCCTCACGGGTACGCTCGCCCACACCGGTGAACACGGAGGTACCACCGAAGTTACGAGCCACACGGGTAATCATTTCCTGGATCAGCACGGTCTTACCCACGCCTGCACCACCGAACAGACCGATCTTACCGCCCTTGATGTAGGGGGTCAGAAGGTCGATGGACTTAATACCGGTCTCCAGCATTTCGGTGGAGCCTTCCAGCTCTGCGAAGCCGGGAGCGGCACGGTGGATCGGCCAGTAGGTGTCAGCCTTGATCTCGGAGTTCGGCACGTCGAGTGCGTCACCGAGAACGTTGAAGATGTGGCCCTTCACGCCGTCACCAACGGGGACGGAGATCGGTGCGCCGGTGTCGACTACAGCCTGACCGCGGACCAGGCCGTCAGTCTGCTGCAGGGAGATAGCGCGAACGATCGAGTCGCCCAGGTGCTGTGCGGTCTCGAAGGTGATGGTGCGGGTGCGGCCGTCGAGGGTCAGCTCGGTGGTCAGAGCGTTGTAAATCTCGGGGACCTGACCGGCGGGGAACTCGACGTCGACCACGGGGCCGATGACGCGGGCAATACGACCCGTTGCGCCCTGAGTCGGTGCGGAGACCGATTCGTTGTAGGTGGCAGTCATATTTCTCACTTACTTAGAAAGTTTGGACAGTTGATGGCTTCGTTGGCGTACCAATACTAGGAGCCGAGGGCGTCTGCGCCGCCCACGATTTCGGAGAGCTCCTGAGTAATTTCCGCCTGACGTGCGTTGTTCATCAAACGGGTGTACTTGGTAATCAGCGTCTCAGCGTTGTCACCTGCGGTCTTCATTGCGCGCTGGCGGGATGCCAGCTCACTTGCTGCTGCCTGCAGGAGGCAGGAGAAGATACGGGATGCAACGTAGCGCGGCAGCAGTTCGTTGAGCACTTCCTCGGCGGAGGGCTCGAACTCGAAGGATGCCGCCTGCTCGTACTCAGCCTTGGTCAGTTCCTGATCGGGAACGATTTCCTCGCCCATTTCCTTTGCATCGCCCACATGGATGGGCAGCAGGCGCAGGATCTTGGGTTCCTGAACAACCATCGACTTGAACTCGGTGTACACGATGTGCAGTTCGTCCACGCCGCCCTCTTCGAAGGGCAGTTCGTAGGCTTCGAGCAGCGCGTCACGAATCTCGACGGCAGTTTCGACGCGAGGTGCATCGGTGTGGCCCTCCCACGCACGGGCGTAGGGGCGCTCACGGAACTCGAAGTAAGCCTTTGCCTTACGGCCAACCAGGTACAGCTGTACCTCCTGGCCGTTAGAGCGCAGCCTCTCAATCAGAGATTCGGTACGACGCAGGATAGCGGAGGAGTACGAACCTGCCAGACCGCGGTCGCTGGTAACAACCAGGATTGCGGAGCGGCGGTGTTCGTAGGTTCCGAACTCGTGCGGCTTGTGAATCAGCGGGTGCTTAATACCGTGCTGAGTCGCAACCGCAGTCACCACGCGGGTCAGAGCGTTCGCGTAAGGGCCGGCTGCCTGAGCAGCGTTACGAGCCTTGTTAATGCGGGAGGTCGCGATCATCTCCATCGCCTTGAAGATCTTCTTCATAGACGACGTCGAAGCAATCTTCTGTCGGTAAACCCTAATCTGGGCTCCCATAGAGCTTCCTTTCTCCTTGCTTTCTGCCCCGCCCCAGCCTCATAGCTGAGGCGGGGAGAAGGCGAGGACTAATCGCTAACCGATGGTTTCCTGAGTGATGTCGCTATCGCGAGCTGCCTTGTGCTCCTCGTGACCTGCGTCGACGAGGTGGCTACTGCCCTCAGACTTGAAACCCTGCTTGAAGTCAGCAACTGCGGACTTCAGAGCTGCAACGGTGTCATCCTCAAGCTTGCCGGAGGAAGCGATATCGGTCAGTACCGAGGTCTTGTGACGCAGGTACTCGATGAAGCCTTCCTCGAAGCGCAGCACGTCGGAAACCTCGATATCGTCGAGGTGACCGGAGGTACCAGCCCAAATGGAGACAACCTGCTCTTCAACTGCGTACGGGGTGTACTGCGGCTGACGCAGCAGCTCGGTCAGGCGAGAACCGCGGGTCAGCTGTGCCTTGGTAGCGTCGTCCAGGTCGGATGCGAACATTGCGAACGCTTCCATTGCACGGTACTGTGCCAGCTCCAGCTTCAGGGTACCGGAGACCTTCTTCATAGCCTTGGTCTGTGCGGCACCACCAACACGGGAGACGGAGATACCGACGTCGACTGCCGGACGCTGGTTAGCGTTGAACAGGTCGGACTGCAGGAAGATCTGGCCGTCAGTAATGGAGATGACGTTGGTCGGAATGAAGGCGGAAACGTCGTTTGCCTTGGTCTCAATGATCGGGAAGCCGGTCATCGAACCTGCGCCGAGGTCGTCGGAGAGCTTAGCGCAACGCTCCAGCAGGCGGGAGTGCAGGTAGAAGACGTCACCGGGGTATGCTTCACGTCCCGGCGGGCGGCGCAGCAGCAGGGACACAGCGCGGTATGCTTCTGCCTGCTTCGACAGGTCGTCGAAGATGATGAGGACGTGCTTGCCACCGTACATCCAGTGCTGGCCGATAGCCGAACCGGTGTAGGGTGCCAGGTACTTGAAGCCTGCTGCGTCGGATGCGGGAGATGCCACGATGGTGGTGTACTCCAGCGCGCCGCGAGTCTCAAGGGTGTGGCGGACAGCTGCAATGGTGGATGCCTTCTGGCCGACAGCCACGTAGATGCATCGAACCTGCTTCTCGGGGTCGCCGGAAGCCCAGTTGTCCTTCTGGTTCAGAATGGTGTCGATCGCGATAGCGGTCTTACCGGTCTGGCGGTCACCAATGATCAGCTGACGCTGACCGCGACCGATCGGAATCATCGAGTCGATTGCCTTCAAGCCGGTCTGCAGCGGCTCGTGAACCGACTTACGCTGGGTCACGCCGGGAGCCTGCAGCTCCAGTGCGCGGCGACCTTCGGCCTCGATGGGGCCCAGATCATCGATCGGGTTACCGAGGGGGTCAACAACGCGACCGAGGTACGCGTCGCCAACGGGCACCGAGAGGACCTCACCGGTGCGGTGTACGACCTGGCCCTCTTCAATACCGGTGAAGTCACCCAGGACAATCACACCAATATTGCGGGTATCCAGGTTCTGTGCGAGGCCGAGGGTGCCGTCTTCGAAACGAAGCAGCTCATTCGCCATAACCGAGGGAAGGCCCTCGACACGAGCGATACCGTCGGAGGCCGATACAACTCGACCCACCTCAACACGTTCTGCATTGCCGGGTTCGTAAGACGCTGCAAACTCGTTCAGCGCATTACGGACATCGTCGGCATTGATGGTCAGTTCGGCCATCTTGTGTCCCTGCTCTCTCATTGTGGTTGCGTTCCGTCAACGGAACCAACCGAAACTTGCAATTCGGGTTGAACGGGCGGGCAATGCCGCCGCTTCTGCGAAGGAGACATCAGCCACGCACCCGCTACCCGAGGTATCTTCTAAATCACCGTTGCGACGAACGGTTCAGCGTCGCTAGCTTGAGCCGCTAGCCGATGGAACGAGTCAGATCGGACATGCGGGTCTCGACGGTACCGTCGATCACCTCGTCGCCCACCTGAACACGCAGACCGCCCAGAACGGCGGGGTCCACCGAAACGTCGAGCTTCAGCTCACGGCCGTACACGGCGTTGAGCGCGCGACCGAGACGTTCAAGCTGTGCCTGCGACAGCGCAATCGCGCTAGTTACTCGCGCAATGTAACGGTTCTGTCGCGTGACGATGATTTCTGCGAACTCATCGGCTACCCGTGCAGCGTGACGGCCGCGGGGGTTGGAGCCAACTCGTTCGAGCAGAAGCACACCTTCGGCGGTGGTGGCGGGGCCACCGAGCGCCACGGCGAGCTTCTTCTTTGCTTCTTTGCTTGCCTGATGGTCGGACAGCGCTTCCTGCGCCTGAGCGTTGGAATCAACGGTACGCACAAAGGTGAGTAGTTCGTTGAGAACCTCGTCCAGGGCGTCCACGCCACCGCGAGACTGAGCCGATGCGGTCACGGCGAGCACTGCTGCACGCTCCAGGGCGTTCGCCAGATCAGCGTCATCAGACCAGCGCTGAGCCACCGCATTGGTGAGCACAGCCATAGCCTGCGAAGAGATCTTGCCGCCGAAGACGGTGTTAGCGATACCCTGACGTGCTGCTGCATCACGCGAAGAATCGGTGACAGCACGGCGCAGGGTGCCGTTGTGGTCGAGAACATCAACCACAGCGAAAAGCTCGCTCGCCAGGTTCAGGGGCTGCAGGGAAGCGTGAGCTTCCAGCACCTCTTCCACCTTGCTCAGTGATTCAGTAGATACTCCTGCCATTACCGAGCCGCACCTGCGTTCTGCTTCTCGGTTTCAAGGTCAGCAAGAAAACGATCTACCACACGGGCCGATCGCTCATCATCGTTGAGGGCTTCGCCCACAATCTTGCCGGCAAGGGTCGTAGCAAGAGTGCCAACCTCGGAACGGAGGGACACTGCTGCTGCCGCACGCTCTGCCTCGATAGCCTTTGCTGCATTATCGCTAATGCGCTGAGCCTCAGCGGTTGCACGCTCGCGAGCATCGGCAATAATTGCCTCGCCCTCTGCGCGTGCCTCTTCACGAATCTTCTGAGCCTCCAGTCGAGCGCTTTCGAGCTGCTGGGTGTACTCATCGCGAGCCGCTGCAGCCTCTGCCTGTGCCTTCTCGGCCTTGGCAAGGCCACCTTCGATTGCTTCCTTACGGTCCTGGTAGATCTTCTCGAACGCCGGGACAACGTACTTAGCAACGATGTAGTAGAGGATCAGGAATCCGATGAGGGTAATGACAATTTCCCCGACGTCGGGAATCAGGGGGTTCGAAGTTGCCTCCGCTCCCCCGTCGCTTGCCAGATAAATCATGGAGGGAATCCTGTTCTATGGGATGGGTCGTTTAGGATGTGGCAGAGCCGGTTACTTGATGAAGACGAGAACCAGGCCCAGAATTGCCAGTGCCTCGACCAGTGCGAAGCCCAGGAACAGCATGGGCTGCAGGGTCTTCTGGGACTCGGGCTGACGAGCAACGCTGGTCATGTATGCCGCGAAGATCAGACCCACGCCGATGCCGCCGCCGATAGCTGCCAGACCGTAGCCAACCGCAGTGATGGAACCAACCATTATTTTTCCTTTCAACAGTGCTCGACCGGGAACATACCCGGACCGAACAGAGTTTGATTTGAGTTAATAGCCCGCACAGTGAACGTGTGGGTTGCTTTATTCACGCCCAATGACGAACGTGAAAACCTAAAAAACTAGAGAGTTTAGTGTCCCTCGGAAACCGAGCCCTGCAGGTACACAGCCAGCAGCAGAGCGAACACATAAGCCTGGATGCACTGAATCATGAATTCCAGGAAGTACAGGAACATGCCCAGAGCACCGGGAGCAATAGCGGCCAGGTAGCCGATGCCGCCCAGGGTCTCAACCATGTAGGTCACCATGCTGGATGCAACCATCAGCGCCAGGTGACCACCGAACATGGTCGCAAAGAGACGCAGTGCGTGAGTTGCGGGACGAATCAGCAGGTTCGAGAAGAACTCGATCGGGATCAGGATGGGGTAGATCCAGACCGGCAGACCCGAAGGCATGGTGATGTCCTTGAAGAAGCCGCCCAGGCCCTTGCGCTTGATACCAACACCAACCCAGGTCAGGTATGCGACGCCAGCCAGTGCGTAGGCGCTACCGGGGTGGGAGAAGGAGGGCAGCTGAACGAACGGAATCGAACCGAAGAGGTTGTTCACCAGAACGAAGAAGAAGGAGGCGAACAGAATCGGCACGAAAGGCTTGTAGTGCTGAACGCCCAGGGTTTCCTTGCCGAGGGAGTTACGAGCAAACATGTAGCCGGATTCAGCGATGAACTGAGTCTTGCCGGGAACCATGGCACGCTTGCGTGCTGCGGTGAGGAAGAAGACCGCAATAATCACCACGGACAGCAGAATCAGTACGTTCTGCTTACCGAAAGCGAAATCACCAATGGTGAAGAAGGGGGGCAGATGCATGTCTTCAGGGGTCGGCGGCACATAGGCTTCCGCGAGGATCAACCCGTTCTCGATCAAAGCAAGTCCTTTCTTGCTGCTAGTGGCTATCAAGAGCCCATGTCTGCCTATAAACGACTGACATGCTAACTACATGGATGAATGTGTGACCTGGCGGTCCGCGTTCAATGACCTAGCGGTCTTTATTCTGCCTGGTCATGTGGGTAAAGACGAGGGTCAAACCTCCGACGGCGCCAATCAAGACGCCAACCCACACCAGCCAGGTGGTGGAGAAGACCAGGTCACCGAGGTAACCGATGCCTCCCCACACTGCTACACCGATGATCAGATAGAGAATCGACATGACGGCGCCGGAGAGACCTCCGTCAGATACCAATTCTCCGGTGGTGCGGAGCTTTTTATCTCCGTCCCACCATTTCTTCTCTTCGGCCAAACGTTTTTCCTTTCAAACACCAATCGTGTTACCGACCATGGTCTTCCGAGTCGGTGTCGAAGTACAAAATTCTCAGTCGTGCGATGCTGACTGTTTCAATAACAATCCACAGGATCACGCCGGTACATGCGCCTGCGAGAGTCCAACCGTGCCTCAGATTCTCGGGGAATGGCACAAACATCAATACCAGACCGAGCAGAGCAATCTTCACGAGGTAGCTCACCACCAGCGATTTGGGTACACCCCAGTCGAAAATGGGAGCAACCAACATAACTAATACGCCCAGAGTGAAGCATATATAGATTATCAGAAAGCCCAATGTTATTCCTAGCGCGCCCACGGGGCCCGCAAACAGGTACGCACTCATCATACCGCCCAACCAAGCCAGCAGAGAGTAAGCCGATACTCTGTAGAACAAAAATTTCCAGGAAAGCTCTTGACTCTCGAAAGAAGAGGCCTTCAAACCTGCTTGAGCACGCTCTCGACGGCGTTTCTGCTGCTTCTTGCGCTCCGCCGGCGGATACCACAGAACGTCCACCACGCGCCTCCAGAGAGGCTCTGCGGGAGCCTGAGATTTAGGCTGCTCAGAAGCCATTAGTGTTTCTCCCCACGATTCTGATTAGATTGCGTCGAAGAAGAGGAAGCAGAAGAAGGCTGACCCGCACGATCCTTTACAGAATCCGGCATGATCGGCTCCGGATGCAGCGAGGTAGGCTCCACACGCTCCGGAGTCGCAGGAACACCGGTTGCCGAAGTCAACGAGCCGGTAGCAGGCTCCGAGGTTGCCGACTTCGCCTTCGGCGCCGAACCCTTCGACTCCGCCGCAAAACGCTTCGACAGGTCAATCGTGGAGGTAGGAGCCTCGCCACCAAAGAGCTGCGGCATACGCAGGTACACCACCAGCACGGCAAGAGCCACAAGCACCACACCAACAGTCGCCACCACAGATCCAGCAGCATACAAATCAGACGCAAACGCCAACAGCACCCACACCAGAATGGTCGTACCCGTCACCACGGCGGTCGAACCAAGGTGGCTGAAACCAACATCCGTCAGACGCTGATACGTGTGAGTGCGGTGCGGTTTGTACCACTGCTCCCCCGCCATAAAACGACGGAACAGAGTCGTACCCGCGTCCGCCAGATAAGTCATCAGCGGAGCAAAAGCCAGCAGGAACGGAACATCCGCAAACCACGCACCCACAGCCAACGTGCCCAGCGCCGCGCCCAAAACATAAGAACCCGCATCGCCCAAAAACACGTTCTTACCCGGGCGCACATTCCACGGCAGGAACGCCGCAAAAGCACCAGCAACAGCCACACCAGCCAAAGCCAGCCACGGAAGGTTCACCATCCAACCGGTCAGCGCATACGCCAAACCAGCCACCAGACCGTGAGCACCAGAAATGCCGTTAATGCCGTCCATAAAGTTCGCCACGTTAATGTATCCGGCAATAAAAATCGCGCCCAGAATCAGCAGCAGAATGTTCGTGCCCTGCACCGTCGCAAAGCTCACGCTCACCAGCACACCAATTACCAGCTGCAGGCCCGCACGACGCACAATGCTCACGCCGCGGATATCCTCAAGCCAGCCCAGGGCAAGAGCGCACAGAATCGCCGCAGCAATCGTCACCGCCAGCTGCAACGACTCAGCAGAACGGTACGTCCAGCCGAACAGGGTAGCAGCAACAAACGCCACAAAGGTCGCGGCCGCAGTCGCCAAACCCATACCGCGGTACGTCGGCGCGGTATGCGAAGAACGCTCATTAGGAACATCCACCATGTCGTAGCGGTGCAAAATTGGGCGCACCGCAAACGGCAAAAGGGCACCCAAAACAAAAGCAAGAGCAAAAATACTCAACAGCTCAGAAAAGGAGGTCATACCAGCTCCAAGGCATTGGCGCCGCTACCCCTGGACGCAAACTCCAGAATCGCGGCTGAGGGACGATGTGTGCGTAGTGTGTGTTTACTTCGTATTCTATAGAACTCTTCAGTAGCCCGGGGCTCAACGTTACAGAATCTCTCCATACGCTCTGCATATTCTGCGTCCTGAAATGTTCTACACCCGAGAAAGAGAAAACACCGGATACCGCACCTGCCACGCAAGTGCAGCATCCGGTGTCTTTCCGCAAAGATTAGAACGTCTGTGCATCCGCCAAAGTACGCGGATCCGGGGCACGTTCCAGGCCATGACGCTCATAGCCACTATGCTCCCGATAGTTCTGAATCCACCGCTCATAATCGAGCTCATCAGGGTCAAGTGCCGGGGCACTCGACCGGGAAATATACCGGTTCTCCTCACTAGGTACCAGCTTCTCGGTACCACCGAAGAGAGTCTCATCCAGCTTCTCACCCTTGCGAAGACCAATTTCCTTGATCTCCACGTCATACCGCTCATACGCCTGGCGCATCGCCTTCGCAACGTCCAGGATCTTGACCGGCTGACCCATATCCAGCACCATGACCTCACCGGGGCGACCAATCGCACCGGCAAGCATCACCAGCAGGCAGGCATCGGTAATCAGCATGAAGTAACGAGTCGCACGCTTATCCGTCAGAGTAATCGGACCACCCGAAAGAATCTGCTTCGTAAAGAGGGGCTTAATCGAACCGCGCGAACCAAACACGTTACCAAAACGAACCGACACGTAGGTGTTGCCGGTCTTCTCACCAAAGTACGCAGTCAGACGCTCCGCCACACGCTTGGACTGACCCAGCGCAGTCTTCGGATCAGCAGCCTTATCGGTCGAAACGTTCACGAAGGTCTTCACTCCCACCGCCTCCGAGGCACGCAGCACGTTCAAAGTGCCCAGGGAGTTCGTCTTCCACGCCTCCTGCGGGTACGCCTCCAGCGCCGACACATGCTTCAAAGCCGCGGCGTGGAACACCACCTCGGGGCGACGCTCACGGAAAATCTCCAGCAGGTTATCGCCCTCACGAATATCAGCCAGAATGATGCGGTCATCATCCAGGCTCGACTCGTGAGTAATCGAAACCTTCGTCTCCATCAGCAGAGTCTCATCATGATCAAGCATCATGAGAGTCTCAGGCTCAAACTCGCTAATCTGACGGCACAGCTCAGAACCAATCGAACCACCCGCACCCGTGACCAGCACGCGCTTACCGTGCAGGTACGAACGCAGAATATCGCGGTCAATATCGTAGTTAATCTCGCCACGAATCACGCGCATCAAATCGTTATCGCTCGCGGTAATCAGACGCTCACCCATCAGACGAGCATTCGCGCTACTAATACGCTGAACCTCAACCTTAAGCTTACGCATGCGGTTGCAGAAGGACTCGAAGTAATCCTCCGACATATCCGAAATCGTCACCAGAATCTTACGGGTACCCGACTCACGAATCGCCTGCTCCAGCTCACGGTAAGTCGTAATCACCGAAATGCCGTGGAACTTAGTACCAGCCTTGAGCTGATCATCATCAAACACTGCAACCGGGCGAAGCTTCGCCTCCTCGTCATGCAGCATCGAATCCATGACCATGCCGCCGATAAAGCCAGCACCGTACACAATCACCGGCTCACCGGTCAGCTCACGCACAGCACCGCGCTCAGTGTACACACGCTTCGCCATGCGAGCGCCCGCCATCATAATCAGGCTAAACGCCGCCGCAATCGCAGGCACACTATGCGGCATATGCGGCAGACCCAACAGCTCATCCACAAAGGAGAAAGCAGTCAACGCCGCACCCGCGCTCAAAGCAGCCGCGCCGGCACGCCAGGACTCATCAAACGAACCGTACGAATACACGCCGTTATAAATCTTCACGCCCGCCAGACCAATGACCAGGTGCAACACCACAGCCAACGTAGCGGTCATCGTCAACGACGCCGGGTGAATAATATCGAACACCGAACCGTTGCTGAGTAGCACACTATAGCGGAGCATGTACGCGAACAAAACCGCCAGAACCCAGGCGCTCGAATCAATCAGCGCCTGCGCAATCAACCACCACGGCTTACGCTCATACAGGCGGTTCACCAGCATCGTGCCAGAGTCACCCTCTGTCACCATCGTGCCACGCTGAGCAGCCTTCCGCATCACCACATGAGCGTGAGGTTTCAACTGAGCCACTACATGCCTCCTTCAGATGCGGTACCAGAAGAACGAGAAGAAGCACGAGCCGTCAAAGACGACAACGCACGAAACGCCGAACGGCGCGCCTGCTCAGGAACAAAACGGTACACACTGCGCACCGCCATATTCTGAGCCCACTGAAGCTTAGAAATACCGTGACCGGTGTACAGTCGACGCTGAATCGCCACATCCTGCAACCAGGCGTCCACTCCCCCGCGCTTCGTGTACGCGCCCGCACCCACGCGGTAACGCACTAGCGCCTCGGGGATATTGCCCAGACGGTAGCCGGCATCGCGCAGACGCATCCACAGCCACCAATCCTCAGCGCCGGGCACGAACTCGTAACCTCCCAGCTGCTGCACGGCGCTCTTCACGAACGCCACGGACGGGTGATAAATCGGGTTGCGCGAATCCATCGCGCTGAGCAGACGCGCAGAATCAACAATCGCCTCGCGGGTCGACTCCACCGCAGTATTGCTCTCATTCACCTCAAGCATGGCGGAGCCCAGCACCGTGTAGCCGCCCTGCACCAGGGCAGGAATCAGACGCGCAAAACGAGTCGGCTCAGACAGGTCATCAGAATCAGCGCGAGCCACCAGCTCGTAGGTGCACGCCTGCAGACCGGCGTTCAGCGCCTCCGCCAAACCAACATTCTGAGCCAGATCCACCACCTGAATCGGCGGGCAATCCAGATTCTCGGCATGCTGAACCCAGCGGTCCACCACGGCATCCAGCTCGGGGGTCAGCGGGCCATCCTTCACCAAAACCAGCTCGGAAGGACGCACCGTCTGGTTCAGTAGATTCGACTCCAACGCCTGATCCAGATAGGCGGGGTTCTCCTTCGCGTACACGCTCATCAGCACCGAGAAATCGGGTGCGGAGCTCACGCAACCGCGCGCCTTCTCAGAATCAGCGTGGCTTTCAGCGGATGCCGGCACGCCGTAGCGGCCGGGGAAAGTCAGCGGGTAAATACCCTCAAGTACCTGAGCATTCGGGCGAGGCGCACGCAAACCATCACGCACACCATTGAGGAAATATCCCAGGTAGGTGCGGCGGTCATCAGTACGCAGAACAGTAGAGATCCACAGGCGCGCCGACGAACCACCGTACAGCAGCTTCTCCAGCGGGTTCAGGGTACGCGAACGGGTAAAGACCCACAGCTTATTACGCACATCGTTATAGAAACGCGGACCCGGGTCAGCGTTCGTCGTGCCAAAAGTCTTCGTGTGGTGCTTAGCCACCGAGGAAGGCACCGCAATGCCGTCACGGTGATGAATCAGACGAGTCGAAAACTCGAAGTCATCATTCCAAATGAAGAACTCAGCAATCGGCAAACCACCATTACGGCGAATAGCCTGCGCATCCATCAGAATCGACACGAACGAGGCACTACGAATCGGGCGGGCACCCACAGCCTGCGCACGAGCATGACGCTGCTGACCCGCCGCAAACATCGTGCGCGGAGTGTTCATCGGGTGGTCCTCGCCGTTCGTCCACACCACACGAGAGGCCACCACCGCGGGGCGCTGAGAAGGCACCGGTGAATAGTTCAGCCAGGCGGCAACCGCCTCCGACAGGGTGTTCTCGGTCGGCTCGGTGTCATCATCCATAACCCACACCAAATCCGGGTTATGGCGTTCCAGGGCGCGGTCAATACCCACCGCGAAGCCGCCAGCGCCGCCCATATTCTTCTCCAGGCGGATGCAATCCACCGGCAGCTCATAGTCCAGGGTGCGCAGGTACTCGGCGGTGCCGTCCGTGGAGGCGTTATCAACAATCACCACCGCCGTAGGCACACGCTCACCCGACGCGATACCAGCCAGGGTCTTCGGCAGCAGGTCCTCACGGTTGTAGGTCACCACCACGGCAACCGTGCGGGGGTACTCGTTCGAAGAATCGTAAGAAGAAGGCTGTTCGGAAGAAGGCTGGGCAAAAGCGGTCACGTCGCTGTACTTTTCTGCCATAAGTTCTCCCTCCACGGCGCGATGCGCCTGAATCAGCCGGTACGCAATATACCCATACCGAACTGGGCGCTTGTGGTGTTTCTCGCGCCCGCGGTATTCAACCGTGTGGATATATCACTCAAAGAAAATATTCTACCTGCGGTCTCCACTAGAGAGTGAACCATCACCTCAAAAGACGCACTTTATGACAAATAAACAACCGAATTCAGTTGATTTATCCGCATAGCGGACGTACCCACACACCCACTTTTGGGCATCAATCAAGCTACCAGCTTCACAGCCTGTGTTTGCGCTGTGCACCCCGTGCGAAAAAACGACCAGAGACCGAATAAAACCCCACAAATTCCCCATAAGCTGTTCAAATATGGGAAAGTTGAACTGACCCCATTTTTCCCCGCAATGTACGCGGGCTCATGAGAGGTAAAAGAGATGTCTGAATCCAAGTGGAAAGTCATTGGCGCCAGCGGCTTCGTTGGCTCCTCCATCGTCGCGCGACTAAACGCAGAAGGTATCAGCGTCGACCCCATTGAGGCACCTCGACTCGCAACCCGCGCCCTCGACGTAGACAGTATCATCGACGAAGCAGACCAGCTTGAAGGCATCATCGACTCCCTCGCAGAAGCCTTCGCGGGCGCACAGGTCGTCGTCAACGCAGCCGGCCTCGCAGCCCCCAACATGCAGGACCTGCCCCCGCTCGTCGGCGCAAATGCACTGCTACCCGCAGTGATCGCAATCGCCGCGCAGCGCACCGGCGTGCGCCGCGTCATCCACCTCTCCTCCGCAGCGGTACAGGGCCCCCGCCTCGTACTGGATGCTTCCGAAGAGACCAACCCCTTCAGCGCATACTCCTTCTCCAAGGCACTCGGTGAAGAAGCACTGCTCGACCTGCAGGACTACTTCCTCGAAGAGCACCCCGACAGCGCACCCGAGCTGTGCATCCTGCGCGCAACCAGCGTGCAGGGCCGCGGACGCCGCACCACCGAACTCTTCGCCAAGATGGCGTCCTCCCCCTTCGCCTCCGTTGCAGGCGCTGGCACCGGCAAGTCGCCCGTCTCCAGTGTGCACGCCCTCGCAGAATTCGTGGTTATGCTCGGTACCTTCCCCGGCGAACTGCCCACCATCGTCCTGCAGCCCTGGGAAGGCGCAACCGTCGCCTCCGCAACTCTGGATGCGGGCCGCCGCAAGCCGCTGCACCTGCCCGAATGGCTCTGCCGCGCAGCCGTCAAGGCAGGCTACACCGTCTCCGAGCTGATGAACGACAAGTTCGCAGGCTCCGTGCGCAAGGTCGAGGTTATGTGGTTCGGCCAGGGCATTGACGACTCCTGGGCACGCAAGCACAACCTTCTACCCACCCCGCGCGTACGCGAAGTACTGCGCAACGCCCACACCGCACTGGGCAAGAAGAAGGACCGCCGCTTCGACAAGAAGTAGATTGCGCACGTGCCCCTAGAGACACGCAACCTAGGGGCACGCAATCTGTAAGACTCATAGCAAAAGGGAACCCCCGATATATCTGAACGATATATCGGGGGTTCCCTCTACGTTTTTATGCGCCGAGCTTTATGCGCCGGACTCTTACACGCGCAGAGGTTTAGAGCTGATCCTCCGGGGCGTCCTTCTGCTCGGTCTTTGCAGGCTCGGTCTTTGCCTCAGGCTCAGCGTCTTCAGCCTTAGCTTCTGCCGCCTTTGCCTCGCTCTGAGCAGGCTTGCTCTTAGCGGCAGTTTCAATCTTCGACTCGCCAAAGACCAGCGCACGAGCAGTATCAGCAGACACAGGCAGGGTCTGCGGCTCATCCGCACGAACCGGCTTCGGAGTGTTATCGCGATAACCGCGCGCACGCTCCTGATCCACGCCAGTGCTGAACGCAGAAGACAGAGCCGAAGTAGCGCCAAGCAGGGACGCCGCAACAGAACCAGCAGCCGGTGCCGAAGCGCGACGAGCAGGCTCACCGCTCACGGTGTGGGTGCTGTCCCATTGCTCGTACGCCTCGTCCAGGTCAGCCTGATCGTCCAGAGCACGCTCAGAAGGAGCCGACTCAGACGATGCGGAAGAGGCAGCCTCGGCTTCCTCAACCTTACGAGCCGCCTGCTCGTCAGCCTCCGCACGAGTCAGAATCGACGGAACAACTTCACGCAGTTCCTCCACCGGAATCGCGCCCTCACGAACCACCACATAGGGGAAGGAGGTGCAATCCAGAATCGTGGACGGTGCCGGGTCACGCTCAGTCACCACAACCACGCCGTCCTCATTCGGCTCAGACTCAAGCGGCTTAGGACGAGCGCCACCGTCAATCACCACGGCGACATCCTCACCCAGGGAGTCCATGGCGGTCTGCGCATCCAGTGCGGCTTCCTGACCGGTCTTGTTCGCGCTAGAAACCGCCAGCGGACCGTGCTCGGTCAGCAGCTTCAGAGCGAACTCGTCATCGGGAACACGCACGGCGACGGTACCGCGGGTCTCGCCCAAATCCCAGCTTAGCGACGGGTAGGCGTGAAGAATGAGAGTCAGCGCGCCGGGCCAGAAACGACCGCCCAGGTCGTAAATGTCGTCCGGAACGTCATCAACCACGCCGGCGAGCGCAGCAAGGTCAAAGATCAGCACGGGCGGCGGCATGGTGCGGTCGCGGCCCTTATCTGCCAGCAGCTTGGCAACGCCCTGATGCGAGAAAGCATCGGCGGCAATACCGTAGACGGTATCGGTGGGCATCACAATCGTGTCGTGCGCCTTCAGCGCCTCGCGGGCAGCCTCGATGGCCTCGCGGGTCTCAGTTTCAGTCGTTACGGGGTACAGCTTTGCAGTCACGGGTCTTATTCTCTCATGTTTTTCTGGATGCGGCGAGACACCGGCACCCACAACGCGCCATGTGGAAGCGCTCTTCCGAGGGTTCGCCATATTTCACCGGCTCTGAGCTGGTTATTGAGGCGGACGCGTTGCCTTCATGCAGCCCGGCACGGGCTAGGTGGTACATTTACTAGTCTAAAGGCTCTAGTGGGCGCGGTTTATAACCGACGCTATGGCGCGGACGATTATTCAGGTCACGCACCGGGTAGCAGCTCTCAAAGCCGACGCGCGCCAACAGCTCGGCGACGGCGTCTTCCTGGGTGTCGTCGTGCTCCATGATGAACAGACCGCCGGGGGTAAGAAGTTCGAAGGCGCGGGCGGCGATTGCGGAGGGCATCTGCATGCCGTCCTCTCCCCCGCCGTACAGAGCCATGTCCGGGTCGTGCAGGGCGGCTTCCGGGTCGGCGGGTACATTCGCCGGCGGAATGTACGGAGGGTTCGAGAGTACTGCGTCGAAGGTTCCGGCAAGTTCGGGCAGGGCGGTGAGAGCGTCCCCCTGTACCAGGTGCACGCCGAGCGGCTCCAGGTTTTTACGGGTGTAGGGGATGGCGTCTTCGGAGAGTTCCACCGCGAACACCTGGGCGTTCGGCAGTTCGCTCTTGATTGCCGCGGCGATAGCGCCGGAGCCGGTGCACAGGTCGACGATGCGCAGCGCACCGGTTGCCGAATCTGTGCGTGCGCTTAGCACTTTGAGGGCTTCTTCGACGAGTAGCTCGGTCTCGGGGCGGGGTACGAACACGCCCGGTCCGACTGCCAGTTCTAGGCGGTAGAAGGGAGCGGAGCCGGTGATGTGCTGCAGCGGTTCGCGGTAGGCGCGGCGGGCGACCAGCGCCTCGTACTCTGCGACCTGTGCGGGGGTGAGCCGCTCCCCCATGAGCGCGGCGTGCTGTAGGCGCGAGCGCGAACCGTCGTAGAGCAGGTGCGCGGCGAGGAGCTCGGCGTCCACGCGGGGGCTGGGCACCTGCGCCAGTGCCGCGGTGGCGCGCGTGAGTACCTGCGCGAGTTCTTCCCCGCGCGGGTCGTGCACATTCACCTTCATGAGCTCTCCTTACGCTCTCTCAACAGCTCAAAACCTGTCACAGCATATGGCTAAGGGGCTCCACCGCCGTAGCGGCGAGCCCCTCACCAACATCTCACGTCGATTCAGTGAATCGACAAGAGTCTATATACAGAACCTACGTCTGCACAGAACTACTTCTGTTCCTGGCCCACCTGAGCGAGGCGGTGCGCCTCATCCATCTCAATAGCGGACTGAACCACAGGCTCCAGGTCACCATTCAGCACAGCATCCAGGTTGTATGCCTTGTAGCCGGTACGGTGATCCGCAATGCGGTTCTCCGGGAAGTTGTACGTACGGATACGCTCCGAACGGTCCATGGTACGCACCTGCGAAGCACGGTGTGCCGCGTTCTCAGCGTCAATCTGCTCCTGCTGGTGAGCCAGCAGTCGCGCACGCAGAACGCGCATCGCAGCTTCACGGTTCTGCAGCTGAGACTTCTCATTCTGCATCGCCACCACAATGCCGGTCGGCAGGTGGGTAATACGCACCGCCGAGTCGGTGGTGTTCACCGACTGACCACCGGGGCCCGAAGAACGGTACACGTCAATCTTCAGGTCATTCTGGTTAATCTCGATTTCTTCCGGCTCGTCCACTTCGGGGAACACCAGAACACCGGCAGCAGAAGTGTGGATACGGCCCTGAGACTCAGTCGCCGGAACACGCTGCACACGGTGCACGCCACCCTCATACTTCAGGTGCGCCCACACGCCCTCAGCCGGCTCATTCGAGGAGCCCTTAATAGCAATCTGGGCATCCTTATAACCGCCCACGTCAGTGCTGGTCGAAGAAATAATCTCAGTCTTCCAGCCCTTGTGCTCGGCGTAACGCATGTACATGCGCAGCAGGTCACCAGCGAACAGAGCCGCCTCGTCACCACCGGCACCAGCCTTCACCTCAAGAATGACGTTACGGCCATCATCCGGGTCACGCGGAATCAGCAGGCGGCGCAGCTTCTCCTGAGCAACCTCCAGCTCCTCCTCCAGACCGGGAATCTCCGCCGCGAAATCCGGATCCTCATCAGCCATCTCGCGAGCAGCCTCAAGGTCATCCTTCAGCGAAGTGTACTTGTTGTACGCAGTCACAATACCGGTCAGCTCCGCGTAGCGGCGGCCCACACGGCGTGCCTTACCCTGATTCGCCTGCACGGCGGGGTCAGCCAGCTGATTCTGCAGGTCAGCGTGCTCATCCAGCAGAACCTGAATAGATTCAAACATTCTGTTCTCTCTTCCATCTCCCGCACTTTACGCCGCACGGGCAGGCACTAGACATCTCGCACCCCTCACAACGGGGATGCACAAAACGAACGGCTCACGCGCCCCACCCGCAAGAGGAGGTGGGGCGCGTGAGATACGAGCCTTAGTCGACCAGACGCAGACCGTTCTTCTGAACCGTCAGAAGGAACTCCACGTTGCTTTCAGTCTTACGCAGCTGGTTGGTCAGAACACCCAGAGCCTGCTCGGGCTCCATACCCGCCAGGGCACGGCGCAGACCCCACATAATCTTGATCTCATCCGGGGAGAGCAGGTTCTCCTCGCGGCGAGTGCCAGAAGCATTAATATCAACCGCCGGGAAGATACGCTTATCCGCCAGCTGACGGGACAGACGCAGCTCCATGTTACCGGTGCCCTTGAACTCTTCGAAGATCACTTCGTCCATCTTCGAGCCGGTCTCAACCAGGGCGGTAGCCAGAATGGTCAGCGAGCCACCCTCTTCAATGTTGCGGGCAGCGCCGAAGAACTTCTTCGGCGGGTACAGTGCGGCAGAATCCACACCACCGGACAGGATACGACCGGATGCGGGAGCAGCCAGGTTGTATGCGCGGCCCAGGCGGGTCATGGAGTCCAGCAGCACGACCACATCGTAGCCGAGCTCCACCATACGCTTTGCACGCTCAATAGCCAGCTCAGCCACAGTGGTGTGATCCTCAGCGGGGCGGTCGAAGGTCGAGGCAATAACCTCGCCCTTGACGGTGCGTTGCATATCGGTCACTTCTTCAGGACGCTCGTCCACCAGGACCATCATCAGGTACACGTCCGGGTTGTTCACAGTAATCGCGTTCGCGATGGACTGCAGCATGAGGGTCTTACCCGCCTTCGGCGGGGACACAATCAGACCACGCTGGCCCTTACCGATCGGGGACACCAGGTCCACCACGCGGGTGCCCAGCTTCTTCGGGGTGGTCTCCAGGCGCAGACGCTCCTTGGGGTACAGCGGAGTCAGCTTCGAGAAGACGCGGCGGTTCGCTGCTTCCTCAACGCTCTGACCGTTAATCGCCTCAACCTGAACCAGCGCGTTGAAACGCTGGCGGCTGTTCGACTCACCATCACGCGGCACGCGAATCGCGCCGAGCACGTGGTCGCCCTTACGCAGGTTGTACTTCTTCACCTGAGCCAGGGAGACGTACACGTCGTTGGTGCCGGGCAGGTAGCCGGTGGTACGCACGAAAGCGTAGTTGTCGAGAATGTCCAGAACACCGGAAATCGGTGCCAGCACATCGTCTTCGCTCAGGCGAGGCTCATTCTCCTCGCGGCGGCGAGCCTGCTTCTCAGCACGCTCAGCCTGACGGTCACGCTTGGAACGGCGCTCAGTACGCTCGGTGCGCTCAGCACGCTCAGCGCGTTCTGCACGCTCAGCAGCCTTACGCTCGGCACGTTCGCTACGCTCAGCATTGCGCTCTGCACGCTCTGCGTTACGCTCACGCTTAGTGCGACGCTCGGTGCGCTCGCCATCCTGGTCGCGGCGACGCTCACGGGTGCGGGTACGCTTCGAGCTCTTCTCACCGTCGGGGGTGCCAAAAGTCATGTCCAGGGCAGCGTTCAGGCTGTCCAGGCTCGCGGTGCCGTCAGCGGTAGTAGCCTTCAGCTCAGCAGAGTTACCGGGCAGGTCAACCTGCTCCGCACGCTCGCCAATACGCTCAGCAGCCAGCTCAGCGCGCACATCCAGCGGAGGAAGCTCAGCGGGCTTCTCGTCCTTACGGGTGCGGGTGCGGCGGGTACGCTTCTCCGGCTTCTCGTTATTCTCAGTCTTCTCGGACTTCTCAGCCGATGCGTCCTCACCCTCAGCGGCACGGCGAGCGCGCGCACGCTTCTGAGCGGGAGTCTCGTAACGGGAAGAGCGGGTACGCTTCTCAGACTTTTCAGCCTTCTCAGCGCCCTCAGCGGGGGCCTCAACAGCCTCAGCGTTTTCGGTCTTCTCAGCAGTCTTCTCTGCCTTCGCCTCAGCGTCCTTCTGGGCGCGGGTACGGCGAGTACGGCGAGGCTTAGACTCCTCAGCCTTCTCAGCAGCGGGGGCATCAGCAGATTCAGCGGCAGGAGCCTCCGCAGGTGCTTCAGGCTTGGGCTCAGCAGGAGCGGCTACGGCGCCGCCACGCTGATGCTCCTCAAGAGCCTGAACCAGCTCAGCCTTCTTCAACTTCAGGTAGCCGCGGATACCAAGCTGCTGGGCGAGGACACGCAGCTGCGCGACCTTCAAGTTCGCAAGTTCCGGCGCGGCAGCAGCCGTACCGTACTCATCGGTGACAACAATATTCTTTGCCAACTACAATTCCTTTGGTTATAAGCCCTGAAAATCTTCAGAATAAAGATCGGGCGGGCGCTATAGCGCGGTCAAAGGTTTAGACACTGCCGAAAGAAAACAGCAGTCTGCACCTTCGACTCCCTCGAACCGCGCTGGAGGCGGTTCGCGTCTCTTACCGTACCCGCTGATTCAGACACAGCGAGCACACACGGAAGATAAGGCGCTCTATCACAAATGTGGGCAAGCCCAAACCATCATCTCTAAGAACCATCTGCACGAGATGAAGAGGATGGAATGGTCACTTTGAAAGGGCACCCGCCGCGAAACCGAACCCCCAGAAAAGTCTTCCCCTATGCGTCAGAAACAAAGAAAGACATGAATCCCAAAGGCACTCCCCCGAACCTTGCCGGCTCCCACCCAGATACAAAAGTATCTGAGGCATCAGGGAAAACGGAAGTACGTTACGAAGGATAGTATCGACGGTCTACATTGAACGACGGGCGAACCTCAACATAGGACGAACTAATAACGTCCTACTGAGTAACTATAACACCTTCAGTATCAATTTCAAGAGGAAGAACCCGCCAGTTCAGGCGACGATCCACAATAGCGCTACAGGGGTGAGTCGCCGCGAACTCGGCAATAGCCTCCTGCACCTGCTGCACCTGCTCATCGCCGTGCGCAAAGGTCAAAACAGTCGGGCCAGCGCCAGAAATCACCGCCGCAAAACCCTGACCGCGCAGGTACGCAACCAGCGCAGCCGACGGCTCCATCGCGGTCACGCGGTAACCCTGATGCAGGTAATCCACGGTCGCATCCATCAGGTGCTCGGGAGCATCAGAGAGAGTACGCACCAGCAGCGCCGCACGAGCCGAGTTCGCCGCCGCCTCAACGTGGGGCATCTGTGCGGGAATCAGCGAACGAGCAAGCTTCGTCGACACCTCATAATCGGGTACAGCCACCACCGGGTGAACGTCAGGGTGCACCGGAATAATCAGAGACTTCCAATGACCCAGCTCGCCCCAGGACACCGACAGGTTACCGTAAATCGCCGGAGCCACGTTATCCGGGTGGCCCTCCATATCGGAGGCGACCTGCAGCATCTGCTCACGGCTCAGACGGTACTCTTCCGGCAGCAGACCGCTCGCAGCAGCCACACCCGCCACAATAGCCGACGCCGAAGAACCCATACCGCGAGAATGCGGAATCTTATTATCAGCAATCAGCTTCACCGGAGGCAGCTCATCCAAACCAGCCGCCGCGAAACCAGCCTTCATCGCCTGCAAAACCAGGTGGCTCTCATCGCGAGGAACATCCGCGCTACCCTCACCGCTGAGCTCGAACTCCAGACCGGACTCAATACGCTCAACAACCAGCTCATCATAGAAGCCAAGCCCCAAACCCATGCTGTCATAGCCGGGGCCCAAGTTAGCGCTCGTAGCGGGAACACGAACCTTAACGGACGCGCCCACCGGAATATCAGAAATATGCAGGGAAGACATGAGAAGAACCTCGCGATCGGTGACGTAATGAGTGAATAGGTGAAAGATACAAAAAAGGACTGTCATGCAGGTGCACCCCGCCCCGAAAACCGGGACGGAGTGCACACAATAGATACAAACAGACTAGTGCAAATCGAGAATATCTGCCACAGCAACCACATCGAAGGGAGCCTTAGTCGGCTCAACCTTCACACCGTTAACAGCCTCAAGAGCCCACTGCGGGTCCTTCAGACCGTGACCGGTCACGGTAATCACAATGGTCTTACCCTCGGGAGCCTCACCAGCGCGGTGCTTCTTCAGCAGACCCGCAACGCCAGCAGCCGAAGCCGGCTCCACGAACACGCCCTCACGCGAGGACAGCCAGCGGTGCGCCTCCAGAATCTCCTCATCGGTGACAGCCTCAATCACGCCGCCGGACTCATCACGAGCAGCTTCAGCCTTCTCCCACGACGCGGGGTTACCGATACGGATCGCGGTCGCAATGGTCTCGGGTGCCTCAATCGGGTGGCCAGCAACGATCGGTGCAGCGCCAGCAGCCTGGAATCCCCACATAATCGGACGCTTGGTCGCAACCGGCTCCAGAACCTTACCGTCACGGTTGGTGTAAGGCTCCGAGTACTCCTTGTAGCCCTTCCAGTACGCGGTAATGTTACCCGCGTTACCCACCGGCAGCAGGTGGTAATCGGGAGCGTCACCCAGGGTGTCAACAACCTCGAACGAACCGGTCTTCTGACCCTCAATACGGTAAGGGTTCACCGAGTTCACCAGGAACACCGGGTAGTTCTCGCTGAGCTTGCGAGCAATCTCCAGGCAGTTGTCGAAGTTGCCGTCAATCTGAATGATGTCAGCACCGTGAGCAATCGCCTGAGACAGCTTACCCATAGAAATCTTGCCGTCCGGAACCAGCACTGCACAGCGCATACCAGCCTGCAGAGCGTACGCAGCAGCCGACGCGGAGGTGTTACCGGTCGAAGCACACACAACAGCCTTCGCACCGTCACGCTTAGCGGCGGTCATCGCGCTAGTCATACCGCGGTCCTTGAACGAACCGGTCGGGTTCATACCCTCAAACTTCAGGTACACAGTGTTACCGGTCTCAGCAGACAGTGCCGGCGCGTGAATCAGCGGGGTACCACCCTCGCCCAGGGTCACAGCCTTCACATCGTCTGCGAAGGGCAGACGGTCACGGTACTCATTGATAACGCCCTGCCACACGTGTGCCATTGGCTTCTCCTTCAATCTTGGCGCCCCGCCCGCCGAACCTCCCATAGGTCCGGCTCGGTAGCGGGTACGCGGGTTAGTTAGTGAGCGATGCGCCCGCAAGCGAACATCGCAGGTTTAGTAAGCGGCGTGTGCCGCACGTAGATAACGCTTCGAGCCTTAGTGCTTCTCGGACTCCACGCGGATGACCGAGTTCACCTCACGCACAGTGTCCAGAGCGTCAATCACAGCAATCGCACGGCGCAAATCGGAATCCTTCGCCGAGTGGGTGACCATACGAATCTGAGCCGCACCCTCCTTCGGAGTGGACTGGCGCAGCGAATCCACCGAAATACCGTGCTCGGCAAGGATACGGGTAATGTTCGCCAGAACGCCCAGGCGGTCCTCCACCAGAACACCCACCGAGTAGCGGGAAATCACGTTGTCCAGGCTGGTTGCGTGCAGCTGAGCGTGGGAAGTCTCCGGAACACCGGGGCCACCCAGCACCAGACGACGAGCCAGAGACACGAAGTCACCCAGAACAGCCGACGCGGTGGGAGCGCCACCCGCACCGGGACCGTAGAACATCAGCTCGCCGGCGTTCTCCGCCTCAACGAACACGGCATTGAATGCACCGTGCACGCCCGCCAGCGGGTGCTGACGAGGAATCAGGGTCGGGTTCACGCGAATGTTCGCGCCGTCCTCACCCTCGCGCTCGCAAATAGCCAGCAACTTGATGACGTAGCCATCAGCATCCGCGGCAGCAACATCATCAGCGGTGATGGAAGTAATGCCCTCGGTGTGCACGTCATCAATAGTGAACGTCGAGTGGAACGCCAAAGAAGCAACGATCGCAGCCTTCGACGCGGCGTCGTGGCCCTCAACGTCAGCAGTCGGGTCAGCCTCCGCGTAGCCGAGCTTCTGAGCCTCAGCCAGCGCATCCGAGAAGGATGCGCCGGTGGTGTCCATCTGGTCAAGAATGTAGTTGGTGGTGCCGTTCATGATGCCCAGAACGCGGGTCACACGGTCACCAGCCAGGGAGTCACGCAGGGGGCGCAGAATCGGGATAGCACCCGCAACAGCAGCCTCGTAAGAGAGCTGAGCACCGGACTCATCAGCAGCAGCCTGCAGCTCCACGCCGTGCTTAGCCAGCAGTGCCTTGTTGCCGGAGACCACAGACTTACCCGCCTTCAGAGCACGCAGAATGCGAGTGCGAGCCGGCTCAATACCGCCGGTCAGCTCGATGACCACATCCGCCGCATCAATCAGGGATTCAGCGTCGGTGGTGTACAGCGAGGGGTCCGCATTCCAGTGGCGGGATGCATTAGTATCGCGCACAGCAATACCGATCAACTCCACGGGGGCGCCAATGCGCTTTTCAAGGACAGCGTTATCCTCGACCAGGATGCGAGCAGCCTGGGAACCGACATTACCGGCACCAAGCAGTGCTACTTTGATCTTTTCAGCCACGATAGTCTCTTTCTACGGTCTGTTCCGGGTTCGCCCCGGTATCTCTTCGGGCTACGGCGTGGATGCGGCGCAGAGCACGCACTCAACAACCACTTTATCAAGAGCCGGGGACGGCTCAGCAGCCTCAAGGTGCGACTTTTACTCTCTGAGATGAGGTATCCCTCACAGTTATGAGGTGAACCTTATCTTCTGTCATATTGTGAACACGCAAAACCGTGAAGACCCCGCCCGCAACCACCACCTCACGGCACGCATTGCAGAGACGGGAACTTCACGGCTTTTCATGATGTCAGAATGGGTTCTTAGATATCCGTTCTTAGATATCCGAACCCATATCCAGCGCCAACATATCCTCCTCGCGCTGACGACGAATCATCACGCGAGAAGGCTTACCCTCAGCAGTGGCAATCACCGGCGGGCGAGTCAAGAAGTTATAGTTCGAACCCAGCACATAGCAATACGCGCCGGTCGCCGGAACCGCCAGAATATCGCCAGCCTGCAGGTCAGCGGGCAGGTAGCAGTAGCGCACCACCACATCGCCAGACTCGCAGTGCTTACCCACCACGCGAGAGAGCACCTGCTCCCCCGCCGGAGCACGATTCGCCAGGGTCACCGAATAATCCGATTCGTACAGCACCGGGCGGGCGTTATCACTCATACCGCCGTCCACCGAAACGTAGCGGCGCACACGGATCTCTCCGTTCTCATCCTCAATGCTCACGTTCTTAATGGTGCCCACCGTGTACAGGGTCGCACCCGAAGGACCAGAAATGGAACGGCCCGGCTCGAATGACATGTGCGGAATCGCCATGCCCAGGCGCTCGCAGGTCGCCGCGACGGAAGCGGCAATCGACTCGGTCACCTCGGTAATGGAGCGGGGGTGATCCGCCTCGGTGTAGCCGATGCCGTAGCCGCCGCCCAAATCCAGCTCCGGCAGGGTCACGCCCAGGTCACGGTTGAGGCGGTTCATGAACTCCAGGGCGGTAGTAGCCGCCTGCTCGAAGCCCTCCGCCTCAAAAATCTGCGAACCGATATGGCAGTGAATACCACGGAAATCCAGGGAATCGGTCGCGTTCAGAATCGCGGCTGCCAGAGCCGCGTAAGAATCGGTAGACTCAACACCCCAGTGCTCCAGCTCCTCCTCATCCAAACCGGCGAGCGCTGCGGTGCCCGGCTGCAGGGACATGCCGAACTTCTGGTCCTCGTGCGCGGTTGCAATGGACTCGTGGGTCGAGGCATGCACGCCGGGGGTGATGCGAATCAGCACCGGAACCGGGGCGTAAGGCTCCTCGCCCTCAGCCACACGCTCGGCGGCAAGCTCGGCGTACACGCGCTCAATGAGCTTGAGCTCGTCCACCGAGTCAGCCACCACGCGACCCAGGCCGCTGCGGATCGCGCGGGCAATCTCAGCCTCCGACTTGTTGTTACCGTGCAGGGCGATGTTCGCACCGGGCACCTGTGCACGCAGAGCCAACGCCAGCTCACCACCGGAGGCGGTATCCAGGCACAGCCCCTCCTCGGTCGCCCAGCGCGCCACAGCGGTGGACAGGAACGACTTACCGGCGTAGTAGACGCTCACCTTCGCACCGTGCGTGGCGAAAGCCTGCTCAAAAGCGGTGCGGTAGGCGCGGGCGCGGGTACGGAAGGTCGTCTCGGAGAAGACGTACTGCGGGGTTTCATGCTCCGCCACCAGGTCGCTGACGGTCACGCCGTCAATGCAGAGCTCGCCCTGCTCATCGCGGGTGAAGGAGTCAGTCCAGATGGTGCGGGACAGGGTCTCGGGGTGCTCGGGGTAGGTGAGCCATTCGGGGGCGTAGAGGGCGCGGGCTTCGCTCATCGTGTCTCTTTCTTAGCTATCTTTGCCGGCATACGCTCAACCCCCTCCCCGGCAGTACCGGGTCGGGGGTTGAAACGAGAGTATTACATGCGCTCGGGTGCGCTCACACCCAGCAGGTTCAGGCCGTTAGCCAGCACCTGCTGTGCTGCATTGTTCAGCAGCAGGCGGGTACGGTGCAGGTCGGTGACCTCTTCGTCCGCCTTGGGGGCGACGCGGGAGACACCGTACCAGCTGTGGTACGCCGAAGCGAGCTGCTCCAGGTAGCGGTTCACGCGGTGCGGCTCGTAGAACTTCGCGGCATCACGCACAGCAGCGGGGAACTGGCCGAGTACAGCCAGCAGCTCGCCGTCAGCAGCCGAGTCGAGCAGGGAGGTGTCCACGCCGTCCTCAACCTTCACGCCAGCCTCCGCGGCGTTACGTGCCACAGCGGCGGTACGTGCGTGAGCGTACTGCACGTAGTAGACCGGGTTCTCGTTGCTCTTGGAAGTCAGCAGGCCCAGGTCAATGTCGATGGGGGTGTCCACCGAGTAGCGGGTCAGCTCGTAGCGAGCCGCGTCAACGCCCACAGCCTCGACCAGGTCCTCGAGGGTGACCACGGTGCCGGCACGCTTGGACATGCGGACGGGCTTGCCGTCCTTGACCAGGTTCACCAGCTGACCGATCATGACCTCAATCTGGTCGGCGCGGTAGCCAAGAATCTGGGCGATAGCCTTCAGACGGCCCACGTAGCCGTTGTGGTCAGCACCAAGCATGTAAATCGCCACGTCGGCGGGGTTCTCGGCACGAGTCATCTTGTCCTGGTAGTAGGCGATATCGCCCGCCACGTAGGCGTGGTTGCCATCAGACTTGATGACCACACGGTCCTTATCGTCGCCGTAGTCGGTGGTGCGCATCCACCATGCGCCGTCAGCCTCGAAGAGCTGACCGTTCTCACGCATAGTGTCGAGCAGGGCGTCCACTTTGCCGCCTTCGAACACGGAGTTCTCGTGGAAGAACACGTCAAAGTGAGTACCGAATGCCGCCAGGGACTCCTTGATCTGATCAAACATCAGGTGAGTACCGATTTCGCGGAAAATCTCTTCGGGGTTCTCAGTCTCAAGCGCGTCAGGGCGCTGAGCCAGAATCTGGTCCTTAATGTCAACAATGTACGCGCCAGCGTAGCCGTCCTCGGGGGTCTCCTCACCGCGGGCAGCGGCAATCAGGGAGCGCACGAAACGGTCAATCTGGGTGCCGTGGTCGTTGAAGTAGTATTCACGCACGACGTTAGCACCCTCAGCCTCAAGGACGCGGGCGAGCGCATCACCGACGGCAGCCCAGCGGGTGCCGCCCAGGTGGATGGGGCCGGTGGGGTTCGCGGAGACGAACTCAAGGTTGATGGTCTTACCGGCGAACTTGTCGCTGCGGCCGTATGCTTCGCCAGCCTCAACGATGGTGGCGGCAAGCTCACCAGCAGCTGCGGCGTCCAGGGTGATGTTCAGGAAGCCGGGACCAGCAATATCTACGGATGCGACACCGGGGATGGCGCCAATCTTCTCTGCCAGAAGAGCTGCTGCCTCACGCGGGTTCTTGCCCACCTTCTTGGCGAGCTGCAGAGCGACGTTGGTTGCCCAGTCACCGTGTTCGCGGGACTTGGGGCGCTCTACTCGGACGGCGGGCAGTTCAGCGCCCTCCACGAGGGTCAGCTGGCCGGAGGAAATGGTTTCTTCAAGGGCAAGCGCAATGGCTTCAGAGAGTTCTTCAGGAGTCATAACAAACTATTCTAGCAAGCATTGGCGGGTGCCTGACCGTATTATCTAGCGCATATCTGATACCATGGTGGGGTTGCCTCTGTAGCTCAGCGGATTAGAGCACCAGTTTCCGGTACTGGGGGTCGAAGGTTCGAATCCTTTCAGGGGCACGATGTTCTTATTCGAGAGGGAACACGGGAGCCGATACTCGCACAGCGGGTGTCGGCTCCTTTTTATTTAACTGCCATGCTGCCCCGCCCACTTTTCAACGTCAGAGCGTGGACACTACCCTCCACCCTGTTGTGGCAACGCTCGCACCCTTGAGAGAATGGGGAACGCGCACACTGTTCAACTCAACCCGAACTTTAAGCCACGACAGCGGAGGTAAACCCGTGACCACCATGCGCCAGATTCAGCTCACCGAATGGGGCGACGAAAGCGTTCTGCACGAAGCAAACGTGCCCATCCCCTCGCCGGTGCGCGGTCACGTGCTCATCAAGACGGTTGCCGCCGGCGTGAACCCCATCGACCTGACCACCCGCAAGGGTCTGGGCCCCGCCGCTCAGCTTGCCGATCCCTCCTACAAGCCGTTCGTTCCCGGTTGGGATGTTGCCGGCACCGTGGTTGCCACCGCTGGCGACTACACGGGTTTCAAGGTGGGCGACGGTGTATTTGGTCTGGTGTCTTTCCCCGCCCCCGCAGGTGCGTACGCCGAGTATGTGCTTGCCCCGGCGCACCAGCTGGTGAAGGTGCCCGCCGATGTTCCCTGCGCCCAGTTAGGCGGCGCTCCCCTGGCGGCACTGACCGCATACCAGGCACTCTTTGAGGTGGCGCAGCTGAAGGAGGGCGAGCGCGCACTCATCCACGCCGGTGCCGGAGGCGTCGGCCACCTTGCCGTTCAGCTGGCGGCTCATGCTGGTGCGCAGGTCTTTGCAACCGCCTCCGCGGCGAACCACGAGTTTGTGCGCTCGCTGGGCGCCCAGCCCATTGATTACCGCACCGAGGACTTTCGCGCCGTGCTGGGTCAGACCATGGACGTGGTGCTCAATTCGACCGGCAAGCAGACCTTCCTCGATTCGCTGGAGGTGCTGGTCCCCGGCGGCCGTATTGTCACCCTGACCAGCCCCGACCCGCTGGATGTGGCTCGTGAACGTGGCTTTGAGGCGCAGTGGCTGACGGTTCACCCGGATCGTGTGCAGATGCAGGAGATTGCCCGCCTCATGTCCCTGGGCCTGTTGAAGGTGCACGTGGATCAGGTGCTTGATTTCTCGCAGGCTGCGCAGGCTCACGCCCTGGTGGCGACGGGTCGCACCCGCGGCAAGATTGTTCTGGCTCCCTAGCGCAGCGGTGATTTATGCAGACTTCTGAGAGCGCGCCGAACGCTGAGAGCGCGCCGAACATTGAGAGTACCGAGTACCGCTCCGGTTTTTACCGCGAGGCGGACTTTTACGATGCCCACTCACTACCCGACTACGGTGCACAGTCGCCGGTAACTCGAGAGGCGTTCGCCTACGACTTCTTCCCCGCGACCGCGGATGCGTCTTCCCCCGCGCCGCTGCTGGTGTGGGTTCACGGCGGTGCCTGGCGCTTCGGCACCAACCAGGCACTACGAGACACCGTCCTGCGTACCCCTGACGGGGAGCAGCCCAACACCCAGGCGCTCATGCGCACCGCTTTCCAGCAGGCAGGCTGGGCGGTCGCCTCCATCAACTACCGGTATTCGCATCAGGCGCTCTTTCCGGGTGCCCTGCACGATGTGAAGGAGGCCGTGCGCTTCTTCCGCGCCAACGCAGCCGAGTTCAGCATTGACCCGCAGCGTATTGCGGTAGCGGGCGGAAGCGCCGGCGGTCACCTGAGCATGCTGGTTGCGTATACGGGAGATTCCGCCGCCGGTAACTCTGTATTTGGGGATTCTGCGAGCGCGCCCGAGCACAACGAATACTTTGAAGGCAGGGCGGCGAGCGCCTACCCGTCCCATAGTTCGCAGGTGGCGGCGGCGGCTTCGTTTTACGGGGTCAGCGATTTGAGGACCATCTTCACCGATCGTCCCCTGGCTGGCTACGCCCTCGACCACCCCGAAGATGACGGGGCTGAATGGCGACTGTTGGGAAGCACCTACCCGGTCCCCGCAGATGTGTCTAATATCGACGCCTCCGCGGGCGAGCGGGCGGTTCCGGGTGTTTCCATCGAGCGCGCCCAAAAGAACTGGGAGCGTGCGCATCCCATTGATGCGGTACGCCCCCAGAAACGAGTGAATAAGATCGAAGGTGCCTCTGCACCGGGAGTGAGCGGCGATGCCACTCCACTGATGCTCGTGCACGGTATTAGCGATTCGTGTGTGCCGTACCAGCAATCGGTGCGGGTGTATCAGGCGCTGCGCACGCGGCAGGTGCCTACCGATTTGGTGCTGGTTCCGGATGCCGAACACGGGGATTCGCGCTGTTTTAGCCCCGATATTGTTCAGCCGATGCTGCGATTCTTCGATCGCGCTGTTTAGCTCAACCGCGCTATCTGAACCTGTCCGGTCTGAGTGATTGATCAGAAAGTAATCGACCAGATGCGGGTTTAGCGAACGCGGCGGTTCACGTATTCGTGCTCGAGACGGTAACGTTCGAGGTCGTCAAAAGCAACGCGACGGTGCGTGTTAATGCGCTCGAACGGAATATCCCCGCGCTCCAGCAGGCGAACAACGGTCGGGCGGGATACGCCCAGGTAGTCTGCCGCCTCCTGCGTGGTCATGAGGCGGTCCTGGCGAACCACGCAAACATCCTTACGGTCGGCGAATGCGCGCGCTACGGAGGTGAGGGGCCCGTACATTTCGGGGGAAATCTGCACGCGCTCGCCGTCGCCGGTGACCAGATAGAGGGTCTCTTCGGCGCTGAGGCGGTCGAAGTGGGTGCGCAGACTCGCGTGAACGAGGGCTTGGAAGAGTTCTTCGCAGCGGTGGTGAATTTCTTCGTGCTGTCCGTCTTCGCAGCAATCCAACACTGCAGCACGCGTTGCCGGGTACGTCTTTGGTGATGGCATAGTCACTCCTTCGTTACTGTGTTATTCACCACTGTAGCAGTTGAACGAAACTATCGAAAGAAAGTTAAGATGCGCAGTTAATTCGCATCTGCGGTGCATAAAATTCAGATGAATAATTATTAGCTTTTTAGATAGTGTTTGATGCTATTTATTGTATCTTAACTGCTCACCCGGGGTCAGTATTCCGCCGCCGCGCACTCCAGGCACCCGCGAATAAACCCAAATATGACAAACAAAGCACAGCCCAAGCCCACCGTGGGCAAGGCGAGTACACTGGATAGGATATGTCTGAGCAGAAATCCACGAAGAAACACGCAGATACTTCCAAGTCCCAGCGCCCCTCCTCGGCGAAGCCCCGCACCGCCCCCACCATGGCGAGCATGGCAGCCGCAATCCACGCGGCAAAGGTACGATCCTCCGAAAAGACCGCTGAAAAAACCGCAGATAAAACTACTGAGAACAACGCGGTAAAAAACGGCGCCCCGAAGAAGGGTGCGCAGAAGAACAGCGCCCCGAAGAATAACGCAGACCGCAAGAGCTCCTCCCGCGGCGCATCCGAACGCAACTCCAACGCTTCCCGCTCCAACCGACGCGGAGGCGGCACCAACCGCGCCCGCAAGCAGGGCAACCAGCAGGGCGGCAACAACGGTAACCGCCAGGGCGAGCAGGAGAACCGCCCGGCACCGCGCCGCTACGAGCCGCTCATTCCCGAGGTCATCACCTACCCCGAAGAGCTGCCCGTCAGCGAACGCCGCGAAGACATCATGAACGCGATTCGTGACAACCAGGTCGTCATCATCGCGGGTGAAACCGGCTCCGGTAAAACCACCCAGATTCCCAAAATGTGCCTCGACCTGGGCCTGGGCGCGAAGGGCCTCATCGGCCACACCCAGCCGCGCCGTCTCGCTGCGCGCTCCGTCGCCGAACGCATCGCCGAAGAACTCGGCCAGAAAATCGGTGAAACCGTCGGCTACCAGGTGCGATTCACCTCCGAGGTCGGCGAACACAGCGCCATCAAGCTCATGACCGACGGCATTCTGCTCGCCGAAATTCAGAACGACAAGCTGCTGCGCCGCTACTCCACCCTCATCATTGACGAGGCGCACGAACGCAGTCTGAACATTGACTTCATCCTCGGCTACCTCAAGCGCATCCTGCCGCAGCGCCCGGATCTGAAGGTCATTATTACCTCCGCAACCATCGACCCGGAACGTTTCGCGCGCCACTTCTCCCCCAGCTACGTGCCGGGCAAGGGCATCGTCGACGAAAACCTCAGCGCCGAAGAACGCGAAATCGCCGAAGCAATCCTGCCCGACGACGCGCCGCCCATCATTGAGGTGTCCGGCCGAACCTACCCCGTGGAAATCCGCTACCGCCCGCTCGACGAGGAAGACTACCTCAGCGACGACGAAATCGAAGACGACCATGACCCCACCGACGGCATCCTCGACGCCATTAAGGAACTCTCCAAGGAAGCGCCCGGCGACATCCTCATCTTCTTCTCCGGCGAACGCGAAATCCGCGACGCCAAGGACGCGATCGAGGCGATGGTCGCCAAGTCGCCGCGCCTGAACTACGAGGTGCTGCCCCTGTACGCGCGTCTCTCGCTCGCCGAGCAGCACCGCGTGTTCTCCCCCGGCACCCGCCCGCGCATCGTGCTCGCCACGAACGTCGCCGAAACCTCGCTGACCGTGCCCGGCATCAAGTACGTCATCGATACCGGTACCGCGCGTATCTCGCGCTACTCCGCGCGCACCAAGGTTCAGCGCCTGCCCATCGAACGTATCTCGCAGGCAAGCGCCAACCAGCGTTCCGGTCGATGCGGCCGCGTCAGCGACGGTATCGCCATCCGCCTCTACTCCGAGGAAGACTTCAACTCGCGCCCCGAGTTCACCGACCCCGAAATTCTGCGCACCAACCTCGCCGCCGTCATCCTGCAGATGATCGCCATCGGTGTGGTCCGCGAACCCGGTGACATTTCGCGCTTCCCGTTCGTGCAGCCGCCCGCATCCCGCGCCATCAACGACGGCGTGAACCTGCTGCGCGAACTCGGCGCGCTCACCGAACGCCCCCGCCAGCCCCGCAAGGGCCGCGGCAATAGCGCAACCCTCACCGCCATCGGCCGAGCCATGGCGGCATTCCCCGTGGATCCGCGCCTGGCCCGCATGATCATCGAAGGTGGCCGCCGCAACTGCGCCAAGGAAATGATGGTGCTTGCCGCCGCCCTGACCATCCAGGACCCGCGCGAACGCCCCGCCGACGTGCGCGCCGAAGCCGACGCGATGCACGTCCGCTTCGTCGACGACACCTCCGACTTCTCCTCCTTCCTGCTGCTCGTTGATGTAGTCCCAGAGCAGCAGGCGGCGCTGTCCTCCTCGCAGCTACGCAAAATGTGCCACCGCGAATACATCAACTACCTGCGCATCCGCGAATGGCAGGACCTCTTCGCCCAGCTGCGCGAAATGGGACGCACCGCCAACATTCACGCCAGCGGCGGCAGGGACATCAACGCCTCCGCCCACGAAATCGACATCCACAAGAGCCTGCTCTCCGGCCTGCTCTCGCACGTGGGCGTCAAGGAAGAACGCGAGAAGGACTCCAAGGGGCGCACCCGCGGCCCCCGCGAATACCTCGGCGCGCGCGGCACCAAGTTCGCAATCTTCCCCGGCTCCGGTCTGTTCAAAAAGAGCCCCGACTGGGTGCTCTCCGCCGAACTCGTCGAAACCTCCCGCCTGTGGGCGCGCACCAACGCCTCCATCGACCCGCAGTGGATCGAAGAAATCGGCAAGCACCTCATCAGCGTGCAATACTCCGAACCGCACTGGTCCCTCAGCTCCGGTGCGGCAGTAGCCTACGCCAAGGGCACCCTCTTCGGCCTGACCATCTACGCCGACCGCCCCGTGCAGTACGCCCGCGTAGACGCCGCCGCAGCCCGCGAACTGTTCATCCAGTCCGCCCTCGTCGAAGGCCAATGGCACACCCAGCACAAGTTCTACCTGCGCAACCAGCGCGCCCTCGCCGAAGTCGAAGAACTCGAAGCACGCCTGCGCCGCCGCGACCTGCGCGTAGACGACTCCGTACTCTTCGCCTTCTACGACGCACGCATCCCCGCCCACGTGACGGATGTGCGCGCCTTCGACAAGTGGTGGAAGCAGGCACGTCTCGAAGACGACAACTACCTGGACTTCAACCCCGAAAAGCTCATCAACGAGGAGGCCGCCGACTACGACGACTCCCAGTTCCCGCGCCAGTGGGTGCAGCGCACCGACAGCGGCGAACTCACCCTCGACCTGCGCTACGAATACGCCCCCACCGCCGGTGTGGGAGGCGCCCGCACCGACGCCGCAAAACGCGACGGCGTGGCGGTTCAGGTTCCCATCCTGTTCCTCAACCAGCTGAGCCCCGAACCGTTCCGCTGGCAGATTCCCGGCCTGCGCCACGAACTCGTCACCGCGCTCATCAAGTCGCTGCCCAAGGCGATTCGACGCAACTTCGTGCCCGCACCCGACGTGGCACGCGCCGCCTGCGCCGCCCTGGAAGAGGACTACTCCCCCGCAACCGACGAGCTTATCCCCTCCCTCGCACTCGTACTACGCCGCCTGCGCGGCGTGGTCGTCGAGCCCGAAGCCTTCAACTGGGACGCCGTGCCCGAGCACCTGAAGATGGGCTTCCAGGTGCGCAACGCCCGCAACAAAATCCTGGGTGAGGGCAAGGACCTGCGCGCCCTGCAGCAGCAGCTGCACAAGGAGATTCGCAGCGCCCTCGCCGACTCGCTCGGCACATCCGACGACACCATGGCAAAAATGGTTGCACTCGCCCAGGGCGGTTCAAGTAGCTCAGGCGGCTCGGGTAGCTCCGCGGCTTCTGCCAAGAAGGGCGCGAAGAACCCGGGTGCCCCTGCCAACGCGGATGCATCCGGCGGAGTACGCGAGGTCACCGGCCTCACCGCATTCCCCGCCGATCTCTTCCCCAACGGAGAGATCCCCCGCAAGGTACAGCGCGTCATCGCAACCCAGGCAGTCAACGGCTACCCCGCCCTCGTCGACGAAGAAACCAGCGTAGGACTGCGCATCTTCCCCACCGAGGCCGAGCAGCTGCACGCCCAGCGCCGCGGCATCATCCGCCTACTGCAGCTGCAGGTGCCCTCGCCCGTGCGCTACGTGAGCGAACACCTCTCCCACAAGGAGAAAATCGTCTTCACGCAGAACCCGCACGGCTCCATCGACGAACTCATCCGCGACTGCACCGTCGCGGCGCTCGACCACCTCGTGCCGCACACGCCCATCTTCACGCACGCCGAATATAGCGGACTCTACGAGCACGTGCGCGCCGAACTCATCGAAACGGTCTTCGACGTCACCAAGCTCGTTGCCGAAATCCTCTCCGAAGCCACCGCGCTGAAGAAGGCAATCAAGAAGGCAACCTCGCTGACGACCATGCACGCCGTCTCCGACGTGAAGGCGCAAATGGAGAACCTGGTCTACCCCGGATTCGTCGCACAAACCGGCTACGACCAGCTGGTTCACCTGCCGCGCTACCTCAAGGCCGCCCAGGTGCGCCTGACGAAGCTCGGCCCGAATCTACACCGCGACAACCAGCTGATGCTCACCGTGCAGGATCTTGAGGACTCCTACGATAACGCGGTCAAGTCGCTGCCGGCAGGCACCATCGTGCCGGATGCGCTCCGCCGCGTGAACTGGATGATTGAGGAGCTGCGCGTCAGCTTCTTCGCCCAGGAGCTCGGCACCGCCTACACGGTCTCTGAGAAGCGCATTGCGAAAGCTCAGCGTGAGGCGCTGGACGCCATCAAGCGTTAGTTCAGGGAATACGGTTTAGTTGCGGATGGCGGTGCTCGTCCTCGCTCCTACTCAGGTGTAGGTGCGCCGCATGTTTCCTCCGCGCCTACGCAGGGGCACCCGTCACCCGGACGCTCCGC
>OJLC01000038.1_pt1 | contig 52994 bp, 35 predicted proteins | sample 1596841 | NCBI WGS metagenome assembly OJLC01 (sample SAMEA3904705, study PRJEB24821) | metagenome | biome: Builtin; feature: hospital; material: surface | place: USA | collected 2013-09-25 | reverse complement strand
GCCTAGTCTCGTGGGCTCGGAGATGTGTATAAGAGACAGGAACACCCCCTCCCCCGAGGCAACTACGGAGGCGCCTACCCCTACCCCGGAGCCGACTACTGAGGCTCCGACTCAGGCGCCGACTACCCGCTATGAGGATGAGGTAGCGGCAAGCCAGCAGGCTACGACTGCACCTGCGGCGGCAACCACTACGGCTCCGCCTGCTCGTGCGACCGCTGCACCTGCGGCTACTGCCACGACCGCACCGGCGGCTGCCCGCCGATAGGGTCGCGTATTTCGCGTGCGCTAAGCCCCCTTGACCCGGTTCCTGTACGGACATTCCTATACAGGGATTCTGTACGAACCGGCGCGAGGGGGCTTTGCCGTACCCGGCGGGAATAACCGCTGGGAAATAACGCTGGGAATAGCCGGGAATAAACACGGCAGCCGGGGCGTTAGGTGAGCATACAGGCGGCAATGTGCCGCATCCGAGTATGAGAGGAATAGATAACATGCGTATTGATATTTGGTCCGATATTGTGTGCCCCTTCTGCTACGTGGGCAAGCGTAACCTGGAGCAGGCGCTCGCCGAGTTTGAGCACCGTGACGAGGTTGAGGTGGTGTGGCATAGTTTTGAGCTGGACCCGTCGGCTACGGAGCATCCTGCCGGTTCGCTGCCTGAGATGATTGCCGGTAAGTATCAGATGTCGCTGGAGCAGGCGATTACGAGCCAGGAGTCGTTGGCGGAGCGTGCCCGTGAGGTGGGTTTGGATTTCAATTGGCGTCAGGCACGGTACGGTAACACGTTTGATGCGCACCGTGTGATTCATTATGCGGCGGAGCAGGGTTTGGCGTCGGCGGCGCAGGAGGCGTTTAAGCTGGCGTACTTTACGCAGGGCCGTTCGGTGCAGGATCACGAGTCGATTCTGGATATTGCTTCTGAGATTGGCCTGGATACTGCCGAGGTTGAGGCGGTGCTGAAGAGTGACCGTTACGCGGCGGATGTGCGTGCTGATGAGCAGTTGGCGCGTCAGCTGGGCATTAATGGTGTGCCGTTCTTCTTGATTGAGTCGAAGTGGGCGGTCAGTGGTGCGCAGCCTGCGGAAATGCTGGTGCAGGCGCTGCGTCAGGTGTGGGAGGAGACTCACCGTGTTGAGTTTTTGAACCCTCTGGCGGGCGCGGCTGGTGACGCGGCAGGTAACAATGCTGCGGAGGCGGGTCCGTCCTGCGATATGAACGGCAACTGCTCCTAGTAGCCGCTGAGAAGTGCGCGGCGGGGGTGCTACTCCCCTAGCCCCCCGGCTCATACAGCCCGTAGATAGGTCGAAGCCCCCTTGTCCCGGTTCCTATGCGAACCGGTGCGAGGGGGCTTCTTACTTTTTATTAGTTGCAAGGCATAGTTACGTAGAACCAGCCAAAACAGTCACAAAAAGATTCTATTTCAGGTTCATTGCTAATGAATGTGCATCTCTCTCAGAAGAATGTAGGCTGGATTCGCCTTCCCCTACTCTTCTTCAAGGCCCAGGTCGTTATTCAACAGCGCATCAACCGAAAAATGGTTTGATTTACCGGAGCTAACAATTTTAGGAATCACAATCGTATGCAGAACAACCGGAGCGACAGCATCAAGGTCACGACGCCCTGACCTGTTTGCTTGTGACTTAGGGTTTACCACATAGACAACCAGTAGAGGAGAATTTCCATTTAAAGAGCGAAGTTTCTTCCCACTATCCTTTTCTGCCTTTTTTAAGTCAATCTCAGAAATTTTAATTTTTCCATGATGAGCTAGAATGCGAAGATCTAACACGTAGGTCTGAGGATTAGCAAGACTCTTTATATCCACGATACCCTCAGTTGATTTACTTTTCACCGCAGTACGATCTGCCATACGAATTTCATATCCTGCAAAATCTCTCTTAGGCCTATTCTCATCAGTATCTGAATAGATAACTACATTCCAATTCTGGGTAACGTTCTCAGCAATCCATTTAACTAGTCTATCCGCATCTATTCCAGGGTTCGAAGGGTGAACCTGATAATTTGTGAGATAGTCAATAATAGTACCTACTGGAACTCCTTCAAAGAGATAGCTACCATTATTTTTTCCCCTCAAAGCTTCCTGGGTACTCCCGATAGATTTAATGAGTGATTCAAGAACCTGAATATTATGTTTCAAACACTTATCATTCTGTTCTTCGAATCGAGTCACTTGATAAGACTTACCGCTGTGGTTAATATTGACAGGCGCCGCGTTACGCATCTTATTCGGAGACGTCACATTTAGTTTTTTCCGATCGGCACGAATCTTAACGGCTACTACAGAGGGGTCGTCAATCTCACGAATCTCTTCACGAAGTTCATCCTCAATATCAGCAAGATAACGGTAATCTTCCTGAATATCCTCAGTAGTCCATAAACGAATCAAATCCTCATAGCCCGGACGGAACCCAAACCAACGACCCATCTGCAGAAGCGCATCATAAGTCTTACTCTTCCTCAGATAATAGGAGCAGATAAGACCTTCAAGAGTCAGGCCACGGGAGAGAGCGTTACCACCAATTACTATGCAGGTAAGCGGTTCCTTGTCTTCGTATTTCAGTTGTTCGTCTGAAGCACTATTCTCCACAATACACTTGGTCTCGCGGACAACCTGACTCACGGCAAGCTTCAGTTCATCCCAATCGGGGTAAATCTTCTCGGGACGGATAGCCAGCATACGAGCAACTTCGCGCTCGTACAGACTCTGCATAGCATCGTTAATCTCAGGCTTTCCGCAGTTTTCCTTTAGTTTTGAGATGTAGTCCTTGATGACCTTCTCAACTTCAAAATGGGTTTCCTTCAGATGTGAAAGGTGAATCAGCATCGAGCTGTGCTGTTGCTTCTGAGTACGACGACGACGAAGAGCCGTGGCAATCATAAACCACTGCACTGCGGCTTCAAGGCTGGGCACCATCTCAGGTATGTAGTCCCCGCCGTCCTTACGAGTAGGATGACGCAGAATTTTGGCTTCCTCAGTATCGATATCGCGCAATGCATCAATATCTACACCGTCGTTAAGGGTGCCGTCTTCGTCCTCGGTAGCCCACAGAGGGGTACCAAAAATACGGGACGCACCAATGTAGCCATTCGGGCGTTCCAAAGCGTAGATGAAGTCTGAGGGGTACAGACCCGGGTAGCGCTCAATAGTTTCGCCCTCGGGGTTCTCAGGATTATCCGATTCTACGTGCTCGGTGTAGCGTTCCTCATCTTTCGGATTCATAAAGACATTAGCAAAGGGAGTCGCAGTATATGCAACATATGAACCCTGTTGCACCTGCTCCCAAATCTGACGCATATCTCCATTGATTGTCGAGTAGTCCTCGGTTTTATTTGCTGTATTAGGAGTTGCTTGATCCGACTCATCATCGATAATGAGTACAGGGACATCTTTTAACAAACCCTTCTGATTTACAATCCTCAATTGCTCCATAAGATACTTCAAGCAATTATGATTCTTTTTAACAACAGCATATGCAACACCTCCAGTATGCAAATTTGCCTCTAGGTTGCTAGCATCATCTGAGGATATATCAGACTTTACTGATGTCAGGGAAATAACACTCTTTTTACTTTTAATAATTGCATCAGCAACACCATTTTGCAGGCGGGCTTGAGTCTGACTCCTTAGCGATTCAAGGATACCAGTCATAACAATGACAAGACGATATCCTTCATCGACTGCCTTAGTAATAACTGCCGAGAAATTTGCCGTTTTACCTGACTGAACATAACCAACGACAAGTCCCTTACGCTTCACCCCTTTCTCATTTAGATTTACCAGAAGATTAAGTATTTCTCCAGATTCACGATCAATAGTTTTAACTGCTTCCTTGTTTTTAATTTGTTTTTGTAGAGTCTTCCGCAGAAAAGGCCACGCTTTACCTTCATGGTCGTTATTTGAACCTTCCTCTTCTAGGATTCTCAATGCCTCTTTATATACAGGCATAAATTGCTCCTCTGGCGCACTAAACATGCGCAATTCATTTATTTTCCGGTTGCATGCTTCCTGATAACTGAGGCCATTGATTTTCGCGACCTCTTGGATTGCCTGCTTTGCAGTTTCAACCAGCTCTTTCTGACAGTTATTTTCCTCCACCATTTTCTCCTCATCGAAAAATTAAGTATGAACAAACGAACCTGACTATTAGGTTCTTATGTGAGTATAGCATCTAACTCATGTCTGAATATTGTTATACTTCGCAGCCTGTTACCAGCTTATTCATTGGGTTCTCATCAGGAAACATGTCTCTACAAGACCCTCGCCCCGTCAGCCCGCTCAAGATGACCGAGCAGGCTGCTTTCTAGCTGAAATATTGTTACCCTTAAAATCCATGCAGGACATCCGGAACATTCGATGACCTTTCCTAAAACAGAGATTCAAACCACTACAAGCGGAGAACCTTATGACTAAGAAGCACACGTCGTCCCCACTCACAACCTACAAAATGGGAGAACTCTTCTGCGGACCCGGCGGCATTGCCCTGGGCGCGCACAATGCTGCTGATGAAATTCCGGGCATCAAAATTGAGCATGCCTGGGCTAATGACTACGACCCCACGACTGCAGATACCTACCGCGAAAACACTCCTGGTGCATCTGAAGAGACCGTATACGTAGGTGACGTTCGTGAGCTCGATACCGACGCGCTACCCCCGATTGATGGTTTTGCGTTCGGTTTTCCCTGCAATGACTTCAGCCTCGTAGGAAAGCAGAAGGGCCTAGACGGTACCTACGGTCCTCTCTACTCCTATGGAATCAACGTGCTCAAGAGCCATAAGCCTGAATGGTTTGTGGCAGAAAACGTGGGCGGCCTTTCTGGTGCTAATGAGGGTCTTGCTTTCCCCTACATTCTGCGTGAAATGCAGCGTGCGGGATACACCATTGTTGCTCATAAATACCGTTTTGAAGAGTACGGTCTCCCCCAGGCTCGACACCGAATCATTATCGTGGGTCTGCGCAATGACGTTGCCGCAAAGGGTGTAGCGTTCAAGGTTCCGGCACCCACCACTCCCGAACCTTCGATGATGCGCACCGCTAAGCAAGCGATTACCGAGCCTCCCATCCCCGAGTGGGCAACCAACAACGAACCGACCCGTCAGTCTGAGGTGGTGAAGCAGCGCCTCGCCTATATCAAGCCCGGCGAGAACGCTTTCAACGCTACCGACATGCCTGAGGAACTGCGCCTCAACGTGCGTGGCGCTAAGCTCAGCCAGATTTATAAGCGTCTGGACCCCAATAAGCCCGCGTACACCGTCACCGGATCCGGTGGCGGCGGAACGCACATCTACCACTGGGAAGAGCCCCGCGCCCTCACTAACCGCGAGCGCGCACGTCTGCAGACGTTCCCTGACTGGTATAAGTTCATCGGTAGCAAGGAGAACGTCCGTCGCCAGATTGGCATGGCGGTTCCCCCGGACGGTGCACAGGTCGTTTTTGAGGCTCTCTTCAAGACTCTTGAAGGTATTTCCTACGAAAGCATTGAACCAAATATTGATGTAGAGAAGCGTATTCAGGTGATGGAAGACAAACTCGAGGCAGAGAAAGAAAGCACTCTTTTCTAGGTGAAAGAAGGACCTGATTCCCATGAAAATTTATTCGTCACTCATGGGCGACGACCTTGTTAAAGATGTTCTCCATTCGCCCTATCCTGAGGGTGATTGTACCGGACAAGAGCTATGGGCAGTAACAGGTTTTGTCTCCCCAGCCGCTATTTTGTATGCCCTATATCAGAGAGATGCCACGCCCCAAAAGGGCAAGGGTAATAGCTGGGGCGATTTGAATGCTTTTGAACCTAATGGTACTACTCCTAAGATTCATCTTCTGGTTGGTATGGCACGAGACGGTGCGATAAGCACCAGAACCCACGAGCTTTTTAAAGAGTGGGTTAAATCAAGCCGCGGGTATCTGGATATCCGATACCCAGATCCCCGCCTCTCTCCTCTGGTGCATACCAAGCTCTACGCTTGGGCGAAGAACGGCTCCTTCGATACTGCCTACGCTGGCTCGGCTAACCTTTCAACGGATGGGTTCAATATCGGTCGTGACGCTTCAGGGTGTCAACAGGAGAACATTCTTGTGCCGGTGTCGGTGGAGCACGCAGAGAACTACCTCGACACACTTTTCGATGCTTCGTTGAGCTGCACCGACCCTGTGGTTGATTCTCTCTTCGCTTTCCCCGAAGCACCCTACGATATCTTGGCGAATAAGTCTCTGCCTCCGGTACCGCCTCTCCCTGAGCCTGAGACGGAACGCGAGGAACGACTGAAGGACTTCCCGTCCGTCAATCTTTATCTCTACAGTCGCAAACGTGGGGGCACATCTTATAATGGGGCCGGAATCAATTGGGGTCTCCGCCAGAATCGAGCTAATAAGGATGAAGCCTACTTCGCCGTTCCTGCTGAGATTGCGCGGTCAAACTTCTTTCCCAGCAAGAACATGCCGTTTACGGTGTACTGCGATGATGGTGAGGCCCTCACCATGCGCGTTGCCAGTGGTGACAAGGACAAACCTTATGGTAAAGATATGTCCACCATTCCACACAATAGCGAACTTGGTGCATATCTTCGTAAGCGCATGGGACTTCAACCAGGAACCAAGATTGGTATTCGTGAGTTACTTGACTACGGCCGCACCTACGTCACCTTTACACGCACCTCTGAGGGTAACTACTATCTGGATTTCTCACGCGAGACTGCAGAACGCGATGAGGTTGCCTTGCAAGCACCCGAGATTGTCAACGAGTTTTCCCACGAGGACAACTAGCGCCTCCCGGTGAGTGCTCCCAGATAGAGCGAAGCCCCCTTGTCCCGGTTCTTAGTTGAACCGGTGCGAGGGGGCTTTACCGTGCCCGCACATTGTGTCTTTCCTTGTCGGGTTCTTTGTGGGCGGCTCGATGTTGTCTGCGGGCGGGGTTGTTTTCCTTTACACTGGAGTGTGTGTTCTACGGTGAACACGCTTGTCCACTCACTTCTAAAGGAATATTGTGTTGAAAATTCACGCCGCGACCGCTGGTGTTCTTGCGGGTGCTCTGCTTCTGACTGGTTGCTCTTCGTCTGTTCGTGCTCCGAAGTCTACGCCGTCTGCGTCATCGTCGACCTCTGCTTCGGCTAGCCCCTCTGTTTCGGCTTCCCCTACTGCTTCTTCGACGCCGAGTGCGTCTCCTTCGGAGTCTCCTACCCCGACGGAAACCCCGTCGCCTGTTCCGACGACTGAGGCTCCCGCGCAGGCACCGGCGGCTGAGGCACCTTCCGCGGAGGCTCCGGCGGCCCCGGTTTCTGAGGCTCCCGCGCAACAGGCTGAGCCTGTTCAGCAGGCGCCGGTAGCTACGGAGGCGCCCGTCCAGCAGGCGCCCGCGCAGGCTCCGGCGGCTGAGGCTCCCGCTCAGCAAGCTCCCGCGCAGCCGGTTCAGCAGGCTCCGGCGCAGTCGAGTGTTTATTACAAGAATTGTGATGCGGTACGTGCAGCTGGTGCGGCGCCGTTGCATCGTGGCGAGCCGGGTTACCGTCCTGGTCTTGATTCTGATGGTGACGGCGTGGCGTGCGAGCCGAAGAAGAAGCACTAAGCTTCTACCCCCAGATATAGCGAAGCCCCCTCGTACTATTTCTAGTACGAGGGGGCTTCGTCATATCAGCCTCGTTCTGTCAGCTCAGCCGGTGAGGTTAGCGCGGCTGGTAGGCGCGGGCACGCTCAGCGCGAGCACGGCGCGCCTCCGCATCCTGCAGGACCGGCACCAGCATACGCACCACCTGGCCCATGCCACGCAGCACCAAATTCAGCCACAAACCCACAGACCACACCGCCGCCACACGCGGATGCCCCGTGCGCATCCACCGCACACCCAGAAAAGACAGCGAATAATACAGCAGAAGCAGCAGCGACTCACGGAAGCGGTGCACCTGCCGAAGGAGAGGGTTCTGAGGAAGCTTCATCATGCCTCCCAGTATACCCACCGGAGCCCCTCGCCGGGGCTCCCCCGCACTACCCGTAATAGTCGCGAATCGTCACCGTCGTCAACCCGCGCCGATCCAACAACGCCCGAATACGGTCCAGCTCAGACACCACACCCCGATAATTCAAATGCCCAATCACAATATGCTGAGCCAACGCATACTTCTCCGCATAGGCATACACCTCAGCCGAAGAAATATTAGACGAATCCGCCAACGACCCGTACCACAGAACCGGGCGCGTAAAACCACACGACGCCGCAGCCGCCAACACGCGCGCATCATAATACCCGTACGGCGGGCGGAAATACGGCTTCGAAGACACCCCAAAAAGCCGCCTAATCTCCTCATCATTACGGGTCAACTCCTGAACAATCTGCTCATCCGTCAGGCTCGTCAACGCCGCATGACTATACGTATGGTTCGCAATCTGCAACTGACCACTCTTCACCAGCGGCAACAACAGGTCACGATGCTGCCTAAACGCCGGGTACTGACCGTTGATAAAGAAGGTGAGGCGCGTGCCGGTACGGCGAGAAAACTCCGCGTAGGCGCGTACCACCTCCGGGTCGGCGCCGTCATCGACCGTCCACGCAATATACTTGCCCTCACCGGGCAGGCCGGTCTGCGGACCAGTCCAGGCACGAGCTTCGGGAACCGGGTTCGACGAGGTCGCAGTCGCAGAAACGGTCTCAGATGCCGCGGCGGTCGGGGATGGGGTACCCGTTGCGGAGCCAGATGCGGAAGGGGCAGCCGCCGAGCTTGCCGAAGGAGCCGCCGAGGCAGACCCACTAGCCGTTACCTCGTGGGTGGCTTCCGCCGCGGACGGGGTACAACCGGTGAGACCAAGACCCAGCACACCGAAGCCCACCGCACCCAGGCCAAAGGTACCAACGTGTTGTAAGAGTTCCCGTCGCCCCATGGAGGCGCGGGCAGAGGCGCCCGATATCATGTGGTCAGTAGCGGGGTTGACGATAGCGGACTGACGAGTAGTGATAGGTGTTTCTGAGTGTGGAACAGTGTTCATATTATGAGTGTATGATGAGATCGCCGTCAGCTATCGAAAAATTCAAAATATTACTTAATGATTAACAACGGCGCTATTAAAGAACCTTTATGCACTTTCAGTCCCCTCACTCATCGAAGACCACGCTCAGTACACTAAGCTACCCGCACGCCGGATAATCCCAGGTACAGCTCTATGTACAGATTCAGGTACAGCTCCAGCTACAGCGCAAGGTGCAGCTCTAGGTAAGCACAGCAAGGCCCCTCCCCCTGAACACGTTCATAACGCGCCTAGGAAAGGGGCCTCAATATATAAAGTTCACGCAATCGTACTGCCAAGTACGCAGATACGATCAAGTACGCGGAGTGAAACCTACTCGGACTCCGAAGCTTCCGGCTGCTCCGTCTGAGCGGATTCCAACGCATTCAGCGCCTCCAGAGCCGCAGCCTCCGCAGCCTCTTCGGCGTCCGCCTCAGCCACACGCTCAGCATCCGACTCAGCAGAAGTCACCGCCGCCGGGTTCGTCAGAACCTTCACACCCATGCTGCGCAGCGCATCCGTATTCGTAATCGTCTCGTCATTATCAATCAGGTACACCTTGTACCCGTCATTCCGCAGACGACGCATCAGCTCCAGGAGCATGCTCTGAGCGACCTCATCCACCGCGTACACGCGCGTCACATCCAGGGCAACCTTGGAACCCTCCATCGGGGATTCCACAATCTCACGAATCACGCGCTCCACACCCGCAAAACGGATGCGGCCCTGCAACTGAATCAGGCGCATAGACTCATCGCCCGAACCGATCTGGTAGTTCGCGCGCAACGCCGAACGAGCCACGGTCGGCACGTTCATCACGTGCATGCCCATGTCATCAGAGAACTGCTCGAACAGCTCCACGCCGCGCACACTGTTACCGTGACCGTCCAGGCGCGGCGAGAACGTTGCCACACCCAGCTGACCGGGCACAGCACCAATAATGCCGCCGCCCACGCCGCTCTTCGCCGGAACACCCACCTGGGTCGCCCAGTCACCCGCAGCGTTATACATGCCGCACGTGAACATGACGCTCAGCACCTGACGCACCACAGTCTTAGGAACCACCTGCTCACCCGTCACCGGATGCACACCATAGTTCGCCAAAGTCGCCGCCATCAGCGCCAAATCCTTGACCGTCACCATCAGCGAGCACTGGCGGGTATAACCCTGCACCGCCACGGTCGGGTCACCGGTCAGGATGCCGTGGCCGCGCAGCATGTGCGCAATCGCGTAGTTGCGGTGCGCGTGCTCCAGCTCAGACTCGTACACGCGCTCATTCACCGACAGGCGGCGGCCCGCAAACGCAGACAGACCAGAAATGACGCGCTCCATGCGCTCGCCCTGAGTCGCGCCGGGAGGGCCCACCAGCGAATGGGTGGTAATCGCGCCGGCGTTAATCATCGGGTTCAGCGGCTTGCCGGAGCCGTCCTCCAGGGACAGCTCGTTGAACGGCTCACCGGAAGGCTCAACGCCCACCTTCGCAAGCACGTCATCATAGCCGCGGTCAGCGAGCGCCAGGGCGTACACGAACGGCTTAGAAATCGACTGAATCGTGAACTCCACATCGGAGTCGCCGGCGGCGTACTGCTCACCATCAACCATGGCGATAGACGCGGCGAGCTTGTCCGGGTCCACGGCGGCAAGTTCCGGAATGTAGTTTGCCAACTCACCGGAGGTATCAGAAGCGACCGACTCGAGGGTCTCGGTCAGGTAAGTGGCAATAGGTGAATGCATAGTGTTCCGTATCTGCTGCTAATCGTGGTTGTTCTCGTCAAAAATCTATGGATGCGCCCGCCCGCTGTTCCGTTTCAGCTATTCCGTTTCAGCCCGGCTGAGGCGCTCATCGTTACAGGCTACCGCGGCTACCAAACTAAAGAGCCTGCCAGCGGACCTGTCAAAGTGTGTGGGTGAGGAGCACCTTTTGCTCCCTAAAGAGTGTATCTTTTGCGTGTTGAAGCCACCAAATATAACGGTCGCTACTCCCCCGCTATTTCAGGCTCTGGTACCTGTTCTGGTTCGCCGTTTTCTGCCGTAATTTACCGCGGCGGGCAGAACTGCCAGCGAAGCCCTGGCAAAACCTACGGGCACAGCCTAGGGGTGGCGAATCGAAGCCGGCTCACGACCACCCAACTCGGCAGTCTCCAGCTGGAACGTCGAATGCTCCACCGACACCTCAAAATGGCTCGCCACGCACGAACGGATACGGTCCAAAATCGTCACCGCAGACCCGTCATGGAAGCACGAATCGGCAACTACCACGTGCGCGGTCACCACCGGCAGACCGGTCGCCACCATCGAGGCGTGCACATCGTGCACCTCCACAACACCCTCAACGCGCAGCATGTGCTCACGCATCGCGTCCAAATCCAGACCGTCCGGGGTGAACTCCATGAGCACCGCAGTCGTCTGCCTCATCAGGCGCATCGCACGCGGCACAATCAGTGCCGCAATGAACAGACCCGCCAGGGCGTCCGCCTGGTAGAAACCGGTCAGCCAAATCACGATAGCCGCTGCAATCACACCCAGCGAACCCAGGGCGTCATTGAGCACCTCCAGGAACGCGGCACGCATATTGAAGTTCGCGTTCCTCGCCGTAGCCAGCACCGCAATACCGATAGCGTTCGCCACCAGACCAACCACACCAAAGATCAACAGCTCGGTGCCGGGCACCTCCGGCGGGGCAAACAGGCGATGCACACCCTCCACCGCCGTGTAGATACCCACCGCCAGCAGCAGCACCGACTGCCCGAGGGCGGCAAGCACCTCAATACGGCGAAAACCCCACGTGCGGCGGGACGTTGCCGGGCGCGTCATCAGCGAAGCCGCCGTGAGTGCCACCAGCAGGCCGGAGGCATCCGCCAGCGCGTGCGCCGTATCAGTCAGCAGCGCAAGACTTCCGGTGACCAACGAACCGATCGCCTGCGCCAACACAATAACGACCGCCAGACTGAACGCAATCAGCAGGCGCGGACGCATCGAGGCGGCGTCCTCCGGGCTCGGGGCATGCGAATGGTCGTGGTGATGCCCGTGATGCCCGCCGTGGCCGTGATGTGCGTGCGCTCCCATGAGTGACTCCTCAACTATGAACTGTGTTGTTGACTATCGAGAGTTATCGGCAGATAGCAAAATCGCCCGATTCACAAGAACCGGGCGAAAAGCTCCTCAACCGAGGAAAACGTGGAGATAAGGGGACTCGAACCCCTGACCCCCTGCATGCCATGCAGGTGCGCTACCAGCTGCGCCATATCCCCATATTCTGTTAGTGACCTCAACGAGGCAACATGAATATATTACACACACCACGGACAGCGATGCAAACCAGCGCACCCAAAAATCCAAAAAGTTCCCGGCGGCTAAGCAAGAAGGGCGGACCCCGCGGCACCATACAGCGCCAGCAGAGCCCACCCCTCATCAGCTAAAAATCAAGCAGAAGCCTACGCCTCATCCTGAGCGGGAATGATGCGTGCAGCATCTTCCTCAGTCTCACCCTCAATGTCGAAGGGAGCCTCGTTCTCAACGCCCAGCTCAATACGCGGGGCCTCAGCCCACAGACGATCCAGAGCGTAGAACTCGCGGTCCTCCTCATGCTGAACATGCACGACAATATCGCCGAAGTCCAGCAGAATCCAACGACCCGAGGAACGACCCTCACGGCGGACCGGCTTCAGGTCAGCCTGCTCACGCAGAGCGTCCTCAACCTCATCCGCAACAGCGTTCACGAGGCGCTCATTGTGGGCAGAAACCACCAGGAAGCCATCAATCAGACCCATCGCGTCGGATGCATCCACAGCGAACAGGTTCGTTCCCTGCTTCTCCTCCGCAGCGCGGGCGGCAATGCGCAGAGCCTCAACCGAGGACTGTGCAGCAGTCATATTTTCCTTCCTTGCCGACAGAACACCCGCCGGCAGCACCCGCAACAGGGGTGCATTGTTCACGGCCTACTTAGGGCCAAAAATCATAATCAGACCAACAACGACCAGGGCGAGCAGCAGCACAATCCACAGCCACGCCAGGGAGGCCTTCTGCGCAGGCTGCAGAACCTCTTCAGCCTTCTCAACAGCGCTCTCAGAAGCAGACTCATCAGCTTCCTTCGAAGCCTCAGCGGAAGGTACCGGAGCAGACTTGGACTTAGCAACCTTAGAATCAGCAACCTTGGACTCTGCATCCTTCGCGGCTTCCTCAGACTCTTCAGCTTCCTCGGTGACCTCTTCAACCAGGGCAGCGGACTCCTCGGGATCCTGACGATCCACCATGCGCTGCAGCAGCTCCTCAACCTCATCCGGGCTCAGAGCAACGGTCGGGTCGCCGTCCACCGAATCCACGGTGTCACCGGCGGAGGCGCTATCCAGCACGCTCAGGTCAAGACCCTGCGCGTTCACTGCGCTCACGCGGGTGGGCAGTTCGTCAGCAGACTCTTCAACCTCAGCAACCTCAACGGTCTCTTCCTCAACGGAAGCGACCTCGGTCTGCTCAGCCTCAACGTCAGAGCTGTCCAGCTCCTCAACCTTCGGCTCATCGCGCACCAGGTACTGGTGCAGCTTAGGTTCCGGCTTCTCCTCCTTGACCACGGCAATGACCGGGATCGAAGAAGTCATCGGGTTATCCACCGCGGAGGGGCTGGTCGCATCCACACGGTTCTGCGCGATCTCTTCGGGACGCAGAACACGCAGGCTACTGGTCAGAGGAGCAGGCTCGTGTAGCTTCTCCTCATCGTTCGCCTCAGTGTCAATCTTGCCCTGAGCCGCCAGCGCCGCAAAACGACGCTGAACAGCCAGAACCTGCGGGTCAATAGCGTCCGTATAAATCACGGAGCCCATGTTCGCAACAGGCTTCGCGGGCTCACCGCGGCGGTTCGCACGCAGGTACTCGGCAACTTCTTCACGGTAGCGGGCAAGACGGCGCGGACCCATCACCTTAGTAGGCGGCGGCACCTCAATGCCGTCCTCGGTCACGTACGTCTCGTAGAGGTACGCTTCGTCCTCGCTATAGGGCTTCGAACCCGTAGCTTCACTCATGTGTTCCCTCATTATTCGTCGATTGGGGTGCCTGCCCAGACTCATCTTTCACGTGAGGCAAGCCGTCACGGTACGCCGTCAAGGCGTCCTTCTTGTACAGGCCGTACTTAGCAATGTACTGCACCACACCATCGGGCACCAGGTACCAGATGGGGGCATCTGCAGCTGCGCGGCGACGAATATCGGTCGAAGAAATCGCCATCGCAGGAATCTTCAGGGTCGTAATATGACGCCCCTCTGCCAGCGGCGGATCCAGATCGTGATCGGGGCGGGTCACACCCACAAAAGTCGCCAAATCCCACAGCTTATGGGCATTGCGCCAGGTCATAATCTGGCTAATCGCGTCCGCGCCGGTAATGAAGAACAGGTCAGCATCCGGGCGCAGGGCGCGCAGCTCGTTAAGCGTATCAAAGGTGTAGGTGGCGCCGCCACGGTCAATATCAATACGGCTCACCGTAAAACGAGGGTTCGACGCGGTCGCAATCACCGTCAACAGGTAGCGATGCTCAGCGTCACTCACGTGCCGCTCCCCCACCTTCTGCCAGGGCTGACCGGTCGGAACGAAAACGACCTCGTCCAGGTCGAACACGGCGGCAACTTCACTAGCCGCCACCAGGTGTCCGTGGTGAATCGGGTCAAAAGTTCCACCCATCACGCCCAGACGCACCCGACCGGGAGTACGCGGGGGGATAGACTCGGTGCTCGGGGCACCAAAATCAAGGTGAACAGGCTGGTCAGTCACAAATGTCGTCCTTGCTGGGACAGAGACCGCACCACGGCAACTTAAAGAGCCACCACAGGTGCGGATGCGGGCAGGTACACAGAAGGTACGCAACACCGAAAACGGTGCCCGCGTACATTCCCCTCTATGCTACCTGCTTACGGTCAAAAAAACCGAAATGACGGGGGGTGAGCTAAGCCGCCAGTGGAATACCCAGCCAGCACGCCCGACCACAGGTTCACCGCAGGCTCACCCGCATGTTCCAACACACACATCCGGCGCGAGAGACAACCGCACAGCACACAAGAAAGTGCCGCGCACCGGGGCAAACCCCGGTGCGCGGCACCATTCACTGTCTAGGCAACAGCTGTCTAGGCAACAGCTAACGCCTCAGCTATTAGTCCTCGACGTTCGGCATGTCGATATTCTCGTCGACCTTGCCTTCCTTCAACTTCTTGCGGTACTCAACCGACTCGGTCCACACGCCTGCAGCGCGCTCGGACTCCAGCTCGGCACGAGCCTCCGCCTTCGCGTCCATACGCTCCTTGTACTCCACACGCTTCTGCGCACGAGTCGGGCGAATGATCTCTTCCAGACGAGCGTCCGTACCACGCGGGGAGGACAGCAGCTCAGCACCACCGACCATGGTCGGCTCCCAATCGAAGATCACCGAGTTGTCGTTCTCACCAATCACCACGGCGTCACCGGCACGAGCACCAGCCTTGAACAGCTCATCCTCAACGCCCAGGCGCGCCAGGCGGTCCGCCAGGTAGCCGACAGCCTCATCATTATTGAAGTCAGTCTGCTGAATCCAACGCTCAGGCTTCTCACCAATCACGCGGAACAGCGGCTCAAGGTTACGCTCCTCGCGGCGAATAGTGAACTCCTGCTTCTTCTTACCGCGGAAGCCCTTCGGGCGAACCACAGGAGCCTCAACAACCACGCGCTCCGCTTCCTTCTCGGCAGCGGCACGAGCCACGCGGTCCTCCTCCACAAGCTTTGCCATCGCAAAGATCAGGGACTTCAGACCCTCATGGGAAGCAGTCGAAATCTCGAAGACCTTGAAGCCCATCTCCTCAAACTCGGGGCGAACAAACTCAGCCAGCTCACGAGCCTCAGGAACGTCAATCTTATTGAGCACCACAATCTGCGGACGCTCATGCAGCGGCACGGTCACACCCGCAGTCGGGTCAACCTCATAGTTCTGCAGCTCGCCGCGGATCACCTCAAAGTCACTGATCGGGTCGCGGCCCGGCTCCAAAGTAGCGCAGTCAATCACATGCACCAGAGCCGAAGAACGCTCCACATGGCGCAGGAAGCGGTGGCCCAGACCGCGGCCCTCCGAAGCGCCCTCAATCAGACCAGGAACATCCGCGACGGTGTAGCGAACATCGCCCGCCTGCACCACACCCAGGTTCGGGATCAAAGTGGTGAACGGGTAGTCAGCAATCTTCGGACGCGCCGCAGAAATCGCAGCAATCAACGAAGACTTACCCGCCGAGGGGTAACCCACCAGAGCCACATCCGCAATGGACTTGAGCTCCAGAACAATATCAGCCTCTTCACCGGGGGTGCCCAACAGAGCAAAACCGGGAGCCTTACGCTTAGCCGAAGCCAACGCAGCGTTACCCAGACCGCCCATACCGCCACGGGCCGCAACATACTCGTCACCCACACGCAGCAGGTCAGCCAAAACATTACCCTCGCGGTCCTTCACCACAGTACCCTGCGGCACGGTCAGAACCAGATCCTCACCGTTAAAGCCGTGGTGCATATCGCCACGACCAATATCGCCATTCGGGGCGTGCTGGTGCGGGCTGTGGTGGTACTCCAGCAGGGTCGTGGTCTGGTTATCCACGCGCAGAATCACCGCGCCACCATTACCACCGTTACCGCCGTTAGGGCCGCCCAGGGGCTTAAACTTTTCACGTCGCACGGAGACGCAGCCGTTACCTCCGCGACCGCCAGATACATGCAAGACCACGCGGTCCACGAATTCTGCCACGGGTTCTCCTTATCTTGGAAAATCTTCACTTCGCCACCGCACGGCACACACCAATCATGCTGCGGATGCGGTAGCAGGCGCGACCGGGTTGGGGTGCGCCTCATCGTGGAGCCCAGCACGGGCGTCCACGGCATTCGAGGTCATAGCGAGAGGGGGTAGACTAACGCCTACCCCCTCTGCCCTAGCGGTGAGTATTACTCAGCTGCTGCCAGGATGTTAACGACCTTGCGGCCCTTGCGGGTACCGAATTCGACGGTGCCTGCTGCCAGAGCGAACAGGGTGTCGTCGCCACCGCGGCCAACGTTCAGGCCGGGGTGGAAGTGGGTGCCGCGCTGGCGAACGAGAATCTCGCCTGCGTTGACGGACTGGCCGCCGTAGCGCTTAACACCGAGGTACTGGGGGTTCGAGTCACGGCCGTTACGGGTGGAGCTTGCGCCCTTCTTGTGTGCCATTCTGTATTCCTACCTTAGGGTTGAATTCCGGTCGTTTCGATTACGCGTTGATAGCGGTAATCTTGACGGTGGTCAGCTCGGCGCGGAAGCCCTGACGCTTCTTGTAACCGGTCTTGTTCTTGTACTTCTGAATAACGATCTTCGGACCGCGCAGGTCCTCAACCTTCTCAGCAACAACCTTGGCGGAAGCCAGGGACTTTGCGTCAGCGGTGACCTTGTCACCGTCGACGAGCAGCAGCACGGGCAGCTCGATGGTGCTGCCGGGCTCGCCTGCAACACGGTCAAGGGTAACGAGGTCGCCTACGGAAACCTTCTCCTGGCGGCCGCCAGCGCGTACAATCGCGTATGCCACTATGGGACTCACTTTTCTCGACAACTTGCTTCTTGAATCTCACACGAATGAGCAGCCTGCGCTTTCATTGCTGTGCGCCCTCCCCCGCCAGTCGAATGACCGCGAACAAGGAGGAACGGCCCGTGCGTTCCGGCGGGATTGCCCGCCGAAGCCAACACGCGAGGCTCACCGGTGGTGTCTCTCTCCCGCACGTTCCAGACTCAGCCGAATACTCGACCGCGCCGAAGACGATGCGGGTGGGAGCGGTGTCTCCCGCTGGCCCTGCGTCGATAGGGCTTCACTGAGATAAACACCAGTCCTTAAGGATACGGCATGATCTACGCGCCGCGCAATAGATAATTTCACGGATTATCCGCAGACACCACGTGATGCTCCTCTAATACTGCACCGCACTCTTAGTAGTGCCTTTAAAATGACGCAGCACACGCACAGAAAAAAATAGCCTCGGTAGGGAAGTTCCGGCTCGCCCTACCGAGGCTATCTCATATACACACACCATCGGATTTCCGATGATCGGAAGCTAAAGACTAATCGTCCTTACCTTCACGCTTAATATCGGCAGCAGCAACGCCAATGCCGAACAAAACAGGAGCCGAAGCGTCATCAGCCACCGGAGCCACATCCGCAACAGAAGCGGAAGCAACCACGGAACCCTCAGCACGCTCGGAAGCGTCCACGGTCACGACCTGAGCACCGGCACCAGCGCTCGACGCCGCACGGCGAGTGCGACGCTTACGCGGGGTCGAACCGGGCACCTGAGCCGCAGGCTTCTGAGCCTCCTCAACCGGAGCCTCAACCACTGCGGGAGCTGCGCCCACCACACCGGTCACCGCCGGAGCACCAATCACGCCGGTCACGACCGTGCGAGGCTCAGACTTCTCAACCTTATCAGCCTTTGCGGATGCCTGCTCAGCAGCCTTCTCGGCGCGCTTCTCATCAGCGGCACGACGAGCACGGCGGCGGGAGGCACGCGGAGTCTCACGAACATCCTCAATACGCAGGTCCTCACGCTCAACACGCTTGGACTCCTGAGCCTTCTGCACACCCGAGTTTACCTCAGCGGAGGTTGCCTCAGCGTTCTGCTGCTCGCGGTTCTGACGCTTGGACGAACGACGCTCCTCCGAACGGTCCTCACGGCCCGAACGGAACGACTCACCCTCAGCGCGGGCAAGACGGCCAGCCTTCTGAGAAGCACGAGCCTTCGCCTCGCCGGCGCGAATCGCCTCGAAACGATCCGAGGAGCGGCTAAAGCGCGGGTCGAGCTCCGGGTCAACGTGGTGCTCGTCCTCCAGCGCACCCGCGCCGGAATCCTCCACTGCGGCAATATCCGCATCGGTCAGCTCGCGACGCTGGCGGTTACGAGAAGACTTCTTCTCGCCACGCTTGGACGAACGACGCTCTTCCGAACGTTCCTGGTCAGAACGCTCCTCAGCAGAGTCCTTCGAGGAATCCTCAGCGGACTCCTCCACGCGGTCGAACGCGCTCGCCAGCTGCTCCAGGGAGAAACCGCCCTGCTCGCCGATCCAGTTGCCGCCGGTGACCTCAGCGACCTTGTCCTCACGCTGAGCAACCTCGGCGTGAGCCTGCTCGCTGGCGGCCTCGGCAATACCCTGAATCTCCTGCTCAAGCGACAGCTCAGCGGTCTCCGCGCGGCGCGAGCGCTTGCGGCGCTTACGCTTCTTGCGGGTCGAAGCAGTCTCCTCCGAGACCTCCTCGCTCTGAGCGGATGCGGCAGCCACCGCAGCCATAGCGTTACGGCGCTCAGCCTTCTTCGACTCCAGAGCATCCTGCTTCTGCTGGTCACGAGAATCCTCGCGGGCAGCGGCACGGCTACGCTTACGGTCATTACGCTCATGGCGGTGGATGTAATCCGACGCGCCACCGCTACGACCGCTCAGCGGCTGATCGTGAACCACCAGGCCACGACCGGCACACTGCTCACAGGGCTCCGAGAAGACCTCAAGCAGACCGGTACCCAGGCGCTTACGGGTCATCTGAACCAGACCCAGCGAAGTCACCTCAGCCACCTGATGCTTGGTACGGTCACGGCCCAGGCACTCAATCAGGCGACGCAGAACCAGGTCACGGTTCGACTCAAGCACCATGTCAATGAAGTCAATGACGATAATGCCGCCGATATCGCGCAGACGCAGCTGACGGACAATCTCCTCAGCAGCTTCCAGGTTGTTCTTGGTGACAGTCTCTTCCAGGTTGCCGCCGCTACCGGTGAACTTACCGGTGTTCACGTCCACCACGGTCATGGCTTCGGTACGGTCAATCACCAGCGAACCACCCGAAGGCAGGTACACCTTACGATCCAGTGCCTTCGCCAGCTGCTCGTTAATGCGGTAGTGATCGAAGAGGTCGTCAGCGGAATCCCACTGCTGCAGGCGGGAAACCAGGTCCGGCGCCACGTACGTCACGTACGCCTCAATGGAATCCCACGCGTTCTCGCCCTGAACGATCATCGCGGTGAAGTCCTCGTTGAAGACGTCACGCACGGTCTTAATCATCAGGTCGGGCTCCTGGTAGAGCATCTCCGGAGCCAGCACCTTGCGGGAGTTAGCCTTCTCCTGAATCTCTTCCCACTGCGCACGCAGACGGTTAATGTCGTGGGTCAGCTCCTCCTCAGAAGCACCCTCCGCCGCGGTACGAACAATCACGCCAGCACCCTCGGGCAGCTTGTCCTTCAGAATCTTCTTCAGACGCGCACGCTCGGTGTCGGGCAGCTTACGGGAAATACCGGTCATCGAACCACCCGGCACGTACACCAGGAAGCGACCGGGCAGAGAAACCTGGCTGGTCAGGCGGGCACCCTTGTGACCAATCGGGTCCTTGGTGACCTGCACCAGAACCGAATCGCCGGGCTTCAGAGCATTCTCAATCTTGCGGGGCGCACCGTCCAGACCGGTGACATCCCAGTTGACCTCACCCGCGTACAGCACAGCGTTGCGGCCGCGTCCAATGTCAACGAACGCAGCCTCCATGGACGGCAGAACGTTCTGAACCTTACCCAGGTACACGTTGCCGATCAGGGAATCCTGCTGGGTCTTGGACACGAAGTGCTCAGCCAGCACGCCGTCCTCAAGCACACCAATCTGGATGCGGCCGTCCTTCTGACGAACCAGCATCTGACGGTCTACAGACTCGCGGCGAGCCAGGAACTCAGCCTCAGTCACGATGTGGCGGCGGCGACCCAGGGAGCGGGACTCGCGGCGGCGCACACGCTTCGCCTCCAGGCGGGTAGAACCGCGCACACCGGTCACAGTGTTGGACGCGTGAGAGTCAGCCAGGCGCGGCGCACGCACCTTGGTGACGGTCTCAACGTCGTCATCAACGCCGCCCTCAATCTCAATATCTTCGGTACCGCGGCGACGGCGACGGCGCCGGTGGCTCGTCACCTCAGCCTCAGCGGCAGCCTCCTCACGGCGGCGCTCCATGCGCTCCTTACGCTTCTGCTCCTCGGCAGCGGCGCGGCGTGCTTCACGCTCCAGCTTGGCGGCAACAGCGAGCTCACTCAGCTCCTCCGGCTCGGGCGCCATGAACAGCGGCATCGCACCCATGGGGGTACGCGAGCGCAGCTCCTGCAGCTTTTCGCGCTGCAGGTCGCTAATGGTCTTGACCGGCTCGGGAGCTTCTGCGGGCTCCTCGGCGGCAGGTTCCTCAATTGCAGGTGCTTCAGCTACGGGTTCTGCCTCTGCGGAGTCAGCCTCAGTGTTCTCAGCCTGTTTCTCGGCAGTCTCAGTCTCCTCTGCCTCGGATTCAACCTCGGCTTCCGCTGCGGCCTCGCCCTCAACGAATTCAGCTTCGGCAGTCTCTTCTGCGGCTTCTTCGGTCTTTTCTGCCTTGGTCACCTTCTCGACCTTGGCAATCTCTTCGACCTTAGCGGTCTTCTCCACGGTCTCAGTCTTAGCAACCTTCTCAACCTTGGCAATCTCTTCAACCTTCGCGGTCTTCTCCTCAACAGCAGGCTCAGCCGCCTTCTTCTCAGCAGCCTCAAACAGGCTATCGAGGGTAGAAGCAACCTCGGTCTCAGACGCGGCGGGAGCGGCAACCTTCGGTGCCGGCGCGTGCTTAGCCTTAGCGTTACGCAGGTTGGTCAGGCCAGCAGCAATCGCCTCATCCAGGGGAACCTCAGGAGCCTTCTCCTTCTTCGGGCGACCCGGACGGCGGCGCTCAGTACCCTGCTGGGCGTCAGAGCTCTCACGAACATTCTTACGCAGAGTTTCACGGGTCTCTGCAGAGGCGTTCTTCTCCTCCGCGAGGGCGTTCAGCGCCTCAAAAACCCCAAGTTCGACGTTCTTCTCGTCAGACATTAATCTTCTTTCGTTACACCCTGCTCCGCACCGCAAGGATTTTAACAGCGCGCATACAGCGCAAAGCCTAGTTGCTGTCACCGCGGCTCAAGCCTCACCCTACGGTGCGCGTTCATCGGCGCTACCGGGCACTATCTCGTTCAGTGCTTCTGCCGTAGGGGGCGAGCGGGCGGAACGCAGAGCGCGCCGCGACGGTCACAGCCACCTCGCTCTCGAGCACGGCACGCTCACACCCTTCCTGGATGCCCTGCCGGTCTTCGGGTTTCTTCGCCGAGGCGGGCGGCCCGCGCGGTGCGACAGTTATGCTCCGCGGCTTATAGCCGGCGCTCTTCGGGTACTCTCCCTCGATGCGTTGGTGGGGATCTTTATGCGCGTGCGGGGCGCACAAGACACCGTGTTCCATTATACCCGGTAGAGGGTACCTCTAAGCCACCCCACCCATCCTATCCGGGCTCCACCTCCCGGCAGGATGCGCGGGCACATTACCGCGGGCACGCTGCGGCGGGCGCATGGCGGGTACAGCAAAGCCGGGCGTGCCACTACGCACCACCCGGCTTCAAAAACTTTCAGAGGAGGGGCTAGTCCAGACCCAGCTCCGCATCGCGCGCCTCACGAGCCTGCTGAGCAAGCTTCGGGTCGGTCGGCAGGTACTCCGGACCGGAACCGGTCGCAAACGGAACACCCAGAATGAAAACGAACGGAGAAACAACCAGCAGAATCACCCACAGCAGCGAGAAGTGACCGGCAGTCAGCAACAGCAGGGCAGTCAGAAAAATAACAGCAGCAGCGCCCATTGCGGCAATTCCGGCAGTCTTCACGGTTCTCCTCGAAGGGGTATCAAGAATCTAGTGTCCAGCAGAACGGCAGGCAGTCAACGCCGCTGGCAAAACCCGCGGACGGTCCCGGCTGACGCCGCTCAAGAATATACCTGACCATTATACGCACCCGCGCCGCCTCCCCGCTGACTTCACGGCTCGGGTCACCGGTGCCTCCCCCGCTACCCACCGCAATCTGCCGGCACGTTCTTGCCCGCCGCATTCTTGCCAGCACATTCTGCCTGCGGGTACAGCAACGCCCCGGCACCAACAGGCACCGGGGCGGTACAACTCAACGCTTAGCGCATCATATTCACAATGACCTCAAAGAAGCGGATCACAATAATGCCGAAAATCAGGATCAACCACAGGCTAATCGCAAACCAGGACCAGCCGCGAGCGCTCTCACGCATCGACTGCGACGCCGGGATGACCCCCACCGAAATATTGCGGACCGTGGTCTTCACAAAAAGCGTGATGGTCATAACCCACACGATCATGCAGAACAGGCACAGTGCGTTGATCTGGAAGGTTGTCTGGTACCACAGCCACATGATGAACGCGGTCGCCGCAGCCAAACCAATATTTGCACAGACCCAGAACCACTTCTTGAACTGCGCCCCCGCCATCATCGCGGCGCCAATAGTCACCACGATCGAGAAGCCCACCAGGCCAATGAACGGGTTCGGGAAGCCGAACGCCTCCGCCTGCGGGGTGCGTATCACCGTACCGCAGCTAAGCAGGGCGTTAATATCGCAGACCGTGGAGTGGCCGGCATCAATATAAATCTGCAGGCGCTCATACACCAGAATCGCCGAAGAAATCAGCGCAATCAGACCCGCACCAATCAGCCAGAACCCGAGCTGTCGGTCAGAGTAGCCAGCCCGGGTTCCCCTGCGCCCCTGCTGCTTTTCTGCCTCAGCGTGGTTGGGCTCGGTAGTACTCGATGCGGCGGTACTCATACGACTCCTTTAGATAGTGTGTTTCACCTCGTGTAGTAGCGGGTACATACCGGCGCGGCATAGCCAGCACCCCGGAAGCGGTACCCCATTTATCCTAGCCTCTCACACCGCCAAATGGCACACTGTTAGCCTGTATGTTCCGTTTATGACGTGCTATTTTACGCAGATGGGCGCGTTTTCTGAGCTTTTTCGGGGCACTTTCAGGGCTCGTTCGGGGCGCTTTCGAGGTGTCTTCGGGAAGTCTTTAACGCGCGAAAACCCCCGGGAGGAGCCCGCCATTCAGCGGCGGGCGGAACCTTCCGGAGGTTTCAACGGGATATTTCTAGGGCTTTATCTGGGGCATTACTTAGGGCAGCGGGTGGGTGTACGAATCGTCAAAGAACTGCTGCTCCAGCTCCACCGCGCGGCTAAAGAACTCGCGGGCAGCCTGCGCATCCGCCGGGCCCACACGGTCCAGCTCACGGCGCAGGAAATCAACCAGCTCACGGAACTCCGGGTAGTCGTGCAGGGTAATCCACTCGTGGTGCACAAACGAATCGGGGCGCTTGGCGGGAGCCTTCGACGCCCAATCCAGGTACAGGCCCTCGCAAACCACCAGCACCGACAGAATCGCCGCGTAGCTGCCGCTTGCCGCCGCATCCAGGAAGAGACGCTTGAAGCCGGTGGTCGCCTCCGTATCGGGCATGGATTCACGCTGATGCTCGGTCACGCCCAGAGTCTCAAAGCAGCGCAGGAAGTAGGTGTTCTCGTCACCAGCAATTTCACCGGCGAACTGCGCCAGGCGCAGACGGCCCGCGAGAGTATCAGCGTTGGCGATAGCACCACCAATCAGCGCGAGGAACGTGTCCAGGAAGCGGTAGTCCTGCACCAGGTAGCCCGCCATGACCTGCGGGGCAATCGAGCCGTCAAAAAGCTCAGCAACAAAGCGGTGATTCGTGGCGGAGAGCCAGGTGGCAATGTTCTCCTGGCGTAGGGACTCGGTGAACGAATCGGTGCCAATCAAATCGGTGAAGGGTGCGGGCATGATGGGTGCCTTTCGCTATGTGGCATACCGTCGCTGGTATGCGTATGTGTGCGGGTGTGTTGGTGCGGCCTCAGGCGTTGGGGCCGGCGCCTCAGCGAATATAGCACCGTGACGCCAAGGCGTGCCCGGTTTTGCGCCCCGGTGCCCGCAAATTTTCGTTCTTTTCGATTTTTGGGTGGGTGAGGGCGGATGATGCCGGTCAAACTCGCGCGATTGGGGTTAGGTGAGAGCCCATGGGAACACGTGAGAAATCATGCGTTCGAGTGGGACTATGAAGGCAAAGGCATAAAAAGCGGGGGCACGAAAAAACGGGGCACCACTCCCCCAGCCGGTAAAGCCAACTAGGGGGCGGCACCCCGCCTCATGTCTGCAACCTCAACAGGTCGCCTTAGTGATCCACATCGTCCTCGGAATCATCGTCACCGAAGAAATCATCGGTGTACGAATCGCCCAGCGGCAGACCCAGCGAATCCTCCAGCGAAGAACCCGCCGCAGACTCGCCACCCAGCTCAGCCATGATGCCGTCCAGCAGCTCATCCGGCTCAGCAGAGGCAGCCGCAGCCGCCGCGGCAGCCAGAGTCGAAGCCGACGCCGCACCCGCAGAACCCGCATAAGCACCCTCGGCACCCAGCTCATCCGGCAGCTCCTCAGCCTCAGCGCCGGGGGTCTTCGCCTCCTCATGCGCCGCCAGCAGGGTACGCGCCTCACCGATGACCGTAATCGAACCGGTAATCAGCACGCCCGCCGACTCCTGCTCGAAGAGGGCGTTCTCCATGGCGGTGGCAATCGCCTCATCCAGGTGCTCGAACACCTCAATCGAATCTTCATCCAGACCCGCATCCAAGGCGAGCTCGTGCAGGCGCTCCGGGGCAATCGCACGCGGCGAATCCGACGCCGCAAGGTACAGGCGGAACGTGCCGTCCGAGGCGTCAACGTACTCTTCGCGCATGGTCTCAAACATGCCCAGAGCATCCTTCTCACCCAAAATACCGACCACGGCGTGCAGGTGGGACAGCTTGAACGCCTCAGTCAGCGCAGCCGCGGAAGCACGCACACCGTGCGGGTTGTGGCCCGCATCCAGGATGGTCAGCGGCTCGGTGCGCACAACCTCCAGACGGCCCGGCGAGCGCACCGTCTCAAAGGCGGTACGCACCACGTCCTCGGGTAGCTGACGCTGACCGCCGAAGAACGCCTCCACGGCGGCGAGAGCCACCACGGCGTTCTGCGCCTGATGCGCACCGTGCAGGGACAGCGGCACATCCGGGTACTCGCCCGCCAGTCCGCGCAGGGTCAGCAGCTGACCGCCGACCGCAAGCTCACGGGAGACGACGCCGAACTCCACGCCCTCAAAGGCGAAGGATGCTTCCTTCTCGCGGGCGGAGGCGAGCAGCACGTCCGCCGCTTCGGGGTCCTGCGCGGCAGAAATCAGGAAGCCGCCGGGCTTGATAATGCCGGACTTCTCGGTCGCGATCTCGGCGAGGGTTTCGCCGAGCATGTCGGTGTGGTCCAAACCGATCGGGGTGACCACAGAAACCACGCCGTCGGCAACGTTCGTGGAGTCCCAGGTGCCGCCGATGCCGACCTCGAGCACCACCACGTCCACCGGCTCGTCCGCAAAAATCGCGAAGGCAAGCACGGTGATGGATTCAAAGAAAGTCAGGGCGGGCTCGCCGCGGGAGGTCATTTCCGCGTCCACAATCTGCAGGTAGGGGGCGATTTCCTCCCAAATGCGTACGAAGGTGGCATCCGGTACGGGCGCGCCGTTAATGCAGATACGCTCGGTGACGCTTTCGAGGTGCGGGCTGGTGAAGCGGCCCACGCGCAGGTCGTGGCCGAGCAGTAGCGTCTCAATCATGCGGGCGGTGCTGGTCTTGCCGTTCGTGCCGGTAATGTGAATCACCGGTGCGGCACGGTGCACGTCGCCGAGGATTTCGACGGCGCGCGCCACGGCGTCCAGGCGCGGCGCCATCTTGTTCTCGGGTGCTCGCGCCAGCAGTTCACCGTAGACCCGCTCCACGCCCTCGGGGTCGGGAATTGCGGGGTAATTCTTCTCGCTCATTGTTCTCCTCACTGGGATAGCCGGTCGGTGCCGGCAGGGGCCCACCGTACGGCGGGATAACCGTGCGGCGGGATAGACGACGGGCCGCCCCGCCCGGTGATGGGGCGGGACGGCCGTACGGTTCAGGCGTTTTATGCCTTGGCGACGCTAATACTCAGCTCGTCTGCCTCGCTCAGCTGCAGGGACACGGCGAGGGTTTCGCCGGTCACCAGTGCTTCGTTGGTGCGCAGAGCTGCCAGAGTTTCCTCCGGTGCCGCGATGCTCAGGTTGATGCGGTCCGCAACGTTCAGGTCGGCGTCCTTACGTGCCTGCTGAATAGCGCGGATGGTGTCGCGGGCAATACCTTCGGCAACCAGCTCGTCGGTCAGCTCAATGTTGAGGACCAGGAAGCCGCCGGGCAGAACCGCAGCCGCAGTGTGCTCAGCACCCTCGGCGTCGGCGGCAACCACGGTTGCCAGCTCGTATTCGCCCTCTTCCAGAGCCAGGCCACCGTCCAGAGCTGCCACGCCGACCAGGACGGTACCGTCCTCGGTCACGGTCCAGTCACCGGACTTAGATGCCTTGATGGCAACCTGCACCTGCTTGCCCAGGCGCGGGCCTGCCGCACGTGCGTTGACCTTCAGCTGCTGGGAGATGCCGTAGTCGGCGGGGTCGACGGTGTCGGCGCTGACCAGCTCCACCTGGCGCAGGTTCAGCTCGTCCTCGACGATGTTCGCGAAGTACTCCGCGCCCTTCTCACCGAAAGCGGTACCCAGGGCTGCGAACTGCTCGGGTGCGATCGCCACGGTCATCTTCTGCAGCGGCTGGCGCACGCGGATCTTCTTTTCCTTGCGCAGTGCCGAACCGGCGGAGCAGACCTCACGCACGGTCTGCATGAGAGCCAGCAGGTCGGACTCGTCAGCGAAAGCGGATGCCTCGGGCCATTCAGCCAGGTGCACGGAGCGTTCACCGGTCAGGCCGCGGTAGATTTCCTCGCTGCTGAGCGGCAGCAGAGATGCGGCGACCTTCGCCACGGTCACCAGTGCGGTGTAGAGGGTGTCGAATGCGTCGGTGTCTTCGTTGAAGAAGCGCTCGCGGGAGCGACGCACGTACCAGTTGGTCAGTGCGTCGGCGTACTGGCGCAGGGATTCGCAGGCGTTCCAGATGTCGTAGGAGTCCATCGCTGCGGTGACCTGCTCGATGAGTTCGCGGGTCTTGCCGAGGATGAAGCGGTCCATCACGTGCTGCGAGTCGTACTTGAGCTTTGCGCTGTAGCCTTCGCCGTTGTTGGCGGCGTTAGCGTACAGGGCGAAGAAGTGGTAGACGTTCCACAGCGGCAGCATGACCTGGCGAACACCCTCGCGGATGCCCTGTTCGGTCACGATTAGGTTGCCGCCGCGTAGGATCGGGGAGGACATCAGGAACCAGCGCATCGCGTCGGAGCCGTCGCGGTCGAGGACCTCGGAGACGTCCGGGTAGTTACGCAGGGACTTGGACATCTTCTGACCGTCCGAGCCGAGCACAATACCGTGGCTGATGACGTTCTTGAACGCGGGACGGTCGAAGAGCGCGGTCGCCAGTACGTGCAGCACGTAGAACCAGCCGCGGGTCTGACCGATGTACTCGACGATGAAGTCAGCCGGGTAGTGGTTCTCGAACCATTCCTGGTTCTCGAAGGGGTAGTGCACCTGTGCGTAGGGCATGGAGCCGGAGTCGAACCAGACGTCGAGCACGTCTTCCACGCGGCGCATGGTGGACTTGCCGGTCGGGTCGTCCGGGTTCGGGCGGGTCAGCTCGTCAATGTACGGGCGGTGCAGGTCGGGTTCGCCGTCCTTGTTCAGGGGCAGGCGGCCGAAGTCTGCCTTGAGCTCTTCGAGGGAGCCGTACACGTCCATGCGCGGGTAGTTCGGGTCGTCCGAAACCCACACAGGGATCGGGGAGCCCCAGAAGCGGTTACGGGAGATGGACCAGTCGCGTGCGTTCTCAACCCACTTGCCGAACTGGCCGTACTTCACGTTTTCCGGGATCCAGTTGATCTGCTTGTTCAGCTCGTACATGCGGTCCTTGAAGTCGGTGACCTTCACGTACCAGGAGGTGATTGCACGGTAGATGAGCGGGGTACGGCAGCGCCAGCAGTGCGGGTAGGAGTGCACGTAGGACTTCTCGCGGATCAGCACATCGTCTGCCTTGAGAGCGTTGATGATGGTGCGGTTCGCGTCGAATGCCTGCACGCCTGCAATCTCAGCCAGGGCGGTGGAGCCGGAGGCGGTGGGCTCGGCGAAGAGGTTCAGGAACTTTGCGCCTTCGTCGAGGGAGAGGATCACGGGGATGCCGTAGCCTTCACAGACCTTCTGGTCATCTTCACCGTAGGCGGGTGCCTGGTGGACGATGCCGGTACCGTCACCGGTGGTGACGTAGTCGGCGACGAGGATCTGCCAGGAGGTTTCGGTGCCCCACTTTTCGGCGTCTGCGAAGTAGTCCCAGAGCGGGGTGTAGCGCACGTGCTCGAGCTGGGAGCCGGTGTAGCGTGCGGTGACGGCTGCGGCGGCATCCTCGGCGGGGTTGTCGCCTTCGTAGCCGAGGTCCTTGGCGTAGGAGCCGAGCAGGTCGGAGGCGAGCAGGAAGGAGCGGCCCTCGAACTTGCCTGCGCCGGGCACGACGGAGTACTCAATCTCGGGTCCGACGGCGAGTGCCTGGTTGGTGGGCAGGGTCCAGGGGGTGGTGGTCCATGCGAGTGCTTCGACGCCGTCGAGTTCTGCGGCGACCTTCTCGTCAGCACCGAGGGCGGTGTCTGCAGTGAGACGGAATGCGACGGTGACGGTCTGGTCCTGGCGGTCCTTGTACACGTCGTCGTCCATGCGCAGCTCGTGGTTGGAGAGGGGGGTCTCGTCCTTCCAGCAGTAGGGCAGCACGCGGAAGCCCTGGTAGGTCAGGCCCTTGTCGTAGAGGCGCTTGAACGCCCAGATGACGGACTCCATGTACTCGACGTTCAGGGTCTTGTAGTCGTTTTCGAAGTCGACCCAGCGTGCCTGGCGGGTGACGTACTTTTCCCACTCGTTGGTGTACTTGAGCACGGATGCGCGGGCAGCGTCGTTGAAGTTGTCGATGCCCATTTCGAGGATTTCGCGCTTGTCGGTCATGCCGAGCTGCTTCATTGCCTCGAGTTCTGCGGGCAGGCCGTGGGTGTCCCAACCGAAGCGACGCTCGACCTTGTGGCCGCGCTGGGTCTGGTAGCGTGCGACGAGGTCCTTGGCGTAGCCGGTGAGCAGGTGGCCGTAGTGGGGCAGGCCGTTAGCGAAGGGAGGGCCGTCGTAGAAGACGAATTCGTTTTCGCCGTTTTCGCCTGCGGGGCGGTTCTCGACGGATGCGGAGAAGGTGTTGTCCTTCTTCCAGTAGTCGAGGACTGCCTCTTCGAGTGCGGGGAACTTGGGCGATGCGGTGACGCCGCTTCCTGCGGCTTCGAAGGCGCTCGCCTTGGGGTAAACATGGGACATGTGTTTGTGCGCCCTTATCTGTTGTTCTCAACGCTGAGAGGTTGGGGCGACAGGGTACGTAGCACTCGTCGTCCCACTGTTTCAGCGGGTGAGGATTGACATGACGGGTGCAAGGACGCCTGGGCATCGCTGACTTGCCGGGTTGTGCCGGGGTCGGGATGCGGCGCGGTACCACCTTGCTTACTGATTTAACAGCTCAACGCACCGAACCCTCCCGGGGCTACGTGGCGTCGCGTGTCCGCGATACCTAGCCACCGGAAGAGCGGCGCGTTGGGCGGGTATCAGTCGCTTATTACAGCTATATCGGGCTTAACCGTCCGGTTCTACTGGGACTACATCTCTTCCGCTAAGACACCCTCGCCGCAGCGATTGGCGGGTGCCCGCAGGTGCGGTCCGTTCTTCCGAATTGCTCGCCGGTGATGGCCGGGTCGTTGCAAACACTAATAGTTTATGTGGCTTTTGTGTCTGTATGCAACCCCGCGGGGTGTGGGTTTGAACAGTACTTTTCGGATGCGCCGCTACCGGGGATGTAAAACAGAATGGTTCTTCGTTCGGCGATATTTAGAGCGAGTAGAGGGTTTAAGGGGTCTTGCCTCACCCCGCGCCCGGGCGTGTTTAAGGATGTATGTTTTTACATTCCCTCGGTGTTGCTTTAAGTGGGTTTCAATTTTTTTGAGGGACCCCATGGGACTACAGACAGTGCAACCACAAGATATGGGGTGAACACCAATGTAATTCCACTAGATATTCACCCCTGCACGTTTTCATCTCTTCAACACCTCGTGTGGGAACCGGTTTTTCTGAATGATTCAGCAATGCATAGCGGGTGAATAGAGTGCATATTTCGGGGGTTCCGAGCGGGTTTCCCCTTGTTGAATCGGGTATTTCTCCTGAGTCATTGAAGTCTTCCTTACGATCAGAAGGTTGAGCCAACCCCTCCCCTATCCCCAATCTTTTGCAAACACTGGGGTGAGGCTCTTTCGTTTTTAGGCCATAAATATGACTGAAATCACTTAATTTAACATGCGTGCCACCTCTCATCGAAGCACCCACCCCCATCAAATAGCCCCCCCTCAATAGAGCATAGTCGCAATACTTTACGGTGATTGATATCTTGAGCAGTCTATAGGCTCCCAGGAATTACTAAGGTGTATTTTCGTGCATTTTGAGTTCAAAATAGTCTAAAATGAATCGTGCAACACATCAATGACGATTCGATAGCATCTGCCCTCTCACCGGGGCGTGAACACAGCAGTCTCAACGATGAGTTCACCGCGTATCCGTTCGCTCCACCAGCAGCATGTACGCACCCGAGGTCACTTCCGGATGTGGACTGAAACCGCGGCATTTGCCCGAAGTTTCACCCCCTTTCACGACCTCACCCAACACGCCATACAACCACGCGCCCGCCACCGGGTGCCCCGAGCCTGCCTCGGGATAATTCAAGGAGTTCACCGATGCTCTCACCCTCTTCGAGCACCCGTTCCGCCGCTTCCCGCCTAATGAGCCGCCGCACCCTGCTGCTCGGTGGCGCGGTTTCCCTCATGGCCGGTTGCGCCTCCGATATTCGCCCGCTGAGCGAAGAGGCGAAGGCTAAGATTGGCTCCCCCACCGCTACTCCTTCTGCGAGCGCTTCCGCTTCTGCGTCTAGTTCGCCGCCTGCTTCACAGTCTGCTTCGGCGACCGCATCAGCAAGCGCTAAGAGCAACTCGTCCAGCGCGGCACGCGTACCCGTATCTAAGGATGCACTCGTTGAGGGTTGGGAAAAGTACCCCGGTCCCCTGAAGCTGACCGGCGAATACATGGGCGAGTACCAGCCCGCAACGGATTCTTCCCCTGCGAAGAACGTACCTAAGCCCCTCAAGACCGTTCCGCACCGTGAAGAACCGACCTTCCAGGGCGCCTACGAGACGTTGCGTGCCTACTACAGTGCTCAGATCACCGCACTCAAGGATGGCCACTATGCAGATCAGGCGATTGAGCTGACCTACCCGGCAGACAAGAGCGCCATCGACGAGGTTAAAGCAATCAAGGAACTGTATGAGCAGAACGGCTGGTACATGGACTTCACGTGCAGCATTTCCATGCGGAATACGGAGCCTCGAACCGCCCTGAAGAACGGTGACGGCTACGTAGAAATCATGATGGACGCCAAGTATTCTGCCACCGCCATCCATCAGCCGGACGGCACCGAACGCAAGATACCGGCGATTACTCAGGTAGCCATTCCGCACGTGATGCTCTACACCGAGGGTAAGTGGTGGCGAATCAGCAACGATTATCTGAACGAGCGTCTGAATGGCGGCAAGGGCTCTTCCGATTCTTCTGGCTCCGGAGGTTCCAGCTCTGCCGGTTCTAGCGGTTCTTCGTCCTCGGGCCGAGGCTCCACTAAGGTCTAAATCCGCAGGGGTCTAATACCCTAGTCGAGAGCAGCCCGTCTCATCAATTCCATATGCACTAGCCCAAAGTCGAGGAGGCGCACCCCCCTGCACCTCACCGACTTTGGGTTATTGCGTCTTAAAGACAATGTCCAGGGTTTTTTGACGAAGTTTTAAAACCAGTCTTCTATAGTAAGAAGTGGATACTTCATACCGCCGCAGTTCACGCTCCGGCACACCCGTATCCCGGTACCCCCCTGTACCGCGCACCATACAAAAACGATGAGGCGGATCCTTTCGTACGCATCACAGCGTTGTGAAGCGAGCTACCTCAATCAACCACTTTCAGGAGATACCATGTCCTTCCGGCCGAGTGCACACACCAGCCCCTCTGCTAACGACCGAAACGGATTGACCCGCCGCGCCGCGCTCTTGGGCGGCCTGACCGCCGGCGCTTTCGCCCTGGCAGGATGCGCCTTCAACAAGGATATTCGCCCCACCGGTACCGGTGATACTTTCTCCGGTTCCCCGAGCGCCTCCGCCTCCCCCTCAGCTTCGGCGTCTGCGTCGCCTTCTGAGTCTGCCTCGGCTTCAGCATCCGCTTCGTCGTCTTCGTCCTCGTCAAGCCGTAACAGCGCGAAGATTATTCCGTCCGACGAGTTTTTGAAGGACTATAAGAAGTACATTGGCGACGTCAAGTACGAGTACAAGCCCGCCATTGCACACTATGTTGAGCCGACCGACACCTCCCCCGCGAAGAACGTCCCGATTCCGGTCATTGATACGGTGGCTCAGCGTACCGTCAGTCTCGAGGGCGCCTACAAGACCCTGGCTGCTTACCAGAGCGCGTACATTGCCGCGATGTACAGCGGCGATCTGCAGTACCTCAAGGGTCTGGTCCACGGCGCTGACAGCGGTCTGGTCAACAACCTGAAGGCTATTGCCAAGCTCTACGCTGCGGGCGGTTGGACTAAGGACTACGAGAGCAAGCTGAGCATCCGTGACGACAAGGATGCGAAGGCTCTTGCCTCTTCCGATTTGGCTGTTGTGGCGTTCCCCTGCCGGGATGTTGTCAAGGAATACACCATCTACCAGAAGGGTACCGGTGAGGTTCAGAAGGCAAGCACCCTGGAAGTCGTGATCTACGTGGTGTACGCCGAGGGCAAGTGGCGCGTAACCAGCCGCGAGTACTTCGTGTCGAAGTACAGCGACGAATTCCGCCAGGTCTTTGAGGGTCCCTCCTCATCGGCTTCGGCAAGCAAGTCCAGCGGTGGCGGCTCCGGCAGCTCCGGTGGCTCTAGCTCCGGTAGCAGCAGCGATTTCAAGATCTAGTCGCTCAACCTAGAGGTCATAAGAATAAACGACCCTAAGCATGAGGCGGGGCAGGTATCGACTGATACCCGCCCCGCTTTCGTATGTTCCTGTGCTTCTGTACCGCAGCGCTCCCCCGCTACTGCGCCAGCGAGCGCCTCAGCGCCCGGCAGGTGGCAACTACAGCACAGCAATACCAGCAGGCACAGCAACAGCCCCGCTCCTTGGCAACTAGGAAAACCAAGGATGCGGGGCTGTGCAATACTATCTGGCGCGACTATCTGGCGCGCCGCCTTCTAAGAGGTAGAACGCTCACGCAGACGCTCGTGAACCTCGCTCACAAAGCGGTTCTGATTATCGCGAGCATAATGCACGACCTCACCGATGACGGTAATAGCCGGCGCCTTAACCGATGCGCAATCCACCTGAGCGTTCTCAAGGGTCGTGACAGTCACGCGCTCCTTCTCAGAGAAACCGTTCTCGATGGTTGCCAGCGGCGTGTCAGCCTCAATCCCACGAGAGAGCAGAGACGCCACCGTATCGGGCAGGGTACGAACGCCCATCAGCAGCACCACGGTGCCCTGGGCGCGCAGGGTCGCCTCAACCGCCGAAACTTCGGTCTCCGACAGGCCGGAGTGACCAGAAATGACGGTGAAAATCGAGGACACCTTACGCAGGGTCACCGGAATAGCCGCACGCGCAGGGACCGCAATGGCGCTGGTAATGCCGGGGATAACCTCAGCCTCCAGGCCTGCGGCGATGCACGCATCCAGCTCTTCAGCACCGCGACCGTACACGTACGGGTCGCCACCCTTCAAACGCACCACGGTCTTACCCGAAAGCGCGTAATCAATCATGAGCTGCTGAATGCGGGACTGCGGAACAGCGTGCTTACCGGGAACCTTGCCCACATCAACAATGAGGGCGTTCGGCGCGTACTCACCGTACTCCTGCGGGGCGAGGTGATCCAGAAGAACCACGTCCGCCTCACTCAGGGCACGTGCCGCACGCAGGGTCAGCAGGTCAGCGGCACCGGGGCCGCCACCCACAATGTAGACCTTGCCGGGGTTCTCAGCAGGCTCGCCGGGCAGAAGGATGCCGCGTTCCGTCACGCTATCGTCCAGGGTGTGCCCGGGCGCCCCGCCCGCGAGGATTTCGTCAATAGTGGCGAACTCGCGGGGCGGGAACGGAGGAATCTTCGGGCACATACTACGCTGCCGGGACCGGGTTGAGGTCACTGGGCTTGCCCACGGGAATCTTGGCACCGGTCAGCAGGACGGTGTTGGACTCGCCAGCTTCTGCCGCCGCAATTTCCTCGGGGGTTGCGGGGCGAATCTGCTCGCGCTCCAGCACGTACAGGTGCGAACCCTCGTCGCTGCCGTTGGGCTCGTTGATGAAGGCGCGGAAGCGGCGCAGGCGGCGCTCGTCGCGCAGGGTTGCTGCCCATTCGTCCTCGTAGGAGTCAACGTGACGCTGCATGTCGCGCTCCAGGTCCTCGCACACGCCCAGGGAGTCCTCAATGAGGACGGACTGCAGGTGTGCCAGACCGTCGCCGTGCTCCTCATCCAGATCCTCGAGCCAGCGAGCGGTACGCTGCAGCTTGTCTGCGGTACGGATGTAGTACATCAGGTAGCGGTCGATGTAGCGGATGATGTCCTCGCTGGAGGCGTCCTTGACGAAGAGGCGACCGTGAGCGGGGTTTGCACCACCGTTACCACCCAGGTACAGGTTCCAGCCGTTGGTGGTTGCAATCAGACCAACGTCCTTGCCCTGTGCCTCAGCACATTCACGGTTACAACCGGAAACACCGAACTTGAACTTGTGCGGGGAACGCAGACCGCGGTAACGGTTCTCGAGCTTGACTGCCATACCGGTCGAGTCCTGAACACCGAAGCGGCACCAGGTCGAACCCATGCAGGACTTCACGTTACGCAGGGACTTACCGTATGCCTGACCGGATTCGAAGCCAGCATCCACCAGACGCTCCCAAATGTAGGGCAGCTGCTCCAGGCGAGCACCGAACATACCGATACGCTGTGCACCGGTGATCTTCACGTACAGACCGAACTCTTCAGCGACCTCTGCGATGACACCCAGCTTCTTAGCGGGAATCTCACCTGCGGGAATACGCGGAACGACGGAGTAGGTACCGTTCTTCTGCATGTTCGCCAGCGCACGGTCGTTGGTCTCCTGAATACCACCGCGGCCTGCGTCCAGGACGTAGGAGTTGCGGAAGGAGGAGAGAATCGACGCAACGGTCGGCTTACAGATAGCACAGCCGTCGCCACCGCGACCGAAGCGTGCCAGCACGGAGTCGAAGTCGTCCAGGCTGGTCAGGCGCACAGCCTCAGCCAGCTCTGCACGGGAGAAGTCGAAGTGCTCACACAGTGCCTTGGAGACGGTCAGACCCATCTTCTTCATCTGCTGCTCAAGGGTCTTCTGCAGCATCGGGACACAGGAACCACACTGGGTACCCGCGGTGGTGCAGGACTTCAGCGATGCAACATCGTGGTTGCCGTCAACGATAGCCTCGCGGACAGCGCCGAAGCTGATGTTGTTGCAGGAACACAGGATTGCGTCGTCGGGCAGTTCGGTGTCGGGGATGCCGTCGCCGCCGCCAGCTGCGGTCAGGTAGACGTTCGGCTCAGCGGGCAGTTCGCGACCGAGCAGGGGCTTCAGGGAGTCGAAGGGAGCGGTGTCACCGACGAACACGCCACCGAGCAGGGTCTTTGCGTCGCCGCTGGTCACGATCTTCTGGTACATGCCGCGTGCGGGGTCTGCGAACAGAACCTCGAGGCAACCCTCGGTGGTACCTCGGCGATCACCGAAGCCGGCAACCTGAACGCCGGAGAACTTCAGCTTGGTTGCGATGTCGAACTCTTCAACCTGAGCTTCTTCGTTGTCGTTGAGCAGGTTAGCTGCCACAGCGTCAGCCATAGCGTTAGCCGGTGCGACCAGGCCCCAGGTGCGGCCCAGCACGCAGGCAACCTCACCGATAGCCCAAATGTACTCGTCGGAGGAGTGGCATGCGTCGTTGACGAGAATACCGCCGCGCTCGCCCAGTGCCAGGTCAGCGTCGCGTGCCAGCTCGTCGTTGGGGCGAATACCAGCACCGAAGACCACCATGTCGGCGGGCAGGGTGCGGATTTCTGCATCCTCAGAAGGAGAATCTGCGATGGAGACGGAGACGACGTTGCCGTCAGCGTCCTTGTTGATACCGGAGATGTACACGCCGGTCTCAATGTCAATGCCGGTTGCCTTAATCTGGGCGTTCACGGCGTAACCGCCGCCCTGGTCAACCTCAACGGAGAGCAGCCAGGGTGCCACGTCCAGGATGGTGGGCTCTGCGCCCAGGTCCTTCAGACCCTCAGCTGCTTCGAGGCCGAGCAGACCGCCACCGACGACGACACCGCGGGGTGCGCGGCCGAGGGTGGACTGCAGGCGCTTGACCTCGGAGACCATGTTCTTCACGTCGTCAATGGTGCGGAAGACGTGTGCGGCGTCCGAGTTAAGAATGGGGATACGAACCGCGCGGGAACCGGTTGCGAAGACCAGCACGTCATAGGGGTACTCGTTGCCCTCGGTGTCGGTAACAACGCGGCGGGTGCGGTCAAGCTTCTCTGCGTGGCAGTTGTTGACCAGGTTGATGTTCTCTGCATTCCACAGTTCGGGATCACCGAGGGTCAGGTCCTTCTCGGTGTCCTTGAAGATCTGCTCGATAGCAACGCGGTCGTAGGGGATGTAGGGCTCGTCGTTGAGGACGGTGATGGTGTCCGCCGCGCGACCGGCAGCTTCAGCGCCTTCGTGGTACGCGCGTACAAAACGCCACGCAGCGGGGCCTGCGCCGACAACGAGAATGTTGCGGGGGGTGTGCGACATGGATTTTCCTTCCTAGTTGTAATGCAGGTAGTTCATGGCACTTGTCTACTCTCAGTACGCGGCTGTGGCGTGCCTGGCGTTGGAACTCCTAGTTTCCGTACCGTTGGGCTCGTACCTGATGCGTACCGAGTAGTTGGAGCGCCCGCTTCTTTAGAATGCATCTGAAAATTACGAAACATTTTTGTGTGGGATTATGTTGTTTTCTTCAGGCAGTCAAAAGGCGTTTTAAACTACGACTTTTATCGTACACTCTAGCGCGGGGTCGAAGTATCGAAAATCCGTATTTTTTGGGAAAATTTTCCAAAAAATCCGCGGAATACCGGGGTGAAATAGGGTATTCTTACCTTACCTAAACTTAATTTAGGTAAGGCTAATCTATGAAATTTGAGATTGTCTTTTTAGGGTAAAAATAACCTTTAGCACCCTCCGCGTGCCCCATTTCCAAATGTGGGTTTCATAAGGTAAACTCCAAACAAAGAACACACGAACCGTTATTGTGTCCTGCACCCGCGCGGCGCAGACCACCGCTTCGAAAGGAAACCCCCATGGCTGAGAACTGGGTACGCATCTGCGCCGAATCTGACCTCGAAGAAAACTGGGGTGAAGTCGCCCTGGTCGACGGCTACCAGTACGCGATCTACAAGACCAAGCACGGCATCTTCGCCAGCGACCACCTCGACCCGCACAGCCAGGCACTGGTCCTCGCACGCGGCATCGTCGGCGAGAAGAACGGCAACCCCACCATCACCTCCCCCCTCTATAAGGAGGTCTACGACCTGACCACCGGCGAGTGCGTCTCTGACCCCTCCTACTCCATCAAGGTCTACCCCGTAGAGGTCCGCGACGGCGACGTCTACCTCAAGACCGCCTAAACGCTCAACACTTCTCTCTCAAAGACAGCAACACAAAAACCTCGGGACGTAACAGTCCCGAGGTTTTTTGTATAAACATTTTCAGCCTTGCGAGCGCCTCTACACGCACCGCAAACCTGATTCGCTAGGCGGTATCCAGCTGCGCAATAGCCGCATCCATGCGGTCAATAAAGCACTCCGCCACCACGGCAGCAGAAGCGCCGCCCTGCGCGTTCACCAACGGTGCGGCAACCTTCACCGGCACACCGGTCGACTCAGCGTCACGGCGCATCTTACCGGAGAAGAAACCCTCCGCCAGCAGGTAGGTCGCAGCAAACTTAGGCTGATGCTCGGCAACCACCTCGTGGAACTTCGGATCAATCGCGGCAACGAAACCGTGATGCACCGGAACGTGCAGCTCCTCAGCCAGCATCTCAGCCGCACGGCTCATATCCGCGCGACCATCAGCACGAGAAGAACCCGCAGCACCCTGAACGACAGGGCCATCGCCGGGAGTCCAGCCAATTTCCTCCAGGCGAGCGCGAGTCAGAGCAGCAAGGCGCGCATCCGGTCCCAGCGACTCACCAATGCTAATACGCTCAATACCGCTATTGCGTGCGGCACGACGCAAATCCACCTGAGTGTGGAAACCGGTCGACAGCAGAATCGGCACGATCACGCAGGGCTCATCATTGGGCAGGGAGGCTGCGGCATCATCAACGCTGGGAGATTCCACATCCACATATGCGGCGTGGACACGGTACTCCACGCCGTCGTTACGCTGAGCGAGCAGGAATTTAATCTGCTCACGAATCAGCGTGATAGCCTCGCGACCGGCGACCGAGTCGGTGCCGTGCGAGGTTGCGATTACATTCAGAATAGTCATATTTCCATTGTATGAAAGGAACACCCCGCTTCCCCACTCATGAACACGAGTGGCGAAGCGGGGTGTTGCACGAAGGCTAAATCTTAGCTCTTGCGGCGGCGAGCCACGACCAGTGCGGCACCTGCAGCCAGGGTGATAGCACCAGCTGCGGCAGCGAACATAGCGCCGGATGCGCCGGTCTGCGCCAGCTTCGAGGAGGAGCTACCGGAGGTCGAGGAACCACCTGCGGAAGAACCACCGTTAGAGGAGCCGCCATTGGAGCCGCTCACACCCAAGTTGTCGGAGGCACCAGAGCCAGCATCAGAACCGCCGTTGGAGCCGCCCTTGTGGCCGGCTGCGTTCTGGTCAGCGGTGTTGCTCTCAGAAGCAGAAGCGCTCGCGGATGCAGACTCGCTTGCGGAAGCACTCGCGGACGCGGATGCACTCGCAGATGCAGACTCGCTAGCCGATGCGGTCACCGATGCACTGCTGGAGCTGCTTGCGGAGCTCGATGCACTCGCAGAAGCGCTCGAAGAAGCAGATGCACTAGCAGACGCGGATGCGGACTCGCTCACCGAGGGGGTCACTGCGGGAACGCTCGGAACCGCGGTCGGGGAAGCGCTCACCGATGCGCTCGGAGTTGCAGAAGCACTCGGGGCAACTGAAGGCGCCACGGACGCGGTCGGCAGAGACGGCGAGGTGGGCTCCTCCGAAGGCGCTGCGGTGGGTTCTGCAGTCTTGGTGGGCTCAGCGGTTGCAGAGGGTTCCACGGTCGGCTCAGCAGTCGGTTCTGCGGTGACAGAAGGTTCTTCAGTAGCAGAAGGCTCCGCAGTCGGCTCAGCGGTGGGAGCAACGGTCGGCTCAGCAGAGGGTGCCTCGGTGGGCGCGACGGTCGGCTCAGCGGACTTAGTGGGCTCTGCGGTCGGTGCCTCGGTCGGAGCAACAGTCGGCTCTGCAGTCACGGTAGGCTCAGCAGAAGGCTCAGCAGAAGGCGCGACGGTCGGCTCAGCAGTCGGTGCCACGGTCGGAGCTACGGTGGGAGCAACGGTCGGCTCAGCAGACTTAGTGGGCTCGGGTGCCGGGGTCGGTGCCGAGTTCGCTGCCAGGCGGTTCAGCCACAGCTGATCCTCGTAGGTGTTCGGGTTCTCGAAGCTGGTCGGGTAGATAATATCGCCGTTGGGCAGTTCGAGAGCGTTGTAGCCGCCGCTCTTGTCGGTCTTGCGCATCGAGGAAAGAACCACCTCGTTCACCTTGTTCAGGGTGTCGTCCATGAACACCAGGCGGGAGCCGGATGCGTCCACCACAACCACGTTGCCCGCACGGGTCAGGAACATGGTGGCGACCTCGGTCTTCTCGAAGCCCTCAAGAGTTGCGGACTCGCGGACCACGCTGAAAGTGCCGTTCTCGTACTTGAGGATCTGCACCTTACCGCCGTACCAGTTGTTCCAACGGTAAATGTAGCCCTTGGGGCTGACCAGGGTCGAGGGCAGGGCGGTGTCATAGCCTGCGGGTGAAGAGTTCGGCACCAGGGACACGCCGTTGCTGCTCATGTGCAGCAGGTGACCCTTCTGAACCACCTTTTCGCCGGCCGCATCGTAGATGGAAGTCGACGGCGCGTACACGAAGCTGCCGTCGGGTAGCGGTGCGAGGGTCACGGTGTTGTTGGAGAACGAGTCACCGTAGTACTCGTCGAGCGAGTAGGCGTTCACAACCTGCGGGTCGATAGAGTCGGGCTTCGGCAGAGCCTGCGAGGTTGCCTTGCCGGATGCGTCAATGATGGTCAGCTTACCGCCGCCCTGGCCGTCAATGCTGACGATGCCCCAGGTGTTGTTGGCGGGGTTGTAGCCGATTGCCTTGACGGTGTTGGCGCCGAGCTCTGCGTCGGAGTAGGTACCGGAGGAGACGAGCTTACCCTCAGCGGTCACGGTGTACAGCTCGGGCTTGTTGGTCTCGCTGCCGATGACGAGCATGCGGTTGCCGTCAGCATCCACCGCGAAAACGCCCTTGATTGCCTTCAGAACGCCGGTGTCGGTCATCTTCAGGTTGGAGCTGGTCAGCACGGTGTAGGTGGTGTTGCCGCCGAAGCTCGGGGGTGCCACGTGCACGATGTGGTTCTGACCCAGACGTGCGGTGTTCTGGGGCAGGCTCACGCCCGCGCCGGTGTTGTAGGACTCGGCGACGCTGTAGGCGCTCTTGGGGGTGTTAGCTGCGCTACCGTTGTAGGAGATGCTCAGCGGGTCGAGGCTGGCGCCTTCGTTGTAGAAGTCGGAGAAGGCGTGGTTACCGTCGGCGGTCAGGTTCGCGGAGATGCCGCTGATGCTGACCACGCCGTCCTTCTCGCTCTGCTTAGCGGTGCCGGTGCTCAGGGTCGCCATCTTGACTTCCATGGGGCCCTCGAACTTGCCGGAGGCGTAGTTCTTGGTGCGCACGGTCATGTAGAGGGAGCCGGTGCCGTCAGCGAGGTTCAGTTCCACGCGGGGGTTGGAGAAGGTGAGGTTCAGGGCGCAACCGGTTTCGGGGTCCTGACCTTCGGCGCAGTGGCCGGTGAACCAGAGGCGGCCGGCAGCCTGCAGGGTGACCTGCTTGCCATCTTCAGAGACCGTGGTGGAGGTCGGGGTGAAGGTGAACTGCTTTGCGGTTGCGTCCCAGGATGCGCCGTCGGTCATTTCGCGGGGCATACCGTTGTAGGACAGGAAGGAGGCGCGCACGCCCCAACCGAAGGACGCGCCTGCAGTTGCCTGGTCGCCTGCAGCGACGTTCTGTGCGGCAACGTTCTGGGCAGCGATATTAATGTTCTCGGCGAGAACGGGTGCCAGGGGCAGGGCAACAGCGCCAGCAACGGCGAGGGCGCAGGCTCCCTTGGAGAGGCGGGTGCCAGATGTGAAAATCTTCATTGGTGTGCATCCATACTATCGACATTGTTAGGACAGGCTTACTATATCGATAGCGTGAGTATTTCTCAACATCAGGTTCCAAGAAACCGTTTTGTGACAAACCACCCCACAGCACACTGACAGGGCAATAAAACCACCCCACACCAGCACACCTCAACAGGCAACAGGGGCCGCTACTCCCCCACCCCCCTACGCGACTAATCCTTCTTCGAGGTATGCATGCGTGACATGCCCAGAGCACCAAGAATCAGGCCACCGCCCAGGGTCACCAAAATTGGCAGAAGAGGCGAACTTTTATCCATGTTGCGGGTAATCTGCGCCTCCGTTGCCTTCACACCGTTCGGCGATCCGGGATCGGTACGCACCTGAGAGGAGGAACCGTTCAGAATCGCGGCACGGCGAGACTGCGCCGCCGAATCGGTACCCGAAGGTAGGTTAGAGTCGGGAGTCGCGACCTGAACAGGCTGCGCCTCCTCAGTGCGGTACCCCAGAGCCGAGGAAGACTCGGTAGCAGAACCACCCGAGGGGCGCGGAATAGAAATCGTGGCGTCCTTAGTGCCCGGGGCCATAGCGCTGTCAGCCTGAATACCGCGGGTCTTAGACTTAGAACCCGCAGCGGGTGCATCCGCAGTCTCAGAGGCAGACGCGGAAGGTACAGCAACCGGCTTCTCCTCGTTCACAGACGAAGAACCGGACGATACTCCCCCACTCTCAGAGGATGCCTGAGTCACTGTAAAACGCACCGTGTTGAGCTGAAGGTTGCCATCATCGCCTGCGTCGAAAGCCGCCACCAGGTAGGTCTTGCCGATCTGCAGGGACGCGCCGGGCACGCCAATCACAGCTTCGAAAGCGCCCGCAGAAATAGACTCCGGGCCAACGTGCACAATGGCGAGCGCATCGCCCACGGTGTTGCCGTTGGAATCGATTTCCATGACGATCAGGTCGTAGCCCTTGGCATTTTGGGGGAAATTAGTGCCGCGAACCGTGACAGGCTTCGTATCATCCTGAGAGTCGCCCTGCGAGTCCTGAATGGACAGGTGCGCCTTGCCCTTGCGCTGGTTCATCGGGTCGTACACGCTGGTGTCTTCGGAGATAACGTACTGGCCAGAATCCTTGTTCTGCGGGTTGTCTACGGTACGGCGAACCGCGTCACCGTTCGCATCGGTGGATGACGTAGCGGTCGGCGAAGGCAGGTTTACCGCCTCGGGACTTGGGGTAACAGTTGCGTCAGCGGTTTCTGCTTCTTCACGCTCAATATCGACCGGAGGTTCGGTGGGCTTTGCTTTGCCGTTGCGCGGGTCAGCAGCCTCTACCAGGCGGTTCCCCCGCTCGGTCACAAAAAATTCGTAGGAGACACCGTGCGCGGTATCCTCCAGAACAATCACGTACACGACATTAGAGTCCGTCGCCGGGCTCATCAGGAGGCGAAACTCCCCCTCCTTGGTCCCCTCAGCTAGGGTCGGGCTTTCCAGGACGGAGCCGCCGTACTCACCGGAAGGGGTGTAGAAGTTCACGTCAACCAGAACGCTGGAGGCCTCCAGATCTTTAGGGAAGCCCGTCCAACGTAGAAGATAGCCGCCATCCTTGAGCTGCGCCTTCATGGTGATGATGGAGGCGGCGCCCTGTGCCTCCTGATTGTCTTCAGCCTGGTTCGTGTTCAAGGTCGCGGTTTTTTGCACGGCAGAGTGGGTCGTGACGGGTGCTTCCGTTGCGACAGAGGGCACAACAAGCCCGCACTGAAGCCCCGCAACCAAAACAGTTGCGGTGACAATACGGTGCTTCGCTGAATAAATACTCATGCAATGCGTCTTTTCATGATGGAATTGTGCGTGCTACTGCCCATTCTTCATGCGCCTCAGGGAGCCTTTCGGGAGCGCCATACACCCGGATTCGTCGTACCATACTCCGCTTCATATTTCAGGTGAAGAAGACCTGACAACAGCTCGCATCTATTTATCGGTTATTTCAACCCTATCACGAACCTTAAGGTTTATTCACGCGAGGGTAGAGTTTTTTTGAACACCCTGAACGCACGACTCGCCCCCGCGATCTGCGCCAACAGATAGCGGGGGCGAGCATTCCTCATGAAACAACGAACATACTATGCGATGCCGTCAAAAAGCACGGATTAGGGGCGTTAGCCGCCGAGGACTCCCCTGCGGTGAGCCATCCATGCGGCACCAACCACCAGCGCCAAACCGGCGCCTCCAAGAGCCCAGAAAGCTACACCGTGCTGCGCAACCTCTTCACTAGCGGGAGACGCCGCCGAAGCTACAGCCTTCACGCCATCCTGACGATCAGCATTCGCGTTGGAGTGCACCTGGGTGGTATTCGAGTTCACCGTAGCGGAACGATTATTAGATTCCGAATGAACCACGGGGGTGAAACCCTTATTGCCATTACCAGAAGCTGCCGACGCCGCCTTTTCTTCATCCGTCAAAGCAGCCGAGTTCGCGGCAGCAGCGATAGATGCCGGGTCAGAACCCGAACTGTACGCCGAAATCTGATTGGTGCGGGTCGGTTCAAAAGCCGAACGCGGAGCTATCGTACGTGCCTGAGCCAAAGCCTGCAGAGCCTGACGCTGACGCTCAGCCTTCGCTTCCTTTGCCTTGGACATGGCGCTCACCGCATCCAGAGTGGAACGGGGTACGCTCGCGGCAGACTGACCCGAGCCCGACTGGGTGTCATCAGAACGAGTCGAGACGGCGTTAGTAGCAGCCGAGGGGCTACCCTGAGTGCTACCGGTCGCCTCGGCTGCATTAGTGCTGGGCGTGAGCGATGCGCTGGCATCCTGGCGGGGCGACTCATCCTTCGTCAAGGAGGTTGAATTGCCGGTCGCCTCGCCACTGACCTTGAATCGCACCGAGACAACTTCTTCCGCATACTCAGTATCGTCCGCACGCACCAGGTAGGCGGTGTACACCGAGCCGGTCTTCAGCAGAGAGCCGGGCATACCAACCTCTTCCTTGAACGCGCCATTCACGATGCGATCAGAGCTGATGCGTGTAATGGACAGCGCATCACCCTTATGGTTGCCACTCATATCGGTTTCAACCACGATCAGGTCGTAGCCAGCCGCATTCGCAGGCAGACGCTCTGCACTGATAGTCACCGGCTTGGTTTCCTTATCGGAGCGAACCTCAGCATAGGCGACCTTCAGTTCCGTAGCACTCAGGGTCTGAGTATCGCGAGAAGAGGTCGATCCACCGGGAATCTGCTCCAGCTTCTGCGTGTGGGTTTCGAGGTTCGGGTTTTCAGCAGACTCGGAAGGCACCTCAGTCTTAACCTTATCCTTGCTACCCTTCTGATCTGCAGCCTGCTGGTTCTTCTGCTCCTCTTCACGGAGCTTTTCCATCGTCTTCAGCTCGTCAATGGTCGGAACACGGTGGGCGTTTTCCTTCTTATCCACCATAACCTCGTCAGGGTCATCCTCAATCGGGATAACGTGCGGAACGAGGGAACCTTCAGAAATCATGAATTCGCCATAGCCCGCATCGGAGGTCGTCAGGTCCATGACGCTCATGGAGTAGTAGCCCTCCTGGGGCATCTGCGGCATCTCAAAGGTGACGAGCATCGAGCCGTCGTCCGCACGCTCAACCTGCATTGCGGAGGGCTCGTAAGTGTCAGACCCAAGCAACGTGCCAGTGGCGTCGTAGTACTGCATTACCAGGTACACCCTAGAGGCATCGCCCACGTAGCCGCCCTCATAGAGGGGCACGAGCTTAATGGTTGCCTGACCGTCCTTGATGGACTGAATCTGAATCTCAATGGTGTCGACCTCAATTTCGAGGTCTTCGTAGGGGCAGCTCGAATTAAATTCGCTATTAACCAGAGCCGTCAGGCAATCATTCACGTTAATTGCTTCAGCCTCTACTGCGGAGGCGCCAGGAAGCACAAAAGCGCTTGCACCTAAAGCGGCTGCAAGCGAAAGAGCATGAATGCGTTTCGGAAGTCGAGTGATAGTCATGTGCGCCATTTCGATCGATGTAGGCGCAAAGCGTGGACTAGGGAAGGCTCACCACAAGCCGGTGTTTCTATCCAAGTATTTGCGCACCAGTACGTCGGTTACACCCTAGCCTAACACGGATATTGCACTTAATGTTGCATTGCATTCACGTGCTAAAACTTTATGTCGCAATAATTACCGAAATAAAAGGGAATTAATTACTTTACTGAGATATAAATAACGCAAAATTCGAATGTCAAAATATATTCTCCAGAGTGCACCAAAAAGAGATTTTTACACCACCCCAAGGCGCACCAGACCACCGTGCAATCCAGACCACCGCGCAATAGAGTCAAACATCCGGGCACACAGAAGGCGCCCCGCCAAACACGCACCCACACGGCACGCACCCGACAGAGCGCCTCCCACTCAACAAACTCCCCTACAGAGAGCCACGCCTCACAGCGCTAAGCAACAAATAGCTGAACTACTCAGCACCCAGCTCCTCAGCACCCTCAAGGCGGCGACGATACACATTAACCGCAACAGCAGTACCCACAAAAGCAACCGAACCCAGCAGAGCAATACTCAGCGGCAAGGTACCCTCCGGCAGCGGGCCATTATCCTGAGCGCTCGCCTCCAGCTTCGAACCGGCAGAATCACCGCGCGACTTCGAGCTACGCGTATAGAAACTACCCGAACCTGCAGCACCCGCATTCTCCTGAGGCGAAGCAACAGTCACCGTTTCAGACTCCGAAGACTGATAACCCAGCAGGTTCACCACAGTACGACCAGGCAGTAGCGTCGCATAACCAGACATAATCATCGTCGAAGGAACCACCGCAGTCTCAGCCACAGAACTACGAGCCTGCGCGGTAATCGCACGCGCCGACTGCTGCGCCTGCACAATATAGCCCAGAGCGCTATCCACCGACGGAATCTTAGCAACAGAATCGGTCACTAAATCCGAAGCTTCCGCCGAGGCATCCGAATCAACCGAAGAGCTCGCACGACCCGAAGGCGCCGAAGAACCCACACGCTGATTCACATCAGAAATCACCGGACGAGCAATAGTATTCGCAGGCTTCGGAGCCGAATCAGCAGGAACCGCACGCTGAATCACGCTCACACCAAAAGCGCTAGTCGCCATGAGCTGCAACTCCTCAGTGGAGTCACCGCCCACCACAACCACGCGGTAACGCTTACCCGCATGCAAGGAGGTTCCGGGCACCTTCAAATCAGCAGAGAAAGAAGCATCAGTCACCTGCTGCGGGCTCACGTGAGTGGTCGCCAGCGGCGAACCCACCGCACCGCCATCGGCAGGCATTTCAAAGACCATCACGTCATAACCCAGGCCGCTCTCCGCCACATTCCTAGCGCGCACGCTAATCGGCTGCAGCTCGTCCGAGCCGCGCAGTTCTGCGGTAGAAATCTCCAGGGTCGCCTCGCGGGTCTCCGCGGGAGCCTGATCGGAGCGAGAATGCACCAGCAGGCGGTCCTCGGTCACTTCAGCGGGCGCCGCATCAGCAGCAGACGCGCTCGCCGAGGCATTCGCCGACGCACTGGCGGATGCGCTCGCGGAAGGACGCGCCGAAACGCTCTGCGATGCGGACGGTGCCACAGAAGGTGCCGGAGCAACCGTCGGGCGCGGGCTATCCTTCGCGGCGCTCGGGGATGCGCTGGGGCTCAGGGACACCTCGGGGGCGGGGTTCGCCTCCGCTCGGTTAGCGCGGGGAACGCCGGGGGTGTCGGGGAAGAAAATATTCTGGCGGCTCGCCAGAATCTCGTCGACGGTCACACCGTGCTCAGGCATGAACTCCACCGAGACGGTGTCATTGGTGCGCAGGTTCAGCACCTCAACCATGTACGGCTGCTCAACATTCAGGCGCTGGTGAATACTGACTTCCAGGGCACCCTCATCATTCAGGGAGGCAGTCATCTGGGAAGCGGGCACAGTCATAGCCGCCACGGGACCGTCATCAACGGAAATAGCGACCAGGCGAACCTTCAGATTCTCCAGAGAGGTTACGCCGGTCAGCGACAGCAGGGTGTAGTCCTTGCTCTGAGCAACCAAGTCCAGGGTAATGTCGTGACTAACCACATCGGTGGCAACGGCGATGGGAAGTTCAGGCTTTTCAGTCTGCTGAGTCTGCGCGTGAGCGGCAGATGCAAAGGTTGCGGGGGCCAGAGTTGCAGGCGCGACGGAGCCGCCCAAACCGAGGGCGGCAGACGCTACTAGCGCCGCGCCGCGAGCAGTTCGCTGCATGGAAAACATGGTCACCTATTTTCGTGAGTGAGTGTGATGAATCGTCGTGTGACTCCTGCGCCCAAAGGTCGGAAGTAGGCGCAGAATAACGGTTCTCTCATATCGGTGACCGGAGGCGCTTCACAGCGACTCCTCACCCCGGGTGAACGAGGTGATAAAGAGTGATAGTACCGTCTATAACAGCACTCTAAATTATAGGTATAACCTTAGAAAAAGTTAAAGATGCAGGGACGCCCGAATCTTGCATTTCGGACGTCCCTACATCTATGTGCACGTTTTGCCTAGTGGGGCAATAATTGCCCCGTTTTAGCGGCGAGAACTGAGCCGCATCTCACTACGGCGACGGCGACTCAAACGCATACCGGCAAGCAGCGACAGCGATCCAGCTGCGCTAATGACCAGCATATTGGAGGCGCCGGTAGCCGCCAGCTGCTCGCGCTTTGGCTGGGTAGCAGCGCCAACCTTCTGGGAGCCAGACGCCTGCGCCTCAACCTTCTGAGCATCGCCCTTCTGTGCGGAAGCGTTCTGAACAGGGGCGTTCTGGGAGGCATTCTGGGTAGCGACCGGAGCCTGATTCTTCTGCTCGGCGTTACCCTCCCCCGCCTTCTGCTCGGCGGCAGAAGCCTGATCAGCCACGGGAGCAGATCCAGCAGGTGCAGATTCAGTGGGCTCAGCGGGCACCGAGGCATCAGCTGCGGGAGCCTCGACAGCAGGTGCATCCTGCTCAGGGGTTGCGGGCGCATTGTCCACGCTATCGCGCTCAACAGTGAAGCCACCGTTGACCATGCGCACGGTGCCCTGCTCATCCTCCGCCACAGCACTCACGCGGTAGGTGGTACCGGGCTTGAGTGCCGAGCCGGGAATCTGTACCTGAGCACTAAATGCGCCGGATGCGTCAATCTCAGAGACATCAGCCGAGGCAATCATGCCGCCGGTTGCCACACCATATTCGTCAACAGCGCTGACCATCAGGTGCACCGAGCCGACGCCGGCGAAGCCCTCACCACGCACGGTCAGAGTCTTCTCGGAGTCGTTTTCGGGAACTACGGTTTCTTCTACGTGCAGGCGGGCGGTCATCACGGGGTTAGCGGTGTTGTTGGTCTGTTCTTCGGTGGTGTCGTGGACGCGGTCAAAGACGGTGTTGCGCGGCAGGCTGTAGTGGCGGCGCGGGTCGTTCTCGGGCAGTACGTGGTCGAACTGCTCGACGGGGCTCGCGGCAACTGCCTGAGCGGACTGAGCATTCGAGGCAGCCTGCTCAGACTGCGCACTCGGGGTAGCCTGGGCGACCTGCTCGGGCTGCGCGTCCTCTTGGAACTGCTTCTTCTCAAACTGCGCCTGCTCCGCCATTGCGCGCTCGGCGGTGGCAACCGGAGCGGAGCCGTGCTGTACATTCCAACCATTCATGAAAGGAACCTCAACTTCCTGGGCGGTGTAACCATTAGCGGCAGAGGGTGCAACCTCAACGCTCAGCACATAGCGCAGGTCTTCGTGAACAGCCTGCACTTCTTCCAACCTGGATCCGGGCACCTCAATGCCGTCCAGGAGGGTGCCGTTCACAACGTCGGCATGCGCGGGAGAGGCAGCGAGCAGGATGCGATTACCCTGGCTATCCAGGGCGTAGGCGTAGGTCATGACTTCGAAAGCCTGCGCCTCGCCCAGGCCGGTGACCTTGTAGACGACCAGGTTCTTCTCCTGCGGGATTTCCAGTTGACCGGAGAGAATCTGAACGTTGAGCGGCTCATCCTGGGTGTCTGCGGGCAGCACTTCCAGGGGTGCGGAGGAATTGTAGGAGGGGTCCTCGGTTGCGTAGCCCTTACCGGGGTCGACCACGGCAGTTGCGACGACGTACTGCTGGTTGGGGTCGAGGGTGCCTGCGGGCAGGGTCAGCTGGGTGCTGAAGCGGCCGCCGTCCACATCAAGTTCGGGCACGAGGGTCATCGTCACTGCGGAACCGCGACCCAGCGCGTATAGGGGGTACTGGCGGTATTCGCTCACGTACACCGCCACGCCGTAACGTTCGACAGGGCCGCCGGTGAAGCCTTCACCGGTCACGGTGATGCTCTGGGAACGCGCCGGGTTAATGACAACACCCTGCTCTACGTACACCTGCGGGGAGTTCTGGGTAGCAACGTTTTCGATGGGGGTTGCGTTTGCCGCGGAGGGAGGATTGTCGGATTCCACCGCAGTCGGTGAAGCCATTCCGCCGGTATTCTGCACCTGCACATCTGCGTGCGCAGCACCAACACCGGTGACGGACAGGACGGAAGCAGCAATAGCGGCTGTTGCTCGGGTTTTTGAGTGAGCGGGTTCGGGCATGGAACACACCTTCTTCTGTGAGTGTGAACGATACCCTCCGGTGGGCGCCACGGATCGAAGTTGGACGGGTGTCTCTTCGGGATTGACCGCTATAACGTACGGACTAGTCATAACGTTCATGTATTGGTGGAAGTTACCGCGAAGGGAATCGCTCTATTTATCGGTAATTCCACACTAACAATACTTTTCTTGTTATTGCTGTAAAGACGCTTTACGTCCTAACTATTTTCCTGTGCAATAACCCACACAGCATATTTTTTACCCTCCAGAACAGCATCAAGAGCACTCAAACTGCATGGACTAGGTAAAATTTTTCAACTCTCCCTTGAAGCTCAAGGTTTTATTGCATGCATATGCAGTTTTAATGGATTTGAGATAAAAATATTCTGCACATTCATGCATTTAATTTATTTCTTTTAAGTGAAAAAATCGCAGGTCACACCGCTTTTACATGCGCATTGATTACAAGCATGCGTACCAATAATTGCGCGCCAAATAACCCAACAAAATCATTCCGTCACACCGCCCCGCACCTCCATCCCGTACCCCCACCACGAAAGAGAACACCCGCACCTCTCCCCCCAGCTTGCCGCACACGCTTTGCCACCCCCTCCACTTCAAAAAAGCTCAACACAAAACTGCTAGCACGCAAAAGTGCCGCCAATACCCTTCAGGGTATTGACGGCACTTGCCACACTCACCGTGCGGTGAGCATCAGATTTTCAGAGCCTGGCTATAGAGCCTGAGCTATTAGAGACTGCGGCGGCGCAGGAGCATCAGTGCGGCACCAGCAATCAGAGCTGCGGCGCCAACGCCTGCGATACCTGCAACACCCTCAGCACCGGTGTTAGCCAGCTGCGGCTTCGAGGAAGCCGAAGAAGAGGTCGAAGTCGAACCCTTGGTGCCGGAGACACCTACAGTGTGGCCCTTGGAGCTGGAGGAGGTAGCAGCGGATGCGTTACCAACCTTAGCCTTGGGTGCCTGAGAAGAAGGCATGCGGGTCTCGGTTACGACAACCGAACCATCTTCGCGCATCTCAGCGGTGAAGACGCTGGTGGTGCCGTCGCCGTTATCACGAACGGTGGTGTTATCGTCCTCGGTAGCTGCCGGCAGGGTCGGTGCGGGGTTGTTCGCATCGCTCACGGTAGCGGTGGTGACTGCCACCTGGTGTACCAGGCCGTTGGGGTCGCTGGTTGCCACCATTGCGTAGGCGTAACCGGGCTGCAGCAGTTCTGCAAGAACGCTGACCTTGACGCGGAAGGTGCCGTTCACGATTTCAGAAGCAGGAATATCGTGGGTTGCCAGAGCGTCACCGGTGATGTTGCCGTTTGCATCCAGGCGGAAGATTGCAATCTGCACGCCGTTAGCAACAGACTCGTGGGTGAAGCCGGAGCCGTTGAAGGTCAGAACGTTGTACTGGTCGTTCGGATCCAGGGAAGCATCCTCGGTGGTGAGGGTTGCGTTCTCGGGGGCAGGAGTCTCAGCCTTGGGGGCTTCCGGAGCAGGAGTTTCTTCCTTGGGAGCCTCGGTCTTGGGAGCCTCGGGGGCCGGGGTCTCATCAGCCTTCGGGGTCTCCGGCGCCGGGGTTACGGGAGCGGGAGTCTCGTCAGCCTTGGGGGTCTCCGGTGCCGGGGTCACGGGAGCGGGGGTCTCTTCGTTCTTGGGTGCCTCGGGAGAGGTGGTCTCGGTGACCTTGAAGGAGGAGAGAGCCACGAGCTTCTGGTCAGCCTGAGCAGCCTGCGGGTTGCTCACAGCAACCAGAGCGTAGGAAGCGCCGGCGGGCAGCTTGTTTGCCTCGACAGTGAAGGAAGTCTTGAATGAGCCATCCTGAATCTGGTCCGCAGACACGGACACGGTGGTGATGGCGTCACCGGTAATCTGCTGGTTCTCATCCAGCGCGTAGATGCTGACCTGGACGCCGGGGCCGACCTTCTCGCCGTAGAAGCCGGTACCAACAACGCTCACGGTGTTAAACTGCGCATCACCGGAGAAGCGTGCGTTCTCGATGGAGACGAAGGGGTTAGCCTGCTTCGCTGTCTCTTATACACATCTCCGAGCCCACGAGACTAGGCATGATCTCGTATG
>OJLC01000035.1_pt1 | contig 56681 bp, 41 predicted proteins | sample 1596841 | NCBI WGS metagenome assembly OJLC01 (sample SAMEA3904705, study PRJEB24821) | metagenome | biome: Builtin; feature: hospital; material: surface | place: USA | collected 2013-09-25 | reverse complement strand
ACGAGATCATGCCTAGTCTCGTGGGCTCGGAGATGTGTATAAGAGACAGGGAGTGCAGGCTAGGGTTGGGGCGCGAGCGCCTCCAGCACCTGCTGCTGGACCGCCGCCGTATTACTTGCCACCAGGGACACCGGGTGCACACCGGCGGCTGAAACACCCGCATGCTCGGGCAAATCGCCCTCCAGGGTGGAGGCGACGCCGCCAGCCTCACGAATCAGCGGCAGTAGCGCCGCCACCTCGTAGAAAGACAGGGATGCGTCCACTACGGTGTCCACGGCACCCTCAGCGAGCATACACGCCGCCCAGAACGAACCGTACGCACGGGAACGACCCACGCAGCCCAGAAGCTGTACAAGCTCGCCAGAGCGGTCCACAGCGCCTTCAGAGGCCGCATTCCAGGAGGAGAGGTCGGTGTACGCGGCAGACAGCTGATCCAGCTGAGTCAGCGAAGACACCTCAAGACGAGTAGCCTGCGCCAAGGACTTACCCGTGTACGCGCCCGAACCGCGAGCAGCCCACCAGCGGCGACCCAGCGCGGGTGCAGACACCACACCCACCACCGGCTCACCCTGATCCAGCAGAGCAATCAGAGTCGCCCACACGGGCACGCCGCGGCGAAAATTATCCAGCTCAGCAATCGGCGCAATCACCCACTGGCGCGCCGCCTGACCGTTATAGCCAGCATGCGCACCGGCAATACCGTCACGAGTACGCACACGCGACAGCTGCGCGCGCAGAAGCTCCTCAACCTCCTGAGCCACACCCGAAGCGTAATCGGCAGGCTCCTGCACCGGCGCCTGCGGCTCCGCGGGCTGCTGAGTAGCCTGCTGCCACGGCGCCAACGGTGCCGCAGCGGGTGCCGCCTCGGCGGGCTCTACCACCTCGGATGCGGGGGAGAAGACCGGGCGGTCACGAAAACGCATGGCGCTCACACGATCGACGCTATCGGCAAGAATATGCGCAAGACGCAAATCGTCGGTGTACTGCTGGGGACGGCTCATAGTAATGCTCTTCTTCAGTATTCGGTGATGTAGTCAGCAAAAATGTGTGTGTAGTGCAGGGGTGAGATGCTAGACGAGAGCGCCCAGTTCCTTCTCCGAATCGCCCTCTTCAGGAGTCAACAGCAGCAGCTTACGCAAGGACTCCAGGCGGTCAGGACCGCTCTCACCGGCGTGACCGGCAGCAACGTACGCCTCCAGACCGCACTCGGGAGCCTGCGCCGCGTGAGTACACGCCTTCGGGCAATCCGCCGCACCGGGTGCCAGATCCACGAACGCCTCCACGACGGTCTCCGGCGGCACATGCGCCAGACCGAAAGAACGAATACCCGGAGTGTCAATAATCCAGGTGCCCGGCTCCATCGGGTCGCCATTCGCATTCACCGGACGCAACGCCAACGCCGACGAGGACGTGTGGCGGCCACGGCCCGTCACCGCGTTCACATGACCGGTCGCACGCTCAGAGCCGGTCAGCGCATTCACCAGGGTCGACTTACCCACACCCGAATGGCCCAGAAGCACCGACACCTGACCCAGCAGCTCCTGCAGAAGCTCCTGAACCGGTGCCGATTCCAAACCGGCAGCACCCTCCTGGCTCGGCGCCAAACCATCCGAAGAGGAGGACAGCACAATCTTCAAACCGCTCGCCGCATAGTAATCCAGCAGGTTCTGCGGGTACCGCACATCAGTCTTGGTAATGCACAGAATCGGCTCAATCCCGGCGTCAAATGCCGCCACCACGGCACGGTCAATGAAGCCGGTGCGCGGCTCCGGGTTCGCCGCAGCAACCACAATCACCAGCTGCTGAGCATTCGCCACGACCACACGCTCCGACGGGTCGGTGTCATCGGCGCTACGGCGCAGAATCGAGGTGCGCTCGCCCAGCCGCACAATGCGCGCCAGGGTATCCTTCGCGCCGGAGGTGTCACCCACCAGGTCCACAAAGTCACCGGTCACAATCGCGGTGCGGCGCAGCTCCTTAGCGCGCGCCGCAATGAGGGTACGCTCCTTCTCGGTACCCTCATCCACGACGACCGACCAGCGGCCACGGTCCACCGTAATGACCCTGCCACGAATCGCTTCTTTGAAGGTCGGGCGGTCCTTCGTGCGGGGGCGGGAGCCCTTCTTATTCGGGCGCACGCGCACATCCGACTCATCCCATTCGGAGAAATCGCGCACGTTCATGCGGGAAGAACCCATTTAGAAGACCTCCTGGTCGGCGGTAACGTCAGAGGTGGAAGCGCCGGCCTGCCATTGCGCCAGCATGTCCTCCCACATTGCGGTAAATTCGGGCATGGTCTTAGCCACGGTGGCTACGTTCTGCACCACCACATTGGGGCGGCGCAGACCAATAATCGCCGCGAAGGTTGCCATGCGGTGATCGTCGTAGGTGCGCGCCAGAACTGGCGCAGCCTCAGCGGCAGCGGGGATGGGCGCCTCAATCACCAGCGAATCGGCGGTGTCGCGGGCGGTACCTCCCAGGCGGTTAATCTCAGCGGCGAGCGCTGCGAGGCGGTCCGTCTCATGACCGCGCAGATGCGCAATGCCGGTCAGCTCAACGCGGCCCTTCACGAAAGCGCAGGCAGCTGCCATGGTCGGTGCCAGCTCACCACCGGCAGACAGATCAAAGGAGAAGTCACCCTCGGGAAGCTGCACCGGACCGGTCACTGTCAGACGGCCCTCAGCGTAGCGAACCTGCGCACCCAGCGCGGGCAGAAGCTCACGCCACATATCGCCCACCTGGGTCGTACCCGCCGAAGAATCAGCCGCGGGTGCAGGCCAGTGAGGAATAGTCACCGACTCGCCGGTAACCACGGCGGCAGCAAGGAACGGACCGGCATTCGAAAGGTCCGGCTCAATGGTCATCTCAAAGCCGGGGAAAGAACCGGGGTGAACCGTCCAACGGTACTCGCCGCCCTCTGCTTCATTGCCTTGGTTCGGGTAGTGCTCCTGCACCCGAATACCCATCTGGCGCAGCGCCTCCACGGTCATCTGAATGTGCGGGATGGACGGCACCGAAGAGCCCTCGTGCACCAGCACCATGCCCTGCGGCAGGCGAGGCGCCATCAGCAACAGCGCCGAAACGAACTGGGACGACGTCGAAGCATCAATACGAACCACGGGCGCCTCAGAAACACCCTCTGCGCTCGCCAGACCGGGGGAGCGCAGCACGAAGGGCAGAGCGTTCTCGCCCTGCTCACAATCCACCTGCACACCCAGCTGACGCAGACCCTCCAGAACCGGACCCATCGGACGCTGACGGGCGTGCGGGTCACCGTCAAAAGCGAACTCACCCGGCAGCAGCGCCGCCAGGGCGGGCACAAAACGCATCACGGTACCGGCAAGGCCGCACTCAATCGACACGGTGCGCGACTGAGCGGAATCGGACTGCGCCTGTGCGGAATGCGCTTCCACAAAGCTCAGGGGAGTGACCTTAACATCCGGACCGAACGGCGAATCGGTCGGCACCAGCTCAATACCCGCACCCAGCTGGCGCAACGCCTCAATCATGAGCGCCGAATCGCGCGAATGCAGCGGCGCACGCAAATACGAGGGGGAATCAGCCAGAGCAGCAAGTAACAGATAACGGTTCGTGAGCGACTTAGAACCCGGAATATGCACCAGCGCGTTCTTGCCAGCGGCTTCGCTGGAGGCGGGTGCCAGGGGAGCGGGCCAATCACCGGGGGAAAGCTGCACTGCTGCGTCGCTCATACATCCTCTTCTGGTTCAAATCATGGGGAGGGCGCAGACTCAGAGACGCTGCGCCGGTTGACGTCTACCCCTATTCTACCGGTTGAGGGTTTGCGAGCCGCTGAGGACTCCAGCGGTGAGATAGGCAGCGCGAACCAGGCAACACGAACCAGACAGCGCGAACCAGACAGCGCGAACCAGACAGTGCGAACCAACCAACACGCGTAAAGGCGGCGCACCGTCATTGGTGCACCGCCTTAACTCATCGTCGGATGTCTGTACCCCAGCGGGGCAACAGCTCGGGGCAGCTTAGAGGTTAGCCTCGGCGCAGAACTTCTGCACATCCTGCAGCAGACGCGCCTTTAGCTGCTCGGGCGCCTGCTGAGCGCACGAAGAACGCATCTTCTCACGCACCATCAGTTCAAAGTCCTTCACATCCGCGCATTCGGGGCAGGCATTCAGATGCGCCTGAACCGTGCGCAGCTGCTCGGGGCTCAGCTCCCTATCGAGGAATTCGTAGAGGCGCTTGAGGGTCGCCGAGCAGGGCTGGCCGCCGCAATCCTCCAGCGGCTCAGAAGCCGCGGAGGCTTCGGGGACAGAAGAATTCTTGTCTGTGGTTGACATCGGGGTTCCTTTCACACGGAAGGTATAAAGCGTTAGGGGAGTCTAGCCTCAACCGCATGGGGGGCTAGCTCACATGTAGAAGAGCGAATCTAAGAATCCGCAGGCGCCTCGGAGCTAGAGCCCGCCGGCGGGGACTTTACGCCCTTGGCCGCCTTAGTGCCCTTGGTAGCCTTTGCCGGCTGCCCCTTAGCGCTCGCCTTCGCTGCGGCTTTTGCCTCAGCCTTCGCTTCTACCTTTGCGATGGTCGATGGGCGCAGACCGTTCTCACGCGCATAATCGAGCAGCTTCTCACGCAGAATACGGCGGCCACGATGTAGGCGAGACATCACCGTGCCCAGAGGGATATCCAGAATCTCCGCAATATCCTTGTACGCGAACCCCTCCACATCGGAGTAGTACACCACCATGCGGAAATCCTCAGAGAGCTCGTTCAGAGCCTCACGAACCTCCGTATTCGGCAGGGCACTCAGCGCCTCCGCCTCGGCAGAACGCAGACCCACCGCATCATGCTCACCGGCCTGAGCCAGCTGCCAATCCTCCACCGTCTCACCCTGAGACTGCTGCGGCTCACGCTGACGCTTACGGTACAAATTGATGTACGTATTCGTCAGGATGCGGTACAGCCACGCCTTCAGGTTCGTACCCTCGGTGAACTGGTGGTACGAAGCAAAAGCCTTCATGTAGGTTTCCTGCACCAAGTCTTCAGCATCGGCAGAGTTGCGGCTCATCCGCAGGGCAGCAGCGTAGAGCTGATCCACATACTGCATAGCGTCCGCGGTAAAGCGTTCGCGTAGCTCGCGGGTATCCGCCGCGGTGTTGGTTTCAGCCATGTTTCTCCTCTACAGGAACGCGCCAGGCGTTCACTTCCATAACGTAGAATTCTTCTCTTTATTCCGCAGAACGCGCACAAACATCTGCGGGTAAAGCAAAACCCCGGGTCCGAATAATATCCGAAACGCCGGGGTTTTAAAGTGTATGCAAGATACCTTATGCGTTGGGGCGCTTACCGTGGTTTGCGCCGCCCTTACGACGGTCCTTGCGCTTACGACCGCGCTTGCTCATCAGAGCCTCCTTATAGTGTTCATGGATGCACGCCCCACCTTCGCGGTGCGTGCCCCCTATTACCTGCCCTAGCAGAGGCGGTCACCGAAAACCGGTGCTCCACGCTATAAGGGCAACGCCGTCTATTTTTTCATAGAAACGGCATGATTGCATCTTGGAACCGGGATATGAGCTAAAAAACACGAACTTTCTTCGCCTCAACTCACAACCCCAGCCGGGGGAGCAGGCTCTTAGCCGTGCTCAGGAATGTTCAGCCAGTTGTACCAGCCGCGGTGCAGAACCAGCCACGCCATCAGACCGTAACCGGACTGACCCGGACGGCCGTCATTAGCGGCAAGGTCGTTGCGCCACTGCTCGTGATGCAACAGCGGGTTGAACGTATCCACGTACACATGGTTACGGCGGGTCACCACATCCGCGTACGCCGCCGACAGGTCAGCGATACGGCGGTTACGCTCAGCGTCCAGGGTCGGCGGCGGACCAACAACCAGAACCTTAATGTTGTTCTGCGACGCCATGTCCACAATGTTCGCCAGGTTCAAACGCGAACGTGCACTGGTCAGACCCAAATCAATGTCAAAGGTCGACGGAGCAATAATGAGGCGGTTATCAGCACCGGGAACGAAGCGGCGGCGCGCCTCCTCGAACCAGCGTGCGTTCAGCTGCTCGCTACCTTCATTGGGGGCGGCAAGGTTATATGCCGCAATGGATGCGGTGGTCTGCGGGGTGCGTGCCATAACACGGCCAAACCAGCCGAGAGTACGGGGATCGCCAACACCGGCGAGCAGGTCATCGCCGACTGCCACAATTCGAATATTGCGTTGCTCCACGGAATTCTTTCTTCTGCAGTATGCGCCCGCCGTGAGAGGCGGCAAGGCACGTGAGTAATAGTCTTTATATCTAGGATAAGCGCTTACCGGCCTCTTTTCGAACTTAATACCCTATCCGGTAAGCATCCGAGACTAAAAAACCCGTCTGCCCGCCAGAAACATCTGACGGGAAGACGGGTTTTGAAGAGCTAAATCATCAGCCGATTAGCTGTAGAAGACCTTAGCCTTCGAAGACCTGCTTGAGCAGAGCCTCAGCCTCAGCTGCGTGCAGCTTACCGGTACCAGCAGCCGGGGAAGCAGCTGCGGAGCGGGAAGCAAGACGCATACGGCGGTCGATCAGCGGCTGCAGGTTGAGAGCCATGAACGGCCACTGACCCTGGTTAGCAGGCTCGTCCTGAGCCCACACAATGTCGGTAGCGTTCGAGTACAGAGCCAGCTGCTCCTTGATCTCCTGCTCGGGCAGCGGGTACAGCTGCTCCACCGAGACAATAGCGGTCTTGGTGTCGCCGCGGCGCTCGCGCTCAGCTTCCAGATCGTAGTAGAGACGACCGGATACGAAGACCACACGCTCAACCTGAGCCGGGTTAATACCCGAACGGTCACCAATCACCGGCTGGAACGAACCCTCGGTGAAGTCCTCGATGGAGGACGCAGCAGCCTTCAGACGCAACAGCTGCTTGGGGCTGATCACCACGAGCGGCTTGTACGGACGGTGCTGAGAGTGGCGACGCAGCAGGTGGAAGTGCGAAGCCGGAGTCGAGGGGCAAGCAACAGTCATGTTGTTCTCAGCGCACAGCTGCAGGTAACGCTCAACACGAGCCGAGGAGTGGTCAGGACCCTGACCCTCGTAGCCGTGAGGAAGCAGCATAACCAGCGAGGAACGCTGGCCCCACTTCTGCTCGGAGGAAGACACGAACTCATCAATGATGGTCTGAGCGCCGTTTGCGAAGTCACCGAACTGAGCCTCCCACACCACGAGCGAGTCGGGGCGCTCCACCGAGTAGCCGTACTCGAAGCCGAGAACGCCGTACTCAGAGAGGAAGGAGTTGTAGATACGGAACTTGCCCTGGTCCTCAGAGAGGTGCTCCAGCGGCGACCACTCTTCATCAGTGATGTGGTCGTGCAGAACAGCGTGACGCTGAACGAAGGTACCGCGCTGAACATCCTGACCGCTCATACGAACGTCGGTGCCCTCCATCAGTAGCGAACCGAAGGCGAGCAGTTCACCCATACCCCAGTTCACGTTGCCGGTACGGCCCATCTCAACGCGCTGCTCCATGAGCTTCTTCAGCTTCTTGTGGACGGTGAAGCCCTCGGGCTCCTTACCGAACGCGTCAGCGATGTGCTGCAGAGTCTCACGGGAGATTGCAGTCTTACCGCCGTGAACGACCTCAGTGTTCTGCTGAGCAGCGGGCAGTTCCAGACCGGAAACGTGCGCGCCAGCAGGAGCCGGTGCCGAAGACTGAGTCTCGACGAAGATAGCGTCCAGCTTCGAGTGGTAGGAATCCAGAACTTCGTCTGCCTCTTCCTGAGAGACATCGCCGCGACCGACCAGGTCTTGTGCGTACAGGGTGCGGGTCGAGGGCAGGACGTCAATATCCTGGTACATCTTCGGCTGGGTCATCGACGGATCGTCAGCCTCGTTGTGACCGCGGCGGCGGTAGCAAATCAGGTCAATGACAACGTCGCGACCGAAGCGCTCACGGTACTCGAATGCCAGGCGTGCGGCGCGAACCACTGCATCCGGGTCATCAGCGTTGACGTGGAAGACCGGAGCCTTGGTCATACGAGCAATATCGGAGGCGTGGGTTGCGGTGCGGCCGTCGTTCGGCAGGGTGGTGAAGCCAATCTGGTTGTTCACCACAACGTGCACGGTGCCGCCGGTGGTGTACGCCTTCAGGTCAGCCATCTGCAGGGTCTCCATAACGATACCCTGGCCAGCGAACGCTGCGTCACCGTGAATCAGGATCGGCAGGACCGGGTGGCCCTCAACGCCCTGCTCACGGTAGACGTCCTGCTTAGCGCGGACGATACCCTCGAGCACGGTGTTTGCAGCCTCAAGGTGCGAGGGGTTAGCAGCCACGTACACCTGGGTCTGCTTACCGGAATCGGAGGTGAAGACACCCTCGGTACCGAGGTGGTACTTCACGTCACCGGAGCCACCCTCGTAGGGTGCTGCGGTGCCGGAGAACTCACGGAAAATCTGAGCGTAGGACTTACCAGCAATGTTGGTCAGCACGTTCAGGCGACCGCGGTGTGCCATACCAATGGCAACGCCCTTCAGATCCTTGTTAGCTGCCTTGTCCAGAACAGCGTCCAGCAACGGAATCAGGGACTCGCCACCCTCCAGGGAGAAGCGCTTCTGACCCAGGTACTTGGTCTGCAGGAAGTTCTCGAATGCCTCAGCCTCAACCAGCTTGGAGAGAACACGCAACTGCTCCTCGCGGGTGGGCTTAGCAACGCCGCGCTCCAGGCGCTCCTGGAACCATGCGCGAACCTCGGGGTCCTCAGAGTACATGTACTCAACGGACAGGGAGCCGGAGTATGCCTCGTGCAGGCGCTCCAGGATGGTGCGCAGCGGCAGACGCTCGGAACCGCCGAAGCCACCGGTCGGGTAGACGCGGTCCAGATCCCACAGGGTCAGGCCGTAGTTCTCCAGCTTCAGGTCCGGGTGCGAACGCATCTTGTAACCAACGGGGTTGGTTGCTGCGGTCAGGTGGCCGTGCACGCGGTACGCGTGAATCAGCTGCTGGATACGTGCAACCTTGGAAATCTCGTGAGCGTCATCGACGTGGTTGTCGCGTGCCCAACGGACCGGCTCGAAGGGAACCTTCAGGTCGCGGAAGATAGCGTCGTAGAAGTCGTCGCCACCGAGCAGGTAGTGCTCAACCAGCTTCAGGAACTCACCGGAACCTGCACCCTGAATGACGCGGTGGTCGTAGGTGCTGGTCAGGGTGATGATCTTGGACAGGCCCTGCTGGGTGATGAGCTTCTCGGACAGGCCGCGGAACTCAGCCGGGTACTCCAGAGCACCCACACCGATGATCGCTGCCTGGCCCTTGGAGAGGCGGGGCACCGAGTGGACGGTACCGATACCACCGGGGTTGGTCAGCGAAACAGTGGTGCCGCGGAAGTCCTCAATGGTCAGTGCGCCGTTACGGCCACGCTTAACGATGTCGTTGTACGCATCCCAGAACTCGCGGAAGCTCAGCTGCTCAGCACCCTTGAGGTTCGGAACAACCAGGTTGCGGGAACCATCGGGGCGGGGCAGGTCAATAGCCAGACCAAAGTTCACGTGCGCGTTGTGGATTGCAACGGGCTTGCCCTTCTCGTCCACACCGTAGGTCACGTTCATCGAGGGCATCGCTGCCACTGCGCGAATCACAGCGTAACCAATGATGTGGGTGAAGGAAACCTTGCCGCCGCGGGTGCTTGCCAGGTACTTGTTGATAGCTGCGCGGTTCTCAATGAGCAGCTTTGCGGGGACCGCACGAACGGTGGTTGCGGTGGGGACAGTCAGCGACTCTTCCATGGTCGTGACGACTGCCTTAGCAGGGCCGCGGAGGGGGACAATCTTGTCTTCAGCAGGTTCCACAGTTTCAGCCTTCTTGGTAGCAGCGGGAGGGGTGGGGGTAGCAGGCGCAACCGCAGGCTTCGGTGCCGCGGGAGCGGGAGTTGCAGCAGGTGCGGCAGGTGCAGCCGGTGCGGCGGGCGCCGCAGCAGGAGCTGCACTAGCGGTACCGGCGCCTCCCAGCGCCTTGTCGATGGTCTCAAAAATGGGCCACCATGAAGGGTCCACGAGGTTCTTGTCCTTCTGGTAACGCTCGTACTGTTCTTCAACGAACCATTCGTTACCGGCAAATTCCTCAGGCACCAGATGTTCTGGCAGATTTGGCACGTTAAACGCCTCTTCCAATTAGTGTGAATTTATCCGTCGCGTCCGGGACTCTCCCCGGCATAGACGACCCGCGTCTTCGAGGGGCGAATCATCACGCTGAGCATGTGCGCATCGCCTATGGTGGTGGCCGTATGTGCGGGGTGTGCACCGTACAAACCTGCCTAGCGTGCCGTGAACGTCGGAGTTCATCCGCTTGCATGGCGGCACACTCATGCTCCTATGTATAAGTGTAAAGAGAATCACGGTGAACTTTCCAGCTCATCGCGCCATATCCGCAATGCAATTTTTCACTGTACGCGGTTCAAACGGTATTGAGGGTGCGCGCGGCTCACGCGTGTGCCTGTGAGCGGGCGCCCTAAGACGGGGGATAAGGGCGAAACCTTCGCTAAAATATTGGGTATGGATGACCCTTTGAGTAAGACCCCGAATACTAGTCAACGCAGAATACTGCCCGAATACTCGGCGCTCCGTACCGTGATGTTCCGTGCAGCTACCCGTGAAAACAACCCGCTTTCGAGTGCCCAGCATCTGGACACCTCCCGCGCGGTGGTGCTTCACCAGAACCGAGTCGCCGCACACCAGTCGATGGAGGCGGTGGCTGAGTGGATCTAATCCTCCTGCTCATCGGCCTACTCCTCATCCTGGGAACGGGCTTCTTCGTTGCCGTAGAGTTCTCCCTCGTGGCGCTCGAAACCGCCACCGTACAGCAGGCAAAGGACTCCGGCGATAAAGCCGCCGACGCTGTCCTGCGCTGCCTCAAGACGCTCTCCACTCAGCTTTCCAGCTGCCAGATCGGCATCACCATCACCACGCTGCTGACCGGTTACACCCTCGACGCCGCCATCAAGGCGCTCACCACCGGCGCTATCAACAGCTTGGGCCTGCCCACCAGCATGACCGACGTGCTCACCCTGGTACTGGCGATGCTCATCGCAACCCTGCTCTCCATGGTCGTTGGCGAACTGCTCCCCAAGGGTCTTGCCATTGCTGAACCCTACGACGTGGCACGCCGAGTCGCCCCCGCGCAGCTCGCCTTCACCCGCGTCATGTCCCCGCTTGTGAGCGTCATGAACGGCTCCGCCAACTGGATTCTCGGACGCTTCGGTATGGAAGCCAAAGAAGAACTCTCCGCGGCACGCACCCCCGAAGAGCTCTCCTCCATGGTGCGCCGTTCCGCAGAAGAAGGCACCCTCGACTCCGACGCGGCACGCTTCGTGGACCGCACCCTGCGCTTCTCCGAGCTGACCGCCTCCGAAGTGATGACCCCGCGCGGCCAGGTCGCCATGCTCGAAGACACCGCCCCCGTTGCCGAAGTCATCAAATTGGCACGCTCCACCGGTCACTCCCGATTCCCGCTTTACAAGGGCGACCACGACAACATCGTGGGTGTCGTGCACGTGAAGAAGGCAGTCGGCGTGCCCCCTGAGGTTCGTGAAACCCTCGAAGCCGGTGCCCTCGCAGAAGACGTGCTGCAGGTCCCCGAAACCCTGCACCTGGACGCGCTACTCACCCAGCTACGCCAGGGCGCGCTGCAGCTCGCCGTGGTCCTCGACGAATACGGCGGAACCGCCGGCATCGCAACCCTCGAAGACCTCGTTGAAGAAATCGTCGGCGAAGTCTCCGACGAACACGACCGCGGCCGCACCGAACGCCCCCTGCGCTACGGCAACGGTGACGGGGTGTTCTCCGGCCTGCGCCGCCCCGACGAAATCAACGCCCTCATCCCCGGACTCGAGGTTGAAGAAAGCCCCGAATACGAAACCGTCGGCGGCTTCATGATGGAACGGCTCGGTCGCATCCCCGAAGTGGGCGACAGCGTACCCGTACCCGGCGGCACCCTGCGCGTCGACACCCTCGAAGGCCGCCGCGTGGACCGCATCCGATTCACCCCCGCACCTAGCGCACAGGAACAGACCGAGAAGGGAGGCAACGCATGAACGACTGGGTAGCCATCGCACTGCTCGTCATCCTGCTCGCCGGAAACGCCTTCTTCGTCGCCGGTGAATTTGCCATCATGTCCACCCGACGAGCACAAATCGAACCGCTCGCCGAAGAAGGCAATAAGCGAGCGCAGACCGTCATCTACGCCCTAGAAAACGTCTCGCTCATGCTCGCCACCTGCCAGCTGGGCATCACCATCTGCTCCCTGCTGATCCTGAACGTCTCAGAACCGGCGCTGCACCACCTGCTGGAAGTGCCCCTGCATCTGGTCGGCCTGCCCCACGCCATCGTGGACGTGCTCGCCTTCGGCATCACCCTGATCCTGGTCACCTACCTCCACGTGATCTTTGGCGAGATGGTTCCCAAGAACGCTGCCGTGACCCTCGCGGCGCGCGGCGTGGCGCTCTGGATCGTGCCGACTCTGGTGACCTTCTCCAAGATTTTTGCCCCCGTGGTCGCCCTGCTGAACAACCTGTCCAACAAGCTGCTGGCGCTCATGAAGGTTGAAGCCAAGGACGAGGTCGCTTCCACCTTCACCCTGGGGGAGCTGCAGACCATCGTTGCAACCTCAACCGCGGAAGGCACCGTGGAAGATGACGCCGGCGTGATTGAAAGCGCCCTCGAATTCACAGAGAAGGACGTTTCCGAGATCATGGTGCCCGGCGATAAGCTCGTCACCCTGCCCTTCGGCAGCACCCCCGCCGAACTGGAACGTGCCGTGGCACGTAGCGGCTACTCCCGCTTCGTCATTACCGACAGCGACGGAACCTACATGGGCTACCTGCACGTGAAGGACGCCCTCGCCATCGCCCCCGAGCGGTTCGAGGAGCCCTTCCCCTGGTACAAGCTGCGTTCCCTGGACACGCTCACCCCGACCACCGATATTGACGATGCGCTCGCCTCCATGCAGCGCAGCCGAACCCATATCGCGCAGGTTATGGATGAGCAGGGCGTAACCCTCGGCGTGGTCTTCCTGGAAGACGTGCTGGAGGAGCTGGTCGGCGAAATCAACGACACCACCCAGGATGCGGTGCGTGAGCGTCTACGCCGCCAGCAGGCGCGCGAAGCCCAGTAATAAGCCTAGATAATAAGCCCAGTAGCCGCATCGTGAGATATCCCGAATAAAACAGGGAAATCTTGAACACACAGCCCGCCCGGTGCCCTCGTCAAGGAGGGCGCGGGGCGGGCTGTTTTGCGGTCAGAAACGGTGTATGGGTGCCCCCCCCAAGGGGCAGTCTCAGGCGGCGGGATGAAGCGGCAGTATAAAGTAGCGGTGGGGGAGCGCAGTAGGCTGAGCTAACTATCCCTGTTGCATAAGCTACTGACAGAGAAAAGGGTTGCCTAACAGCACCCAAATGACACCAATAAAGAGTTGTTTATACGGGTGTGCGCATGATGTAGTTAAGAAACCTACAGACTAGAACGAACCGAAAGAGAGCCCTCATGTCGCACCCGAAGATCACCCGCAAGCACTTCCTCACCGCAATGGGCTCACTCGCCGCGTCCTCCCTGCTGCTGGCAGGCTGCGCAACCGAGAACAAGACCTCCTCCGGTTCGTCCTCCTCGGCTGGCTCCAACAAGGGCAAGGTGAAGGTCGTCGCCTCCACCGACGTCTACGCAGACATCGCCAAGCAGGTTGGCGGCGACTACATTGAGGTCACCGCGCTCATCGCCTCCACCAGCACCGACCCTCACTCCTACGAAGCCACCAGCGCCGACCGCCTCAAGGCAAAGGACGCATCCCTGATCGTCATCAACGGCGCAGGCTACGACCTGTTCCTCGAAGACCTCGCAGGCAAGGACAACGCCTCCCAGAAGATCGTGAACGCGGTCAAGGTCAGCGGCAAGCTCACCGACGCCGAATACACCCACCTGGTCGAGGACCACCGCGGCGGCGAACACCACGAAGACGGCGGCGACCACGCCCACGCACACGAGTTCAACGAGCACCTCTGGTACGACTTCGAAACCATGAAGAAGGTCGCCCAGAAGATCGCTGAAGAGCTCGCAGGCCTCGACTCCGCACACGCTGAGGCGTTCCGCACCAACGCATCCACCTTCTCCAAGGAACTGGACGCACTGGACACCACCGCCAAGGCAATCGCCGGTGAAGGCAAGAAGTACCTGTCCACCGAGCCCGTGCCGGACTACCTGATTTCCTCCACCGGCGCAGAGAACGCAACCCCCAGCGAATTCGCTGAGGCGGCAGAAGCCGGCAACGACGTCCCCGCACTCGTCCTGAAGGAAACCAAGGACATGATCACCGAGAAGAAGGTCCAGCTGCTCGCCTACAACGAGCAGACCTCCACCTCCCAGACCAACGAGGTGCTGCAGGCAGCTAAGGACGCCTCGGTGAACTACGTATCCTTCACCGAAACCCTGCCGGAAAACACCAACTACCTGGCATGGATGAAGACCAACGTCAGCAACCTCGAAAAGGCGCTCTCCTAAGTGACTGACAACAATAACGGTGCCGCCCCCGCGATTTCCATTCGCGGGGGTAGCCTCGCTTTCGGGGCCCGCACCCTCTGGAAAAATCTAACCCTCGACATCGGCGCAGGCGAATACTTCGCCGTGCTCGGACCCAACGGCTCCGGCAAGTCCACCTTCCTCAAAGTCGTTCTCGGCTTGACCGGACTCAACGCCGGCGAAATCTCCGTGCTCGGCAAACCCGCACGTCTGGGCAACGCCGGCGTCGGCTACGTACCGCAGCAGAAGTCCATCCCCACCTCCACCCCGATGCGCGCCCGCGACCTCGTGGGACTTGGCGTGGACGGGCACCGCTGGGGCATCCGCCTGCACGGTCGCAAATACCGCGCCAAGGTTGACGAACTCCTCGAAGCCGTCGGCGCGACCGAATACGCGAACGTGCCGGTGGGGCTGCTCTCCGGTGGTGAGCAACAGCGCCTGCGTATCGCCCAGGCGCTCGCGAACGACCCGAAGATTCTGCTGGCTGACGAGGCGCTACTCTCCCTGGACCTCAACCACCAGTACGCGGTGGCTGAGCTGATTCACCGGTTCAACCGTGAGCGCGGCGTGGCGGTGGTGTTCGTGACCCACGAAATCAACCCCATCATTGAGCATGTTGATCGTGTGCTCTACCTGGCGAACGGTCGTTTCACGGTCGGCTCGGTGGAAGAGGTCATGACCAGCGAGACTCTCACCTCCCTGTACGGAACCCCGGTGAGCGTGCTCAAGTCTAATGGCCGTTACGTGGTTGTGGGTGAGACTCACGCCAGCGACCACTGCCATATTGAGGGCACCGACCAGAACATTCACGGTTCCCACCTGAAGTCTGGTCTTTCTGAACCGCAGCGCACTCTACACATTCCGGGAGGAACCACTCGATGACCATTCTTGCTTCCTTCCCCGCTCTGGCTCCGGTTGCCGCCGCGCAGAATGATTTGCTCTCCCGTATCTTCGTTTTTGACCGCTACGGCGAGCTGTTGCAGATGCTGCAGAACTCTATTTTTGCTGGTGCTGTGCTGGGCCTTATCGGTGGTTTCGTCGGTATTTTCGTGATGATGCGCGACCATGCCTTTGCGGTGCACGGCGTCTCTGAAATGTCTTTCGCGGGTGCAGCCCTTGCCCTGTTGCTCGGCTATGACGTGGTGACCGGCTCTATGGTCGGTTCGATTGCCTCGGCTTTGCTGATTGCCTTTCTGGGCTCTAAGGCGAGTAACTCGAACTCGGTCATTGGTGCGCTCATGCCGTTCGGCCTGGGCTTGGGTATTCTCTTCCTCTCCCTGTACCAGGGCCGTAGCGCGAATAAGTTCGGTCTGCTGACCGGTCAGATCGTGTCCGTGGATGCCGACCAGCTGCACACCATGATTATTGGTGCGGTGGTTATTATTTCCCTGCTGGTGATGGTGTGGCGTCCGCTGAGCTTCTCCTCCCTGGACCCGGAGGTCGCTCGCGCTAAGGGTGTGCCGATGCGCTTCCTGTCCCTGGTGTTCATGGTGATTCTGGGTATTGCTGTGGCGCTGTCGGTGCAGGTGGTCGGTTCGCTGCTGGTGCTGGCGCTGTTGATTACTCCGGCGGCTGCGGCGATGCAGGTAACGGCTTCTCCGGTACGCACCCTAATCCTGTCGGTGCTGTTTGCGGAGGCGTCCATTGTGGGCGGTATTCTGCTGGCTCTTGCCGGTTCGCTGCCGATTAGTCCCTACGTGACCAGCATTTCCTTCCTGATTTACGTGGTGTGCCGTGTGATTGGTGGCGTGAAGCGCCGCCATAGCGCGTCGGGCCGCCAGCTGGCTGAGAAGGCATAAGACCTATAGAAAGAGCCCCACCTCGGGAATGAGGTGGGGCTCTTTTGTTGTCGTGCTGTGTTAGCGCTACGGGTCATGTACCCGGTGCGCAATGCGGGCTCAACCTGTGTGGCGCTGTGTTGCCCTGTGTGTCGTGCTGTAGTGGCGCCGAAGATCTTTGAAGGCGCCCTCTCTTTGTTCCTCCAGAGAAGGATCCTCTCCGGTGAAGGAAAGCCCCTCAGCAGGTGAGGGGTGCGGCTTAGCCTGCAACGTTAGCGTGCAGCGCCGCCCTGCGATTCTTCCTCGCGACGTGCCAAAGTGCAGTCCGGGCAGTAACCGGTCACTTCAACCACGTGCTCCAGCTCCGAGAAGCCGTGCTGCTTGCCCATAGCCAGTGCCCAGTCCTCGAGGGCGGGTGCTTCCAGCTCAATGGCGGTGCCGCATCGGCGGCAGAGCAGGTGGTGGTGATGGTCCTTTACCTGGCAGTGGCGGTACAGGGTCTCACCCTCAACGCCCTTGACCGAGTCGAGCTCACCGGCGTTAGCCAGCGACTGCAGCACGCGGTAGGTGGTTGCGAGAGAGACCTGTTCCTTGCGGTTCGCGAGGGTCAGGTGCAGATCCTGTGCTGAGATGAAATCGCCGAGCTCTTCCATGGTCGCCTTGATGATGCGACGCTGGCGGGTATTTCGGGCTTCGGCGGGTTTCGTAATTCTCCGTACGGGAATATGAGTGTCCATTGCTGAACCTTTCGGGGCGGAAATCCGTCCCATTGTGTGGTCGATCTTGTCTTACGACTTTACACTAGAGGCGTTCAAAAGGTGGTTGATTTGCGCTTTATCTCAAAAATTGAAGTCATCAACAAGCACGAATGAGGGTTAACGGTAGACTAAAACTATGAAAATGACGAAGTACACCCACTCATGTATCCGCCTTGAGAATGAGGGGCGCACCCTCGTTCTTGACCCCGGCAATTTTGCTGCTGAAGGTGAGCATGCCACCGCGCTGGAAGGCGCCGATTACCTGTTCGTGACCCACGCGCATCCGGATCATTTTGATGGCCCGTCGGTGCTGCCGCTGATTGCTCAGCGTGCCGAGTCGCAGACCCCGTTGAAGATTTGGGCTCCCGAGGCTGTCGCCCAGGTCATTAAGGAGGCTGTGCCCGCTGCCGAGGTTACCGTTGTTTCCTCTGATTCTGAGTTCAGCATCCCCGGTTTTGAGGTGAAGACCTACGGCGGTCAGCACGCCCTGATTCACCCGCTGATTCAGACCATCGCCAATGTCGGTTACTTGATTAACGGTGTCGTGTACCACCCGGGTGACTCGCTGGTGGTTCCTCACCGCGTGCGTGCGAATACCGTTCTGGTGCCGATTCACGCGCCCTGGTCGAAGGTTCAGGAAGTCATTGATTTTGTGATTGCGACCGGCGCTCAGCGTGTGGTTCCGATTCACAACGGCATGATTAACGCCAACGGCACCGGCATTATTGAGGGCCTGGTGACGAACTTCGGCGCGAAGTACGGCACTGAGCTGAAGCACCTGAACCCCGGCGAGAGCATTGAGGTTGAGGCGTAAGCCTGACCGTTGAGCTTCAAACGCGCCGATGACGGCGCATGAAGGAGAGTATTGTGAGCACGATTTTTACCAAGATTATTGAGGGCGAGATTCCCGGCCGCTTCGTCTGGAAGGACGAGCACTGCGTCGCCTTCCTGGACATCATGCCCCTGTCGGAAGGTCACCTGCTGCTCGTTCCCCGCGCGGAGGTCGACCGTTGGCCCGACCTGCCGGCTGAGCTGGCGGCGCACCTGTTCGCTGTGGCGCACAAGATTTCTGGTGCCCTGGATCAGGCGTTTGATAAGGACCGTGTGGCTCTGATGATTGCGGGCTTCGACGTTCCGCACACCCACATCCACCTGTTCCCGGCTGACGGCATGGCTGACTACGATCCCGCCAACGCGAAGAAGGACGCTACCGCAGAAGAGCTGGATGCGGCCGCCGAGAAGGTGCGTGCTGCCCTGCGCGAGCGCGGTCACGGCGAGTTCGTGCCGGAGGCGTAAGCGCCCTTTACAGCGCGTATAAACACGACAGCGCGTATAAACACGAAGGAGCCGCCCTCTACAGAACAGTAGAGGGCGGCTCCTTCGTTAAATATCCCGTTGCTATATCCCGGGAGAGGGAAAGAAGCTTAGTGCTTCTCAGCCTTGGAGATCTGTTCAGCCAGGTCCTCGGGGGAGAGGTTAGCGGAGGAGAACTCGGGGGTTAGCGGCAGGTGCAGCTGCAGGCCGGTACCGGGGCAAATCTCGACCTTTGCGGAGCGCAGCTTGAAGTCGACCACGTGGCCGCCCTGAACGTGCTCATCATCGATAAAGTGGGCGTGGCAGCCGGGCACCGAGATGCCCTGCTCGTAGATCGGGGTGCGGAAGCCAACAATCGTGCCGGTCACGTTATCGAACTGGACAATGTCCTCATTCTCGGTGGCCGCAACCATCTTCGGGTAGGGCTTCTCCTGCTTGATGACGGTGCGGGTGCGGACCCATTCGAACTCGCCGTAAATCTTGATGGCGTACATGTAATTCTTGGAGACGGTGAAGTCATCCAGAATCTGGGAGGCAGACTTACGCAGCAGGTTCTGCGGTAGTTCGCGCTTAATCATGGGCACGAAGTTGGTGACCACGGCGTAGGGGGTCTGCTGGCGCAGGTCGGGCAGGGACACGGAACCGTCGTGGCGTACCTGGTAGCAGACGCCGTCGAGGACGACCATTTCGCCGTCGAGGCCGTTGAAGGTACCCACACCGAAGTTGCCGTGGCTCAGGAGCTCACCGATGGTCATCTCGCCATCGTAGATGCCGTCCAGCAGCTGGGACATGAGGCCGGTCTGAAAAACTTCGTTACGGAAAACAGTTTCACCGTTTAGGATGGTCGGCTGATATGCCATGAGATTTCTCCTCGTTACAGTGGATGCGGCGTCAGACGGGTCGGTCGGTCATCGGCGATACTCGCCCATAGCTGATGCTAAAAAGGGGAAGGGCGGCGGGGAGAACACGGCGTTTTGGTGTCGTTTCTCGCGGAATTCGTAGGTGCCGCCGGCCGGGCGCACGCACTTTCATTGTACGCCTGTGCAGGAAGAACCCCGAGACTAGCGGGTACGACATCTTATGATGTGGCCTCTAGAGTGCTGAAAGCAGTCAACTGCACAAGGGCATAAAAATAGACTGGCGTTCCCTCCGGTTGCACGACAAAAAGGGAGGGAACGCCAGCACCAACAGCTTAGCCCTTAGAGCCACTCTAAGCGCAACTAAGACACATGAGGCTCATCGAGGCAGAAAAATATTAGACACGAACCGTCACCAAAATAGTCCGGTGAGCCTGCACCCCGCAGAAACCCTGCAGACACCCAGCAGAAACCACAACAATGGCCTATACGCTCCCAGAGGAACGTATAGGCCGTTGCCTGTTCTCCAGAACGCACCCCCTACAAGAGGCACCGTTCAGGAAGAAAGATTAGACGCCGTAGTACAGCTGGTACTCAAGCGGGTGCGGAACCAGCGAGAGCGGCTCCAGCTCGTTCTTACGCTTGTAGTCAATCCACGCCTGAATCAGGTCCTCGGTGAAGACGCCGCCCTCGAGCAGGAAGTCGTGGTCAGCCTCCAGAGCCGCCAGAGCCTCCTCCAGGTTAGCCGGAGCCTTCTTGATGTCCTTAGCCTCTTCAGCGGGCAGCTCGTACAGGTCCTTGTCGATCGGTGCCGGCGGCTCAATACGGTTACGGATACCGTCCAGACCAGCCATCAGCTGAGCAGCGAACGCGAAGTAGGGGTTAGCGGAGGGGTCCGGTGCACGGAACTCCAGACGCTTAGCCTTCGGGTTGGTGCCGGTAATCGGGATGCGGATACCAGCGGAACGGTTACCCTGCGAGTACACCATGTTGATAGGAGCCTCGTAGCCGGGAACCAGACGCTTGTAGGAGTTTACGGTCGGGTTGGTGAACGCCAGAACAGCGGAGGAGTGCTCAATCAGACCGCCAATGTACCAGCGTGCGGTGTCAGAGAGGTTAGCGTAGCCGCGCTCGTCGTAGAACAGGGGCTCGCCGTTCTGCCACAGCGACTGGTGGCAGTGCATGCCGGAGCCGTTGTCACCGAACACGGGCTTGGGCATGAAGGTCACGGACTTGCCCCATGCGTCTGCGGTGCCCTTGATGACGTACTTGAACTTCAGCAGGTCGTCAGCAGCCTTGGTGAGGGTGTCGAACTTGTAGTTGATTTCTGCCTGACCGGCTGCGCCCACCTCGTGGTGGCTACGCTCAACCTCGAGGCCAACCTCGTCCATTGCTACGCACATTGCGTCACGCAGGTCAGCCTGCTTGTCGACGGGGGAGACGGGGAAGTAGCCGCCCTTGACGGGGGTCTTGTTACCCAGGTTGCCGCCCTCTTCTTTGCGGCCGGTGTTCCAGGGAGCCTCGTCAGAGTCAATCTTGTAGAACACGGAGTTCGGCTCGACCTGGTAGCGGACGTCCTCGAAGACGAAGAACTCAGCCTCGGATGCGAAGAACGCGGTGTCTGCAATGCCGGTGGACTGCAGGTACGCCTCGGCACGCTCAGCGACGCCGCGGGGGTCACGGTGGTAGGGCTCACCGGTGCGGGGGTTCACGATGGAGCAGATGATGACCAGGGTCTTCTCAATGCGGAAGGGGTCAACGTATGCGGACTGAACATCGGGGATCAGCTGCATATCGGACTCTGCAATGCCCTGGAAGCCGCGAATGGAGGAGCCATCAAAAAGCTGGCCGTTGACGAAGAAATCGTCATCAATCGCCTTAGCGGGCAGGTTGAAGTGCTGCTGCACGCCGGGCATGTCGGTGAATCGGATATCAACGAAGACTACTTCTTCGTTCTTAATAAAGTCGAGAACTTCCTGGGGGCTGGTAAACATGAGGACTGCTCCTTGTTCGATTGAGGGAGGGGATACCCCTCGTCACGTCAATCTTTGGTTTAGTTTTTGGCCGCGGGCAAAACCCTGTGACATATCAAGCATAGTGGTTATTCTTTGCGCGTGCGTGACTATCGTGTTTCGGTAATGTTACAAATCCTGGAAAGGAGTTACATCTATGTTGCTTCACGAAACACAGCGTAGCCGCTAACGCCCCGCATCAAGGGCAGTAGCAGAGCCCGTAGCAACGCCAGTAGCAGCGCCAGTAGCAGTCCAATAATCGGGCGTAACAAAAGGCTCCGGCCCTCCCACAGGGGAAGAGCCGGAGCCTTCAAAACCTTATATCAGCGCCTCGCTTAGCGGCCGCGCATCGCACGACGGTCGGGGCGTGCACGCATCGGGTCAACACCCTTCGGCAGACCGTTCATCGGGTTACGCATAGTGTTCAGGGTGCTCAGACGACCCGAAACAACCTGCATCTCCTGCTGAGTCAGAGCCTTCGGAAGCTTGTTCATGGTCTTCACAACGTCCTTGAGCTCAACCTGACCCTCATCGTGACCGGTCTCAATCACATGAACCGGAACGCCGGGAGCCACACGAGCCAGGTGCTTCTTCTCAGTGTTCACCAGCGAGTTCACACGGCTGTGAGGGCCCTCGGTCACCAGCACAATACCGGGACGGCCCAGCGCACGGAACACCAGATCCTGGTTACGGTTCGCAGCAACCGGCTGTTCCTCAACAATCCAACCGCGGCGCACCGAGTTCATCGCCGCACCACTACGACCGGGCTGGTTCTCAATCTGAGCAAAAGCCGCAGTCTGCGCGCGGCGACCCAGCAGAAGCATCGCCACAATCGCGGCAACGCCCAGACCCAGAATCAGGAAAGTAATCCAGTTATTCAGGGCAATACCGATGAGGAGGAAAACCAAAAGGGTACCCAGAGCCGACAGACTCAGAATCCAACCGATATTCGGGTCGGACTTCTTGGTCATCTGGTAGACCTGCTTCATCTGGGCGAAAGTGCCCGGAGTGCGTTCCTTCTTCTTTTTCTTCTCTTCGCGCTTATCTGCCACGATTCTTCCTCGGCTGGTTCTTCCGCGGCCCCGAGAAGCGCCTCAAACGCTCACGGAACCATAGTGACGTAACGATGCAGTGTATGCCTGCAATTTTTCTAGTTTACCCTACCCGCACAAGGGGCGGGGCATAAGGGGAGGCTCCCCGAACACCGGACGAACACCGGGTTCGAGGAGCCTCAACGCTCTCAGAAAGATTCTGAAAAGGCTTAGTAGCCCGCAGCCACCAGGGAGGAGGCTTCCTGCAGGGCTGCACCCTCACCCTCAATGTGGGCAAGGTTCTCAGGGATCGGGTAGCCGTTCTTACGCATTGCACGAGCCCACAGGCGACCTGCACGGTAGGACGAGCGAACCATCGGGCCCGCCATAACGCCAGCGAAACCAATCTCCTCAGCCATGTTCGCAAAATCCACGAACTGCTGCGGCTTCACCCAACGCTCAATCGGGTGGAAGAGCGGGCCGGGGCGCAGGTACTGGGTGAGGGTAATAATGTCACAACCAGCATCGTGCAGATCGCACAGCGCCTCGTAAATCTCGTCATCGGTCTCGCCCATACCCAGAATCAGGTTGGACTTGGTGACCATGCCGCCTTCCTTAGCCTGGGTAATAACATCCAGGGAACGCTCGTAACGGAACGCCGGGCGAATCTGACGGAAGATACGGGGGACGGTCTCCAGGTTGTGCGCGAACACCTCAGGCTTAGCGTCAATCACCTTCTGAACATGCTCGGGAACACCCTTGAAGTCGGGGACGAGCATCTCAACGCCGGTGTTCGGGCACATCTTGTGAATCTGGCGGGTGGTCTCTGCATACAGCCACGCACCGCCGTCTTCCAGATCGTCACGAGCAACACCGGTCACGGTTGCGTAACGCAGACCCATGACCTTCACGTTCTTAGCAACCTTGAACGGCTCAGCGTAGTCAACAGCGACGGGCTTGCCGGTCGCAATATTGCAGAAGTCGCAACGACGGGTGCACTCGGAGCCACCAATCAGGTAGGTTGCCTCACGGTCTTCCCAGCATTCGTAAATATTGGGGCAGCCAGCCTCTTCACACACGGTGTGCAGGCCCTGACCGCGAGCCAGCTCGCGCATCTCGTTGTATTCGGGGCCAACAATAGCCTTGGTCTTAATCCAGTGAGGCTTCTTCTCAATGGGAACCTCAGCGTTGCGGGCCTCCACACGCAGTAGCTTGCGTCCTTCAGGTGCGGTGCTCAAAAGTCTTCTCCTTGGTCTAGATGTGCCCTCTGTGCAGGTGGGCCATCTTCTATTTTACGCCCGCTCAGGCGTAGGTGAAACTGATTTTCGTATATGACGAACGAACCCGGATGCGCTACCAGCGCGGCTCGTTCAGCGTCTAGCTCTGCGCTCTAGCCCTGCGGCTGGTCCTGTACTTAGTCCTGCGCCTTATCCTGTGCGGTGACGGGCTCGAAGGACTCCGCCAGGCGGTCCTGGTACTTCACCAGCTCCGCCTCCAACGGCTCCAAAATATCGGCGGGGGTCACGGTGCGACCCAGCTGCTCCGAAATGGAGGTGACACCCGCATCGCTAATACCGCAGGGAATGAACTGTGCGAAAGGCGCCAGGTCGTTGCAACAGTTAATCGCGAAGCCGTGCATGGTGGTGTTACGCGAAACACGCATGCCCAGTGCGGCGATCTTCTTGTCCTGGGTGACACCGTCGCCCAGAATCCACACGCCGCTACGGCCCTCAACACGCTCACCCTTAATGCCCAGACCAGCCAGGACGTTGATGATAATCTCCTCAACGATGCGCACATACGCCACCACGTCAATGGGCTCGGGCAGACGCAGAATCGGGTATGCAGTCAGCTGGCCGGGGCCGTGCCAGGTCAGCTTGCCGCCGCGGTCAATCTTGACGACGGGGGTGGACTTGTCTGTGGGGTATTCGTGGTCTTCGGTGCGTTTACCCGCGGTAATCACTGCCTCATGCTCAAGCAGAAGAATCGTATTCTGGCGGGTGCGGTTAGCCACCTCATCGTGGATGCGGTACTGCTCGTCCAGGCACTCAACATAGTTCACATAGTTCGGGGCGAAGCCCACGCGTTCAATCGTCACAGACATACTTTCTACCTTAGTACTGCTAGTGGAGGGAAGAAAATTAGGGCGCCCTGAATCACGTGATGAGCGAACATGTAGGAATGTTACGGGCGGGTGTGGTGGATAGTGAGGGGTGAATATTCCAGGTGTTGATTTTAGGGTTGCATGGTTTATTTATAGTGTTTTATTGAGTCTAAACATATTATTTGGTGTTATTTGATAACATAATGGTATGAGAAGCAAAGAAGCACACGTTCTGGAAAGCATCGCCAACCCGGCACTGCCCACCCTGCAGATTGTCGAGTACCGGGGTGGAACCGCCGAGAGCATGCCCTCCGTAACTCCCGTATCCCCGGCAACCTCCGCGCGCCCCGGACGCTACACCCTGCGCACTATTGCTGCACCCGAGGGCGCCGCTCCCTCCGTGGCCACTCTGCGAGCGGCATCCAACGGGTACGGATTCGAGGAAAGCACGGATGCATCTGCTCACGCCCAGACCCCGCAGGTAGCCGCCGCCCTGCGTAACGCGCCCGGACTCGCCAAGCTCCACGCCGTCACCAGCGAGGAACACGACAGCAAGCTGTGCCTCTGGTACGAGCCCCTCGACGCGGGCACCCTCGACAAGCTCCTGCGCGCTCGCACCCTGAACCCCGCCGAGCTCATGACCCTGGCGCGCACGCTACACCGGGCACTCGGCAGCTTCAAAAAGGTGGGGGAGGGGCGCTCCGAGCTGAGCGCCGAATACATTGCTCTGAGCGCCTCCGGAGTGCCCAAGCTCCTGCTGCCCGACGCCGTCTATTGTGATGCGAACTCTCTCGACGCTGAACAGCTCACAGTCGCTTACGGCGACTACGCACGTTCCGCCGCCGCCCTGCTCTGGCAAGCCGCCTGCGGCCACACACCGGAACCTTCCGCCGCCCGCGTACCCCTCTCGCTGCGCATGGGCGCCACCGGCAATCAGACGGTGGGTACTACCCCTGAGACCGCTCCTAGCGCTGAGTGGATTGAGAGCCTCGGTCGCGCCCTCGAATACCTGCTGGACGCACCCGTCCAGGAGGCGGCGGCAGCCGGGCTGAGCTCCGTGGTAGCGCTTGCGGAGGAGGTGCCGCCTCGCCCACTGAATGTGTACCTGAGCTGTTCGGAACGCGCCCGCGCTCTCATTCCCGCGGCTGTAGATCCTGCGCCGGTACAGAAGCTCTCAAAGCTCCAGAAGACGCAACGCTATCTGGCAGAACGTTTGCCACACGTGAAGAAGCCGGGTGTGAAGAAGCCAGCAGCAGCCGCAGGCTCTAAGCCGTTGAGTCCCGCAAAGACTGCCCCCACCCCGAAGAACGCAGATGCGACGGGCACATCCCGCCTCACGGCGCTCCGTGGTGCGCTGAGCCGCCCCTCCGCACGCCTGGGACTTGCTGCGCTCGCCCTGGGGACTATCGCCCTGCCGCTCGGATTCACCGTCTACGGACAGAACGCCCCGGCAACGGCACAGTCCGTATCCGCGCAAGCCGTGAACGCAGCGGAGGAGCAAGCACCCGGCGGCACGGAAGAACAGAATCAGGCTGTGCAGGGTGATCAGATTCTACGCGCCCTCATCGACCAGCGGAACCAAGAACGCCGAGCCCGAGGCGGCGCAGAGCTCACCGTCGACACCGCCGAAGAACTCAGCCGCGATGGCGAGAACATCCGCGTCATGGCGGTAGTCTCCGCACCCGGCTACCGTGCCGATAAAACCGAGCAGGAAGCCCGCAAGCTCAGCGAAGAAAACGGCATCACCCGCCAGAAAGTCATCTTCGACCTGCACCGCGGGGAGAAAGGTTGGGAGATAGCCCGCGCCGAACCCGTCACGGCATAACTGCGGTACACGCTCCGCACCCTAGAAAAATCAGCGGGCATAACAAAGCGGCGGCCCCACCCACCGAAGTGGATGGAGCCGCCGCCTTTATGCTCACTGCCCGGGAAAACCCGGAAAGCTACGCTCGGTTACCCGTCAGGGTACCGCCACAAGGAAACTTCCTTGAATCTTTGCAGGTCTTAGAGGCCCAGCTCAGACTCGAAGTTTGCCTCCTCCAGGCGGGTCTTGACGGTGCGCAGGAAGCGACCTGCGTCCGCACCGTCGACCACGCGGTGGTCGTAGGTGAGGGACAGGTAGCACATGGAGCGGATAGCGATAACGTCGTTACCGTCTGCATCCTGGATAACCATGGGGCGCTTCACGATCGAACCGGTACCGAGGATTGCAACGTTCGGCTGGTTGATGATCGGGGTGTCGAACAGTGCACCGAAGGAACCAATGTTGGTGATGGTGAAGGTCGAACCCGACAGCTCCTCGGGGGAGATGTCGCCGGTACGTGCGCGGCCACCCAGGTCGCCAATAGCCTTTGCCAGGCCAGCAATGCCCAGGTCGGAAGCGTTCTTGATGACGGGAACCAGCAGACCCTTGGGGGTGTCCACAGCAATAGCGATGTTCTCGGAGCCGTGGTAAGTGATCTGCTTGTAGTCCTCGGTCATGGACGCGTTCAGAGCGGGGTGCTGCTGCAGAGCCTCAGCGGTTGCCTGGACGAAGAAGGGCAGGAAGGTCAGCTTTGCGCCCTCACGAGCAGCGAAGCCGTCCTTAGCCTTCGCACGCAGCTGAACGATGCGGGTCACGTCAACCTCGGTGACCTGGGTCAGCTGGGTGGAGATGTCCAGGGACTCACGCATGCGCTTTGCAATAACCTGGCGGATACGTGCGGTCTTCTCGACGGTGCCACGCTTGGGGGAAACCTCGAAGGTGTGCGGTGCCTTTGCGGAGCCAGCAGCCGGAGCAGCAGCTGCAGCGGGTGCAGCAGCGGCGGGAGCAGCGGAACCCTTAGCAGCGATAGCAGCCTGAACATCCTGCTTGCGGATGCGGCCACCAACACCGGTGCCCTTGACGGTGGACAGGTCGATGCCGTTGTCCTTAGCGAGCTTACGGACCAGCGGGGTCACGTATGCTTCACCCTCAGCAGCTGCCGGAGCGGCAGGTGCAGCGGGAGCTGCAGGAGCTGCGGGAGCGGCAGGAGCAGCAGCGGGTGCTGCGGGAGCGGCAGGAGCCTCAGCAACCGGAGCGGGTGCAGCGGGAGCAGCCGGTGCAGCAGCAGCGGAAGCGTCGCCGATGATAGCCAGAACCTGGCCAACCTCTGCGTCCTCATCCTCGGGGATGCGGATTTCGAGCAGGGTGCCTGCTACGGGGGAGGGAACCTCGGTGTCAACCTTGTCGGTGGAAACCTCAACCAGGGGTGCGTCAACCTCAATGGTGTCGCCGACCTCAACGAGCCAGCGGGTAACGGTACCCTCGGTCACGGACTCGCCCAGTGCGGGCAGTACTACGGTGTGGGACATAATCTTTCCCGTTCTCCTTGTGAATGCTTGAACTAGAAAAATGTGAGCGGTGACCCGGATGCGCGTCGCACGCATCGAAACACGTCGACGCGCATCCGGATAGGGGCGTTGTTCAGCGGATACGCCCGGCAACCGCTAACGACCAACGGTCGTCAATACTAAGCTGACGCGCTAACGCCAGTCAGCAAAATTTATGCGCTGTGCAGCGGGGTGCCGTTCAGGACCATTGCAGCCTCACCCAGGGACTCGTTCTGAGTCGGGTGTGCGTGGATGAACTTAGCGACGTCCTCGGGGAATGCTTCCCAAGCAACCCACATCTGAGCCTCACCAATCTGCTCACCCATGCGCTTACCAATAGCGTGAACACCAACGATGGGGCCGTCCTTCTGGCGGACAACCTTCACGATACCGGTAGCACCGAGGATAGCGGACTTACCGTTACCAGCCAGGTTGTACTCAGCGGTCTCAACGTTCTCAGCGCCGAACTTCTCCTTAGCCTTGGGCTCGGAGTAACCAACGGAAGCGATCTCCGGGTCGCAGAAGGTGACCTTGGGGATGTTGATGTCCTCAACAACGGTGGGGTTCAGGCCAGCGATCTCTTCTGCAACGAAGATACCCTGCTGGTAACCGCGGTGAGCCAGCTGAACGCCGGGGACGATGTCGCCAACAGCGTAGATGTTGCCAACGCCGGTGTGCAGACGCTCGTTAGCCAGGACGAAGCCGCGATCCATGGGGATGCCCTGCTCCTCGTAGCCCATGTTTGCGGTGTTCGGGCCACGACCAACAGCGACCAGAACAATCTCTGCCTCGAAGACCTTGCCGTCAGCCAGGGTGACCTTAGCACCGTTAGCGTCCTGCTCAACCTTCTCGAAGAGGGTGCCGGTGTTGAACTTGATGCCGCGCTTCTTGAACGCACGCTCCAGAACCTTGATGATTGCCGGGTCCTCGTTGGGAACCAGGTTCGGCAGGCCCTCGATGATGGTGACGTCAACGCCCATAGCGTTCCACATGGATGCGAACTCGCAACCAATCACGCCGCCGCCGAGCACGATAGCGCTCTTGGGCAGGTAGTCCATCTCCAGTGCCTCAGTGGAGGTCAGAACGCGACCCTCAATGGGCAGACCGAAGGTCTTGGAGACCGAGCCGGATGCCAGGATAATGTTCTTACCCTTGTACTCCACACCGTTAACGGTGATGGTGTCCTGAGCGGTGAGCTTACCCTCGCCGGGGATAACCTCAACGCCCTTCATCTTCAGCAGGCCTGCAAGACCCTTGAACTTACCGGAGACGATGCCGTCCTTGTAATCGCGAACCTTGCCCATCTCGATGGACTGCAGCACAGCGTTAACGCCAACCTTGGACGCCTCGCGTGCCTCTTCAGCCAGCTCAGCAGCGTGCAGGTACGCCTTGGTGGGGATACAGCCGGTGTGCAGGCAGGTGCCGCCGACCTTTTCCTTCTCGATCAGGCCGACGGTGAAGCCTAGCTGGCGTGCGCGAATAGCTGCAGAGTAGCCAGCGGAACCGCCGCCGAGGATGAGGATGTCGAATTCTTGAGCCACGATATTGCTCCCTTGCATAGTTGTGGGGGCTAAAGACCCCTGCAATGAGTTCTGTACCAATTTATTGGTAGGTTCCCCAGCATGCGCGAAAGGCCCGCGACCCGAAAAATCGCGCGCCCCTCCGCGTACGCAGAAAAACACTTAATACAACAATACCCCCGTTGACGGTCGTTTAAGTTCACTCAGAGCGGTTTTAGCCGATTAATCGCCCAAACAACGCAAATTTTTCACCACGCAAGAAAAGCTAAGCGTCATAGAACAGTCCGATGGCAGGACCACCACAGCGGTCGCACAGAACCGGTCAAGAACAGAACCAGTCAAGAACAGATGCAGAGGAGGGCACCCCGGTAGGAATACCGAGAAGCCCTCCTCAGATCAGCTCTATGCTGGCGGATGTCTATGCTGGTGGATGCGCACGGACACGTACCTAGTGATGCCGCGAGCCCAGCAAAGCTACAGGCTACTTAGCGTAGGACTGGATGAAGTTCACCAGGGTAGCGGTACCGAAGCCGGTACCTTCCTTCGGGGTGAAGCCGTAGGGAGCCTCCTCGTTGAACGCGGGGCCCGCAATATCCAGGTGAGCCCAGGGGATGCCCTCGCCCACGAACTCCTTCAGGAACAGACCCGCAGTCAGCGCGCCACCGTAGCGGGAACCAATGTTCTTAATATCAGCAACGGGGGACTCCAGGCTCTTACGCAGGTAGGACTCCAGCGGCATCGGCCAGTACGCCTCACCCGCAGCAGCACCGGCTGCAATCACGCGGTCACGAATCTCCTCGTCACCGAGCAGAGCTGCGGTGCGCAGACCCAGAGCGGCCATAGCCGCACCGGTCAGAGTAGCGATATCCAGGATGACGTCCGGGTTCGATTCAGAAGCCAGAGCAATACCATCAGCCATGACCAGGCGGCCCTCAGCGTCAGTGTTCAGAACCTCAACGGTACGACCATCACGCATGGTGATGACGTCCTCCGGGCGCAGAGCGTGACCGCCGGGCATGTTCTCAGCCAGGCACAGGTAACCGGTCACAGCAACCGGAACGTCCAGTTCAGCAGAAGCAAGCACAGCGTTCAGAACGGATGCGGCACCCGCCATATCGCACTTCATGGTCATCATCGAAGCGGCAGGCTTCAGCGAGTTACCACCGGTATCGAAAGTAATGCCCTTACCGACCAGAGCAACGTGAGCCTTCGGGTTCTCCGGGGTGTACTTCACAACGGCAAGAACCGGCTTGCGAGGCGAACCCTGACCAACACCGGAAATGCCGCCGAAGCCCTCCTCAGCCAGGCGATCGTGGTGGAACAGCTCAATCTCAATATTTGCGTAATCCTCAGCGACCTCAGCAGCGAACTCAGCGAAAGTCTCCGGGTACAGGTGCGACGGAGGCAGGTTCACCAGGCGGCGAGCATCCTTAGCGGTCTCACCCAGAACCAGGGCGTGCACCAGAGCCTCCTCAGCCTCTTCCTGGTCAATCGAGGAAACAATCAGAATGGAATCGATCTCTTCCTTAATCGAGTCCTGAGTCTTGCCGCGCAGGCCCTCCTCGACGAAGTTACCCAGCACGGCGCCGTGAGCAATAGCCTCAATTTCCTCAACCGAAGAAACGCCGAAATCAAAAGCAATCTCCTCAGCAGAACCAACCAGCTGACGAGCCGCAGAACCGGCAGCGTAACGCAGAGCGTCCAGACGCTCCTGACCCTCAGCAGTATCAGAGCCCAGACCCGCCAGCGCCACAATGCCGGCACCGGTGTCCTCAAGGCCGGGCAGACGCAGCAGCTGATCGGGGGCACCCGAGGCGCCCAGCGCCTCCAGCAGCTCGTTAATACCCTCAACAGAGTCCTCAGACAGGGAGCTCGGCGCCAGGTACGCACCGTCCGAACCCTTCAAAACGCCCAGAACCAGAACGTCAGCTTCGAGCGCTTCAAGGTCGGTGCTGTGAATAGACAGAGACAGAGACATCGTTACTCCTTTGCGTATGTCTTCTCAAAATAGTCGGGGCACATCCTCGCGCCCGAAAAACTCAACTGTAGGCCCTCGAAGAGTGAGGATGAATACCGCCGCGCAAAGCCGCGCGGACTACTGCTTCTACTCTACACGGATATGTAAGAGGGCGTGAGGTTCAGCTCTCACCCCGAACAGCTGGCAGAACAGAAAAGGCACAAGAAACCGAGCTGCAGCGTCTTAAGAACGTCGACAAAACACCAAACAAGTTCACCTACTGCGAGAAAAGCCCGCACACTGTCGAGACAGGGCAGTAGTGGCATAAAATGAAAGACTACGGAAAGCGTCAGATAACAGAAGACGCCCCTTCGCCCCAACACCTCGGGTACCTGCAGAAAACACTAAGCCCACCCGAACGCGGCGCGAACCAGACAGAAGTGAGGAGGCGTAATGCTCAACCCCGAAGATCTCTACTTAGCCAACACCAAAATATTGGACGACCCCAGGATGCACGGGCTAACCCTCGTCATTGCCCTCTCCAGCCCGCAGGACGCAGGCTCCACCGCAGGCCAGCTCGGACAGGTGCTGCTCAGCGAACTCAAAAACATTGAAATCGTTGAGTTCGACAGCGACCAGCTGCATGACTACCGCGCCCGCCGCCCCTTCATCCGCTACGAAAAAGACCACTTCGAAAAGCCGCAATACCCGCAGCTGAAGCTCTACGCCGTAGAGGACAGCCTCAACAAGCCGTTCCTGCTGCTCACCGGTGCCGAACCGGACCTGCAGTGGCAGCGCTTCGAAAAGGCGGTGCTGACCATCGCCCAGCGGGTCAAGCCCGCACTGGTCGTGCTGGTTTCCGCATTCCCCATGCCGGTGCCGCACACCCGCCCCTTCCCGATTACCGCACACGGCTCCCGCAAGGACCTGATTCGCGGCATCTCCCCGTGGAAGCCCAGCGCCGACGTGCACGCCACCGTCACCAACCTGCTGGAAGTGCTCTTCACCGAAAATGGAATCGACACCGTCGGCTTCGGCGTGAACATTCCCCAGTACATTTCGGAGGCGGACCTGCCGCAGGGCACCCTCACCGCCCTCGAACACGTGGGCATGGCGGCGCACCTCTCGCTACCCACCGAGAACCTGCGTGAAGCCGCACGCCACGTGCACAGCCAGATCAACGATCAGGTCAAGCAGAACCCCGAAATCGGTCGCATGATCACGACCATGGAAGAGAACTACGACGAGAACTTCCGCACCTCCGACATTGCGGTTCCCCTCTCGCGACGCGATGCGCACAACGTGCCCAGCCGCGACGAGATTGGTGCGCTCTTCGAACGGTTCCTCGACGAACAATAGGTGCGCGCCATAGGGGAAAGTACTCGGGGCACCCCTTACTCTGGGGGCGCCCTTACTCTGCATGACAGATTATGACGCGGCACCCCGCGCCGCTGTGGACAAACCCCAGCGTACAAACGAACAATACGAATAAATCTGTGGAATCTTCGGACCTATGAACCGAAGTATCCACAGATTTATTTGTATAACCTGCGCACCCGCCCAAACCATGCCACCGTGAAGGCATGAACGCAAACAATATCTCCAACGGGAACACCCCCAACAGCAACCACCTCAACAGCGACCACTTCAACAGCGGCAACTACGACACGCCCCCGCCCATCCGCAACGAATACGACGTGCTCAGCAGCGCCCTCCACCAGCACGGCTACTGGCCCGACCACTCACTCATCATCCTCACCGCAACCGAAGACACCCTCGGCCCCAGCCTGCGCGTCAACCTACCCAACGAACCCTGCACCCTGACCGAACGCGCCGACTTCCTCCACGAAACCTTCGCCAAACTACCCACCTGCCACAACGGCGAAACCCTCACCCGCTTCTACACCGTCATCGTCGACGGCGACAACACCGTACGCCAACGCCAACTCAACCCCGACACCGCGCAACTCGCCGCCATCGAAGAAATCCAACAGGACGTCGACACCCAAATCAACATCAACACCTGGCTGCACCTGCTCCACGACCCGCGCATCGTCAGCGAACTACGCTGCGAAGATATCATCTACGCAGGCGGCGCCAGCATCTGGGCGCTCGACCCCGAACAGCAAGCACTCACCCTCCTCGCGCCCATCGAAGAAATCCACCACAGCGGCTACTACACCTGGCTCACCCGCCACGGCGACACCATCGCCCCCAACGCCCAACACAACTACGCCCACAGCCCCTGGGACACCGACCCCACCGGCAACCCCGAAACCCGCCACGACTGGGAAAATGCCGTAGAACTCTGGGACCACACCCGCACCAACACCGCACGGCGCGACGACGCCCGCCGCACCAACGTCCACGCCATCTACCATCAAGCCCAAATCGACCTCTGCTACTGGGATGCCGCCATCAACGCCGCCGCCCACCTGCTCACCACCCACCAGATCGACGACGCTAACGCTGACTCTGATACCCCCACCATCGGTGATGCGCTGCGCGACCTCATCCCCGCCGAAGTCGCCGGGCACCTACGCGCCTCCATCGCACCGATGGCGCTCAACCCCATCACCCCCGAAATGCTCACCTACCTCGCCGGATACGGGCTCAGCCACGCCCAGAAAGCGCTCGCCCACATGCACTACGCCGCCCAACACACCAACTACGCCCTCGGCGGCCCCCGACCCGTCGCCCTCCCAGACATCGACCCGCTCGAACCGCCCCACTACGGCACCCGCATCACCCGAAAAACCTACATGCCCGAAAGCTTCACCCACATGCTCAGCACCGCACCCGGCGCCAACCAGACACACGTGCGCGCCGTGCCCGAAAAATGCGTGCAATGGCAAGACTGGATCCGCCGCACCCACCGCGCTATTCAGCAAAACCGCAGCGTCCAACAAAACCGCGGCATCCAACAGGTCAACCTCGACCACTGGGCACTCCAAGAACTCAGCCCCGCCGACCTCGCCGTCACCACCGAACTCAACACCATCAACCGAGAAGTGCTCCCGCGCCTGCTCAAACAAAGAGACTCCAACGACCACACCGCCGCACGCAAACTCGAAGAGATCAGCCAGCGAATCGACGACGCCTACACCAACAGCGAATACCTCGCCAACCCCAACCACCAAGCCGTCTACACCCACTACCTCGACGCCCTCAAAGGAGAACTAGGCAGCCCCCACTGGGAGCGCCTCAACGGGCTCGAACTACTCACCAGCCTGCTCACGCCCCACAGCATCGACGGCGAATACGCAACGCTGCGCAACACCCAAGCCTGGGCCAACTGGTACAAGGGATACAGCACCTACGCCCGCCTGCTCCGCCAAGAAGCCCACCGCCACACCACAGGAGAAGACCTCAACATCCTCGACGTACACCTCAACGCCGGAGGCCTACCCGCCTGGATCAAACACACCATCTGCGGCGAACCCGGCGCAAACCGCCAACCCATCAGCACCCTCAAACCACGAAAGGTCTAAAGCTCGGTACGTGAACCCGGCACCTAAACTCGAGGCACAAAACAGGGGAGGGGCGCGCCACCACCCGGCACGCCCCTCTCACACAACCGCACCCACCCAAAAACACCCCAACAGGCCCCCAAACAGCGCGTCAAGTTGAAAGCAACCAAAAATCTGCAATACTTATATATTGACCCCGTACAGTCAATGCGCTACAACGCGCCCTCAAACAGCTCAACACAACGAGCAACGGAACCCTGCAAACGACCATCGCATGCGGAATAAAACCCGCCCCCACAGCGTTAAACACGTCAAAAGTAGCAAACACCCCGACCGAGGACGCCAGCACAGACTTGACAGGGTCTTAGGTGTTTTGCAAACAAAACACCCCACCACAAGCCAGAAAGGGTTCTAGTGGCACCTGCAACCAGCAAGAAGACCGCGACCGGCGACGCAACCGAAGAAACCGTCGCAAAAACCACCACCAAGACCACCCGCACCAAGAAGGCAACCACCAAGGCCGCAGCGGCAACCGAAGACACCACTGGCGCAACCGCCGAAACCAGCGCAGAAACCACTGCCGAAACTGAGGCAGACAAGCCCAAGCGCACCCGCAAAACCACCACCAAAACCGCAACCAAGCGCAAGACCGGTGGCCGCCGCAAAAAGAGCGACGACGACGAATTCGACCTCGTCCTCGACGAAGACCTCGAAACCACCGACGTCGAAGACGAAACCGACGAAGAAGACGAAGAAACCGTAGCCAAAAAAGAAGAAAAGAAGGCCGCAGAAGCAGTAGCAGCCAAGGGCTCCGGCTTCGTCCTCACCGCAAACGACGACGACGACGCACCCGCACAGCGCGTCGTCACCCCCGGCGCAACCGCCGACCCCGTCAAGGACTACCTCAAGCAGATCGGCAAAGTCTCCCTGCTCAACGCACAGCAGGAAGTCGACCTCGCCATGCGCATCGAAGCCGGCCTCTACGCCGAGCACAAGCTCGCCGAAAACCCCGACATGGACAAAGACCTCAAAAAAGCCCTGCGCTGGGTCATCCACGACGGCAAGCGAGCCAAGAACCACCTGCTCGAAGCCAACCTGCGACTCGTCGTCTCCCTCGCCAAGCGCTACACCGGCCGCGGCATGCTCTTCCTCGACCTCATCCAGGAAGGCAACCTCGGCCTCATCCGCGCCGTCGAAAAGTTCGACTACTCCAAGGGCTTCAAGTTCTCCACCTACGCAACCTGGTGGATCCGCCAGGCCATCACCCGCGCAATGGCAGACCAGGCCCGCACCATCCGCATCCCCGTGCACATGGTAGAAGTCATCAACAAGCTCGCCCGCGTGCAGCGCCAGATGCTCCAGGACCTCGGCCGCGAACCCACCCCCGAAGAACTCGGCAAGGAACTCGACATGACCCCCGAAAAGGTCATCGAAGTCCAGAAGTACGGCCGCGAACCCATCTCCCTGCACACCCCCCTCGGTGAAGACGGCGACTCCGAATTCGGTGACCTCATCGAGGACTCCGAGGCAGTCGTCCCCGCAGACGCAGTGTCCTTCACCCTTCTGCAGGAACAGCTCCACTCCGTGCTCGACACCCTCTCCGAGCGTGAAGCCGGCGTGGTCGCAATGCGCTTCGGCATGACCGACGGCCAGCCCAAGACCCTCGACGAAATCGGTAAGGTCTACGGCGTGACGCGTGAGCGTATCCGCCAGATCGAGTCCAAGACCATGTCTAAGCTCCGTCACCCGTCGCGTTCGCAGGTACTGCGCGATTACCTGGACTAAAAGTTCATAGCTAGCGGTTCTAACGTGCTGGCGGATGCTCGTGCAGCTGGTCTGCTGTCCGGCACGCGGACAATGCTCGCGGGGGAGTGCGGGGCCGGACTCCGTGCGCTTGTCCTTACAGACGGCGCACCGGTTCCCGCTCGCGGGGGAGTGCCCCCTCTTCAGCGCCTGGGGGCGCTTCGAGGACGGAGCCCCCGCTCCGCGTGACCGGCTACGCCGTAAGATTTAGTTGCACATACAGAAAAGGCTCTCCGAGATACCGGAGAGCCTTTTCTGCGTATATAAACAGTTTGTATATGCGGCACGCGGGGGATACTCATGACACAGTTTCGTATGACCGGCACACGGACAATGCTCGCGGGGGAGTGCCCCCTCATCGGTGCCTGAGGCACCTCGAGGACGGAGCCCCCGCTACGCATGTCCGCTATGCCGTCAACGTTCAGTTCCACAGAGGCTGAGTATGTCAGGTTGGCTCTGCGGACGGAGTGCCCCCGCTTCGCATCGCCGCTACGCCGCCAGCTATACCGTGCCGCTACAGTCCCAGCTGGTGCAGATAGCGGTCCGCCACCGCCTCCACCTGATCCAAACCGCGCACACGACCCAGCGCCTGCGACCACGCATCAGCCTCACCGCCAGACACCGGCAAACCAGCCGCCGCCCACAACGCCGCCGTCATCGCACCCACCGAATCCGAATCCGAATCCACCGACACCGCACGGCACAAACCCTCAAACAGCGCATTGCGTACCGTCGCATCGTCGGTATCAGCAGGCAAGCTCTTCACAGCATCCGCCGCGCACCAGAACGCCACACCCAACAGCTCCGGCGCCGTCCAACCCGTACCAAAATGCTCCGCCACAGCCTGCGGCACCGGCGCCACGCCCTGCTCGAGCAGCTCGACGGCACGACTCAACGCCGCCGCCGTACGCGAAGCATCACCCGGAATCGAATCATCCGCGCCCACCGTGCCGCACCAGTCAAGCACACGGCGGGCAGAATCCAACAACGCATCAAACGAGCCAGCCGGAGACGCCAACAAATCACGAACCAACAACGCATACGCCGCCGCCGAAGCCAACGCCTCCGGATGCCCATGCGTCAACGCCGCCGAACGCACCGCCAACAAAACCACCGTACGCTCCTGCGCTACCGGCAACACACCCAACGCCGCCGAACGCACCAACGCACCACTACCCAAAGCATCAGGATTCAACGACTTCGACACCAACTGCATCTCACCCGAACCCAACGCCCGCAACGTCGCCGCACCCGGACCACGACGAGCCGTCAACTCCGAAGACCCATCAATCTCACGATCCAACGAAAACGGCGCAGACTCCGGCAAAACCTCACCAATACCGCGGAACCACCGCAAATACGCCAACCACAGACACGCCAACTCATCCGCCGCCGCGCCCTCATTATTCCACTCCAAAACCTCCGTCAGGCCATCCAGAGTGAAACACATCAGCTGCGTATCATCACTGACCAGCAGCTCACCAAACGCCGACTCCCACGGCTTAGGGGCACGCTCCGCAATCTGCTCAGCCGACAACAACTCCAACGGATAACCCAGCGCATCACCCAACGCAGACGCACGCAACAAGCCGCGCACCCTGCCCGCAAACTCAGCCGAAACCTCAGGTGCACGCGTGAACTCAACAGAAGAAAAACTCATAGGGCGATTATCCCACGGGTGGTTAGGATGCGCGGGGGAAGTACCAGGCGGCTTCGTGCTCAGGATGCGCGGGGGAGTGCCCCCTCTTCAGCGCCTGGGGGCGCTTCGAGGACGGAGCCCCCGCTCCGCATGAGCACCTACGCCGCGGTGGGGTGCCTACTCCGGGGATGTGGAGATACCGAGGACGGAGCCCCCGCTCCGCGTGAGCACCTACGCCGCTGTGAGGTGCCTCCGCGAATGACGAACTGTGAGGTGCAAAATAAGACGCAATGCCATACTGAAACCATGAAGATTCTGCACACCTCCGACTGGCACCTCGGCCGCACCTTCCACCGCAGCCCCCTCACCCGTGAACACCAGCAGTTCATCGACGAACTGCTCAACTACGTGCACGCCGAAGGTATCGACACCCTCCTCATCAGCGGCGACGTCTACGACAGCACCATCCCCACCGCCGAAAGCACCACCCTGCTCGACCAGGCGCTCACCCGCCTCATGCGCGCCGGCGTGCAAGTCATCCTCAGCTCCGGCAACCACGACTCCTTCCGCCGCCTCAGCTACGGCGCCGCCTTCTTCGAAGCCTCCGGCGTGCACCTACGCACCACCATCGAAGACGCCACCCGCCCCGTCGAACTCACCGACGGCACCCAGCGCGTACACGTCTACGCCATCCCCTACCTCGCGCCGCGCCTGCACGCCACCGTCCTCGGCGTAGAACCCACCCACCAGGCGGTCCTCGGCGCCGTCACCGACGCCATCCGCGCCGACGCCGCAGAACGACGCGCCCGCGGCGAAGGTGCCGACCGCATCATCGTCATGAGCCACGCAACCGTCAGCGACACCACCGGCAGTGACATTGCCGGCAGCGCAGACACCACACCCCGCAGTGACTCCGAACGCGACATCAGCGTCGGCGGCATCGACTGGGTACCCGCCTCCCTCTTCGACGGCTTCGACTACGTAGCCCTCGGCCACATCCACAAGCGGTACCCCGTCACCCCCACCATCCGGTACAGCGGCTCGCCCCTCGGCTTCTCATTCAGCGAAGAACACAACCGCAACGGCGCCTACCTCATCGAACTCACCCCCGGCGAAGAACCCGCCATCAGCGGCCACGAATGGGCAACCCGCGTACACATGAAAACCCTGCGCGGCACCATGGACCAGCTACTCAACGCCCCAGAAAACAGCCCCTACGAGCAGGGCTACTACTGCCGCATCGAACTCACCGACGAAACCCTACCCGTCGGCGCCGTCGACCGCCTGCGCAGTCGCTACGAAACCATCTCCCACTTCAGCTACCGCAGCACCCAACCCACCGCCGAAAAACCCGCCGCCGCACCCCTCACCCGCGACGCAGACCCCGTCGAAACCTTCGACCAATTCCACCAATACGTACGCAACCGCCCCCTCACCAGCGAAGAACGCGACGTCATCACCGCCCTCAGCGACCACATCAAAAGCCACAAGGACAACGCATGATCCTGCACAACCTCGAATTCGAAGCCTTCATGGCATACCCCAAGCGCCAAGAAATCAACTTCGACACCCTCAACAACGCCGGTGTATTCCTGCTCAACGGACCCACCGGCGCCGGCAAAACCACAATCCTCGACGCCATCTGCTACGCCCTCTACGGCGAAACCAGCAGCGACCGCGAATCCGCCAAACTGCACTCCACCTACGCGGCACACAGCGGCACCAAACCGCGCGTGCTACTCGACGTCACCCTCCACGGCAAGCGCCTGCGCATCGACCGCACCCCCGCCTACAACAAGCCCATCACCCGCGGCGCCCGCAAAGGCCAGATGCGCGAAGAAAGCGCCAAAGCAACCCTCGCCGAACTCGCACCCGGCGCCGACCCCGCCGATGAAAAAGCCTGGACCCCCATCTCCAGCAGCGTCGCCGAAGTCAACCGCACCATCGCCGAACGCACCCACCTGACCAAAGAACAATTCCTCAAGGTCGTGTTGCTGCCGCAGGGTCAGTTCGCGCAATTCCTCAAGTCCAAGCCCAAAGAACGCAAAGAACTGCTCAAGAAGATGTTCCCTGTTGAACACTACGAGCAGCTCTTTGACGCGCTCCTTGAGGAAGCGAAAAAAGCTCAGCAGGACGTCGCTCAGGACGAAAACACCCAGCGCGGCTACCTTGAACGTGCCCGCGTAGAAATGCTCGCCCTGCAGGCGCTACTGGATGCGGTGGAATCGGGTTCTGAGTATGTTGCAGAGGTAGGGGAAGAGGCTTCCGAAAACCTCACCGCTGAGAGTGTCACCGCCGAAACCCTCGACGCGTGGGTCGCCGGCGGGGTAGAACGCGCTCGTGAGACCTCCGCACGCGAAAAGCAGGAACAGCAGCGCCTCAGCGATGAAGCCGACCGGAACACCCGCCTACTCGCCGAACGCGCCCAGCTGCAGGCAGACTGGCGCGAATACGAGCAGCTGTGCGAGCGCCGCACCCGCTTGACCGAACGCGCCGACGAGTATAAGGCGCAGCGTGAAGAGTTGGCGCAGGCGCGTGCCGCCGCGCCCCTGCACGCACAGTATGCGCAGGTCCAGGCTGAATCCCAGGTGCTCACCGCCCGGGAACAGGAACACGCGGCGTGTGCTTCCGCGCTTGAAGAAAACGGTCGTGCCCTGCTTGCGGCACTCCGCGATGAGGAAACCTCGGCAGACGTCACCTTCCCCGAAGAAACGACCTTCGCCGCGCTCCCGGATCTCGAACCCGCCGAGCAGGAAACCCAGCTCGAAACGCTCCTCGACACCCTGCGCGCCCTGCAGAAGAAGGACGCACAGCTTACCGACGAGGAAGCCGCCGCAGCCACCCTGCTGAAGCAGGCTAATGCCCTCGAGCAGGACAAGTCTCGTGCCGAAAAGACGCTGAGCGACCTCACCGCCCATGCCGAGCAGCTTGCCGAAGAACTTGCCGGCTACAGCACCGCCGACGAGGAACGCACCCTCGCCGCGCACCTGGTCACCGAGGCGCAGCAGAAGCACGAAGCCGCCCAGCAGATGCAGCAGAAGCTGGATGCCGCCTCCGCAGCGGTTGCCGCGGCTGAGAAGCAGAGCAAGCGCACCGCCACCGCCGAGCAGAAGGCGCAGGAAAAGTGGCAGGCCTCGGCTCAGCAGGCGCTCGCCGCCACGGAAGAGTTCAAGAACCTGCAGGTGCTGCGCCTCGCCCAGGCGTCCTCCCTGCTGGCGCGTGAGCTCAAGGACGGCGAACCCTGCGCGGTCTGCGGTTCGGTCGAGCACCCCGCCCCGGCGCAGATTGCCGAGGGGGAGCAGCTGGTTGAGCGCGCCGACCTGGACGCCGCCAAGGAGCGTGAAGACAAGGCGCACAAGCAGGCGCGCACCCACGAACTCGCTAAGGACCGGGCGACCAAGGCGCATCAGGAAGCCTCCGAGGCGCTTGCCGCCGCCCGCACCCAGTACGAGACCCTGGCTGCCCAGGGCGAGTGCGATGTCGAGCAGACTGCCGCGCAGCTGCAGCAGGCGCAGACCCGCCTCGCGCAGGCTCAGTCGCGCGTGACGGCGCGTGACGGTGTGCATGCGAAGGTTGAGCGGGTGCGGGTTGAGCAGCAGAAGGCTCAGGAGGCGCTACGCACCATCGAGAGCGCGGCGGTTGAGGCTCAGACTCGTCACCGTGATGCTGCGGCGCGCTGTGAGGCGGCTGCGGCTGAGTTGGCGCCTGCTCGTGCAGCGGTGGGTTTTGCGCAACGTGTTGAGGCTGTTGAGGGTTACCGTGTGGCGCATCAGCGTCTTGCTCGTGCAGTGTTGCTGTTGGGGCAGGCGCGTGAGCGTCATGCTTTGGCGGCGGCGCAGGCTGAGCGTTTGCTGGCTGAGTCTTCGTTTGAGAGCGCTGAGCTGGTGCAGGCGGCGGTGCGCACCCCCGAGCGTGTTGATGCCCTGGAGCAGGCTGTTGCCGCGTATGAGTTGGAGCATGCCCGCCTCCTTGAGGGCTTTGGTCGTGAGGCGATTGTTGCGGTGGCGGCGCGTGCCGCCGCTGGTGAGCAGGCGCCGGATGATCTGCAGGGTGTGCGTGAGCAGGTTGAGCAGTTGCGTGCGGCGGCGCACCGTTTGACTCTTCGTGAGGGTGAGCGGGAGAGCGTGCTGCGTTCCCTACAGGCGCTGCGCGGCGAGTATGCGGCGTTCCGTGCGAAGACGGCGCAGCGTTATGACCGCGCGCAGATGCTGGCGAACCTGGCGGCGGCTGCCCGCGGTGACACGCTGGGCGGTTATGAGCATCAGGTTGACCTGGTGAGTTACGTGCTGGGCGCCGAGTTTGAGCGGATTCTGCACTCGGCGTCACTGCACCTGGATCGCATGAGTGAGGGCCGCTACGGCATGGTGTTCAGCGATCATCGTGCGAAGGGTAGCCGTTCCGGCGGCGGCCTGAACCTGGAGATTACCGACACCTGGACGGGCGAGCCGCGTGAGGCGTCGTCGCTGTCCGGTGGCGAGTCGTTCTTGGCGTCGCTGTCGTTGGCGTTGGGTCTGGCTGAGGTTGTGCAGGCGAATAACGGCGGTATCGAGCTGGACACCCTGTTCATCGATGAGGGCTTCGGCACGTTGGACGCCGAGACCCTGGACATGGTGATGGGCACGATCGAATCTCTGCGTGATAGTGGCCGCACTATTGGCCTGATTTCGCATGTGGAGGAGATGAAGAACCGTATTCCCGCCCAGATTGTGGTTGAAAAGGGCCAGAACGGCTCCTCGGTGAGGGTAAACTCCTAGTAGGCATAAATTCGCTTCCGGGCTGCTGTTGTGGCATGTCCGGCGGCTTATTCGTGAAAGAGATGATGACCTCGACACCTCAGGACAGGGCACCGAATTCAACGTATCGTGTGGAACCTTCGGCTGATGCGCACACTAACGCATCCGCGCCGGAGGTTCCTCCGCGCACCATGAAGGTGGCACCCGCCTCCGATGCGCTGAATAAAATGCGTGCTTCGGGCACGGGCATTCCGACGGTTCCGGGCACCTCCCTGACGGATGTGGTGCGCAACAACGAGCACGTGTTGCAGGAGTTGCCGCCTCGCCCGATTCCGGCTGCGGATGAGATTAATACGAACGCGTCGGTGCCGGACATTTTGCGTCAGCATTGGGCGTTGTTCCTGCGCAACGGTAAGGAGCAGCGTCGTCACCTGTATGCGGTGCTTCGTGCTGAGGGTTTTGCCCGTAATGTGTTGACGATTCTGTTCCACATTCCGGCGGCTTCTTCGGCGTTTGCGCTGTATATTCTGTTGGCGAGCCACCTGGGTAGCGTGCATGATGGCGGCTACGCGGTGGCGGCGTTTACTGGCGCGTATTCGGTGCAGATTATGCTCGGCCCGATGTTGGTGCGTGCTCTGGGTTTGCGGTCGTTGCTGGCGATTACGTCGATTCTGAATATCGCTGCGGTGCTGAACATGCTGGTGATTGGTTGGCGTCTAACGGTTGACCCGAATAACGTGAGTACGACCTACCATGCGCTGTCCTGTGTGGCGATGGGTTTCACTACTCCGCCGTGGACTCCGTTTGCGCTTGAGTCGCTGTATCGCCGTAATTATCAGTACAGTGATGTTCGCTTGTCGACTGCGGTGTCGTGGGGTACTACGGCGAACATGTCGATGCACCCGCTGGCTGCTCTGCTGGTGTGGCTGGGCGATGCGTACATCACTCCGAATAATGAGTACGCGGGTTTCTGGATCACGATTATTCTGGATGCGCTGCTGTTCCTTGTGGTGCTGGCTGCGCCGAGGTGGCTGCCGGATATTTCTCGTATTCGTATGGCTCCGCCGCAGAATCTGGTGCGTCCGAGCCGTCAGACGGTGGTGCTGATTCTTGGCCTGGTTCTGCTGGGTGCGTGCATGGGTTCGGTTGGTTCTGGTCTGCTGGGCTTCTCGCTGATTCACGGTTCGATGAACCTGTTCATGGCGATGGTTGCGACCGGTACCGGCGCGCTTGTCGTGGTGGCTTTCCCGGTGGTTCTGGGTGGCCGCTCGGTGAACCCGTGGCACGGCTGGCTGGCGAGTGGCGTTCTGCTGATTATGGCGGCGCTGTATTTGCCGGCGAGCGATGATACGTCCACGATTTTCTATGCGCTGGTTCTCTGCGGTGCGGTGATGGGTGTGGCGTTTGGCGGCCATGAGCTGTGGCTGAACCGTTCGCTCAAGCACATTCCTGATGCGCAGGCGAGCTTCTTTACCCGTTCGATGCTGGGTATTGGCCTTGCGATGGGTAGTATGTGGGGCGGCTATATGGGCGACGCTCCGTATTACCGTAATGCGTTTATGGTGCCGGTGATTATTGCGACGCTGTATTTTGCGTTGGGTCACTTGTACGGCTATTTGTGGCGTTCTGAGCATGAGGAACAGCTGACTCCTCTGTCTGAGACGGCGCACAGCTAATTTGGCGCGCGGCTCGACCGAACGTATCTGAGCTTGAGCGTTGCGAGCGCATACTAAAAGGCGGATGCCCCGCCACCTTCTGTGGGTGGTGGGGCATCCGCCTTTTGTGTATCGGCTTTTTTGCGCCTCAGTGAGGCTACCGGCTTAGTGACCGCGCTTGATCCATGCGGGAAGCTCGGGCGCCTCCAGACCGATGCCGGTGCTGTCGCCGTGGCCGGTGAGGACCGCGGTGGACTCGGGCAGGGTCAGCAGGCGGGTCGAGATCGACTCGATGATGGTGTCGAAGTCGCTGTAGGAGCGTCCGGTTGCGCCGGGGCCGCCGTTGAAGAGGGTGTCGCCGGAGAAGACGACGCCTTCGCTGTTCTCCCAGCTGAGGGTGGGTGCGTAGAAGCACACGGAGCCGGGGGAATGGCCGGGGGTGGCGAGCACGGTCAGCTCGGTCTCGCCGATGCGCAGTACGTCGCCGTCAGCCAGCTCGTGGTCGAAGTCCCAGGAGGGGTACACCATTTCCCAGAGCACACGGTCCGCGGGGTTCAGGTAGACGGGCGCGCCGAAGCGTTCTGCCGCCTCCTTGGCGCTGCGGATGTGGTCGTCGTGGGCGTGGGTCAGCAGGATCTTCTCCACGGTGCGGCCTGCGATGGTGCGGGAGATCTTGTCGACGTCGTGGGCGGGGTCAATGATGATCACGGAGGAGTCATTGCCGATAATCCAGACGTTGTTGTCGACGTCCCAGCAGCCGCCGTCCAGCGAGAAGGTGCCGGAGGTGACGACTCGTTCAATACGTTCGCTCACGCTACGCTCCTAGAGTTCCACGACCGAGCGCAGCACGCGGCCGGTCTTCATGGTTTCGAATGCTTCGTTGACGTCCTCGAGGCTGATGCGCTCGGAGACGAAGCCGTCCAGGTCGAGGCGGCCGAGCAGGTACTGGTCCACGAACTCCGGGAAGTCGCGGGAGGGCAGGGTGTCGCCGTACCATGCGCTCTTGATGGAGCCGCCGCGGCCGAACACCTCATCCAGCGGGATGTTCCAGGTGGTGCCGGGTGCGGGCACGCCGACGAGGACGACGCGGCCAGCCAGGTCGCGTGCTTCGAATGCCTGCTTGAAGGTGGGGGCGATGCCGACAGCGTCGATGACGAGGTCTGCACCGAAGCCGCCGGTGAGCTCCTTGATGGCCTCGACGGGGTCGACCTTGGAGGAGTTCACGGTGTGGGTTGCGCCGTGCTCGCGTGCGCGTGCCAGCTTATCTTCGTCGATGTCGACGGCGATGATGGTGGTTGCGCCACCGAGCTGTGCGCCTGCGATTGCTGCGGTGCCGACGCCGCCGCAGCCGATGACTGCAACGGACTCGCCGCGCTTGAGTTCACCGGTGTTCAGAACAGCGCCCAGACCTGCGGTGACGCCGCAGCCGAGCAGGCCGATGGCTGCGTACTGTTCGGGGCTGATGTCAGCGGTGATCTTGGTGCACTGACCGGCTGCGACGAGGGTCTTCTCAGCGAAGGAACCGATACCCAGTGCGGGGGTGAGCTCGGTGCCGTCCTCGAGGGTCATCTTCTGGGTTGCGTTGTGGGTTGCGAAGCAGTACTGCGGCTGGCCCTTGCGGCATGCGCGGCATTCGCCGCAGACTGCACGCCAGTTGAGGATGACCAGGTCGCCGGGGGCGATGTTGGTGACGTCATCGCCGACAGCCTCAACGATACCTGCGGACTCGTGGCCGAGCAGGTAGGGGAAGTCCTGGCCGACGCCGCCGGTGACGTAGTGGTGGTCGGTCTGGCAGACACCGCAGGTGAGGACCTTGACGAGTGCTTCTCCCTTGCCGGGGTCGGGTACGTTGATGGTGGTGACTGTGACGGGCGCGTCCTGGGAGAGGGCTACGACAGCCTTAACCTTGTGCATGGTGCTCCTTTGCTGAGGCGCGGCTGAGGTTCAACCGCAGATAAAGGTTTTTTGATACGTTCCCATTCTAAGAGCTAAGGCATACCTGATGCACCCCGGGGCTGAGCGTGAAGCCCCCAGGTGAATGTGACGTTTTATGACGTCGCCGCCTCCACCTCTGCTGCAAAGGCGAGCGCACCGCGTCGGAATGCGCCCGAGGTCAGTGCGTTCACGTGGTCGCGGCCGGGTAGGGAGATGAAACGGTTGAGCGGGTTGTTGCCGCGCACCATGTCGTAGAGTTCCGCCCCGTCGGCGGCGATGGTGTCCGCGTCACCGAGCACGACCGCAATGGGTGCGTGCGGATGCGCGCCCGGGTGACCCGCAGGCAAGTCGGGGGATCCGGCACGCAGGGCGGGCACGTCGAAGAACGGGCCGAAGGGAATCCGCACGAACTTCAGCAGTGCGTCGGGCTGAATGGGGGAGTTGTCAATAATCGAGGTGAAGGAGGCAATCGCCTCGTCGGTGGAGTCTGCCGCCGGGGTTTCACTATCCGCCGTGACGCTGGTTCCCTCGTGCGCTTCGAGCATGGCGCGCAGGGTAATGAGGTGGTCGTGTAGGGGCAGGCCGCCCAGGGTGAGGGATGCGACCGCCTCCGGGTGGGTGAGGGCGAGTTCCCAGCCGACGCGGGCGCCGAAGGAGAAACCGATAACGTGCGCGCGGGGCTCCAGTTCAACGCCGAGGTCGTTCTCGGTGGCGACGGTGCGCAGCAGCTGGGCGAGCAGATTGGTGAACAGGTGCATGGGGGTCAGCGGCTGACCCGCCGCATCGACAGAGGGCACAGAATCGAACGGAATCGTGCCGCTACGCACGCTCGTGTTGTCGGGGAGCTTGCAGTCGATAGCGTGCATGGACTCGGGGTCTTTGAGGTATTCGTCTGAGTGGTAGGGCAGGGTAACGATCAGCACGGGGTATCCGGCGCGCAGGTATTGGCGGATCCAGCTGGTGCCGCCGTAGAGCTGCTCGCCGCGGGTGGCGAAGCCGTGAATCATGAGGGCGGGGACGCGGCTTTTGAGTTGCTGCGGCTGGTAGAGGGTGTACTCGAGGTCGGGCAGGGTAGTGCCGGGTACAACAGCATTGGGTACGGCAAAGGGCGCGGGAGAGAATTCTGCACTGGTCATATGTCTATCTTAGTGACCAGCGCAGGGTTTCTGTCCTGCGCCCTTTTCTATCTCGTGCCCTTTTCTGTCTCGCGCCCTTGATGTGTTGAGGCGGTATGCGCTCAGTTGAGCTGTCGCTTAGTTCTTCTGTGCCGCACCGGTTGAGTTATCGGTGCCCAGGTCGAAGAGCGCCTCCTGCTGAGGTTCAGCCTTTGCGCTCGCTTCTGCCTTCGCCGCGGTTGCCTCAGAAGCCTGAGTTTCGGTGGCGTCTGCCTTCGCCTGCTTCTGCTGCAGCTGCTCCTTACCGTTTTCGATGCGTTCCTTACCGTCGGCAATGAGCGTGCGAATCATGGTGGTGTTGGTGTCCACCGCCTTCTGCACGCGATCCGCAATGGAGGGGCCCTTCGGCTTGGGGAGCATGCCCTGGCCTGCCGCCTGCTGCTGCAATTCGCGTCCGGCGGACATGAGGCGTTCGCTCTGTTCTTTCATCGCACGGGATGCGGTGGTGCTGCGCGGTTGAACCTTCAGGTGTCCGTGGTCGTCTTCGCCGGCGAGTACCTGGCGCATGAGCATGATTTCTGCGTCCAGGTGCGCGCCGAAGAGGAGCATATTGTTCATGATCCAGATGAACAGCAGCATCACGATCACACCACCAATGAGGCCGTAGGTGGCGTTGTACTTGCTGAAGTTGTTGGCGTAGAGGGTGAAGCCGAAACCGCCCAGGCTCATGCCGAAGAGCGCCAGCGCCGCACCGGGGGAGAGCTTCCACTGTTTGAAGCGGCGCACGTTCGGGGTTGCGGCGTAGAGCAGAGTAATCAGGGCGATTGCCATGAATAGGATGAGGACCCAGCGGCCGTTGAGCCAGATGAGCTTGATGAGCTCCATGTCCACGGTTTCGGGTACATACCGACCGACCATGTCCAGGACGGTTACACCCAGCAGCATCATGAGCATCATGAGTACCACGAGGATGATAATCACGGTGGTGACGAAGACGTTCAGCGGCTTGAGAATCCAGCCGGGGCGGCCTTCACGCACGTTGTAGACCGTGTTGAGAGCTCGGCCGAAGGATCCGGTGTACCCAGAGGCGGACCAGAGCGCACTGAGGATACCGGTCAACAGCACCAGGCCTGCGCCATGGTCGCCGGTAATCTGCTTGATGGGGTCTTCCAGAATGGCGTACATCTGGGCGGGCGCGTTGTCCTTGAGGAAGGCGAGGATGACGGCGGCGCTTTCCTCACCGTGACCGAATACGCCCAGCAGGGAGACGATCGCCAGCAGGGCGGGGAAGATGGACAGCACGGTGAAGTAGGTGAGTGCTGCCGCCATGTCGGTGCCGCCGTTTGCGCCGAATTTGTAGATGGCACGGCGCAGGATGTAGAGGATGCTTCCCTTGGGGAAGTCGCGCAGTTTCACGCTTGCGTACTTGGGGGCCGCGGGCTTCTTCTTACGGGAGAAGAGTCCGCGTCGAGCTCCGGCGGGTACCTGGGTTGAGGAGGTGTCCGTGGAAGAGCCGGTGTGTGCAACCAATGGGGCTCCTTGAATGAGTGGGGTGTACACAGTGGTGCGCCTATGAGCTTCAGCGTGTGGGCGCACAGAAGGGGCGAGGAGAACAATGAGCTGTCCTTCCCGCCCCTGCGGTGACATTATAGGGTTTTCTAACCCTCCCGCATTTTTCTGCGAGTGCAGATAGCTGACCTGTCGGTCAGTTAGAGAGGGTAACCGCCCCGAAAAGCCTCAAAAAAGGCTTGTCAGCTAGGGTATAAAGCTACCTGCTGAGCCTAACTGAAAACTAGTTGTGAATACCCAGAACCTTAGCGGTGTGAGCCATCAGCTCATCAGCCAGATCCGGGTTGTCGTTGAGCTTCACGCCGTAACCGGGGATGAGCTCCTTCAGGCGAGGCTCCCAGCCGGACATCTTGGCGGGGAAGCACTGCTTGAGCAGGTTCAGCATAATCGGAGCCGCAGTAGAAGCACCGGGGGATGCGCCCAGCAGAGCCGCGATGGAGCCGTCCGCTGCGGAGACAACCTCGGTACCGAACTGCAGGATGCCGCCCTTCTTCGCGTCCTTCTTCATGATCTGGACGCGCTGACCAGCCTCGATGAGCTCCCACTCGCCGCCGTCAGCCTCGGGGTAGTACTGGTGCAGGGTCTCCAGGCGAGCGTTCTTGTCCTTGACCAGCTCGGAGAGCAGGTACTTGACCAGGGAGAAGTTATCCAGACCTGCACGGGTCATGGGGTATAGGTTGTGCAGGCGCAGGGACTTCGGCAAATCCAGTACGGAACCCTGCTTCAAGAAGTTTGTCTTGAAACCGGCGTAGGGTCCGAAGAGCAGAGCACGCTTGCCGTCCACGTAGCGGGTGTCCAGGTGGGGAACAGACATGGGAGGTGCACCCACCGAAGCCTGACCGTACACCTTAGCGTTGTGCTGGTTTGCGGTTGCCTCGTGGGTGTTGCGCAGGAACAGACCGGAGACGGGGAAGCCGCCGTAGCCCTTACCCTCTTCAATGCCGGACTTCTGCAACAGGTGCAGGGCGCCACCGCCGGCACCGAGGAACACGAACTTCGCGTTGATGCTCAGAGGCTCATCCTTGTTGATGCGGTTAATCGCCTCAACCTGCCAGGAACCGTTCGACTCGCGGTTCAGGTTGGTGACCTGGTAGCCGTAGCGAACCTCAACACCCTTGGTCTGCAGGTAATCGACCAGCTGCTCGGTGAGGGAGCCGAAGTTCACGTCGGTACCTTCGGGGGACCAGGTTGCAGCCATCGACTCGTTACCCTTGCGGCCCTTGACGGTCAGCGGTGCCCATTCGCCAATCTTCTCGCGGTCATTGGAGAACTGCATACGCTCGAAGAGCTTCTCCTTGCGGAAAGAATCGTAGCGCGCAGCCAGGTACTTGGAGTGGTCTTCGCCGAAGACCAGGGACATGTGGGGGACCGGGTTGATGAAGCTGGTGTCAGTCAGAATATTCTTCTCAGTCAGGGAAGCCCAGAATTGGCGGGAAACCTGGAACTGCTCGTTAATATTCAGCGCCTTAGCTGCCGAGACGGTGCCGTCGGGGCCAGCGGGTGCGTAGTTGAGTTCGCATAGCGCCGAGTGGCCGGTACCTGCGTTATTCCAGGGGTTGGAGGATTCCTGAGCAACCTTGTCGAGGCGTTCGAGCAGGATAATATTCCAGGTCGGTTCGAGCTCCTTGAGGAACACGCCGAGGGTGGCGCTCATGATGCCGCCGCCGACCAGGACGACGTCGGTTCGTTCAGTACGTGCTACCACTGAATTCTCCCTTAGGGGTGCGGGTGCCCGGCCTGGGCACAATGACTGTGGGGTACATCATCTAGCCTACTCCTTTTAGCGGGGTTGGCATAGCTAGAATCAGCAAATAACAGGAGAGTGTTGCAGTTCACATGTTAGCTTCCCTGGAAGGTAAAAACCCTCCAGGGCACGCCAAACACACACGCAACGCAACACTCAAACCTGAACTGCCTACAACTTACGTAGCTTACCGAACAGCTCAATCGCATTCTGCTCCGTCTGATAGCCCTGAACCTCACGGCTCACCGCCACCTTCGACGTCACATTCAGCAACGGAACCGCCGGCATGAACTGACCCAGCTGAGACACAACCTTCGCGTACAGTTCACGTTGCGAATCCACCGAATCGGCAGAATCCGCGGTGCGAATCGCCTCCAAAATCTCAGTAAAACGAGGCGACGGCGCCACCGCCACAGCAGTAGGCTGCGGCGAAGGAGTCGCCGAAGGGCTCGGCGACGCAGAAGCCGAAGCCTCCTCCTCAGGCGTCAACGGATCCGGCGAATAGCTCGGCTGCGGGCTCGGAGTCGCAGAAATCCGCACATTCGAATCCGAACCACCCGACGACGGCACATCAGAACTCTTCTTCGTCAAACCCGTCGTCATATCTGCCGGCGCGTTAGCAATCAACGAACGTACCTGATGTTCAGCAATTAGCGGCGCCAACACCGGACCAAAGAACGCATACGGGTCACGGTACATGCCGTAGAAACCAGCCAACGTAATACCGCGCTCAGAAGAAACCTCACGGCTCTTCGGCAGATACTCAGCCCACGGCAGAGGCACCGGCTTAATATTCAGACCCACCTCAATCAGCGAAGCCACCATCTCGGAATACACCTTCTGCGGAGTATCCATCCACGGCAGAGACACATCCGCAGGGTAGTAGCACTCAATCACCTGATTGTCGTACCCAGCCGTCGCCAACAGCGAGCGCGCCATATCCTGATTGCGGTCCGTGTAATCCTTCGCGTCATCAGCCTTAATACGGAACGACGGCGAAATCAGCGTCTGCGCATCCGAAGTGCCCTGTGGGTAATACTGACGCAGTGCACCACGATCCACCGCATGCGAAATAGCGCGGCGCACCGAAATATTCTTCAACACGGGATGCGCCGTATTCAGGCTCAAATACACCAGCGAGAACGGGTCACGGCCCGGCGTCTGATAACCATCACGCGCCAACTGGCCCAGATCAGAAGAATTCACCTGATCACACGCATCAATGTGACCCTCCATCAGCGCAAAATAACGCTTATCCGACGAAGTGAGAGTCGAAATCTGAATCTCATCCAGCTCAGGCTGCTGACCATCAAAATGGGTATTCTTCAGCAGACGCACCGTGCCGTCCTTGAACGACTCAACACGGAACGCACCCGTACCCACCGGGTTACCCGTCAGCTTCTGGTCAGAACCAAACAGCGACGGGTCAATAATGCCGAACGCCTGCTGCGTCAAAATACGCGGGAACGCCAACGAAGGACGCGACAGCGTCACCACCACAGAGTTATCCTTCGCCACCACCGACGAAACCAGCGGCAAGAATGACTGCACAGCAGACGACTGAGCATCCGCCTTCTTGCCGGTCTTCTTATCATCCGGCTGAGTAGCAGCATGAGCACCCGCAGAAGCCGAGGCAGAAGCAGAAGCGCTCGGGGTCGCAGTCTCAGAAGCAGTAGCGGAAGCAGATGGGGAGGCGCTCGCAGAAGCACTTGCAGAAACACTAGCGGTAGCCCCCGGGGTCGCCGCGCCCGACGGCGACGCCTGAACAGGCGCAGGCTCCACCGCAGAAGGATCAATAGAACCCGGCTTCGGCACACCAAAACCCCACGCAAACAAAGGCTGAGCAGGCACCGCCAAAGCAGCAGTACCCTCACCCGTAGCCAACGCCTGCCACCTCTGGAAATTCTGCACCACAGCATCCGCAGACAACGCAACGCCACTACTAAAATGCGCCTCACGCAACACAAACGTATGCACCAAACGGTCATCAGAAACCGTCCACTCACTACACAACGAATCCTGAACCTCAGGATCACCCGTGTAATGATTCGCCACCAACAACGTCTGCAAAACCTGCGCCGTCACCTGATACGTACTCGCCACAGGAAACAACGCCGGATCCAAACCCAACGGAGCCGCACCCTGCGCAAAACGGAACACACGACGCGCATCAGCAGACGAAGCGCTCGCACTCGCCGAAGAACCAGCAGCCGAACCAGCAGAAGACTGACCAGAACACGCAGAAAGCGCCAAACCAGCACTAAAAAGCGCGCCAAAACGCAAAACGGCGCGTCGACTCAAGCCACTCGAGCCAGCAGTGGCTCGCAGCAGCGCATCAGAATTGCCAACAGCTGACGATGCATGAGGCTGATGCTGCACGGGAGGGTCCTCTCTTCCGTCGCGGATGCTTATCTCTCAGGATAGCGGTTCAACACCCATCCGGGCGAGACATCCCACCCGGGCAAGATACATGCAAGAGGACCCGCCGCCACGACAACCGTGACGGCGGGTCCAATGTAAATGTGTGTGTGCGCGAGGGGGGACTTGAACCCCCACGCCATAAGGCACAGGAACCTAAATCCTGCGTGTCTGCCAATTTCACCACTCGCGCGCAGTGTCACCCCACATCCGAAGATGCATGCGTCTGAGGCAACAAAGAATTAGTGTACACCAGGAAACAAGGTTCGCCAAGCCTTAAAAGAAGCCCCCATAGGGCTAAAAACCAGCAAATACGCCGAACAACAGCAGCCCCACACGGAGTCGCCGCCAACCGTGCCGCTCAAGCCCCCAAAAGCACGACCCTACTTCGGGTCAATACCCAAATCACGACGCAACTTAGCCACATGACCCGTCGCACGCACATTGTACTGAGCCACAGAAATAACGCCCTGCTCATCAATCACAAACGTCGAACGAATCAGGCCCTCATACACCTTGCCGTAATTCTTCTTCTCACCCCACGCACCATACGCCTCAGCCACAGCATGATCAGCATCAGACAGCAACGGGAACGTCAACGACTCCTTCTCCACAAAACGGCCAATAGCCGCCGGCGAATCCGGAGAAACACCCAACACCACGTAACCCAGCGACTTCAACGACGCCAAATTATCGCGGAAATCGCACGCCTCCTTAGTGCAACCCGGAGTCGAAGCCTTCGGATAAAAATACAAAATCACCTTGCTACCCGCATAATCACTCAGACTGTGCTCCTTACCCGACGCATCAGAAAGGGTAAATGCAGGCGCCGGAGTACCCGGCTCAAGACGAACACTCATCAATAACTCCTCAAACAACAAAACTAGGGGAGGGGCGGATGCGCCCCGTGCAATACACACAGTCTAGTGTCCCACACACCCCACCCAAACAATGTGTCCAGGCTCACCCTGTTTCAACTTGCGCACAGCACAAAAAACCGCGTATAGTATTTTTCTGTTGCAAGGGAAACCTTGAAACAAGCAAGCGCCTCTAGCTCAATTGGCAGAGCAATTGACTCTTAATCAATGGGTTCTGGGTTCGAGTCCCAGGGGGCGCACTTCAAAGAAAATCCCGCTGATTCTTCGGAATCGGCGGGATTTTTGCGTTCCCCTTGAAATACGGTTTTGTAGTGCGAGGTGCATATATCCTCTTTGCTCCTGCAGGGGACCCGTCCTCGCAGAGCTCGGACACCCTGATGTCGCGGCAGAGGATATATGCACCTCTGTGTGTATCGGTATTCGGGGTACGCTGCGGTCCCGCCGGGGTTGCGGTAGATACGCGGTGGTTCAGTATGTGCGCCCCGTGCCTAGCGAACTGTGGCGGGGGAGGCTGTCGCGGTTTAGCCTGTTGCGTGGTGGCTGGTGTTTTGTGTGCGGGGCGGGGTAGGGCTGTCGCGGTTTGGTCTGCTACTTGGCGGCTGAATGTTGGGGCTGGTGCGCCGTGTTTTCCGGAAGCGCCCTCAGGGTGTCACACGGACGCTCTCCGCAGCGAAGCAAGGAAGGACGGAGCGTCCGGGTGACGGGTGCCCCTGCGTAGGCGCAGAGGAAACATGCGGCGTGCTAGCCTCCACCCACACGCAATGAGCCACCGCGTATCAGAGTGTAACCCCGGTGAGAGCCTAGCCTAAGACTGCGGTAAACTGAAAGTTATGACTGCAACTCCGTTCTACATCACCACCGCCATCTCCTACCCCAATGGCAACCCGCACATCGGCCACGCCTACGAAACCATCGCCGCCGACGTGCTAGCCCGCTTCAAGCGCCTCGACGGCTTCGACGTGCGCTTCATGACCGGCACCGACGAGCACGGCCAGAAGATGCAGACCACCGCCGAGAAGCTCGGTAAGACCGCTAAGGAACTCGCCGACGAGAACTCCGCACGCTTCAAAGCAATGAACGACGCGCTGAACATCAGCTACGACCGCTTCATCCGCACCACCGACCCCGACCACTATGTCGCATCCCAGGCCATCTGGAAGCGCATGGAAGAAAACGGCGACATCTACCTCGACAAGTACGCCGGCTGGTACTCCGTACGCGACGAAGCCTACTACGCAGAAGACGAAACTGAAGTCCGCGACGGCCAGCGCTACGCCATCACCACCGGCACCGAAGTCGAATGGACCGAAGAAGAATCCTACTTCTTCCGCCTCTCCAAGTACGGCGACAAGCTCCTCGAACTCTACGCCAACGAAGGCTACGTCTACCCCGAATCCCGCCGCAACGAACTGATCTCCTTCGTCAAGGGCGGCCTCAATGACCTGTCCATCTCCCGCACCACCTTCGACTGGGGCGTACCCGTACCCGGCAACGACAAGCACGTCATGTACGTGTGGGTCGACGCCCTCACCAACTACCTGACCGGCCTCGGCTACCCCGATACCGACAACGAGCTGTTCACCAAGTACTGGCCCGCCGACCTGCACCTCATCGGCAAGGACATCACCCGATTCCACTCCATCTACTGGCCCGCATTCTTGTGGTCCGCCGGAATTGAACTGCCCAAGCGCGTCTTTGGCCACGGCTTCCTGCTCGTCAACGGCGAAAAGATGTCCAAGTCCGTCGGTAACGTCGTCGACCCGGCAAACCTCGTCGACGCATTCGGCCTGGACGCCGTGCGCTTCTTCCTCATGCGTGAGGTGTCCTTCGGCCAGGACGGCTCCTACTCCGAAGAGTCCATCATCAACCGCATCAACTCCGACCTGGCAAACAACCTCGGCAACCTCGCCCAGCGTTCCCTGTCCATGGTCGCCAAGAACTGCGGCGGCGCCGTTCCCGCCCACGGCGAATTCACCGAGGCCGACCGCAAGATCCTCGACGAGGCGGCTGCCCTCTACGAGCCCGTCCGTGCAGACTTCGACGAGCAGGCATTCCACCGTGCCCTCGACCGTATCTGGACCGTCCTCGCAGACACCAACGCCTACTTCGCAGAACAGGAACCCTGGACCCTGCGCAAGAACGGCGAACTCGACCGCATGAACACCGTGCTGTACGTAACCCTTGAGGTCGTACGCCAGGTCGCCCTGCTGTTGCAGCCCGTCATGCCCGACGCAACCGCCAAGCTGCTGACCCTGCTCGGCGTACCCGAAGGTGACGCACGCCAGTTCGCAGCCCTCGGCACCGCGCTCGTGCCCGGTACCGAACTGCCCGCACCCGCACCGGTGTTCCCCCGCTACGAAGCGCCCAAGGCATAACAGCCCTACTGCTTCTGCAATAGCGAATAGCTGAGATAGCCCCCGGCTTCCCCACCCCAGATGGGGGAGGAGCCGGGGGCTTTTCGCATACATATATAGGCGCTGTCTCTTATACACATCTGACGCTGCCGACGAAGGCTTAGGTGTAGATC